>Ga0066388_100000073_pt1 | contig 30710 bp, 26 predicted proteins | sample PanSoiMetaGPlot6_FD_64539 | JGI IMG/M metagenome (GOLD analysis project Ga0066388, IMG submission 64539) | Tropical forest soil microbial communities from Panama analyzed to predict greenhouse gas emissions - Panama Soil - Plot 6 (Hybrid Assembly) | ecosystem: Environmental > Terrestrial >...
TGGTGGCCTGCTGGGGCACTCTGAGGAGGAAGTCCTGCTGATTGCCTTGATCGCCCGTTATCATCGGGGAAGCCTGCCCAAAGAAGCGCACGAAGGCCTGAACCTTCTGCCTGTCGACCAGCGTGAACTGGTGACGGACATGGCCGCGATGTTGCGCGTAGCAGAGGCCCTGGACCGCGCTCACACGCAGGTGGTCGAAAAGGTGGAAATGGACTTCCTGCAAGCAAACAAGGGACGCGGCGAACGGCCGGAGTTTGTGCTGCACCTGACGCTGCGTGAAGGGGAGAACTGCAATCCCGAATTGTGGGCATTACAGGAGAAAAAGGCCCTGTTTGAAGAGCGCTTTCAAGTAAAGGTGATGCCTCAAGTTCGCGAGCCCATGCTGTCCGAGCGCCCGCTACTGTAAGGCGTGACGCCTGCTCCCCGGGGACAAAATTGGACGTCGCCGTGGCAGGTGGAAAGAGTCGATTAAAGTCCGCCGCTGGCAGTGACGCCTGGGAGCTTTTCGGAGTGGGCAATCTGTGCTTGAATCTTCTCGGACATCTCTTTGACGTGAGTAAGTCGTCGCTGGAGCTTCTGCGCAGTGACGCTGTCCATCAGGGCTCGCGGTACCGGAAGACCAAACTCAAGGTATGTGCTGAGCTCGAGCAACGTGTGATTGTCATCGAGGTGCGGTGTCAGTACCCAGCTCCCTTCCATGGCTTTGAAATGATCAGATTTGAGAAGCCTGTAGTCGATCCGTTCGTTGGGCACTTCCTCGTCCAGCATCACGCAAGTGGCCGTCCCGATAACCGGCAGAAACGCAAACTTCTGCTCGAGCGTCAATCGATTTTGCTCCTGGGTGATGATCTTGCTGTATGCCAGGTCTGGGTCGGTCTTGCGCTCTTCGTGCACGGCATGCCAGACAATGTCGGGTCGGGCACTGATCAAAATGCGGGCTTTCACCCAGCGCCGGCCGCTCGGCTTCCTCTCGTTGCTGACGACAGGCTGCCCGCGCAGCAGACGGCCCTGATCTCTATCTGCCTCGGCAGACAGGGCGTTGCCGGGGAAGGTTAGTAACAACGCGAATGCAATCACGCTGCAAATGCCATGCCGAGGGTTGATCGCGGTTTTCAAGGGATCTGGTGCCTCCCGCACAGCAACATATACCCGCTCAGATCTCAAGAGCCTGAGCCGGAACATATTTATATCACGCCACCATTAATCCAGGATGCGGATTATCTTTAAATTAGCACGCTTTTCGAAAATCAGCTACAGGAGCGGATTCTCATAGTATTCTGTACGTCCCTTCCCTTCTGCTCTTTTCCCAACACCGTGCCAACATTGGCTCTGCACGCAGGCCAACGATTGCGTGGTAAGACGGCGGCCACCGGCCAATGTTCCCGAACGTCCTGTCCGGCCGGCTAAATTCCGATTGGGATCGAAGGTGGTATCAATCGGCGCCACTTCAGCTCTCTGGCATAGTCCTCGTAGCTCGAGCCGAAAGTCTCCAACATCAGCTGCTCTTCGTACTTGGCACGGTTGAGCCAGAGCGGTGCCACCACCAACACAACCAGCAGACAAGACACAGCAGAGCAGGCGGCCAGCGAAGCGCCGAACAGAGACTGGATAATGCCTGAGTAAGCCGGGTGCATGACGAACTTGAGCAGGCCGGTCTTGCGCACCGTCTGTCCGTCCAACACTTCCGCATCGGTCGAGAAGCACTCGCCGAGCGAATACCAGCCACCAATCATAAAGAAGAGCCCGCTCATGAGCACCAGCACACCGGTCCACGCCAAAGCGGATCTGACCGGCTCGGGCAAGATGCCCCACTGGGTAATAAACGGTGCCACCCCGCCGGCAGCCGGGAGCAGATCGCCGGCAAACAGAAACGAAACGGCGATCGACCCCATGGTGAAAACGGAAGCAAGCTGGGGCGCGCGTTGAATCAAGAAGTTGCGCTCATAGCGCACTCCTTTGCCGCGCCTGCGAAACCCCTGGGCGAGCACGGGCGTGGCGGCAACTGCACCGATGGCAACCAGTAGTACAGTGGCTAAAGTTGGGGTTGTCAATTGCATATGTGTAGGTTACTTGATATCGAACAAACTATCTTTAAGTCCGGGATTGATGACCAGATTTGTGAAGACCGACCTGGACCACAGGGCCCCATCCCGGTAGTCGTACCACTCGACGGGAAGGTAAGAGTCCGAGTCGACGAAAATGCGCTTGAGGACGCGTCCGGCATCGTTGTCCTTGTACATCTCCACCACGGTAACCAGTTTGTCCAAGCCGTCATGCCGGATGGGCTGCTTGGATGCCCGGCTCTTGATGCCTTGGTTGGACCAGTTAGCCAGGAACTCCGCAAGCGACGTGAAGTCCGAGTCGACCATTGGGTATTCGTTGGCGGAGTTGAGCTGCTCCGAGTGCGAATCGAGCGTGACGACGAAAAACTTCAATGCGCCCCCCAGGTGGGCGCGCACCTTGCCGTCCGCTCTCAGCACCGCTACAGCCCCTTTTTTGGGGCCGCTGGTAATCTCCACCCGGATCAACCGGGGCCGTTTGAAGTAGAAATCGCTCGTCTCAACGACGGTCTTCCCGTCCTTGTAAACGGTCATCTCCGAGTTGAAACGATATTCATTCAAGGCATGTGCTGCCTTGACCATCTTGTCGATGTATTCCTTGCCGTCTTCCATATCAATGATGAGTGGTCCGTGTGTGACTCCGGCAATGGCAATTTTGCGATTGCCGGTTCTCTGCGCAGATTTCGCGGCCGAACCAGCTTTCGCGTGGGCAATAACACCGTGAGATGCCAGTGTCAAAGCGGTTAGCACCACGAGTGTCTTGGCCGGTCGCATTTTTTGCCACGAAAGAACTGCCTTGGTTGGCATCCTCGTTTTAGCTCCCCGATAGTCGTCCCTTTTCGGTGGACGCCGGGAGAGGAAATTAGTGCCGGTAAAAAAGCGCATCTCTCTGAGATTCTCCTCAGCCAGGCCTACACACAGAGTGCTTTGGTGGCGTCACTGCTGGCCGAAGAGCCGGGTTGCGGTCCATCCCAGAAGGCGGACACCGCGTTGAGAACGGCGGCGACTGCTTCCGGAACACCTGTTTCCTCGGCAGGTCTGACGTCTTCGATCATGCGTTTCAGCCAGAGAGCATGGCGCGTTTGCGGCCTGGCATGCAGCCGCAGCCACTGAAGTCCCTCTTCTATGGCTCCCGGTTGGTAGTTGTCTGCATGCGCGGAGAAGTAACGTTCATAATGCGGCAGGCAATACCGCGAAAATGCAGTGGCAGCCAGCTCGGCCGTCACTATGGCATAAATTCCGTCGACGTAGTCGGCCGACGACGCCCATTTCTTCAGGGCGGCACAGAGGTCCCTCATGGTAGGCGACGGGCTGTGTTCGGCAAGATCGTTTTCGGTAAGCCCGGCCAGCTCGCATTGCTTGACGAACAGGCGCTGATAATGCCGCTCGTCGTCAGCAAGCTGACCGAGCAGGCTGCGGGCCGATGATGACGCTACCGGCAGTTGCTCCCGCACAACCGAGATGTTACCCGGGAGCTCGCGGATAAACGGCCAGAGCTCCTGGCAGATCCAGCGTCCGGTATCCAGGGCCAGATGGTCCTGGGACAGTCTGGCCAACAGCGGGCTGCCCTCACAACGCTCATTCAATTCCTTCAATAGCTGAGAGACCCAGCCCCCCTTGTGACCCATTTTTTCAGACGCCTTCTGCTGACAACAAACCCAAACCTAATAATCTACACCAGGTTTAAGAAAACCCGATGGTGAGGATTTCATATTTGTCACCAGCCAGGGCTCAAAGGGGACCGGGCAACTAGAAAGCACAATGTGCGCATCGCCTGTTTTGCCGGGCAATCGGCGAATTGGCGCCGGGGAGAGACCCAGAGAAATTACATGGTTAGCCTGATTGCTCTTGTTAAAAACAATAAATTCACTGTCAAGCCTGTTATTTACACTGCATATCCGGTTATGCCTTAGATTTAAAGGCTGTCGGGTTAGAGCCGGAGTGCTTTTGACGATTCCAGACACCCCCGGGATTTCTATGTCCTCCGCAGAGCTGCCGCTGCCGCAGCCGGAGGCTTGCTGGCTGACCGCCGCCGATGGCGAGCAGTTGCTGTTTCGGCTGTGGCGGGGAGTTCAGGGGCAGCCGGTCGTCGTCTATTTCCACGGGATTGAAGGGCACAGCCGCTGGTTTGATCAGACTGCCGCCTATCTCAATCGGCTGGGCATGTCTGTTTACGTGCCGGACCGCCGCGGAGCCGGAGCGAATGCGCAGGAGCGTGGACACCTGGGCGGGCACAAGCTCTTCTTGAGCGACATGGAGCTAATGGTGAGCCGAGCCCGCTTAGACCACCCGCAGGCGGCTCTCTTTTTAGTCGGCAACTGCTGGGGAGCCAAGGGAACGATTGTGCTGGCAGCCGGTGCTGCGGCAGCGCGATACGGAATTGCTGGAGTGGCTCTAACTTCGCCCGCTGTGGCCGTCAGGGTTGACGTCTCCCTGGCGACGAAGCTGGCTATTTTTGCCGGCTGGATTATCCGCTCCCGGCACAAATTTCCGATACCGCTTACTGCCGAGATGTTCACCGACAATCCGCGCTATCTCGATTTCATTGCCCGGGATCGGCTCAGGCTCACAGAAGCGACCGGCTGCTTCTTCGTGGCCAGCACGGTGCTCACCTGGCTATCTTCTCGTTGCGCTGCCAGGCTGCGCGTGCCGTTGCTGGTTTTGCAATCGGGACGGGATCAAATTGTCGACGTAGACGGGGTCAGAAAGTGGTTCGACAGAGTGGCTTCCGGCAACAAGAGCATGCGCCTGTTTCCCGAGTGCGAACACAGCCTGGACTTCGACTGCCGGCCTGACGACTATCTGGCGGCGCTGTCCGGCTGGCTGTCCGAAACAGCCGGGAGGGGCGCATGAAGATTGCTGCCATCGATGTTTTTACAGTCCGCTTGCCGTTTCGTTTCTCATTCGGGCATAGCCTGGCTAAGCGTTGCTCCTCTGAAAATGTTGTCGTGCGGGTGCGATTGTCTGACGGGACCGAGGGCTGGGGTGAAGGCGTACCCCGCGACTACGTGACCGGTGAGCAGAGCGGCTCGGCGGCCAGTCGCATCGCCGACCAATATGCGCCCAGGTTCGCCGGGCTCGATGTCTGCAAACCGGAAGCTGTCCTGAGCGCGCTCGCGGAGACATTTACCGAGCTTGGCCTGGAACGTCGTGCCAGCGGGGCATCCTGGTGCGCGCTCGAGCTAGCGATACTGGACGCGGTGGCGAGAGCCAGGCGCCTGAACGTAGCCGATTGGCTTGGACCGGCCAGGCGGGCCGGTGTCTATTACGGGGCGGTGGTGCCCTTTTGCGGGCAGCGCGCCTTCTGGGCAGTGCTTGCCTTTTACAAGTTTTACGGCTTCCGCACGGTCAAGGTCAAGGTCGGGCGCGACCTCGATCAGGACGTAAAACGCATCGAGCTGGCTCGTCGCTTCCTTGGCCCGGCAGTTGTTTTGAGAGTGGACGCCAATTGCGCCTGGAGTGCCGAGCAAGCCCTGGAAGCGGCCGAGCGCATGCGACCCTTTGCCGTGGCATCTTACGAGCAGCCGGTGCCGGCAGACGACATCGCCGGTCTCAGACGCATAAGCGAATCGATTCCCGAAGAGGTCGTCGTCGACGAGTCGTTATGCACGCTCGAACAGGCCCGTACCTTGATCGGCGAGCGAGCCTGCCGGGGCTTCAATGTGCGCGTCTCTAAAGTGGGCGGACTGCTTGCCGCCAGACGCATGGTTGACCTGGCGCGCCGGTCCGGATTGTCCGTGCACCTCGGTGCCCAGGTAGGTGAAACCGGTATTTTGAGCGCCGCGGCCAGGACGCTGGCCGTAATCGAAGACCCGATGTCCAATTACGAGGGCTCCGACAACACCTTCTTGCTGAAGAAAGACTTGACCAGCGAGGACCTGACTGTCGGACTGAAGGGATACGGCCGACTGTTGTCCGGTTACGGATTTGCGGTTACGGTTCGCCCCGACCGTCTGGCTGAGCTTGCAGTGACAGCGAGCGAACTGCCTTCCTTTACACCTGCGCCTAGCACATAAGAGCTTCCTGGAGAGCGCCCATGGTTTCACGCCATCCCATCATTTCGACCGGACAGCTCTTGAGGAGGCTCACGCACATCCGCAAGTTCGAGGCGGCGGTGCGCCGGCCGCGGGTCGCCCAGTCCGAGAAGCTCATGCAAATCGTCCGTGCCAACGTATCGACAGTCTTCGGGCGCAAGCATGGTTTCGATAAGATCCGTTCGATAAGCGATTTCCAGGAGAGCGTGCCTGCCTGCCAGTACGAAGATCTCTATCCATACATCGAAGCCTGCATGAACGGCCAACCGGGACAGCTCACCGCCGAGGAGCCGTTCATGTATGCCACCACCAGTGGTACCACCTCCCAGCCCAAGTTCATCCCGATTACGGGCGCGCACCTCAGTGATTACACTCATGCTTTCCAGGTCCACAATTACCAGATGATGGAGGACTTTCCCGAGGCAGCCAACGGGAAGTACATCATCGTCACCAGCAACGACGAGGAAGGGCGCGTGCCTGCCGGACCGCCGTTCGGGGCGGTTTCCGGACTGCTCAATCGCCGGCAACCGGCTATCGTTCGCAAGTTTTTTGCCTTGCCGTATGAGATATGCAAGATAAAGGACGTCGATCAGAAATATTACCTGATGCTGAGAATGTCACTTGCTCAAGACATAACCGCGATCCTCTGCTGCAATCCGTCGAGCCTGCTCTTGCTGGCCGACCAACTGCGCGAACATGTGCAGGACCTGATTGCCGACGTAGCGGCCGGTACCATCAACCGCCTTTATCGCCCGCCCGCTCATCTGGCCCCGGCGTTTACGCGCCACCTCAAGCCGGAGCCTGAGAAGGCTCGCGAGATTCAACGTCTGATCGAAGCAGCGGGCACTGTCTCGCCGAGGTTGATCTGGCCGAGATTGTCGGTTATATCCTGCTGGAAGGGAGGGCCGATGGGATTCTACCTGGAGCAGCTGCCGGAGCTTTATGGACAGGGCTCAATTCGTGACTTCGGCTACATGGCCAGCGAAGGGCGCGGCTCGATACCGTTAACTGATGATGGTGCCGGCGGTGTGGTGGCAGTGAGCAGCCACTTCTTCGAGTTTGTGCCGGAAAGCCAGATGGAGGCGGGCTCAAAGACCTACCTGACCGTAGATCAATTAGAAGCAGGCAAGCGCTACTACATTCACTTCACCACGGCCGCCGGACTGTACCGGTACAACATCAACGACCTTGTCGAAGTTACCGGGTTTCACGAGCAGACGCCCGTTATCCAGTTCGTGCGCAAGGGTATGGGCATGAGCTCCATCACCGGCGAGAAGCTGACCGAAGAGCAGGTGAGGGTGGCGCTTTTGTACGCTGTGCGCCAGCTCGGCGTCAAGCAGGTCAAGCACTTCACCACCGCCGTGCAGCTCGGATATCCGCCTTCTTACGCTTGTTTTGCCGAGCTGGAAGGCGAGTTGCCGGAGCCGGTCTTGAGCGAATTTGTCAGGGTATTTGATCAGTCTCTGCGCTCTCAAAACCCCGAATACGAAGACAAGCGCGCCACGCGCCGGCTGGGTGCGCCCAAACTGACGCTGCTGCCTGCCGGCACCTTCACGCGACTTCGCCAGGAGCGTGTGGCTGAGGGTGCTCCCGAAGCACAGGTCAAGATTCCGCTTTTGACGTCGCGCATTGAGTTTGGAGTCCATTTGATGTCGCTGGCCAGCAATGGGCCCGGCGGACTGTGAGCGCCGGCAACCGCGTCGGGTAACCGGGATTTTACAGAGAAAATTTTTCATGCAAAAGAAGAGGGATATTCATTTAAATTACGGGCTGTTGGTTCTGGTAGCGGCTGCCGATGCCGCTGAGCTGGTTTTTGGTGGCAACTTTTGCCAGTCGTGTGCAGTGAGGTTTTGATGAGCGATCGAAAAGTGGTTGTGACCGGTGCTAGCGGCATGGTCGGCTATCATGTTGTGAAGCACCTGTCCGGGCGTGGTTGGCGGGTTGTTGCTCTGGTGAGGGCATCCAGCAATACGGCTAGTCTCTCTGCCCTGGCTGCCGGCGCTGGCAAGGTCAACATTGCCACCGCTGAGCTTTCCGATCGCGGCGCCCTGGTCAAGGCAATGACCGGGGCTGAGGCCGTCGTGCACGCCGCTGGCTCGGTAGACCCATTCGGACGCCGCCAGGATGTAATGGCCGTCAACGTCGGCGGTACGCGTTCTTGCCTGGAAGCGGCAGTGGAGGCCGGCGTCCAACACTTCCTGCAAATCAGCAGTCTTTCGGTGATTACCGGACAGGGCGATCAGTTTGGACTCAAGGATGACGCGCCTCTGAGATACTGCGGTGAGTCCTATGCCGACTCCAAAGTCGACGCGGAAAAAGTGGTGATGGGCGAGCAATCAGGACAGCGCATTCAGGTCACCGCGCTCAGACCCGGGTTCATCTACGGCCCGCAAGAGCGGGCCTGGATGCCTCGCCTGATAAATTCACTGGCCACTGGCAAGGCGATGCTGATTGATGGCGGCACCAAAGAGACCAACGTCATCTCCGTGCAGAATCTTAGCCGCGCTGTTGAACTGGCCCTCTGTAACCCGGTTGCCTACGGGCAAGTCTACAATCTCACCGACGGCCAGCGCGTGACCAAGAAGGATCTTTTCGATGCCATCTGTGACGGGCTGAACATGGCCAGGATTAAGCGCACCATCCCCGGGCCTGTCGCCAGGCTTGTCTGCGAGATCGTTTCTGTCGCTGCTCCATATTTTCCGGTGGACACCCAGCGCAAACTGGGGCGCTACTCGCGCGCTGCTTTCCGCTTGGCCGGTGTCAATCAGGGCTTCGACATCTCCAAGGCAGAGCGCGAGCTGGGCTACACCGATCGCCTGCCCTTCGCCGAAGGCATGCGCCTGGCGCTTGCGGAGTTCAAGGGCACAGCCGCTCAGTCCAGACCGGCAGCTGCCCGCGAGCGGGAGGCCAACAGGGTATGAGCGCAGGTGAGAAGGTTTATTCAGGCACACGAGCCTTCATGATCGACTACATTCAACGGCATACGCACCCCGTCAATGCGATTCTGCATGTGTTTGGCGTGCCCATGGCTTTTACCGGACTCTTTTTTCTCCTGTCCGGGCGCTTCGCCTCTGGCGCTGCCCTGTTCTCCGGAGGCTACTTCCTGCAGTATCTTGGTCATAGAGCGCAAGGCAATGAGGTCGGTGAGGTGACATTGATCAAGGCGATCTATCGTCGCCTTACGGCGGCGGGGAGGAGCTAGAGTGGCGGATGCGACACGAGAGCGGGAGCTGGTCGTCGTCGATGGTGCTAGCGGCTATGTCGGCAGTCATTTGACATCCAGGCTGCTTGCCGATGGGCACCGCGTACGGTGCCTGGTCAGACCGGGCGCCGACCAGGCCGATATCGCGTTCCTCAGGTCTCTGGGGGCGGATGTCGCCAGCGCCGACCTCGGTGCTTCAGATGGCGACGCTGGTAAAGCATTCGCGGGAGCGAGGGCAGCTGTTCACCTGATTGGCAGCATTGCCCCGCGCAAGGGAGAGAGCCTGGACTTCCTCCACGAAAGCCTGACCGGCAAGCTGGTAGAGAACTGTCAGCGCCATGGTGTTGAGCGGATAGTAATGGTGACGGCCCTCGGCACTGGGCCTGGTGCCGCCAGCCGATACCATCAGACTAAGTGGAAGGCCGAGGAGCTGGTTCGTGCTTCCGGATTGGAGTACGTGATCTTGCGTCCTTCGCTCATTGTCGGCTGGCAGACGGGACGGCGCGACAGCAAACTGGTCCGGCGCTATAGTGAAATGATCCGCACTCGTGGTGTAGTGCCTCTTATCAATGGCGGAATCAACAGGATCCAGCCGGTCTTCGTAGGCGATCTGGTCGCGGCGCTGGAGGCTTGCCTGAGCTCGGAATCGGCCCTCGAATCCACGGTCGAGATAGGCGGTGCCGACGTTGTCACCATGCGCGAATTCGTAGAAGGGCTGATGACCGTGCTCGCTGTTCGCAAACCAATCATCGGGCTGCCTGGGCTGCTGGCGCGCGCGCTGGCTGGCGTCTGCGAGTCGCTGCAACCGGTGCCCATCTTGAGCTCCGATCAGGTGACTATGGCCCAGGAGGACAATGTCTGCCAGGAAAATGCCCTTGTCTCCGTATTTGGTATCACGCCCACGCCGCTTTCAGAGGCACTGGCCACCTACGGCAAGTCGCGGTCAACGGCGGTGCCGGAGGCGGTCGGCTAGATGAAAATACTGGTGACCGGGGCGACTGGATTTATCGGTGGCAAGCTAGTGCCTCGGCTGGCAGCGGCTGGCCATCAGCTGCGGACGATTGGGCGGTCTGCTTCGTTGCCTGCGCCGTGGTCTACCTTTTCGGTTGAGCATGTCCGCGGTGACATTACCGATGCGCAGGCGGTGGCCAGAGCCGCGGCTGGTTGCGATGTCATATATCACCTGGCCGGGCTGGTCTCGTACCGGAAAAGCGATCGAGAGTATCAGCATCAGGTAAATGTGATTGGCACGCGCAACGTGATGGAAGCAGCATTAGCTGCCGGCGTCGGTCGCGTCATCCACACCAGCTCTATTGCCGGGATGGGTATTCCGGCTCCCGGCACGACCGGTGACGAAGAGATGCCGTACAACCTGGACGGTCGAGGACTGAACTATTGCGACAGCAAGCACCAAGGTGAGCTCGAGGTCCTCAAATTTGTACAGCGCGGGCTGCCGGCCCTGATTTTGAGCCCGGGGATCATTCTCGGTGAGGGAGACACCCACCCGCACCACCGTACAATTTTTCTGGCTATCTCCAGGGGCTGGTTGGTAGGCTGCCCCGCCGGCGGTGTCACGTTCTGTGACATTGAAGATGTCGTGGCTGCTCACGTGCAGGCGCTGACGATCGGGCGCGTCGGCGAGCGTTATGTGCTGGGCAGCGCTAATCTGACCTATCATGATGCCGGCACGATTGCCTCGTCAGTACTCGGCTGCCGTGCGCCGTCCTTCACCCTACCCGCTTGGCTGATCGAGTCCATGGGCAGCGCCTGCGAGGCAGTCTTTCCGCTGCTTGGGCGCAAACCGTCGTTGACGCGCCAGATTGCCTGGTTGAGCCAGCACTGCATTTTCTTCAGCAATGAGAAAGCAGTGCGTGAGCTTCACATGCCGGTTACGCCCTTTGAAGAAACCGTGCGCCGCACGGCGCCTTACTATCTAGGACGCCCGAGTGCGGACAGGCTCGTGCCGGTGTAGTCCAGGTAGGTCGCGTCTGCCAGCAGAGAGGGCACGGTGCCCTGCACACGTCAGGCCCCGGCGCATGTTAGGGCCGGTGTGCGGTGACTTTTGCGTCACTCGCTTCATGTTTTCGCTTGGCAACCGGGGCGGGAAAGCCCACGGGTTGGTCGTCGATTTTCGCTAGCGCGTGACTTTTAAGTCACTCGCTCAGGGGCCGGAAATTGCTGACGTACTGCGCTCAGTTGCCCGCCAACTGTACCGGTGCCAAGCCGCCGGCGAATTGATAAGCAAACTTATACGCGGGCTTGATCACGGTTTTTCCGGTTCGATCAATAAATCCGGTCAGACCTTTCTCTTCGGCAGTCGAAAGACCTTCCGAGAAACTCGACAAGTTGTCGTACGTCGGCTTGACGACCCAGCGACCGGATTTGTCGATGACACCCCACTTGCTGTTGTGCTGAACTGGAGCAAGCCCTTCGCTAAAGGAGCCGGCTTGAGCAAACTGCGGCTTGATTGCCAGTTTACCCGTGGGGTCCGAGTAGCCCCATTGACCTGACACCTCGACAGGGGCCAACCCTTCCGAGAAGGGATAGGCATTAACGAACTGGTACTTGATGACCAGTTTGCCGGTCTTGTCGATGAATCCCCAGTGTCCGTCCCTCTTGACGTTTGCTAACCCGCCGCAAAACGAGTTGACGAAAACATGCTCTTTGGAGACATCGAACTGGGGTTTGATGGCGATCTTGCCTGCCCGATCGATGAACCCCTGCTTTCCATCTATGACAACCGGTGCCAGGCCGCCAGAAAAAGAATAGGCGTAGTCATACTGCGGCTTGATTACCTCTTTTCCTTGCTTGTCTATGAAGCCGAACTTATTGCCGACCTTTGCCCGCGCCAGCCCCTCGGAAAACCAGCTTTCGTCGTCGAAGCGTGGCGCTATCACTGTCTTGCCGGTCTTGTCGATAAAGCCCCACCTCTGACCTTGCTTGACGCAGGCAAGGCCCTCGATAAAAGAGTTCCCTGCGTCGTACTTGGCAGGCACCACAGTCTTGCTTGACTTATCTATGTATCCCCACTTGCCGGCTATTTGTGCCAGGGCCAGATCTTCGGAGAACGGCTGGAGATGGTCATACTGAGCCTTTATCGCAAGCTTGCCCGTCTTATCTATGGCTCCCCATCTGGCCGCACCGGCGCATGCCGGTTGTACAAACAAACTGATCAATGCCAGCCAGACGCCAAATACGTTTGCTGAATGCTTCATGACCTTGATCTCCCAGCCGAAGACGATTGGACAAGAGAGTAGCAGATTGCTGCCCGCCGCTGGGAAATGCTCGAGTCAAACTTGCACCTCGGTGTCATGTTTCGTTTTGCGTTAGCAGTTAGACTAAACACAAGGGCTAGTTACGGCGGAAAAGAATCACATGTCCGTCAGGTCTCCAATCGTTTCGGTGGGCAGATTTGCTCGTGGCGTTGCCGGCAGCGTTGTGACGGCCGTTGTGTTGTTGCCATTGGTGGCAGCGGCAGGCGCCGAACCAAGCTCTAGTGCCGGGGGCACTGATGCTGCCAAGCCGCCGGGCCTGGAGGCCGCCGCCGCCAGGACATCTGCCGGCGGTGATGTCAGCATTCAGGTAATCAATCTCCCCCCGAAGGCGCCTCTTGCCACCGGAGCGCCAGGCAACCCGTCTGCTGCTCGTGCCGACGACAAGACAAAAGGAAAAGGCGGATCTAATCGCAAGAACAAACCAGGAGCACGCAGGGGCACACCGCCCTGTCTGGCCTGGATTGATCCCGATGTCGAGCCGCGGGCTGTTCTCTTGTGCGTGCACGGCTTGGGACTCTACAACGGTACCTACGAGCCATTCGGGAAGCGCATGGCCAAGCTGGGCATCGCTACCTATGCGATCGACATGCGTGGCTTCGGCTCGTGGATGGAGGCCAAGGGGCGCGAGCGCGTGGACTTCGAGTCTGCTCTCGCCGATGTTAAGGCAGTTCTGAGAGTGATTCACAGGGCCCATCCGAAATTGCCGGTATTTCTGCTCGGGGAGTCAATGGGTGGAGCGATTGCTCTGCAGTCGACGGCGCTGTTCCCCGAATTGATAGACGGAGTCATCTCGTCGGTGCCGGCAGGCGATCGCTTCCAACAAAAACGTACGGCGCTCAAAGTTGCCATACACCTGTTGGCCAGTCCCAACCGTCCCATCGATGTCGGCACCGGCATTATCGAGCAGGCCACGCAAAAACCGGAGCTGCGTGAAGCCTGGAGCAAAGATCCGCTTGCCCGTCTGAATATCTCGCCCCGCGAATTGATTCAGTTTCAAGCTTTCATGAATAAGAACCATGCTGCTGCACACAAAATCAAGACTACGCCGGTCCTGATTGTGCAGGGCTGTAGAGACCGCCTGGTCCGGCCGGAGGGAACAGTCGAGCTTTACAACGAGCTGACCACGAAGGATCGGCAACTGGTGCTCATGCCCGGCTCAGAACATCTGGTTTACGAGGAAGGGCAATTTACCGATGACGTCGTGGATTTGACGCTCGGCTGGATAAACACGCACGTCAAGGAAGCGACGACCGCCGCTGATTCCGCCTCTACCTTAAACAATAACCATTAGCCATTTGCAACCTCCTAAACGGCCTGCCAGAGCCGTAAAATAGTCAGACAGGGAGGCAATTTAATGACAACACCACTCCGCTCGCTTACCATCGGCAGTACACTGGGTGCTGTAATTATGGGACTAGTACTCGGGCAGGCACTGCCGCCGCAATCACTGGCTGCAGGTCCGGCTACCTCCTTGCCGCCGCCCTTAGCCGCCGGCAAGGCCAAGTTGGCTCACGGACAGTATCAACCGGCCGTCAGCCTTCTGGAAGAGGCCGTCAAGCGCGAGCCGCGTAGCTGCGAGGCCCATCTTTGTCTGGGTCAGGCTTACCTGAAGCTGAAGAATTTTGCCAAGGCGCGGCAGCACTTGCGCACGGCCATTCGAGTCGGACAGGGTTCTGCCAACGCTCAGAAGGCCAACCAGTGTTTGATGAGTCTGCCGCGCACGGTGATTGCTCCGCGTACTGGCGGAAATACCCGCATGATCGCGTTGAACCTGGGCTTGTTGTCGACCGATCGTGGCGATGGCGGCCCGAGCAAGCCTACCGTTCTGGACTTTTATGCCAGCTGGTGCCAGCCATGCAAGCAACTCGAGCCACTAATCGCCAAGGCTAAGTCGGAATACGGCGAACAAGTGAATTTTGTCAGCGTCAATGTCGACGATCCTAATAATGAGCAAATTGTCGATCAGTACGGGGTTAGCCCCATTCCCACCCTCGTGTTTTTGAGCCCGGACGGCGAGGTTGTTACCTACTCCATCGGCTTTTCGGGAGAAAATTCGATAAATACGGGACTCAAGAAGATCCTGAAAGGCTAGAGAGCGCCGATCGTCCTGCGCGAAATGCTACACTCCGGCTTAGGATGATCAGGCACTTTCGTCAGAGGTAGAAGATGCGCGTGAGCTTCTTGCGGCTGCCTACGCCAACCAGTTTCGGCGTCTCTGCGTGCCTGTCCGTGTCTGTGGCTTGGACTCTGGCTGCAGGGCAATGCCTGGCGCTGCCGGTCGGCGGGCAGCCGGATGTGCGGCGATTGTTCAGGACGCAACTCGAGAAGCCTGGCGAGAAGATAAACCTTGGGCTTGCCTACTGGATTGAGCTGTTGAGAGACGGCACGATATCCCGCTTGAACAACAAGTTTGCCTTTCGCTCGGGCGATGCTATCCGCATCCACATGATCCCAAACACCGACGGTTATGCCTATATTCTGTTGAAGAGCGGCAGCCGGGGCGACAGAGCGATTTTGTTTCCCAATCCCAAATCGGGGACCGACAACCGTGTCGCGCGCGGACATGACTACGCGTTGCCTACGGAAGTGAGGCTCAAGTTCGACGACAATCCGGGCGTTGAGATTTTGACCCTTGTGCTGTCGCGAAAGCCGATCGACATCAACCAGTACCTCAACGGCCATCACGAAAGAGCGTTCGTGTCATCCGGGCAGTCAGGTTCCAAGGACCTGGTACCAACCAGAATTCAACTCGGCTGGGATGAGCCGGCGCCGGTCATTGTGCCGCAAGAAGTGGCAGCCCAGATTGCCGCTGATGCCGGCGGCAAAGAAGCAGCCGATCGGCGGGCCCCGGTGGCAGCAGACGCCAGCGATGCAAATGCCGGCATGGTCACCCTCGTCCATGAAAACCCGGATGAGGTGTTGTCGGTAGACATTGCCCTCGAGCATCGAATGTGAGTAGCGGGAGGCGCACGGGTTGGGCCGGACACTGATGCCGCTTTCCAATTGCTTGTCACTGACGACTCTGTCCGGGCTGATCTTGTTGTTGCTGTCTGTGCCCACCTGCTCCGGGCAAGATCAGCCTGGCCAGCCACCAGATACGGTGCCGAAGCCCGCTCGCGCACCGATTGAATGGACAAAAATTCAGGATCTGCGCCCGGATGCTCGCGCAACGGACCGCCCGGTCAAGGACAAGTGGGCGGTGGTCGTTGGTATCGGCACCTTTGCCGAAAAGCCCTTGAATAATGGAATCGGCATGGATCAGGCCGCGCGCGAATTCTACGACTATCTGATCGACCCCAAAGCCGGACGCTTCGAAAAAGATCATGTAATCTTGATCACAAATAACGAGGCTACCCGCCAGAGTATCCTGGCCGCCACCGGACCGCAATGGCTGGGTCAAGTGGCCGGTCCCGATGATCTGGTGGTCATATTCATCGGCACGCACGGATTCCCGGCCGGCGACGGCAACACTTACCTGTGCACCTACAACAGTGCTCTGGACAATCTGTTCGCAACCGGCATTTCCATGAAGAGCTTCATGGAGTCGCTGCGCAAGCATGTGAATTCGGACAGAATCGTGCTCGTCCTGCAGGCCTGCTACAGCGGTGCCGCAGAGCTGACATCCGGTGCCAAGGCGCTCTACAAGAGTTTCAATATTGATCTCGACAAGGTAGTCCTGGGCAAAGGATACGTTATCGCTTCCTCAAGCCGGCCAGACCAAATGACGTGGGGCGATGTTTTCTCGAAAAATCTGGTCAAGTCCCTGCGGGAGAAGGGTGGGTTGATTAGCTTCCAAGAAGCGTTCGCGGCTGCAGGGCAGCGCACTGAATACGATACCACTCACGATTGCCAGGGTTGCCAGACTCAGACTCCCGTTCTCAAGTCCGAATGGACCGGCAAAGATCTCGTCGTCGGTGTCCCTCCGGTTTCGAGGGTGAAGGCTCTGCCCGAGGGCGCCGTCAATTTCCTGTCAGCCGAGTCGCACTACATGCTGGCCAGCAAGCAGGTTGCCCAAGGCGACCTCCAGGGGGCGATCAAGGAGTACCAGGCAACGATTGCTACCGACCCCACGTACGCCAACGCTTATGGCGACTATGGCTCCGTACTGGCCATGAAGGGTGATTGGGCGGCAGCCGCGGAAAAACTCCGCCAGGCCATTGCCATCGTGCCTAATGACGAGTTGTTCCATGCTAACTATGCCAGAGTGCTGGCTCATCTGGGCAAAGACCAGGAAAGCAATCTGGAGCTGAACACCGCTTACACCCTCAACCCCAAGGACAGGCACGTGCTCACTGCCCTGTCCGATCGAGCGCTCAAAGCGGCCGACTTAGGAGAAGCTGTGCGCTATCTGACCGAGGCTCTGGCCCTCTATCCCAAATCTGCCGCCCTGCACGACCGCATGAGCTACCTGCTAACCAGACAGGGCGATCTGGCGAATGCCCTCACTCACGCCGAAGAGGCAGTGGCCCTGGAGCCGTCCTCCGCGTCCGCTCGCATGAATCTCGGCTCGATACTGCTTTTGCGAGGCAAGATCAACGATGCCATCACATCTTATCAGGCGGCCATCAGGCTCGAGCCGGCGAACTGCGATGCTCATTATCTGCTTGGTTCGGCACTGGAGGCTAAGGGCGACAGAGAAGGAGCCATAAATGAGCTTAACGTCTTTATGTCAATGTGCAAAACCGATGACCCGAAAGGGCTGGACGCTCAAAGGCGGCTGGCAAAGCTTATGAGCGAGAAATAGTGTGGTATCAGGATCGCTACAAGCAAAACGGGCTTCTGCCCCGGAAGTAGGCACCGGACCGTGGACAGAGAGGCGCCGTTACCCTTCAACCCGTTGAGCCGTCTGCTTTCGTTCCGGATGTCAACGCCTTGATGCGCTGATATAAAGCGGCCTCGCCCGAGTAACCGACTAAATACGACACCATTTTGCCTTCTTGATCGAGAAACACCACCGTCGGCACGGGTGCTACGTCGTACTGCTCAAGCAAGTAGTCGTTTTTCGGATCGTCGACATCTACCGACACGAGCTCGACCTTGTCGCCCCATTCTGTGCGGGCCTTTTCAATAGCAGCATTTAGTCGCTTGCAGGGCTCGGCCCAGCTTGCAGTAAAGGCAATCAACTTGACGCGAACAAGTCCGGCCGCGGCGATGCGCCGGCCGCGCATACGTGCCACCACACGCTTGGCTCGCGGCGCCTGCAAATTTTCTGGAAGTGTAAGCAGCTCCTGGTTGGCGGCCGTGGCAGTCGCTGTACCTCTGGCAGCTCGCCAGGCTTGTTTCAGGGCGTTCCTGGCTTTCTCGTACTGGTGGGCTTCCTTATATGCCTTCCCCAGCGTCACCAGCACCACTGCGTCAGTGGGTGACTGATTGCGGGCCCGCTCCAGCAGCTTGATCGACTGGCTGACCTTACCTGCCTTCAGCAGTGCCTGACCCTCGGAAAGCGATTTTTCGGATGTTTGCGAAGGTGGCGTCACCTGCCCGCTCGAGGCGGTGGTTGATGCAAGCGCCAGCATGGCCGCGAGGATGTAGGTTACGGGTCTCGAATTCATAGTGCTCTACCCCTGCTTCAAGTATAGGACGTGGGCTGCCGGCTTGAATAAAGCTTATTTCGTCCTGGCCGCGGCAGCCTTGGCCTCGGGCTCGATCTTCTCGGCCGCCATGCACAGGCAAAGAGCTCTGGGTAATACACCGGTGCGTTTCATGTTGTAAACTACCTCGCCGTCGGGCCATGGCCATGCACCGATTGTCGGCGCAGGCAGCAAGCACAGCACCTCGTCGTAGCGGAGGAGAGATGAGAGAAGTTGTCATAGTTGACGCCGTTCGCACTGCCTTTGGCAGAAAGAACGGTTCTTTGAAAGATGTCAGACCGGACGACTTGCTGGCTGGTGTGCTCCAGGAGCTGGTCAGGCGCAACCCTCTGGATGGTGCGCCAGTCGATGACGTAATCGTCGGATGCGTAACGCAGATTGAGGAGCAGGGCTGGAACGTTGCGCGGCTCGCCAGCCTCGCTGCCGGACTGCCCGTGCAGGTGCCGGCGACCACGATCAACAGAATGTGCGGATCCGGTCAGCAGGGTGCGCATTTTGCTGCTCAAGCCATACTGGCAGGCGACATGGAGATAGTGGTGGCAGCCGGGGTCGAGAGCATGAGCCGGGTGAAAATGGGCTCGGACGGCAAGGATTTCAGCCCGGCGCTGACCAAGAAGTATGACCTGGTCTGGCAAGGCATTTCAGCCGAGATGATGGCTTCGAAATGGAAGTTGTCGCGACAAGAACTCGACGAATTTTCCCTGGAGAGCCATCACCGAGCGTTGAACGCCATACGTTCTGGATTTTTTCGCAAAGAAATCATGCCGGTGCCAGTCACCGGCGATGGTGGCGAGGCCAAGATGTTCGAAGCCGACGAAGGACCACGTGCTGACACGTCGCTCGAGAAACTGTCGGCGCTGGCACCGGCCTTCAGGGAAGACGGTGTTATCACAGCAGGCAACTCCAGCCAGATCAGCGACGGAGCAGCGGCGTTGCTGCTCATGGCCAAGGAAAAAGCAGAGCAACTGGGCCTCAAGCCTCGAGCCCGCATGGTTGCGCGCGCAGTGGTCGGCAGCGATCCGGTGCTTATGCTCGACGGTGTCATTCCGGCGACCAGAAAGGTTTTGGAGCGGGCGGGCCTTTCCGCCTCAGACATCGATGTCTTCGAGATCAACGAAGCTTTCGCGTCTGTTGTGCTGGCCTGGGCGCAAGAGATAAAGGCGGATATGTCCCGTGTCAATGCCAACGGCGGCGCAATTGCCCTCGGACACCCGCTTGGGGCAACCGGTTGCCGCCTGATGGGTGCGATCGTCAACGAGCTTGAACGCCGGGACCGCCGCTGGGGACTGCAGACCATGTGCATCGGGCACGGCATGGCCACGGCTACCGTAATCGAACGCCTGAGCTGACCGCGGTGACGCCGGCGCAGCCCCTGGCGCATTTTGTTAAGGCCCATTAACAAGCGACTTGAAAAGATGCCCTAAACTTTGGAGGCACCCCACTCCAGGATGAGCTTTTAGCCATGCCCAGTGTCGTATCAGCGGAAACCCAAGCCGGATTTACGCAGCCTGCCGGTATAGCCTCGTTGTTGAGCGCAATAGCGGCCGTCACGCCCGACAAGGAAGCAGTAGTTTTCGATGGCGAGCGCCTCACTTACAAGAGCCTCGAGTCACTCGCCTTTGCAGTTGCCACACAACTTTCCGGACTGGGCATCAAGAGGGGTGACCGGGTAGGGCTCTTGTTTCCGAATCGTCCCGGGTACGTTTCCTCTTTCTTTGGTGCCAGTAGCATCGGGGCCACAATTGTTCCAGTCAACCCACTTTTGAAGTCCGAGGAAATTGCCCACATCTTGGGTGACTCGCAAGCCAGCGCGATTATCGTTCATGAATCTTCCCTGGATGAAGTGCTCAAAGGCCTGCCCAGTGTGCCCTCGATCAAGTTCGTGCTCGTGTCGCGCACCACGTCGGCACCATTGACCTTGGAATTCGCGAGCCCGGGCGTTAAGGTCATTGAACTGACCAGGCAAGCCACGGCAGCGCCGGCAACCTGGACAAGCGCCGTCGACCCGCAAGCAGATCTGGCGTTGCTGGTCTACACGTCCGGCACAACCGGCAAGCCAAAAGGCGCCATGCTCACGCACGAGAATCTCTTTTCGGCAATTCGCAGCGCTCATGCTGCCTTGAGCCTGAGCCCGCAAGATCGGTTTCTGGCAGTGCTGCCTCTGTGTCATATTTACGGTCTGGCCGTCGTCATGCTCGGGACGATTTGCCGGGGTGGCACTCTGGTGGTCGTCGAGAAGTTTGATGCCGCTGGTGTTCTGGCAACCATTCAAGCAGAGAAGGTGACGCTTGTTCCGGTTGTGCCGGCCATGTACCAGTTCATGCTGATGGAACTGCAGAAGACTAAGTACGATCTGGGTTCGGTGCGCGTCTGCCTGTCGGGAGCAGCGGCTTTGCCCCCCGAGCTGATTGAGCGCATCGAGACAAGCTTTGATGCAGCCTTGATCGAAGGCTATGGCATGACCGAGTCGTCGTGCATCGCTACGGTCAACCCGATCAACGGCGTGCGCAAGCCCGGATCTGTAGGCATACCCGTCGAAAGTCTCAAGATAGAAATCTTTGCAGATGACGGCCGCGCCTTGCCGCCGGGTGCTGATAATGTCGGTGAGGTGGCGCTCAAGGGTGCCAACGTTATGCGTGGCTATTACCGCCGGCCGGAAGCTACAGCTGAGTGTTTCCGCGACGGCTGGTTCTTCACCGGCGACCTTGGCTACACGGACGAAGATGGCTACTTGTTCCTGGTTGGACGCAAGAAAGAGCTGATCATCCGCGGTGGTCAGAATATCTACCCCCGCGAAGTGGAAGAGATTATTCTGCGCATGCCGGAAGTGGCAGAAGTAGCGGTGATTGGTGTGCCGGACCAGTACATGGGCGAGCGCGTAAAAGCGGTGGTAGCCCTCAATGCCGGCGCCACGCTCAGCCAACAGTGTGTCAGAGACTTCTGTGCGGAGCGCTTGGCTGAATACAAAGTGCCGCGCCTGGTTGAGTTCATCGATCGTCTGCCGCGAAACTCGACAGGCAAAGTTTTGAAGCGAGTCCTGACCTAAACAACCCGATCTTCACCCTCGCTATCCCCCAAATGTGGGAGGTTGAGAGTGCGATCGCTGCGCTAGGATGGGGATGGGGGGAGACTGCCATGCCTGAAACTGGGGCGCAGACAGCAACCAGTATTCTAATCGCCGAAGACGACGAAATAACGAGAGTGGGACTGAAGCTCACGCTCGAAGAAGACCCGTTTATGAAAGTAATTGGTGCCGTCGCCGATGGCCATGCAGCACTGACCAAGGTCGGTGAGCTCCTGCCGAAAGTGGTGCTCATGGACATCGGGCTGCCGGGCATCGATGGCATCGAAGCCACGCAGAAAATCAAAGCCCAGTTTCCGCAGGTGCGAGTGATCATCATCACCTCTCGTTGTGCCGACCAGGACATTTTCGCGGCAGTGGCAGCCGGAGCTGATGGCTACTGCTTGAAGGAAATGTCCAGGCAGCAGCTGCTGCTGGCGATCAAGACCGTATCGGATGGAGCAGCGTGGTTTGGACCGGGAGCAGCGAGCCGGGTTCTGCGCTCTGTCTGTGACGAGCGCGCCAAAGGGCAGGCGATGCGGCCATCGCCGCTGTCCCAACGCGAAGGTGATGTGCTCCGCTGCGTGATCGAAGGCTTGAGCAATAGCGAGATTGCCGAGCGACTGTTTGTCAGCGTTGAGACAGTCAAGACGCACATGCGGCACATAATGGACAAGCTCAAGGTGTCTGACCGTACGCAAGCGGCGGTTAAGGCCATGCGCGAGGGTCTGGTCTGAAGCAGCGCTCGCGGCGGCGATTGAGGGCCTGCAGACAGGCATAGTGGTCTTAGCCGCTACGACGCTTGGGCCATCTCCTCAAGACGCTTGATGCGGTCGGGAATCGGCGGGTGCGTTGAGAACAGGTTTACGAACCAGCTTCCCGGGTCCGGCTTGACAATGTACAGCGATGCCAGGGCTGGATTGGCGTCACGCAGCGGCATTGCCTGGGCGCCACTTTCAATCTTGGCCAGGGCGCTGGCCAGAGCCAGTGGATTGGCGCAAATCTTGGCGCCGCTGGCATCAGCCTGATATTCCCGAGCTCGCGAAATTGCCAGGTTGATCAATGTGGCCGCAATGGGAGCAAGGATGACCAGCAGAATCATGAAGAACGGATTGACGCCGCCCCCTTCGCGATCGTCGCGGTAGCCGCCCAGATACATGCCCCAGTGGGCAATCATGGTGACGACGGAAGCCAATACGGCAGCCATGGTGGTGATGAGCACGTCCCTGTTTCTCACGTGTGCCAGCTCGTGAGCGAGCACGGCTTCCAGTTCGCTGCTGTCGAGCAGTTGCATGATGCCGGCAGTGACAGCGACAGCGGAGTGTTGCGGGTCGCGCCCCGTGGCAAACGCGTTGGGAGAGGGGCTCGGAATCAGGTAAATGCGCGGCACCGGGATGCCGGCTCTGGCCGCCAGGCTCTCAACGATATCGTAAAGCTCCGGCGCTTGCGATTGCTCAATTGGCTGCGCGCCACTCATTGCCAGGGCAATCTGGTCCGAGAACCAGTAGCTGCCGAGATTGGTCAGCAAGGCAAAGCCAAATGCCATATACATGCCGGTTTTGCCGCCTAAGAAACCGCCAATCAGGACGATAAGCGCGGTCAGAACTCCCATAAGCAGGATTGTACGCAATGTGTTCATCGACTAGAGTCCACCTCCTGTAGTCTCTGCGTCTCATTCTAAGACAGTCCCGATGACGCAGCCGCATCGTTAATCGTTCCGTTCGATGTCAGGCCCTCCTCCTGGTTTTGCGCTTGTTACTAAATTCGAAACCCTGGTGTGAGCGCCGGTATAATTAGGGTTTGGCGGTTTTTGCACTGTACATGGCGCCGCCACACCTTGAGAAAGACGAGGGCAAAAGCATGGCTGTTAAGGAACGCACGCGCACGGAGAAAGACTCGATGGGGGCTATGGAAGTACCGGCCGACGCCTATTACGGCGCCAGCACACAGCGTGCCGTGCTCAATTTCCCGCACAGCGACCTGCGCTTTCCCCGCAATTTCATTCGGGCGCTGGCGCTGATTAAATACTGTGCCGCTGAGGTCAATCAGGAATACGGCGACCTCGATCCGAAGGTAGCGGAGGCGGTCAAAAAGGCGGCCCTTGAGGTTGCCGACGGGAAGTTCGATAACCAGTTCGTCGTCGATATCTTTCAAACCGGCTCCGGCACCTCGACAAACATGAACGCCAATGAGGTGATCGCCAACCGGGCCATCGAATTGCTGGGCGGCAAGCTGGGCGATCGCGGTCTGGTTCACCCCAACGATCATGTCAACTGGGGCATGTCCTCCAACGATGCCATCCCGACTGCTATTCATGTTGCGGCCTTGATAGGCATCAAAACAGAACTCTTGCCTGCGATCGAAAAGCTCAGGGCATCGCTGGAAGCCAAGTCCCGGGAGTTCTGGGGCGTGGTCAAAACCGGTCGAACTCATCTGCAGGATGCCACGCCTATCCGGCTCGGCCAGGAGTTTCTCGGATACGCCGGACAGATGGAACGCGCTCTGTTCAGACTGAAGTTCGCTCAGGAAAGGCTCGGCGAAGTGGCGCTGGGCGGAACAGCGGTGGGCACCGGCATCAACACTCGGCCGGAATACGCGCGTAAGGTTCTGGAGAAGCTCTCCAGGCTTAGCGATGTCGACGTGCGCGAAACCCCCAACCACTTCCAGGCGCAGAGCACGCTGGACGAAGTCGTCGAGGCTTCCGGTGTTCTGAAGACCATTGCCGTCAGCTTGATAAAGATTGCCAACGATATTCGTTGGCTGGGATGCGGACCACGAGCCGGTTTTGCTGAGATAGCCTTGCCTGAGGTTCAACCAGGCAGCTCGATCATGCCCGGCAAGGTCAATCCAGTCATAGCTGAGGCGGTTTTGATGGCTTGCGCTCAGGTGTTGGGCAATGATGTCACAGTTTCAATAGCCGGTCAGTCAGGCAACTTCGAGCTCAACGTCATGCAACCGGTGGCCGCCTACAACCTCTTGCAATCCATTTCCCTGCTGGCCGCGGTCTCGAGCAACTTCGCCAGTCGCTGTGTGGACGGCATACAGGCAACCAAAAAGGGACCAGAGATGGTCGAAAAGGGACTGGCGCTGTGTACGGCGCTCGTGCCCGAGATCGGCTACGACCTGGCCGCCAAAATTTCTCACGAAGCAGCCAAGTCCGGTGATACCATCCGCAACGTCGCGAAAAACATGACCGAATTGTCCGATGCAGATCTCGAGCGCATCCTTGAACCGAGCAAGATGACCGCGCCTGGTTTGTAGGACCTCCGTACCCTCCAAAGTCTGGACTGGCCAGGTGGACTTACGCCACCCCGCGATTGGCTTGCCACGGGTGCTGCACGCCGTGACAATAAGGTCAGATAAGTAATTCGCAGCCCCTTGCTGTCATTGCGAGCGCAAGGTGGAAAGGCTACAGTGAGGTAGTTGGAGGTGGTGAAACGATGAGATGGGCGTCGACGTTGCAGGTAGGTGATCGCGGTCGGAATACGCTTACACCGCTTTTGACGGCCGGTCTCGAGGACATCCGAGACAAGCTGGGAGGGCAATCGCCGGATCTGCTCGTCGGATTTGTAGCGCCTCATTTCATGAATGAATTCGACCATGTTCCGGCGGCGGTTCGTGTACAACTAGCTCCCCGCTGCTTTATTGGTTGCTCCGCCGGCGGACTGATTGGCGGTTGGCAGGAGGTGGAGCGCGAACCGGCCGTTGCCTTTACGGCAGCCATCCTACCGGACGTCGAGATCAAGCCGTTCCACGTCGAGGATGAACAGTGCCCGGATCTCGATGACCCGCCCGAGCACTGGGAAGATCTGGTCGGCAATGAAAGCGCCAATCATCCGGCTTTCATCCTCCTGCCGGATCCCTTCAGCCTGCGGGTGGATACGCTGGTGTCCGGGCTCGATTTCGCTTTCCCGGATGCAGTTAAAGTCGGTGGTTTGGCAAGCGGTGCAAGCCAGCCTGGTGCGAATGCGCTGTTTCTCAACGAGAAGACGTTTCGCACTGGCGCTGTAGGCGTGGGGCTCTCCGGCAACCTGGTTGTCGAAACAGTGGTTGCGCAAGGTTGCCGCCCGATTGGCACGGCAATGCGGGTGACCAAGTGCGACCGCAACATTCTGTACGAGCTCAATGGCATGCCTGCCGTTTCGGCATTGCACGAGGTTCTCGTTGATCTAGCGCCCCACGAGCAACAGCTGGCGCGGCATGCCTTGTTTCTTGGTGTGGCCATGGACGAGTTTAAGGAAGAGCACAACGCCGGTGACTTCTTGATTCGCAATATCCTTGGACTTGAGCCGGTTTCAGGCGCGCTGGTCGTTGGAGAAAGACTGCGCAGCGAGCGCACCGTTCAATTCCATTTGAGGGACGCCGCGACCTCCGCGGACGATTTGAGGTTCATGCTCAAACGCTACACCGATACGCACGAGAGAAATGCTGCCGGGGCCTTGCTGTTCTCCTGTCTGGGACGCGGGCAGTACCTTTATGGAATCCCCAACCACGACAGCGATTGTTTCCGAGAGTATGTAGGGGAAATCCCGCTCGGTGGTTTTTTCTGTAACGGGGAGATCGGGCCGGTGGGCGGCAGTACCTTTTTGCATGGCTACACATCGTCGTTCGGAATATTTCGGGCAAAAGAACCTGCCGGCACTTGATTGAGTAGCCTTTGTTAAACTAATAGGGGCGGGGGCTGCCTGCCTGCGAACTACGCTAAAGTTCGGGACAAGGAGGGTATCGTCGTGCGGTTTAGTCATCCTGTCGCGCTGGCGCCAATGGTTCTAACGTTGTCTTTGCTTACCGCTTCAGTAGCAAGCCTGTCATTGGCTAGCTGGGCTGCCCCGCCGGCTAAGCGCCCGCCGGCAGTAAATCTCAGCAATCAATACAACGCCTATGTAAACAAACTGCGCGGCAAAATTTTAAATGTCTGGGATTATCCCAGTGGAAAGAATCACGTCGTTCTCGAGGCCACAGTCGGCAATGATGGCTCGGTTGTCGGGGTTGTGTTGAAGAGCACGCCCAAGAGCAACGAAGCCGAGCAGTCCGCCAACGGTGCCTTCGCTCAGGTACAACCGCTCGAGGCTCTCCCTGCGGGGACGCCGCCGAACGTCAAAATCACATTGACCTTCGACTCTTCCGCTGACCCGCATGGCGACAGTTCGTCTTCTCTGGGAGCGAAGCTTGATCCGATCCAGCCTCCCAAACTTCAGCCGGCTGCAGCCCAGGCTCCCGCCCCGCAGTAGCAATTCCGTGGGTAATTCTCCCCGGCAGTTCCGCGAGTTAGACCACGCACGAATCGGACGCTACGCCTATGTTTTTTGACCGGCAAACCAAGGCTCAGTCCTCTGCAGAAGGCATACGGCGGCCGCAGTATGCCGGCAGCTGGTACGAAGGTGATGGCGAGAAGCTACGGGCTCAGCTTGCGGACTTTCTCGCTGCTGCCACACCGCTGGTCGACCAGGAATCTGCCCGACTGCTAACGAGCAGCAATGGTTCTGTCACCCAGCCTGTGCTTGCTGTCGTGGTGCCGCATGCCGGCTATGTCTTTTCCGGGCAGGCGGCCGCGTATGCCTACAAAGCAACTGAGGGACAGAAGGTCTCGCGCGTGTTGCTGATGGGACCCAGCCACCATGTGGGCTTTCAGGGTGCGGCCTTGCCGGCTGCCGCCGTATTTGCCACGCCGGTCGGAGACCTGGAGGTCGACACAGAGCTTGTTGCCGAATTGAAAGAGTATCCGATCTTCAAGAAGCTTCCAGAAGTCCACCGTGTCGAGCACTCACTCGAGATGCAGCTGCCGTTTATCAGAGCGGCGTTCGGACCTGTGAAGATAGTCCCCATCGTAGTGGGCGTACTTGTCGACGATGCCGATATTCGGCTCATGGCCGAAATCCTCAAAGGATACGTGACCGCCGACGATCTGGTTGTTGTCAGCTCCGACTTTACACACTACGGCCCGCGTTACGATTATCAGCCCTTCGGGCCGCACGTCCCGGAGCAGATTCGCGCACTTGATGCTCAAGCTTTTGAGCATCTCAGCCGGTTGAGCCTGGATGGATTTTTGGAATTTCAACGGCGGACGAAAGATACGATCTGTGGCTTCTATCCACTGACGGTGTTGACCGCGTTGCTGCCCGACAGTGCCCAGGCTACTCTGCTCAAGTATTACACTTCGCAAGCTATCGTTCCCGAGGAGACGGCTAACTCCGTCAGTTATCTTGCGATCGCCTTTTCAGGAGGGGCGTGGCCGGAGGATCCTCAAGCCAACCTCAAGAGAAAAGAATCTGCCGGTTTAACAGATTCGGAAAAACAGTCCCTGTTGAGGCTTGCCCGCGCTACGGTTGAATCCTACGTTTGCGACAAGAAAAGGCCTGTTCCAGAAGAACTTGGAATTGGATTGACTGGTCCTCTGACGACCATGCTCGGCACTTTCGTCACGCTCCACAAGTACGACAGACCGGTTGCCAGGCGCCGTGCTCATCCCGTCGCCGAATCGCAGGCCGCTCCTGATGGCGATGGTCAACCGCATTCCACCTTTGCGGCCGTTGAGGACGGTTTCGAGAATAGGAAGGCGCACGAACGAGAGTTGCGAGGCTGCATAGGCTACATATGGCCGCTCAAACCCTTGTATGAAGCGGTGATTGATAATGCCGTCAGCGCCTGCTCGAACGATCATCGTTTTTTGCCTGTTGAGGCGCACGAGTTGGAGTATCTTCACATCGAAATCAGTGTCTTGACCCCGCCCCGACGCGTTGGCTCGTACAACGACATTGTCTTGGGCCGCGATGGGATCGTCCTGTTCAAGGATGGGCACCAATCCGTATTCTTGCCGTGCGTCGCGCCGCAGTTCGGGTGGGATCTGGAAAGAACACTGATGGAGCTTTCTCGCAAAGCCGGGCTCAGCGCTGATGCCTGGCGCGATGGCGCTAAGTTCGACGTCTTCCAAGCCGAAGTCATTCAGGAGCCTGAGTGACGTGACTAGACTATAGCGATGATCACGTGCTGAAGCACTATCTGCAGAATGGTGAACAGCAGGAACATCATGGTGTGATCCTGATTCGCGAAGCGCGTCAGTTCTGCCTCGATGCTCGGTACGATCAAGGCCTGCTCGTCGGATCTCAAAAGTGTATTCGGCAAGATCAGGCGCGGATTGTAGCCGAATAATCCATATGTGAAGACTTCATCGGTACTGCTGTCTGCAATTGCCAGGCGCAAGCGTGGTATGGCCATCTTCTCGCATTGTTCGGATATCGCTGCGGCTAGCTCGGGATTTGTTTCGGCAATTTCTTCCAACTCGAGAAATCGTACCTTCGAATAGCGTCGCTCGCACCAATCCAGCACCAGCGGCAGTACCATTGCAAAGAGTACATTCCAGCATAGAGTCATAATGGCCGCGCCGCGTGCCCCAAGCTCGTTCTCGTTCACCCACAGTGCGACGGGAATCGTCAGGGCAATGCCGATCAACAAAGTGACGGCGAAGTATATGCTGAGTATCTTCGAGGGTTTCACGGCGGCTTTGCACGTTACACGTCGGGTTTGCCACCATCTTTTTTCCCGGGTCAGCGGGCAGCGAAACTGGGGACAGCCCTCCTGACATCAGAAAAGTAACTCAATCGCTCATGTCAACCTGGTGTGCAGCGCAGGCTGCCGGTCATTCGACCGGCAGCAACCTGTACAGGTGCTTCATGTAGGATTTCGTAGCCCTACGCACTTTTCACGAACATGATTCGTACTTCCCACATGGCTTCCATCGAGCCCTGCACATTAAGATCGCCGCACAGAGCGAGACATCATGGCCGAACATTTTCTGGACAGAACCAGCGAAACCCAAAGTGCGCCGACCTTTGACAGCGTCTGGCAGGACATCGCGCGCGAGAACTCCGGCTTTGGCAAGGGCTTGCAGTCCGAAGTCAAACTGATAAAGGGCGCGGTAAGCAACATCATCCCCGGTATCAAAGAGGCCGCCCAGCACGCTATTGAGAATCCGCTGTCCACGGGCGTGAAGCTAGCCGGCATGGTGGCGCTTGGATACGGGCTAGGTGCATTCTCCCGGGCGTCCTTGCTGCACACCGCCGTGCGCGGTGCCTTCGCCTATGCCTTACTTGCCGACGGCGTGCGCCCCATAGTGCGGTCTACCAGCTTTGTTTGGGACAACCGGAACGACATGGCTCTGCAATATCAGCAAAAACAGCTTGGACGCGGACTGGGACATTTCGCGTTCGACCTGGGACTTACGTTGCCAGCTATTGGTTTTGGCGTCAAGTTGGCCAGGACACCCGAATTGGGCTTTGGCACTTCCGGCGAGCCGGTCGGCATTCCCCAGCGCCCGTTTGACGGAGGTCCTCCTCCCGGCGGTGCCGGAGCCGACGTCCGGTTGACTACCACCCCGCCTGTTGCCGAAGTAAGGGTGCCGGGTGCTGAGGCCAGAGTTGGCGATGCCGTGGTCGATCCCGCGAACCCTCCGCCATCTGGTGATTTGAGGATGGCTGGTGATTTGAGGATGGCTTCTACCGATGTGAAGGCCGGCCAGGCCAAAGTTGACCCGGTCCCTGAGTCTTCGGTTAAACCCGACGTGACCTCCTCAGCGGAAGCCCGGCCGCAAGGCATGAGTTCGTCGCGTTCGCTGCATGAAGCCATCCTCGAGCTCGCTAAGGCCATCAAGCGCCCCGATCCCGGAGCCGGCAGCGTGCCCGAACTGAAAACAGCGGACGCGGTCGCGCCCGCGGAGTCGCAAGTGCCACAGCCGGACGTAGTGTCGCCCGCGGAGTCCGAAGTGAGACAGCCGGATGTAGTCCCGCCTGCAGACCCGCCGGCAAGGCAGCCTGATGTGGCGCCGCCTGCAGACCAGCCAGAGCAAGAAATCGACATTGTTATAAGACCGCTTGCCGAGCCAGTAAAACCGGTTGAAGCTGTCGCGGATGAAGCTACAGACCTCCGGCCCTCAGCAGCCGAGGTCGTACAGCCGCCAACAGGCGACGTGGCACAGCCAGCCGATGTGGCACAACCCCCAGTAGCCGACGTGGCACAACCCCCAACAGCCGACGTGGTACAACCCCCAACGGCCGACGTGGTACAACCCCCGGCAGCCGACGTGGTACAACCCCCGGCAGCCGACGTGGCACAACCCCCAACAGCCGACGTGGCACAACCACCAACAGCCGACGTGGTACAACCCCCAACAGCCGACGTGGTACAGCCCCCGGCAGCCGAGGTCGTACAGCCGCCAACAGCCGACGTGGTACAGCCCCCAGCAGCCGACGTGGCACAGCCCCCGGCAGCCGACGTGGTACAGCCCCCGGCAGCCGACGTGGTACAGCCCCCAGCAGCCGACGTCGCACAGCCCCCAGCAGCCGACGTCGCACAGCCCCCAGCAGCCGACGTCGTACAGCCGCCAGCAGCCGACGTCGCACAGCCGCCAGCAGCCGAGGTCGTACAGCCGCCAGCAGCCGACGTGGCACAGCCGCCAACAGCCGACGTGGCACCGCCCCCAGCAGCCGACGTG
>Ga0066388_100000074_pt1 | contig 30405 bp, 24 predicted proteins | sample PanSoiMetaGPlot6_FD_64539 | JGI IMG/M metagenome (GOLD analysis project Ga0066388, IMG submission 64539) | Tropical forest soil microbial communities from Panama analyzed to predict greenhouse gas emissions - Panama Soil - Plot 6 (Hybrid Assembly) | ecosystem: Environmental > Terrestrial >...
ATCTCGAAAGCCGACATCCTTTATGGTGTGACCATGGAGGAGCGCGGCATCAGCAAACTCGTCGGGATGAAAATGACCGCGCCGCCGGCGACCGAACCGCAGCAGCCGCAACGCGAGTCTGTTCCGTCGCAACGCCAGTTCGCTCTCGCCGAGAACGGCCACGGCGAACGCAAAGCCAGCCGGGCCGGGCGCTAGGTGGAGCCGCTCCGCGGGCGATGCTAGATATAGTGCGGCTTCGCCGCCATTAATAACATCGAGCAAGGGACTGCTCGATCTACCGCACGCAAAAAAATTTTGCGCGCGATTGTCGATCTTGCGTAAAATTGGCCGATGCTTCAAACGGCGCAGCGCGGCAAAAAATCTCCTTCCAAGAAAGCGGCGCCGAAACCGGAGGTTCACGAAAAGTTCCTGGAAGCATTTCGCTGGATGCTGCTCTCGCGCACGCTCGAAGAAAAACTGGTCAGCCTTTATCGCGGCGGGCACATCACCGGTGGCGTTTACATTGGCAAAGGGCAGGAAGCTGTCAGCGTCGCTTGCGGATTATTTTTGCAAAAAGGCGATATCTTCGCGCCGTTGATTCGCGATCAGGCCGGCCGCTCGGCATTCGGCGAACCACTGGTCGACGTTGCGCGCACCTATCTTGGCTCGCGGCAGGGTCCGATGCGCGGCCGCGATGGGAATATTCACCGCGGCAAGCCAGGCGAAGGCCAGCTCGCGATGATCAGCCATCTTGGCGCGATGGTTTCGGTAGTGGTCGGCTCGTTAATGGCGAAACGTTTTCGCAGCGAAGAGAATTTCGTCGGTCTTTCGTGCATCGGCGAAGGCGGAATGCAGACCGGCTCATTTCATGAAGGGATGAATATTGCCGCGGTCGAGCAAGTACCGTTGGTCATTGTCGCCACGAACAACCATTACGCTTACTCAACGCCCAACGATCGCGAGTTTGCCTGCTCTGATCTGGTCGAGCGCGCCGTCGGTTACGGCTTCGAAGGCTACAGCATTGACGGCACGGATTTAGACATGTGCCTCGAAGTTATTGGCAGTGCTGTGCAACGCGCGCGCGCCGGGCGGCCGCCGCAGTTGGTGGTCGCGTCAGTGTTGCGGCTTTCCGGTCACGGCGAACACGACGACGCAAGCTATGTGACGGAAGAAATCAAACGCCAGCCGTTTGCGCAGGATTGCGTCAAGCTCGCGGAAAAGAACATTGTCCATCTTCAATTGGTCGATGCGGCGACGCTGCAGTCGTGGAAAGACGACGCGAAGAAGCAAGTCGACGAAGCGATTGCGATCGCGCAACAAGAAGCGGCGCCGGAAGGCGACAAGGAAGATTGGCGTGCGATATCGACGAGCGAATTGTTAGATCAACGCGAATGAGCATTACCTATCTCGAAGCCATTCGCGAAGCACAGGCGAGATTGTTGCGCGAAGACGATCGCGTTTTCATTTACGGCCAGGATGTCGGCGGCGTGTTCGGCGGGGCGTTCAAAGCGACGAAAGGTTTGGCGAAGGAGTTTCCGAGTCGCGTGTTGAATACGCCGATCAGCGAAGACGCAATTGTCGGGACCGCGATCGGCGCGGCGTTGCAAGGAATGCGGCCGATTGTCGAAATGCAGTTCGCGGATTTCTCGAGCATCGCGCTGAATCAAATTTTGAATCAAGCGGGCACGCATTACTGGCGGACGAATATTCCGGTGCCAATCACAGTTCGGCTTCCGTCTGGCGGAACAAAAGGTAGCGGTCCGTTTCACAGTCAATCTATGGAATCGATCTACGCGCATTATCCGGGGCTGATCGTGATGACGCCGGCGACAGTGGAAGATGCTTACACGATGTTGATCGACGCGGTGGCAATCGATGACCCGGTGATTTACTGCGAGCACAAGTATCTCTATTACCACCTCAAGGCCGACAAACTTCCGGACAAAGGTTTACCGACCGGCCGCGGTCGAATCGCGCGCCAAGGCCGCGACTTAACGATTGTGACCTACAGCGCATTAGTTCACGACGCGCTCGCCGCCGCAGATGAATTGTCGCGCGAAAATTTCGAAATCGAAGTTGTCGATCTTCGCACGGTGAAACCGCTCGATACTGACACCGTGCTGGCTTCGGTTTCGCGAACGGGGCGTTTGCTCGCGGTTGGCGAATCCTTTCCGTGGGGCGGCGCGACCGCGGAAGTGATCGCGCGCGTGACGAGCGACGGATTTCATCTGCTCGACGCCGCACCGGTGCGGATCAACGCGAAAGACACGCCTATTCCCTATCATCCGAATCTTTGGAGCGCGCATCGGCCGAGCACGAAGTTAATCGCCCAGAAAGCGCGCGCGCTGCTCAAGGAATAATTTTATGCCGCAAGTTCCAATCCTCATGCCGCAATTAGGCGAGTCGATCGCTGAAGCGACCATCGTCGACATCAAAGTGAAACTGGGCGATGAAGTCGTGGCCGATCAGGAAATTATCGACGTCGAGACGAACAAAGCGGTCATGGGCGTGACGACGCCATGCAAAGGGAAGATCGACAAGATCACCGCGAAATTGAAAGAGACTTATCCGATCGGCTCAGTGCTCGGTTACGTCGAAGCGAGCGAAGCCGATGCGGCTAGATTCAAGAAGTTAATACCGGAGCCGCCGCAAAAAGAGGTGGCCGAGGAAATTCCAGCGCGTGCCGACGAGGAACTGCAGGAATCGAAACCGCATTTCGCGATCGACGGCGATGGCATCAAGACTTTTGCGCCTCCGAGCGGAGTTTCCGGCGGAGGCTTGCCGGTACCGGCGACATTGAAGGGCGCGAGTTTTGTTTCGCCGCGGGTGCGGGCGCGTATGGCGGAATTGCAATTAACCAATGCGGATCTTGCCGGAATCACCGGAACCGGCACCGGCAATCGCGTCACGATCAAGGACCTGGAAAATTTTCTCCAGAAGATCGACAACCAATCGGCCAAGGAAGTGTCCGCGATTCGCGCCGGAGTTGCCGACGCGATGCGGCGCAGTTGGACGCGCCCACTTTCAACTGTTGGTTCGTCGGTGAATCTCGAACCCGTTTTACAAGATCGACAGTCGCGTGATCCGAAACCGGGTCCCGGACTTTATGCGACGCGAGCGCTCGCCCTTGCGCTTGCCGAAAATCCAACCGCAGCTGCGAAATTGATCGGAAACCGCGTTGTACAATCGAATTCGATCGACGTAGGCGTCGCGGTAGAGGCTGAGGACGGAATCATGGTGCCGGTGATTCGCGGTGCGGACAAAGTTTCACTGACCGATTTAGTAAAAAAATACCAGGAGCTGATCGAACTCGCGCGGAAGCGTCGCATTTCTCCGGACATGCAAGCCGGCGGCATCGCTACGGTTTCGAACTTCGGAACATTCGGAATCGAATGGGGCACGCCGATTCCCCTGCCCGATCAAACGCTGTTGCTTGGTCTTGGCGCGGGAAAGAAAACTCCGTCGTGGGACGAATCGAAAAAGGAATTCGTTCCGAAGACCGAAGCCCAGATCACACTCAGCTTCGATCACCGCAGCATCGACGGTGGCGGCGCTGCGCGCTTGCTCAAGCGCGTGATCGAGCTGCTTGAGGATGCAAAGAAGCTATAGCGGGCGATTGAGGGCGATCGCCCCTACCTGCGTTTGCGATTGCGCCGACGCGGCTTAGTTTGAAAATCCAATGTCATACAAGGACAAAGAATTCGAATTGAAACGCGATATGGAGGTCATTCTGATCCCGGCCGGGCAGAAGTACACAATTCCCGCGGGGACGAAGGGCGTGATAACACAGGCGTTGGGCGGCAATTACACGATCGCCACGTCATACGGGTTGTCGCAGGTGGCCGAGAAAGATTTGGACGCGCTCGGTTTGGAGAAGCAGCAGACGCAAGCGAAAGAGAAGGCCGCCGCGAAAACGAACGGCGCGGTTTCGGAAGATGATGTTTGGAACCAGCTCAAGCAATGTTACGACCCGGAGATTCCGGTGAACATTGTCGATCTTGGTTTGGTTTACGATTGTCGCCTGATCAAAAAAGATGACGGCGGCACGCGGGTAGAAGTGAAAATGACGCTGACCGCGCCGGGTTGCGGCATGGGTCCGGCGATCGCGCACGACGCGCAAAGTAAAATTCTGTCGATCGACGGTGTGGATGAAGCGGACGTCCAGCTGGTCTGGGATCCGCCGTGGAACCAGAACATGATCAGCGAAGCCGGGCGGATGAAGCTCGGCATGATCTAGATCCGAGCCGAAAGAATTCACCGGCTTGAAAGCCGGTGTTAATGAAACCGAAGCTTCGAACTCAGCGAATATTGTAGGGCGTCGGAGTTGCCTGTCCTTTTTTACGACTTGGTTTTCCACGGCTCGAGGACGAAGGCGTGCCCTGCGGATTTGCAATGTAAGTCTTCGGCGGGGTTGGACTGCCACGTTTTCGCGAAGGCGTCGGCGTTCGTCGAGCCGGTGGCGGAGTGGGCGTTGGTTGAACGCCGGGGATATAAGTGATCGGCGGGGTCGGGGTTCGTTGCGGCGGCGGAGTTGGAGTCCGGCGTGGACGACAACTTCTGGCCGCTTCTTCGCGCGAACCAAAACATTGACCGCCTCGCTCGTGGCAATCGGCCACCGGAACCTGCACGACTTGACCGTTGATGCAGCACCAACAGAGTTGTCCGCAGTGCCGCAGCGCTTCTTCTCTTGAGGAAAAACACTGTCCGCCGCGCTCTTTGCACTGCGCAGCATCGATTTGAAGGATGTGACCGTTGAGGCAACACCAGCAGAGATCTTTGCAATGACGGAGCGCTTCTTCCTGGGTCGGATAACATTGACCTTCGCGCTCGCGACATTCTTCGGGCGTGACCTGAACGACCTGGCAGTTCACGCAGCACCAACATAGACCGGGCGGAGTCGGTGTTGGCGTTGGACGATGAATCGGCGGCGGACACGGAAGCGGATACCACCAGCACGGCGGATTTTCCGGCGGACACGGCGGATCCGGCCCGGGCGGTCCGTGCCATTTGTAGCAACCGCAACCTTCTTCCCACCACCAACCGCCGCCGTCTTGAATCCAAACCCACTGGCAACATTGATAATGCCATTGCCCGCCCGCGACACTGAGCGGCGTCAACTTGAAAGCGTGCTTGTCGCCATTTTTGGTAATCCCGTCACCGATGATGACGCACGAGTCGCTGATGGTGCGCGCGACGGTCAGCACTTTAAAATCGCTCTTGGGAAAGATCGCAGAGATTGTTGAGATCGTACATCTTGTCCTCAACAAAAAGAAAGGCGTGCTCGGAATTGTCGGCGGTAGTGGACGAACCGACGATCATCCCAGCGGCGTTGGCGCCGTTACCGGCAACGCTGTTCGCAGTGCTAGTGTTGCCGCCAAGTGTACCTAAATCGGTGACAGTAAAACTTGGCTCGGCACTGAGACGAAGAACACTGCAGGCTAACGCGAAGACCGCCGCCAAACTGACTTTGGTTTGCATGTTCGTGGGAGTGCGAATTGTTGCGAGACTCCGGCGTACAATGAAGCAATCCGGTGGGCAAGAACAAAAACAACTTTCTGCCGCGTCGAATTTTAATTTCTTTGTTCGCGCGTTGACAGATCATGCGTGCGCTGCTTTCATACGAGTTCGCGCGTGCGAATTTTGAAGCATGCCAACGACTGACGTTATTTTAACCGACAATGTGCCCGGCCTCGGCGCTGAAGCCGACGTGGTCAAGGTGCGCCGCGGCTACGCGCGCAATTATTTGCTGCCGCGGGGGAAAGCTTACGAAGTAACGCCGGCGGCGTTGCGTCAGCTCGACAATTTGAAAAAGAAACGCGCCGAGCGAGAAGCGCGCGAGCTGAACGAAGCCGAAGAACTAGGGCGCAAGATTGGCAAAGCGCACTTGATATTTACGCTCGCGACCGGCGAATCCGGCAAAGCGTTCGGCTCCATCACAGCGCAAGACATTGTAAATCGGATGAAGAACGAGCTCGGGCTGGAAATCGATCGGCACAAGATCGTGCTCGAGCGCCCAATCAAGGACACCGGCAAGCACGAAGTCACGATCAAGTTGCACCACGACGTGACTGCGCAATTTAAGTTTGATGTAAAATCGGCAGAGGCGCGAAAGACGGAAGCAGAGCCAGCAGGCGAGCATCCGGAAAGAAGGCGCCGCTCATTTTTTCGCAAACACAGAGAAGAGAAAAAAGAAAAAGAATAAATGGCGACTCAACCGTCCTCCCCGTGGAGCGGTGGGAAGCCTCGTAAAGCAGCAGGAAATGGCGCTGGCCGAGGCTCGGCGGCGCCAAGCGGCGAAAATGTTATTCAACTTTCGCGCACAGGTTCTGCGCAGGATATTCACCGAACGCCACCTCACAGCGTTGAAGCTGAGCAAGGCGTGCTTGGTTCAATGTTGATCTCGCCGCGCGACGCGATCGCGGAAGTTGTCGAAAAAGTCACCGCTGATTATTTTTACGTTCCGGCGCACCAAACCATCTTCGATGTGTTGGTCGATCTTTGGAACACGGGCGCGGGCATTGATTTGATCACATTCACGCAAGTTCTGCGCGACCGGAATTTGCTGGAGACAGTCGGTGGCGCCGCCGCGGTCACGAATCTCTACACGTTCGTGCCGACCGCAGCCAACGTCGGCTATTACATCGACATCGTCCGCGACAAATACATTCTGCGTTCGATCATCGATGCCGCGACCGAAAGCGTACGGCGCGCTTACGAAGAACAAGACGAGGTCGGCAATTTGCTCGACGAAGTGGAGCAGAAAATCTTCGCCGTCGGCGAGGATCGGTTCAAAGGCCAGATGCTTTCCATGAAAGACCAGGTCATGGAAGCGATCGAGTCGATCGAGAAACTTTACGAGCGAAAAGGCGGCATCACCGGGATTTCGACCGGCTTTGTCGAGTTCGATCGGATGACGAGCGGAATGCATCCGTCGGAGATGATCGTGATCGCGGCGCGGCCGAGCATGGGTAAGACCGCACTGGCGATGAACATTGCCGAGCACGTGGCGATTAACGAAAAACTGCCGGTGGGTGTTTTCAGTCTGGAAATGAGCAGCCAGCAGCTCGTGCAACGGCTCCTTTGCTCGCGTGCACGGGTGAATTTGCAAAAAGTGCGTGACGGATTTCTCGGAGAACGCGATTTCCCAAGTCTGACCGCGGCGGCTTCGAAGCTCGCCGAGGCGAAGATTTTTATCGACGACAGTGCGAGCCTTACGATTCTGGAACTGCGCGCGAAAGCTCGCCGCCTAAAAGCGCAGCAGGAGGTTCAGCTCATCATCGTCGATTATTTGCAGCTCCTAAGATCGACATCGCGCCGCGCGCAGGACAATCGCCAGCTCGAGATCTCAGAGATTTCTGCTGGACTCAAAGGCTTGGCCAAGGAATTGAAAATTCCCGTGATCGTGGTTGCTCAGCTGAATCGCCAACCTGAACAACGCTCGGGCGGAAAACCGCGTTTGAGCGATTTGCGCGAGTCGGGATCGATCGAACAGGACGCGGACTTGGTCGGACTGCTTGTGCGGCCGGAAATTTACGAGGAAGACGAAGAAGCGCGCGCCGAAAAGGCCGGCGAAGCCGAATTAATCATCGCCAAGCAGCGCAACGGTCCGGTCGGCGAAATTCCGCTCACCTTCCTCAAGGAATTCACCCGGTTCGAAGACCGGGCCCGCAACGTGAGCGAGCCCGAAGAAGCGTTTTAGGAATTCGCTGGCGCCGATCGCTTCAGGCGGCTGACGCGCGATCCGCCGCTTCCTTCAATAGCGCTTTGGTATCGGGATGAGTCGCTTGCGAGACGGCATCATCGAATGCAAACCAACTGCGCCGCCGTTTTTCCGCGCGCTCTGCTTCAGAGATCAGCTTCATCAAATAAAATGCTACGTGGACGCTTTTGCCGTTTGCTTTGAATTCCACCGTCTGTAGCGGACACACGATCCGGGCCGTGATTCCGGTCTCCTCTCGCACTTCACGAAGAGCGGTTTGCTTCGGCCTTTCACCATTTTCGATATGTCCCTTCGGCAGAACCCATTCACTGGGTCTCTTCTTCTTCAGGCCAACTAAGAGAAATTTCACAACGCCGTCGGAAATGCGATAGACAATTCCTCCGGCATGGGTCGGCGTCATTGCTTGATTATAGAAGTTGTCGCGGGTTTACGACAAACTCTTGACCGCTTCGACGACGTGCTTCGCATCGATGCCGAATTCTTTCATCACTTCAGCGCCGGGCGCGCTTAAGCCGAATCGATGCAAACCGATCACTTTGCCGTCGAGTCCAACAAATTCGTACCAGGTATCGGGAACTCCGGCTTCGATCGCAATGCGTTTGCGACATGAATTCGGCAAGACTTCCTCACGGTATTTCTCCGGCTGACGTTTGAAACGCTCGAAGCACGGCATTGAAACGACACGAGCGCCGTCGCCAAGCCCCTTCGCGGCCGCGAGCGCATGCTGCAATTCGCTGCCGCACGACATTATAATGAGATCGAGCTTGCCGTTTTCCTTTTTTGCAATGTAACCGCCGCGCGCGACGCCTTCGCGCCGCAATTTAACATCGACGTCGTTCAAGATCGGCACGACCTGACGCGTGAGCGCGATCAGCGTCGGCCCGTCGATGCGCTCCATCGCAGCGGCAAACGCACCGGCAGTTTCTTCGGGGTCAGCTGGGCGAATGACATCGATGTGCGGCATCACACGGACGCTGCTGATTGTTTCCACGGGCTGATGCGTGGGACCATCTTCGCCGACGCCGATTGAGTCATGCGTGAAAATGTAGACATTCGGCAGCTTCGAAAGTGCGGCGAGTCGAATGGAGGCGCGGCAATAATCCGTGAATACCATAAACGTCGCGCCCGACGCGCGAAAAATCCCGTGATAGGAAATTCCGTTCATGATCGCACACATGCCGTGTTCGCGAATGCCGAAATGGATATTGCGCCCGGTCGGCGTATTGCGGGTGAAATCGCCGCCGTCTTTGATGTAATTCAAGGTCGATCCATGGAGATCAGCGCTGCCACTGATAAGGGACGGCATCGCTTGAGCGATTGGCTGGAGTGCTTCGCTACCGGCTTTCCGGGTTGCCAGTTTTGAATCTTTCGGGAACTCCGGAATCTTCGAGAGAAGATCGACATCAACCTTTCGGTCAATCGCCGAGTCGAGCAACTTCGCCTCGTCGGGATTTTTCTTTTCCCACTCGCTGTAGGTTTTTTCCCAACGATCGTACTCAGCGAGCAATTTCTTTTTGTGCTCAGCAAAATAATCGTAAGTCTCTTTTGAGACGTAATAATGTTCATCGGGCAAACCAAGACCTTTGCGACCCGCATCGACGAACTTGGCGCCGGCCTCGCCATGCGCTTTATACGTTCCGGCAACTTCCGGAATCCCCTTCCCGATCAACGTGTGCGCGATAATGAATTTCGGTTTGCCGTTGTTGTTTTCTTTCGCGTTGTTGAGGGCGTCGAGAAACGCCTGCATGTCTTGGCCGTTAATTTCCTGGACGTCGAATCCGTAAGCTTTGAATCGCGCGCCAGTATCTTCGCTTTGGGTAGCAGTCGCTGGCGCGTCGAGCGTAACCGCGTTCGAATCGTAAATCAGGATTAAATTGTCCAAGCCGAAATGCCCGGCGAAGGCGCTCGCTTCCGATGCAACGCCTTCCTGCATGCATCCGTCGCCCGCGAGACAAATGCAATGTTGATCGAAAATGCGGTGCTCAGCGGTGTTGAAGCGCGCAGCCGCCATTTTCATCGCAACAGCAATTCCGACCGCGTTGCCGACGCCTTGCCCAAGCGGTCCGGTAGTACACTCAACTCCCCGGGTTTCAAAAAATTCCGGATGGCCGGGCGTTTTCGAGTGCAATTGCCGGAAACGTTTGATCTCCGACAGCGGTAAATCGTAGCCGCTCATGTGAAGCCAGGCGTAGAGGAACATCGAGCCGTGCCCGGCCGAGAGAACGAAATAATCGCGACCAATCCAGCGCGGTTTTTCGGGATTATATTTTAAAGCGTAACCGTAAAGAACCGCCCCCATTTCGGCACACCCGAGCGGAAGCCCAAGGTGACCGGATTGTGAGGCCTGGACGGCGTCCATGCAGAGGCCGCGAGCTTCCGTCGCCGCGCGCGAGAGAGCTTCGATGTTCAAACTCATGCAGAGTTTATGGTTTTAGATCGGCGGTTTCGCAATCTCTTTCCAAGTTTCGCGCGGCAAAGGCCCGATAGATCTATCCCGGTTCGAGTTTGACTAGCTCCTGAATAACTTGTGAATAAAACGTGACCAAAGGGCTGTTTTGTTCACACGGCTTGGTGAATAACAGCTTAATTTTCAGATCATGGCGGTCTAAATTCTTAACGCTCTCATGAAGTTGTCGGAAGTCTCCGCCGTCTTGCGCGAGATCGGTGTTTCACCGGTAAGAAGCCTCGGCCAGAATTTTTTGCACGATCGCAACTTAGCGCGCTGGATTGTCGATCAAGCAAAACTAACCGCGGATGACTATGTTATTGAGATTGGACCCGGCCTTGGTGCCTTAACACAATTTGCCTTGGCGAAAGGTGCTCGCGTCCTCGCAATCGAAAAAGACAAGCGACTCGTTCAGCATCTGCGCGACAAATTTCGAACTGATGCGCTCGAGATTGTCCACAGTGACGCGCTCGAATTCGACACGCGAATCTTGTACACGCGACGACGAGTAAAGTTACTTGGAAACCTTCCGTACTACATTTCCAGTCAGCTGTTGATTAAGTTTCTCGAATATCCAAGTCCTATATCATTATGGTTGTTGATGTTACAGAAGGAGCTAGCGAAGCGCATTGGCGCATCGCCTTCGACAAATGATTACGGCGCGCTCACGTTGCAGATTCAGTTGCACCATCGCGCCGAATACTTGCGTAGCGTTTCGGCGAGCGTTTTCATTCCCAAACCAGAAGTCGATTCTGCGCTCGTGCGCATTTCGCCGCGCGACGAACATGAATTTCCAGCCTGCGATTACAAGATTTTTGAAAAAATTGTTCGCCGCGGTTTTTCGCAACGACGAAAGCAACTGGGCAAACTGATTCGCGAAGAAGTGTCAACTTGGGAAACAATTGGCGAAGAACTTGGATTGAATCCGCGCGCGCGCGCAGAGGAGCTCTCATTGCAACAATGGATCACGCTGACCAATCGCATCGCACCCATTACGCCCGCGAGGAGCAGCCAACTTCCAGATGAGCAGCTTCAAGTGGTCGACGAGGCGGATCGTCCGGTGGACGCCGTTTCCCGCAGCCAAGTACATGCGAATAACTTGCTTCACCGGGCCGTTCACGTGCTTATTTTCAACTCTACCGGGGAGGTTTTCCTGCAGCTGCGCTCGAGGCTAAAAGATCGGCATCCTGTGACTTGGGATTCCAGTGCCGCAGGCCACGTCGATGCCGGTGAAGACTATGATCAGACCGCTAGGCGCGAGCTTCGCGAAGAACTGGGGATCGAAACTCCCTTGAAAAGGGTCGCCAAGTTACCAGCATCCCAACGGACCGATCTCGAGTTCATTTATCTGTACTACGGATCGTACGATGGCGAATTGCAGCTAAAACCGGCTGAAATTGAAGCCGGCCGATTTTTCCCGCCCGCAATTGTCAACCAATGGATCAAAGCGCGTCCGCGCGAGTTTGCTCCCGGGTTTGTGGAATGCTGGAAGGTCTGGCGCGAAAAAAACGATTAACGCCGACGTCGACGCTGCCGCGATGTCGATCTTGCCCCACGTTTGGGAGCGCGGCCGAGAGCGGTGCGTTTGAATTTCCGTGCCGCCCGACGCGCCCCTTCCTTCCCGCCGAAAAGCGAGTCGCTGAACATTCTGGTCACGGCATTCTTTCCGCGCAAAAAGTGCACCTGGAATCCATGAGTCTGTTTTTTCGCGCGCGCTTTAGTATCTATACGGCGGATATTCGGTTCCGAATCGGGATTGGATCGTCTTCGCATGAGTGTTGCCTAACAACTACGTAAAACAACGCCGGAATCAACGAGTCGCGGTCTTTTTGTCGAAGAATTGCGTTTTTTCGGGCGACGGTAAATCCCAACCCCGCCACTTCTTTTCATATTCATCCGCTGGGAGCAGGACATAGCACGGCCGTCGGGACGAACGAAACCAGGTGATCATCTTCACGAGATCCGGCTCAGCCATCGTTGTGCAACCCGTGGTGGCGCGGTTCACTCCACGGCGAATGTGAAAGAAAATCGCGCTGCCTGCGCCAGGCACGGGCGGATCGGAATTATGCCGGATCTCAACCAGCCAATGATAGGCAAAATCCCCGGATCGCATTTTTTCGTGGGTGTAATTGTCCGGAGGATTTTTAGGGTCGATAACGATATGGCGATTGTAATTCGGCGATCGCGGATCGTCGCTCCAAATGTCGCCCTCGCTGACTTGGTGATAGGGATAATCTCCGCCCGGCGGCAATTTCGCTTCGTAACCAAATACATCGCCAATCGCGAAAATTCCGGCCGGCGCACGCCCGTCGCGTTCTTTTTTATGGGGGCCGGGCTCATCTTGTCCGGCGATACCGCTTCCCCACGCCAAACCATTTTTGCCGAACAAAACCGGGACCGGCGCGTTGACGGCGCTCCAGTCACTGCGAGATCGCTCGAACAGTTGTATCTTACCGCGCATCGAATTCCAATCGGGCGCGACGGCTACGATCAGTTGTGAACAATCCTTCGGCACGCCATCGGCACGCGCGCTGCTCGCCATCACCATGATCGTCACTGCTGTAAAAAGAACTCCACGCAAGATCGACATAAACGTTCGCAAATGTAGACGCACGGCTTATTGATTTCCTCGTTTCGTGAAAAAAATCTGGATCGTTTTAATTCTCTCGGTTGTCTTCATCAGCTATGCCCCGGCGGTTCGCAACGGTTTTGTCTGGGATGATACCGCGCTCGTTCTGCGCGATCCGCTGATTCGCAGCTGGCGGCTCGTTCCCGAAGGCTTCAATCATTTTCTTTTCACCGACGCCACAGCTTCTGATTTCTACCGCCCCCTGCAACGCCTCAGCTACACACTCGATTACGCATTGGTCGGATTTCAACCGCCGCTCTATCACGCGACGAGCGTCCTTTGGCACGAACTCGCTGCAGTCGCGTTCTTGTTCTTCGCCGAAGAGCTTCTATTTACCTTTGGAATCGAGCGCCGCAGATCTCGTTTGATCGCGTTCATCGCCGCGCTCGTCTGGGCGATCCACCCGGTGCAAAGCGCGGCAGTTGTTTACATTTCGGGTCGAGCCGATCCGCTTGCGGCTGCTTTTGGATTTCTCGGATTATTCCTGCTGCTCCGCACTTCCGTCTCCTCAGGCCCTCGCAAATTGCTGTCTTTTCTGGCGAGCGGTGTAGCTCTTCTCTTGAGTGCGTTCAGCAAGGAGTCGGGACTAATTTTTTCTTTAATCTGGATTGTCTTTTTTCTGCTGAAGCGAGATTGGCGAGATCCTTGGAAATTGGCGGCGACCCCAGCTTTTGTTGGCGCGATTTACTTCGCTCTTCGCTTCGGCGCCGAACACCAACCTGCGCCGCAACTAACGCCGCCGCCTCCGCTGCTTGTCCGGCCGATCATTGTTGCCCGAGCAGTGGCGGAATACGCTGGCTTGATCGTTTTCCCGCTCAATCTGCATATGGACCGCGATGTCGAAACGCGGCCGAGCGGTTTCAGCGACGCCAGTCTCGCCCACGCTGCGTGGCGCGAGCTCCAGACACTTCTCGGGCTCGTTTTGATCGCAGCGTTTTTCTATTGGCTATTTCGCGCTCGCAGACGCAGTCCAGTGGTTTTCGCGTGCTTGTTGTTTGCGCTAATTAGCTACTTGCCGGTGAGCGGAATCGTCGCGCTCAACGCAAACGCCGCTGAACATTGGCTTTATTTGCCGAGCGCGTTTCTGTTCTTGGCCGTTGCCGTCGAGCTCGTCTCGCTCGCGAAAACCCTGCGCGTTCGAAAATCGATCATCGCCACGGCATCGTTGGCAATCGGCCTGTGGATCACATTTCTCGGAGTACGCACGTTCCTACGCACGTTTGATTGGAAGGATCAGCGCACATTTCTTGAACGAACAATCGCCCACGGCGGCGATTCGGCCCGAATGCTCATCAATTTAGGTGGCTTGGATTTGAGCGAAGGAAAACTCGAAGACGCAGCCCTGCATTTGCACGCAGCGTTACAAAAAAAACCGGATCAGCCTTTGGCGATCATCAATCTTGGCGCGCTCGCCCTGAAGCAGAACGATTTCAAACACGCGCGCGAACTCATCACTCGCGCGACGCAAATGCCGATCGTCGATGCGCAAGCGCGCCAATTCCTGGCCGTGTTGGAACACAAGGAAAACGGAAAAGTCGATTTGATGGGAATGCGGCTGGCTTCGCGAACTGGTCCGCCGAATTGGACAATTGAAAAAGCCTACATTGAATTGCTCGACGAAACCGGTGAGACGGAAGCGGCGATCAATGAACTATTGCGATGTTTACAAACGCAGTGGTATCGCGCGGACAGTTGGAAGCTGCTGAGCGAACTAGAAATGAAGGCCGGACATTCCGATCGCTCAGCCAATGCACTCTCGCAAGCGCGCGCCTACGACGTCCATTTGAAATAGGCGATTCTAAGAAAAATCCGGAGGGCGCGGTAAGGCCATCGCTCCTGAATCAGGCGAGATTCATACTCGTCAGTCTTAGAACAATGAAAACATCTCTTATATGCGGAGCGGCAGTGGTCATTCTGGGTGTGGCCGCGGCTCCCCTTATTGCACAAACCCACACCCCAACGAGCTCGGCAAGCACGGGTTATGTGCAGACGAGCAAAATCATTGGAACAAAAGTTAAAACCGCACAGGGCACGAAGAAGTCGGCGTTGTAAAAGACGTCGTCCTCGATCGCAGCAACGGCTGTATGGCCTACACAGTTTTGTCGGCCGGCGGCGGCGGCACACGCGTGACCGGTCAAGGGAAGCTCGTTGCCGTTCCGTGGAGTGTGTTCACGGTTTCACCGGACATGACTTATCTGACCACGACCGTCGAGCGGGACCACATTTACAACGCGCCAGTGTTTGAGTACTCGCGGATCGGAGATACCGCGTTCACAAGCCAGGTCTATTCAACGTTTGGGGTGTCTGCCGGCGCAACGTTCTCCGGAGACAACGCGACTTCCACGACAACAGCCGGAGCGAGAACAAACGCAAACTCGATGAACAATCCACCGCCACCTGCTGAGGGTCCGAGCGCGACTACAGCACCGAGCGCTTCGGTGGCTCCACGTGCCTCGACGAGCGCGTCCCCGACCGGCAGTCCGGCGGCGACCGTGGCAGCGAGTGCGCCGGCAACGGCAAGCGCCTCACCGATAGCCGCAACACGAGGTGGACGCGGATACGCAAGCCCGTCTCCAGCCTCTTCGCGTCCAAAAGGCGACGAAATGACGGAGGGAACGAGTGGACAATCGACCTCGGAAGGAACCAGCAGCACTTCGGGTAAAAAGAGCAGCCGCAAGGGGACGACCTCCGAAGAATCAACCGCTGGCAAATCAACTCGCGAAGAATCGAGCGCTGAGGGCGCTCCAAGTCATTCACGCAAAAAGAGCCCTCACAAAAAAGGCGGCACTAAACAACCAGCCGCCAGCGCATCGCCGGGTGGAAAACAAGAATAACTTCAATTAGCGGCATGATTTACCGCTGACGAAAACCGCGGGAATTGATAAACGTTCCCGCGGTTTCTTTTTAGATCGACATTTCCATGGCTAAGAAGTTGCCGTTTCGACGCGAGCCGTATCCTCCGGCAAATACTTTACTCCGGCGAGCCACGCTAAACCCGAAGCGAGAATAACGCCGGAGACAAACAAGAACGCGATTCGAATATTGCTGTGGCCTCCAATGTAACCTAGCAGCCAAAACGCCTGAACATCGCCCAACGCATGAATGATCAAGATGTTTACGGCGAACGCAGTCGCACGCACAGCTGGAAGCGAAACGTTAGCAAGCGCGGTATTTGAGGGGCCGGTGTTCAAGAAAAGAAAAAAGATTGCGATGAACATTGCCACCCACGCCGCGGGGAAGGGAATGTAGAGGCTCACGACCAGGAACGGGAACGAGATCAACATCCCAACTCCGGAGACCCAAAAATACGAACCCGCAAAGCGCGGCCGCAATTTGTCGGCAACGACTCCGCCGACGATAGTCGAGCTCAAACCGGCGACGACGGTGATTAAACCGAAAATCGTTCGGCCTGCCGCCGGGCTCTGATTTCGGTAGCTCAAATAAGCGGACACCCAATAGCCCAAACCGCCGGCGGCGAATGTCATCAGCGTTTGCGCGATGCAATTGATCAGATAGGAACGCGTGCGGAACAGGTCTAGATAATCATTCAAGCCGCGGCGCGGAGATTTTTGAACAAGATGATGCGAGGCGACACGCGGATCGCGCTGCCAGAAGCAAAGCAGACCGAGAAGCAAACCGGGCGGCGTAACCATGTAAAACGCCCAGCGCCAACCCAAATGCGTGCCAATCAGACCGCCGATCACGTAACCAAGCGCGCTTCCAACAGGGATCGCTGCGCAAAAAATGGCCATCACTCGGCCGCGAATTTCGATCGGATAGAGATCGGCCAAAATCGTCGGCGCAGCCGGTCCGTAACCGCCTTCGCCTATCCCGACGCAAATTCGTGTAGCGAATAGGATTCCAAATGTCGCGGCCAAGCCGGAACCGCCGCTAGCCAAGCTCCATAAAATTACAGCGGCGCCGACAATGACCCAGCGCGAAAATCGATCGGCCAGAAAGCCGAGCACCGGGGCGCTTAACATGTAAGTGACGAGGAATGCCGTCCCGAGAAGGCCCGTCTTGGCCATCGCGTTCAAGTCGCCAGTGGCGAAGAAGCTCTCCCGAATTTCGGGTTCAACGGCGGCCAGAACTTGCCGGTCGATATAGTTGAATAGGTTTATCGCAAGCAATAGCATGAGCGCCGCTCGGGCGCCGGGGGAACGACTGCTCTTTTCCATTCGTTAGTTGCCGATTGCAGACGACCGCAGCCTGATTGTAAATCATAAACAATGCCTTCGATGTCCGCGCCTGAACGAAGCCTCTATTTCTTTGGCGGTCTGCTGATGCGACTTTTTTATCGCGTCAACGTGCTCGGGCTGGAACATCTGCCCAAAGGCGGCTTCCTTCTTCTCCCCAATCACATCACCTGGGTCGATGCAATCATTCTCCAGCTCGCCTGTCCGCGCCCAATCCGTTACATCATCGACCAGGAATTTTATCACAAGCCGATGCTGAAACCGTTTCTGCGGCTGGTGCGCTGCATTCCGATTGACACTAAACACGCGCGCTCCGCAATTCGCGCCGCCACTGAACAAATCGCCGCGGGCGAAATGGTTTGTCTTTTCCCGGAGGGCCAACTCACTCGCTCCGGCACGTTGCTTCGCTTACGTCGCGGTTATGAATTAATCGCGCAACACGCGAACGCCAAAGTTGTTCCGGTTTGGCTCGATCGTCTCTGGGGCTCCATCTTTTCGTTTCAAGGCGGAAAATTCTTCACCAAGCTGCCAAAGGAAATTCCGTATCGAGTTACGGTCGCTTTCGGCAAGCCGCTCGAATCTGCCGCCGCCGACATCGCCACCGTGCGTGAAGAACTGCTCAAGCTTGGGGAATTCTGTTACAGCCGCCGGCCTCCGTTGGATCAACATCTTGCCGAAGCGTGCGTGCGTGGTCTGAAACGCAATCGCTTCCGCACCGCGGTCATCGACGGAATGGATCACAGCGAACTAAGCCGCGCGAAATTGCTCGGCGCCGCGGCTGCACTGAGCCGTTTTCTCCGAAAAGAATTTTCGGATCCGCGAATCGCCATCGTCTTGCCAGCAAGCAAAGGTTCGATGGTGGCCAATCTCGCGGTCACCCTGGCAGGCAAGGTCCCGGTCGATCTCAACTTCAGCATGGGCCGCGCGGCCAATGAATTTTGCTGCAAGCGCGCTGAACTCAGCGTCGCCATTTCGGCCGGTGCGTTTATGGAGCGCGTCAAAGATTTTCCGTGGCCCGAACGCGTTTTGAAACTGGAAGAATTAATGGCGCGACTGAAATCGCGAATTCTCTTTTGGTGGATGATGTCGATCTTTTGTCCGACACCGATCCTGCTGCGCGTCTTGGAGGTTCCAAAAAAAGGGGGACACGACGAAGCGAGTCTGCTTTTCACCAGCGGCAGCACCGGCGATCCGAAAGGCGCAGTGCTCAGTCATCGTAACGTCGTCGGCAACGTCTCCCAATTTACGGAATTGCTCGACGCGAAGAAGGAAGACGCGATCCTCGCTTCGCTGCCGTTCTTCCACAGCTTCGGTGCAACGGTGACGCTTTGGTATCCGCTAATTGAAGGCGTGCGCATTGTCACTTACCCGACGCCACTCGAGGTCGCGAAAAATGCGGCTCTGGTCGAAAAATACAAACTGACCCTGTTGCTCGCGACGCCGACATTTCTGCGCGGTTACCTGCGCAAAGCAGAACCACAGCAGCTTCGCAGCTTGCGTCTCATCGTCACCGGCGCCGAGAAACTGCCGCTCGATCTCGCGAAAGCTTTCGAGGAACGATTCCAACAGCACGTCTTTGAAGGTTACGGGCTGACCGAAACGTCGCCGGTCGTGAGCGTGAACTTACCCGAGCCGAAACCGAAGCGCGGTGAACAAGTTCAGCCGTCGAGCCGGCTCGGCTCGGTTGGGAAAATCGCGCCGGGTATTGCGGCGGAAATTCGCGAACCGGAAACGGACCAAAAACTTTCGCTCCACGAAACCGGAATGGTTTGGTTTCGCGGCGTTAACGTTTTCGAAGGCTATCTCCACGACGAAAAACGTACCGCCGATGTTTTGCACGATGGCTGGTTGAAAACGGGTGATATGGGCCGCTTCGACGAAGATGGATTTCTCTACATCGAAGGGCGACTATCGCGCTTTTCGAAGGTCGGCGGCGAAATGGTGCCGCATGAATCGGTCGAGCAAAAAATTGTTGATCTCTTGGACCTTTCCGAAAAAGACGAACGCGTGATCGCGATCATGGGTGTACAGGACGAAGCCAAAGGAGAAGCGCTTGTCCTCCTCAGCGCCGTTGACGTCGATCTGGCGCAGCTGCGGGACAAACTTCGCGACGCCGGCGTTCCGAACTTATGGATCCCGAAAAAAATCTCTCGCGTTGATGCGATTCCTGTCCTCGCTTCCGGCAAACTCGACCTCCGGAAATGCCAAGACTTGGTGCAGCCGGGCGATTAGCGCGGAACTTTATTATTATTATTGAGGCCCATCGATCTTTGAAGCTCAGCTTTCTTGCCAATTCCAAGAAACTCGACGCTCGGCAGAATAGCGGTAAAGCCGGCCTCGGCCAAGGCCTTGTGCCCTTCCTCTGACGGATGCCACGCATCGACTGGATGGATCAGTTCCACGCGACTAAGATCCACCTTTGTTAATCCATCGGAATATTGCAGCCGAACAGTTGCGGAATCTTGCAACCGCCGATTCAACTCGCCAACCATCGCCTGCAGTTCACCGTTCAGCATCGAAGCCAGTCGGGCCATGTTTTGCCGATAGGGCGGTTTCAAAGACTCGAAAGTCCGTTCGCCGTTTTCAATATGAGGATAGAGCTTCGGATTCTGATTATGCAGGCTTTCGGCCTGCCGCCTTGCCTTCAAGTACGCGTCGATATTCGCCAATCCAAACACGACGATGGCGACCTTGTGATTCTCCGTTTTTGCGCGGTCAATCAGCGCTTGCAGCGTTTCCGTGTAGTTCTTGCGAAAGCGCGCAGCGATTTCCTGGAGCGGTTTTTCCGGTTGAGCGCACTGTTCCGGGGAAAGGTCGTGCACCCAATCCAAGTTGTTGTGTCCAATCCAGATGATAATTAGATCTGGAAATCTGGTTCGCCGCAGGACTTGCTGACTTTGTCCGGGAAAATTGCGGGCGCGGACGAGCTTCTTACGCAGATCCTCCTCCGAGCGGCTCGGCGCAACCAACGCCCCCGCCCCATTATATTCGGCCGCGACCAGTGGGGTGATGCGTTCCAGCCGCTCGTAAACGCTGAAAACGCTTTCCCGGTCCGGATCTGTATCGAGGAACCAGTTCTCGCGCCATGCCGTTCTCGCCCGCCAAAACGCGCCGGGCAGCGCTGAGGCATAAAAATGCTGGGTGAGACTGTCGCCGAGCATTGCCACGTGCGGCAACCGGTTCAGGAGCTCGACCTGATCAATTTCATGCTGCCGATACGCAAGATAATCGCGATAAAGCGGAGAGGACGGTTTTGAAATCCGTTCCATGTAATTTCGCGTTGTTGCTCGCGGCGGCTTGCTCACCGCGCGATCGAACAAGAAAATCAGGTTGACCAAATCGGCCGTGATATTTTCGCCAACTGTCTGTGGTAGCGGCGGTGGTGAACCCGTAGTTTCGTCAGCGCCGTCCGCGGGTAGAGTAATCAAGAACACAACAATAGCGGCAACGAAAATGGGTCGGCTCATCGAGATGGTGGCAACGCAAATAGCTGAAAGGGTTTATAATACATTCGCAGTTGGACTGCGCGATGGTCGCCGACAACTCATGGTAATCGATAACTTCTGTGGTCGAAGCAATTAGTTCTATGCGCTCAGGTTTTCATGCGGCCGCCAATCGGACCGCGGCGCTGTTCATGAAACTGCTTTTCGGTTATTCGTCACGCATTTACGTGGTCGGGCGTGAGAATGCCAAGCGCGGCGGCGCATTTCTGCTCGCCTCAAATCACATCAGTCATTTTGACCCGTTCATCATTTCGGCCGTTGTCAGGCGCAAAATCGACTGGATGGCGATGGCCGAATTTTTTCCGATGCCGATCGTTGGATTGTTTCTGCGCGCGGTGGATGCCTTTCCTGCCGAGCGCGACCGCGCTGATCGAAAAACCATTCGCACAGCAATTGATCGCTTAAAAAACGCGCGGATCGTCGGCGTTTTTCCCGAGGGTGGCATCCGCGACGGCGCGCGCTCGCTGCTTCAGGGCGCCTCGGTTCGCGCTGGCGCGTCCACGCTTGCGCACATGGCGCAAGTTTCGATTGTGCCGTGCGTCATTCTGGGAAGCGATCGACTTTATGCGAAACGAAGTTGGTTGCCGTTTCGCCGAACACCGGTTTGGATTGGTTTTGGCAAGGCGATCTCAAATTTTCCAGAGTTGGAAAAATCTGAGGCGCGCGAACGCATTGAAGGTGAACTGACCTCCGCCTTTCAGAACATTTACGCCGAGCTGCGAGAGAAATTTCAGCTCACTGCCGAGGACCTTCCCCACTCACCTCAAGAAAGGATGAAAACAGATTCGCACCACGAAGGTCACGAAGCACACGAAGGGAAATCAAGTCAGAACAATTCTACACCCCTTCGTGCTCTTCGTGGTGAAATACTTCAGCGAGCTACAGCCAAGACCGTCGATTTCGGAATGTGCGCCGCGATGAACCTGCTCCAATCGCGTCATCGGCTGAACGGCAACAGCGCGGACGCAATGGAACGTTACATTGCTGAATGCAAGAAACTGACGGCGCACGAATATTACGCCGCACCGCCGGATCTCGCTCTTGCCAGCGCAATCGAAGCCGCAAACGGCGCAATGGTGACGTGGCGCAGCCCAATTCCAACAACGTTTGCGCGAAATAACCTTGCCCGCGCGGAATTTTTTTCGAGCTCGCATCCAAGGAACGCACCGACCATGTTCATGCTCCACGCGCTCATGTCCGCGACGCACCTCGGTTATCGGCGTTGGGCGACGCGATTCAACGAACTCGGATGGAACGCGTGCTTTGTGCATTTGCCCTATCACTATTCGCGCGTGCCGCGCGGTTACTGGAACGGCGAGCTCGCGATCACGGCCGATCTAATTCGCAACGCCGAAGGTTTGCGCCAGGGCGTGATGGAAGTGCGCCAGCTTATGTCTGCCCTGCGTGAATGCGGTTGCACCGAGTTCGGAATTCTCGGGACGAGCTACGGTGGATGGATCGGCGCGCTGCTCGCCATGGTCGAGCGCGATCTTCGATTCGTCGCTTTGATGTGCCCGATCGTGAATGTCGAACACGCGATTTGGGAAAACCCCGGGACTGCGTTCATGCGCCGCGAATTGCGCCGGGCAAAGATCGCGCCCGAGTTGGTGGCGCGACATTTTCATCTCAGCTCGCCGTCGCACAACGAACCGGTCTGCGATCCGGAGCGCGTTCTCTTTGTGTCCGGAGATTTCGATTTGATTGCGCGGCCCGAGGACATTCATGCGATCCACCAAAAATGGCGCGGCTCGGAATTGCTCCGTGTTCGCCAAGGCCATTTCGGTTATCGGATGATGCGCGAGACCGTCGCGCGCCTGAAAGAGCGCGGTCTCTAGGTCAAATGATTCCGAGAAACTTCAAACTTGGAGTGAGATCGGCGAACGCCGCTTCGGCCAAAACGTTGTGGCCTGCAACCGATGCGTGCCAACCATCAACGGCGTGCAGTAGTTCCGCACGGCTGAGATCAGCAGTTGCCAGCGCATCGGAATATCGCAGCTGAATGTTTTCATTCGCCACGTGCCCGCAATTGAGCTCATCGATCATCATCCGAAGTTCGTCATTCACCATTTCGGCAAGACGAATCACGTTTCCGCGCAGAGCCGGACGAAACGAGATCAAATATTTGTAAGTGGTCTCGAGATGCGGATACAAGGTTGAATCTTCCGTTCGCCGCCGCTCTGCTTCCTCGCGGCCCTTGAAATAAGTTCCGAAGTTCACCAGTCCGAAAACGACAATGGAGATACGCTGACACCGCTGAGCCGCGTGTTCGATAAGCTTCCGCAATCGTAGCTCAAGCATTTCTCGAAACGATTTGCTCATCCGGTCCAAACGGGCCTCTGGTTGTTCAAGCTCATCGGCTGGACTTCGCCAGGCCCAGTCGACGTTGTTGTGTCCAATCGAAATCAGAATCAGGTCAGGAAATCGGTTCGCAGTCAGTAACTGATTGATCTGGCCGGATAAATTCCGCGTTCCGAGAATGAGCCGCGAAAGCCATAGACGGTCACTCTCGGCATCGACCATCGCGCCGATGCCGGCGTGATGACTTGCTACGAGCGGCGTCAATTTCTCCAACCGCTGCGAGACACTTTCAATCTCGGTTGCCGGATCGACATTCAGAAACCAATCCCGCCCGCGACAGCGGCGCGCGCGCCGAAACGTTTTCCACCGCGTCGAAATGTGAATCCCGGTGCAAACGCTGTCGCCGATTATCGCGACATGCGGCAGCCGCGCGATCAGCTTCGCTCTTGTGAGTTCGCCGCGCTCATAGGCCAGGTAATCAGGATGAAACCGCGACGTCGGCTCGCTTAGTCGTTCAAGAAAATTTTCCGGAACCAGCCAGACACGTTTCATAATTCACGATCGCGATCGTCGATCTTGCTAATCGAGCCACGCTTTCGCGGCGAGCAACTGACGCAATTGCTCATTGTCGGTCGACAATGCAGGCAGCCATTCGCCGATCGGCTCACGTTTCCACCATCCTTTCTCGCCGAGCGGCGCGAATTCGTAGCGATACAATCGCGCGTGGATGTAATGCGGCGGCGCGTCCGGGAACGGATTGTTGGCGAGAAGCGACAACGTGTTCTTATCGTTGTGCAAAAGTTTCCAGACGAAATGAAAAGTCCACGGATACTCGGCCGGATTCGACATCGCGGCGAACCAAATTTGCCAGTCGATCCGCGGTTGATACGGCGCGATCAACGCCGGACGACGGTTCGGATTGCCCGGCTTCGCTTTGAATTCGTACTCTTTCCACTTGGTGTCGCCGGTGATGACCGCGTCATCAGTTCCCTCGAAAATAATTTCGTCGCGCTCGCGACCGACCGTCCCGAACGCGCCATAGGTATTTACCAGGTCGAGCGGGTCGAACGAATAATTCATCAACTGTCGTCCGCCGACGACCAGATTCATCACCGTAGGAATACTTAACCAGCAAACCAACAGCGCGAGAGCAACAGTAACGCCGTTGCGGATTCGGGAAGATTGCGATTGCGCGGCCGCGTCTTCGGCGCGCGTGACCAGCGATTTCGGCAAGACGCGCCGGAGCAGCGTGTCATCAAAGCAGGCCAAGAACGGAATGACGGTGAGATAATTTAGAAACGAGAGATTGCCGCTGATGATGAGAATGATCTGGAAGAGAACAAGCAGTGTGCCCGCGATGTGACGCGCGGTTCGCGGACCGAACGAAAACCACGGCACGATCAGCTCGACGAAGTGGTTCCAAAGCACTTCGAGGTTGTGGAACCAATGCGGCAGAAAATGGAAATATCGGCTGATCGGATTCGGGATCGGCTGCGTCTCGTAGTGGTAATACATGCAGGTCAGATCCCGCCAGCAATCGTCGCCCCGCAATTTGATCAGACCGGCGCCGACCATGATTCGGAAACCAAGCCAGCGAAAAAGCCAGAATACGAGAATTGGTGGGCGCGATTTCGGAAACGGCCGGCCGTCGATTAGCGGGCAGAGGAAGATCGACAGGAAACCAGTCTCAAGAAGCTGAATTTCCCAACCGTAACCGTACCAAATGTTGCCGATGTGAACGATCGACATGTAAATGATCCAGAGCAGTGTGAGCAAAATCGCGTTCGCGTAACCGGCCAACACGATCAGCGAAAGCGCGAAGCCGGCCCAGGCGAAGATCGTCAATCCCAAATCGGAAACACCGAACCAAAACAATGTCGGCATGTGGAGCATTCCTTCAGTTCGAGAACCAAAGTGGGTATGCACCCGCGACAGATAATCGTGAGCTGGCGTTAAACCGGTATCGCCGATCAGTGGCACCAGCTGATTGATCGCGACCAAAAACGCGATTGTGTAAACAAAACCGAGCAAACGCAGAATGACGAACCGCGTCAGCCAATAATCATTTCCGCGCGCGAAAAATTTCTCGATCTCGTCATTCATCGCGGTCGAATTGGAAACAAATGTCAGGGGGGAGAATGGAGCCGGCGGGAGCCGAGCGACATAGACGAAGCCCGAACGATTCGCGAGCGGGAGCGAGCGAATCAATCGAACTCCAACAACGAATATCCATGACGCAACGTTCGCCAACTCGCCGTGAAAAGCACTGGCGATTCCCGAATTTCGTAAATGCCGAACGTCTAACTTTCAACGTTCAATCAACCTAAATGCCAGGGGGGAGAATCGAACTCCCGACCAAGGGCTTATGAGTCCCCTGCTCTACCGCTGAGCTACCCTGGCGTTTAAGCGGCGACAAAGTTCAATCGCGCCGCGTCTCTGTCAACGCGCTGCCAGTCGATCTACTCTTTCTTCTTCGACACGTATGGCGCGAGATCTTTTTCGCTGCCGCGCAACGCCGCCATGAAACAAACGCCGCCCTGCTTTTTCACCACGCCGGTCCAGCGTTCCTGATTCACATAACGCCAGCCGAGAAACTCCTTTACCTTCCCCGTTTTCGGATCGCGCTCCGCCGGAAAAAGGAAAAACTGCATCTTTTTCTCCACCACCCAGACTTGCGCAATACGCTGCCCTTCTTCGTCATCAAACACACGGCAGCCGATCGTTTTCAAATCAGCGAACTCCGGCGGAACATCGTAATGCACGAGCCGATGTTTCATAAAAAAGAAATCGCCGAGTCGTCCCGCTTCCGTTTTTACCGGATCGAGCATCATTGATTTGTTCGAGCTCGCGGTCGTCAATAAACGAAGCGCGCTTGGTTCGCCTGGAAAACGATTCAGGCGCTCGATCAATTGGAAAATTAAAATGACGGCGATGACGATGGCGGCAATGCCAGTCGCGAGGAACACCGGGTTCTGCGCGTACTTCTTCCACGGCGGGCGCGCCGGCGCGATGAATGTGTCCGGCGGAATCCAATCGGTAATATCCTGCGGGATCGGAATGGTCTGAACGAGCGCGGCCACGGCTTTATCGAAACTTTGTTGGACCGCGAATTGTTCCGTCCTGCGTGCATGATGTAGCGCGGTGCGCAGCGCGCGATCGTCCACACGCTCGTCACGCATCGGCGCGCAGTGCAAAAGCATTTTGTCCCGGCGCGATAATTGAACAACGGCACTCATGGTTGCGAGCCGGGCATCGTTGTGTCCAGCCAGGCTTGAAATTGTCGGCGTCCGTCGCAAAGCAATTTCGAAAGCTCCGGCGGTTTGAGTTCGGTCACCGACAGCAAGTCGGTATGATTAAATTCGTCGATATAAAAAAGCGCGAGCGCGGTCCGTTGCGGATCTGGCGCGCCGGAAATCCAGGTCGCGAGTTGTTGCGGCTCGAGCTTTTCGATCTGGGACGGCGCATCCTTGGCCAACTCCTCTTCTTCAAGATCGACGTCCTCCGCCTGCAAACCTTGTTCGCCCGCTTCCAGGCAACGCCACCGTGCGTTGCGAAAAAACCAGAGCCGATCACGCGGCGCTTCGCCGTCGGCGGCTTGCTGAGCTGCTTCGCGCAAAGTCGCGTGAAAAACTTCCTGTGCTTTCGCCGCTTCAGCCAGCATCAAAAAACAGAACCGATAAAGCTGCAGGAGATTTTTTTCTTCTTCGGCCACGCAAACTTCTTTCCCAACAACCGAATGTTACGCGCCTCGCGTAGAGTCGCAAGGTAGGGGCGGTTCACTGAACCGCCCGCGGACGATTGAGGTCAATCGCCCTACCAAAGTTTTTCAACCGGCGCGCTACCTCCTCAGCGTTCTCGCGGCTGTTGAACGCCGAAATTCGAATGTAACCCTCGCCCTGCGCACCAAATCCGGCGCCAGGAGTGATCACTACTTTAATTTCGTTAAGCATTCGGTCGAACATCTGCCAGCTCGTCACGCCGCTTGGCGTTTTCACCCAAACATACGGCGCGTTTTCACCGCCAAAAACTTTGAGTCCGATTCCTTCGCACGCTTCGCGCAAGACTTTAGCGTTGCCCATGTAATGCGCGATCAACGCGCGGCACTGTTTGCGTCCTTGATCGGAATACAATGCTTCAGCTGCGCGTTGCACCGGATAACTGACGCTGTTCGACTTCGTGCTCCAACGCCGATGCCAAAGTGGATGGAGCGGTAATTTCTTTCCCAAACCCGTTTTCGCGAGCACCGTTTTCGGCATTACCGTGAAACCGCAACGCACTCCGGTGAATCCGCCAATCTTCGAGAAACTGCGAAACTCGACCGCAAGTTCCTTCGCACCATCGATCTCATAAATCGAATGAGGGATCTTCGGATCGGAGATGTACGCTTCGTACGCGGCGTCGAATAAAATCAGCGCGTCGTGTTGTCGCGCGTAATCAATCCAGCGGGCGAGCTGTTCGCGAGTCGCGACCGCGCCGGTCGGATTGTTCGGGAAACAAAGGTAAACAACGTCAACGTGCTCTTTTGGCGGTTCGGGAACGAAATTGTTTTCCGCGGTGGACGGCAAATAAACTATCCCTTCGTAGCTTCCGTCTTTATGCCCAGCGCCAGTGTGACCCGCCATCACGTTCGTGTCGACGTAAACCGGATAAACCGGATCGGGCACGGCGATTTTGTTTTGGTCGCCGAGGATGTCGAGAATGAAACCGCAATCGCACTTCGAGCCGTCGCTGACGAAAATCTCGTCATCGGCGATGTCGATCTTACGATCGCGAAAATCTGCTTTCGCGATTGTCGATTTTAGAAATTCGTAGCCTTGCTCGGGTCCGTAACCGCGAAATGTTTCGCGCTTTCCTAATTCGTCCGCGGCGCGCTTCATCGCATCGATCGCCGCTTGCGGCAGCGGTTCGGTCACATCGCCGATACCACAACGAATCAAACGCTTAGCCGCGTCGGGATTCTTTTCGCAAAACTCGCGCACGCGGCGCGCAATCTCGGGGAAGAGATAACCGGCCTGAAGCTTAAGATAATTTTCGTTTAGGTACGCCACTGTAGCGGCGCTCTACGAGCGTCGGACGAAATTATGCGGCGGTCATAGACCGCCGCTACAGAAATCGCTCAATAATTTTTGGCCACAGCGTCCCAATTGACCACGTTCCACCAGGCTTTGATGTAATCCGGGCGGCGGTTTTGGTAATTGAGATAGTACGCGTGCTCCCAAACGTCGCAGCCGAGAATCGGAGTGCCTTCCGCCCCGGCAATCGCTTTGCCCATCAGCGGGCTGTCTTGATTCGCGGTTGAAACAATTTCCAACTTGCCACTCGCGTTCTTGATCAGCCAGGCCCAGCCGCTGCCGAATCGGCCGACACCGGCGGCGGAAAATTTTTCTTTGAACTGATCGAACCCGCCGAAAGTCGATTTGATGTCGTCAGCCAGTTTGCCTTTTGGTTCCCCGCCCGCTTTCGGACCCACGATCTTCCAAAAGAACGAATGGTTCGCATGCCCGCCGCCGTTGTTGCGCACCGCGGTGCGAATGTCTTCCGGCACAGATTTCAAATCACGGATCAAATCTTCGGCCGATTTCTTTTCCAAGTCGGCTTTGCCTTTGATCGCGTTGTTAACGTTCGTGACGTAAGCCTGATGATGCTTGCTGTAATGGATCTCCATCGTCCGCGCATCGATATGCGGCTCGAGCGCGTTATAGTCATAAGGTAATTTCGGTAATTCGTAAGCCATACAAACACGTTAGACCGCGCGCATTAGCGGTCAATCGGCGTTAACTCTTAGACGCCCGATAGAATCCCGGCTGGGTGATGAAGCCCTTGCGGTAATTCACGTAGGTCGCGAGCGCGAGGAGCGGGAAATTTTGGCGGTACATGTCGTACTTCAAATAGAAGACGCCAGGAAATCCGGTGCCGGTAATTTCCGGTTCGTCCCATGAGCCGTCATCCTTTTGCGTGCTCAACAGAAAACGCAGACCGCGCTGAATGCTCGAACGATTCAGATCGCCGCACGCGCAAATGCCCATGATCGCCCAGGCGGTTTGCGACGCCGTGCTCTTACCGATTCCTTTCGTCGCTGGATTTTCGTAAGTGGCGCACGTCTCGCCCCAACCGCCGTCGTCGTTGTGGCAGCTCTCGAGCCAATCACGCCCACGCAAAATCCAATCCTGCGTCATGTCGTAACCGATCGCGCGCAATCCGCGGAGCACCTGCCACGTTCCGTAAATGTAATTCACACCCCAGCGGCCGTACCACGAACCGTCCGACTCCTGGGTCTCGATCAAATAATGGATAGCGTCGCGCACGCTTCGTACTTTCGGATTGAAATTGATGTAGCCGAGCAGCTCGAGCGTGCGCGCGGTCAGATCGCTGCACGTCGGATCGAGAATCGCGTTATGGTCCGCGAACGGCATGTCTTCGAGCCATGGCGTCGTCACATTCTTGTCGAACGCGGCCCAACCGCCGTCGCGACATTGGAAGCTCATTTGCCAATCGAGAGCGCGCCGGAAAGTTTTTTCCAAATCCCAATTCGCTTCCGGCTTCGCGAGCCGCAACGCCATCAACACCATCGCGGTGTCGTCGACGTCGGGATAATAAATGTTATTGTATTCGAACGCCCAACCACTCGCTTCGCGATGTGAGTTGTTGTGTGTCCAATCCCCGCTTATCCGGACCTCTTTGTCGAGCAACCACTTCGCGGCGCGGCGCAACGCGGGATCATCTGCCGGCAGACCGGACTCGGCCAGCGCGATCAGCGTGATGCCTGTGTCCCAAACCGGTGAGAGACACGGTTGAATTCGGAAATCCTCGGGATCGTCAACAAACAACCTGGCAAAATCCTGCGCCGCTTTTTTGTACACCGGATACTCTTTGGAATAACCGAGAACGCGCAGCGCGATCATGCAGTTGAGCATGGCCGGAAAAACCGCGGCCAGACCATCGCTTCCCTGTCCGATTCGCTCGAGCATCCAACGTTCGGCTTCTTCCAGTGCGCGTTTCCGCATCGACCGAATCTGAAAGGAATGCAAAATCTTCATCACGTCGTTGAGGCGGAGGAAGAAATTGCGCCAGGTCCAAAATTTCTCGCTGCGTGGTAACCGCAAATCGCTCTGCTCGGTCCCGATCGGATAAAGCTCGTGCAGTTGCTTGTCGCCCGGCAACGTCCGCGTCGGCTTGAAGTGATTGATGATCGCGAGCGGAATCAGCATCGCCCGGCTCCAGGAAGACATTTTGTAGATGTGAAACGGCGCCCAGGTCGGGACCAGAATCATTTCCACCGGAATCGTCGGCAGATACTTCCACGGGAACTGCCCGAGGAGCGCGAGATAAAGTTTGCTGAACGTGTTCATTCGCGGAATACCGCCAAGTCGCAAAATGCACTCGCGCGCTTTGCGCATGAACGGCAGATCGGGCGAATAACCTGCAAGCTTGAGCGCGAAGTAACCTTTAACCGAAGCGTTGATTTCGCTCGGGCCGCCAAAGTAAATGTTCCAGCCGCCGTCTTGCAGCTGGCGTTTCAAAATGTGACGAGCGCAGCGTTCCTGAAGATTAACGTCGATCTCGCCGAGCCAATGCATGAAAAGCACGAAGTCGGAGCAGAGCGTGCTGTCGACGACCAGTTCGCCGCACCAGTG
>Ga0066388_100000075_pt1 | contig 30225 bp, 23 predicted proteins | sample PanSoiMetaGPlot6_FD_64539 | JGI IMG/M metagenome (GOLD analysis project Ga0066388, IMG submission 64539) | Tropical forest soil microbial communities from Panama analyzed to predict greenhouse gas emissions - Panama Soil - Plot 6 (Hybrid Assembly) | ecosystem: Environmental > Terrestrial >...
TGCGTCGGACGAAATCGATCTCGATGCGTTCGGGTACAATATCGAGAACCACCACCTTATTGCAGCGTTGGAGCAAAAGGCCAAAGCCTTGCCAAAGCTGCGGACCATCGAGGACGAAGTTGTCAGTGTTACGTCAGCCGCTGGTGCTGTTGCAGTCTCGCTAAAGAGCGGCAATTCGGTTCGTGCGCCGCTCGCCATCGGCGCCGACGGCCGCCGATCCATGTGTCGCGCGGCCGTCGGGATCGCGGTTGATGAACGCAGCTATCCCCAGACTGCGATGACCGCGTGCCTCCGCCATTCGCGACCGCATCATGATACGTCCACCGAATTCCACACACCGAGCGGACCGTTCACGCTTGTGCCGCTGCCCAACAATCGCTCGAGCCTGGTTTGGGTGCTTGCTCCTTCCGAAGCCGATCGAATGGCCGATTTCGACGATTCCGGGCTTGCCGATGAAATTGAGCGCGCCTCACACTCGATTCTGGGAAAAATCGAAGTTGAGCCGGGACGCGGTCTCTTCCCGCTCCGCATCGCAACGGCGCGGTGTTTTGCCGACCAGCGTATCGCTCTCGTGGGCGAAGCGGCTCATGTGGTCCCCCCGATCGGAGCCCAAGGACTTAATCTCGGACTGCGTGATGCGGCCACGATCGGCGAACTCGCGGTCGCCGCCCATCGTGGCGGCAAGGAATTGGGTGCGGCCACCATGCTTACTCAATATGATCGCAGGCGCCGCGCCGATATCGCGAGCCGGACGCTGGCGATCGACCTCCTCAATCGCACCCTGTTAAGCGGTTTTCTGCCGGCTCAAGCGCTGCGCGGCCTTGGTCTTTACGTGATCGACAATATCGGACCACTACGCCGGGCGCTGATGCGTGAGGGCATTGCACCAGCCACATCGCAGCCGCGGTTAATGCGTGGCGAAATGCTCTAGTCGAGCGGCGGCGCGTTTTTCGTGGCCGGGGCCCCGCGGAACTGTTCGGCGATCGGCAACGGCAGCGCCGCTAAAGACTTGCCTGAAGCAGTCGCGACCTTATGTGCGAATAGTCCACGTCGAACGAAATGCGGATCGCGAATCGCGTTTTCGAGCGGGGTTACAATCGTCGTACAGCAATCAGCTTTGGCAAAAATCGGCCTCCACTCATCGGACGTTTTGGCTGCAATTAGTTTTGCCACTGCTGCGCGCGTCGCCTCTGGATGCCGCTTATCGTCGGCGAATTCTTTCGCCAGACCGATGGCTGCGGTGAATGCCATCCAGAACTTCGATTCCAGGGCGCCACATGCAACGAGCTTGCCGTCCTTGGCCGGATAAATCTGATATCGCGGCGAGCCGCCAACCAACCACATGTCTCCCGGTTTTGGGAATCGTCCGGTTGCGGCGCCGAGCGCAAGTGCAGCCCAGGCAAAGGTGAACATCGCATCGGTCATCGCGATGTCGATGCGGCAGCCTTGCCCGGTTTGATCACGTGCGCGCAGGGCCAGCAAGATATTGATTACAGCCGGAAAGCTACCGCCGGCGACATCGGCCGCCAGCATCGGAGGGACCACGGGAGACGCCAGGGGCCCCGGCTGTAGGTCGAGCAGTCCGGTATTGCCGATATAGTTGATGTCGTGGCCGGCTTCGTGAACGCGCGGCCCGGTCTGGCCATATCCGGAAATCGAGCAATAGATCAGGCGCGGATTAAATGCGCGCAGATCGTCATAGCCGAGGCCGAGCCGCGCCATTACTCCCGGACGAAATTGCTCGACGACGATATCGGCGCGTTCGAGCAGCGGCCTGAGTTTGCGACGATCCTCGTCGTTCTTGAGATCGAGCGCCATTGCTTTCTTGCCGCGATTGAGCATGACGAAGGCGGCGCTCTCGCCGTCGATCATCGGGGGAAAATGCCGCGCATTTTCTCCGCCCCGCCGCTCAACCTTGACCACTTCGGCACCGGCCTCCGCAAGCATCAAGGTCGCGAGCGGGCCCGGCAGTAGCGTGCTGAAGTCGACGACAAGAAGGCCGGACAACGGTTGCATGAGTTCACCTGAAAAAAGTAGCGGAAAGTATGTACCCTCACCATCTACGGTACGCTGGATCGCGCGTGTGCACCGACCAGCACCGATCCTGAAGCCTGTCGACCCGGATATCGGTGAAGATCAGACCAAACTAGGGCAACGCATGATTGAGAATATCAATCATTCGCGGGACCTCCTGCCAGCCCACTTGGCGTGGCCCTTGCATTCATCTAAACGGCAAGCTCGGGTTTTGGAAGGATACCGATGAAGCTCCCGCGCCAGTTCTTTGCACCGCTCGCTATCGGCGCGCCTGCGCCGATGCGCGAATTGCCGGTCAGGCTGGAGCGGATGATTCATTTCGTGCCGCCCCACAATGAAAAGGTGCGCACCAAGGTCGCCGAGCTCGCCAAACAGGTCGACGTCGTGCTTGGCAATTTGGAGGACGCCGTCCCGGTCGAGGCTAAGCTGGCGGCACGCAGCGGCTTCATCGAGATGGCCAAAACCGTCGACTTCGGATCAACGGGACTATGGACGCGCATCAACGCGCTCAATTCGCCGTGGGCGCTCGATGACATCACTGAAATCGTCGGCGCGGTCGGAAACAAGCTTGACGTGATTATGTTGCCGAAGGTCGATGGACCCTGGGACATCCACTATCTCGATCAATTACTGGCGCAGCTCGAGGCGCGCCATCAACTGCGCAAGCCGATCCTGATCCATGCCATCCTTGAAACCGCACAAGGCGTCAACAATGTCGAAGCAATCGCCACTGCCTCGCCGCGCATGCACGGGATGAGCCTGGGGCCCGCCGATCTCGCCGCATCGCGCGCGATGAAGACCACGCGTGTCGGTGGTGGCCATCCCGAATACAAGGTGCTCGCGGACCCGCAAGGCGGGTCAACGCGCGCCGTTTCGCAGCAGGATCTCTGGCACTACACCATCGCCAAAATGGTGGACGGGTGTGCCGCCGCGGGGATTAAGCCGTTCTACGGTCCGTTCGGTGATTTCTCCGACCCTGTTGCGTGTGAAGTGCAATTCCGCAATGCCTTTCTTCTGGGTTGTCTGGGCGCCTGGTCGCTGCATCCCTCGCAGATCGAGATTGCCAAAAAGGTATTCTCGCCTGCGCCGGATGAGGTGGCCATCGCCAAGAAAATTGTCGCGGCCATGCCGGATGGCGCGGGCACGGCGATGATCGACGGCAAGATGCAGGACGACGCTACCTGGAAACAGGCCAAGGTTGTCCTCGACCTGGCCAGGCTCGTTGCAGCCAAAGATCCAGACATGGCTACGCGCTACGCTCTGTAGCGGACGCGAAGAGGACTTCGCATGGACAAAACGCACAAAGCCAAGTTCAAGATCGGCCAGGTTGTGAAACACCGCCTCTATGCGTTCCGCGGCGTTATCTTTGACATTGATCCGATCTTCAACAACACCGAGGAATGGTGGCAAGCCATCCCGGCTGAAATCCGGCCGCGCAAGGATCAGCCTTTCTATCATCTGTTCGCGGAAAACGCCGAGACCGAATATATTGCCTATGTCTCCGAGCAGAACCTTTTGCCTGACACATCGGGTGTGCCGGTCCGGCATCCGGATGTAGCTGAGGTCTTCGAGCGGGATGAAAGCGGCACGTACCGGCCGCGCCATAATCAGATGCACTAAGGGGGCAAAACTCGGCGTCAAAAACAAAGGCGCGGCTTGCGGCCGCGCCTTTTTGTTGAATCCGGCAGTTACTATTTTTTCTGCGCAGGTGCTGCCGTTGGTGCTGACGCCGGTGGCGCGGCTGCCGCCGGGCCCTGGCTCTGCTGGCCCTCCAGTTTTTTGCGGGCTTCTTCCGCTTTCTTCTGAAGTTCCTCCTGCAACTTGCGTTGCTGCTCCTCGAACGCCTTCGGATCGGTCGGCGGGCCGTCATAGGCCTTGGCGAAATCATTCAGAGGCAGCGGCAGGCTGATGGGTGTGCCCTGCATATTGATTGCCTGCACGATGATGTTTTGCCCCTTCTTCATTTTTGCGATCAGGTCGTCCGTAACCTGGTAGTCGGACATACAGCCGACCGGGAAACAGATGTTGTACGGCGATTGTGCCGGCGTGTTCTGGTCGACGAGCAGGCGCGTGCCGTGCGCAAGCTGCATGCCAAGTGGAACGGTGACACGCAGCACCTTCTGTCCGCCTTCCGGCTCAAATAGCTGCACAATTGCGACGGGCATGCCGTTTTCGAGACGGCCATCTTTTGTAATGACGCAGACTTGCTTGTTGTTGGTGTCGGGACCCTTGCCGCAAACTTTCATCCAGGGCGAATACATCAGCTGCGGCTGTTGCTCGGCCTGTTGCTGTGGCGGTTGCGCGGCGGGCGGCTGCGCCGGCTGGGCAGGCTGCGCGGCGGGCGCCTGCTTTTGCGCCGGCGCCGGTTTCTGCGCGGGGGCGGCCTTGGGTTGCTGCTGCTGGGCCAGCGCGGGCGCTGTGAGAAGGAATGCCGCCAGAGTTCCAGCCAAAGTCGCCATCAGCGCCCGGCCTAACGGCCGAGCCGGTGCGATCCAATAATCCATTGCAATGATCCTTTATTCTTCCCGTTCGCGGCCCTCGGCTCCGAACGACGCCTCACAACCGGCTCTCTCCGTGTCAAATACGGCGGGAGCGTGACACTCGATGGGGTGCTGATAGCCGAATTTGCGTCTGCAATAAAGCCACGAAAGCGCAGAAAATGCAGCCAGCCGCGTCCTGCGGCCTTGTGCTAACTTGATGCAAAACGGGAACGAATCGCATTCGACCCTCGCTCGCGCCGTTTTTGGGCAATTTCGCGCTGACGCAGTGGCGGGCGTCCCGGCGCACGGTCATGCTTGGCGCGCTGCTCGCCGGCAGCGGGTTTGCTGCCCGCGCCCATGAGCAAGCCGCGCCGCATGCCATAGCCATGCATGGCGACCCGGCCTGGAATCCCGGCTTCAGCTATCCGATTTATGCCAATCCGGCAGCTCCCAAGGGCGGCCAATTGCTGCAAGGCGTCCTTGGAACCTTCGATTGCCTTAACCCCTTCATTGTCAAGGGGCTGCCCGCCGCCAATGTTCGCGGCTATGTGATCGAAAGTCTGCTTGCGCGTGGCTATGACGAGCCGTTCACGCTGTACGGTCTCCTCGCCGACGGCGTCATTACCGACACGGCACGCAGCTTTGTGACTTTCACCATCAATCCGGCAGCGCGCTTTGCCGATGGCAGGCCAGTGACGCCGGCCGATGTGATCTTTTCATGGGAGCTGCTGCGCGACAAAGGCCGGCCGAATTTCCGAATCTACTATGCAAAAGTCACCAAGGCGGAAGCGACTGACCAGCGCACTGTGCGTTTCGATCTCTCCGGTGCCGACGATCGCGAACTGCCGCTGATCATTGGCTTGATGCCCATACTTGCAAAACACGCCATCAACACGGCGACGTTTGAGGACACCAGCTTCGAACCGTTGCTGGGCAGCGGACCTTACACAGTCACCGCCGTCAAGCCGGGCGATAGCGTCACTTTTACGCGCGACAAGAACTATTGGGGCCGCGATCTGCCGATCAATCGCGGGCTATGGAATTTCGACAGCATCCGTTTTGACTACTATCGGGACGGGAATACGCATTTCGAAGCGTTCAAGAAAGGCCTTTACGATCTGCGCGTGGAAACAGATCCGGGACGCTGGCAGACCGCGTATGACTTCCCCGCGCTCCGCGATGGTCGCGTCGTCAAGGAGGGACTGCCCTACGGACTGCCGAAGGGAATGCAGGGCGTCGCGTTCAACACGCGCCGGCCGATCTTCGCCGATATCCGCGTGCGAGAGGCGATCCTGCAGTTGTTCGACTTTGAATGGGTCAATCACAACTATTTCTTCGATCTCTATAAGCGCACGGCGAGCTATTTCGACGGTTGCGAGTTGTCCGCACACGGCGTAGCCGCAGATGCCAAAGAGCGCGAATTACTCGGACCGTTTCCGGACGCAGTGCGCGCCGACATTATGGATGGCACCTGGTCGCCACCGGTAACCGACGGTTCGGGCCGTGATCGCGATACCCTTCGCCGTGCGTTCACACTGTTTAAAGCGGCAGGCTATGAGCTCAAAGGTACGCAACTGGTCCAAACCGCCAGTGGCCGGCCGTTGGCCTTTGAGATTCTCACAACGACGCGCGATCAGGAGCGGCTGGCGCTTGCCTTCGCTCGCAACCTCAAGCGCGCGGGAATCGAGGCGCGCGTGCGCACGGTGGACGCCACGCAATTCGAGCGCCGGCGTATCAGCTTCGACTTTGACATGATGGAATACCGCTGGGAACAGTCGCTCTCGCCTGGTAACGAGCAGCTGTTCTACTGGGGCTCGGCCGCCGCCGACCAGGAGGGCAGCCGTAACTACATGGGCGTCAAGTCGAAGGCTGTCGATGCCATGATTGCCGCGATGCTTGGCGCAAGAAGCCGCGCCGATTTTGTCGCCGCCACGCGGGCGCTTGATCGGGTACTTTTGTCCGGGTTCTACGTCGTGCCGCTTTATTTCCCTCCTGTGCAATGGGTAGCGCGCTGGACGCGAATCGAGCATCCATCAAGGACTTCGCTCTTCGGCTATTTGCCGGAAACCTGGTGGCAGAAGGACCCCAAGGCTTGAGGCTTTGCCCATGATTGTCGGCGAAGGGCCGCCTACGGCTGGCAGCGCTGCGACGCTCGACGACCTGTTTCGGCGTGCCGGCGTCCGAAATCCTGATGCGGTCGCCCTCGTTGATCCGCCTAATCGTGCGGATTTCACCGATGGCCAGCCACGCACCCTGACCTTTGCTCAGGCCGATCGTGCCATATCGATGCTTGCCGCAAAGCTGCGTGCGTTAGGCCTGCAAACCGACACTTTGGTGGCGGTGCAATTGCCCAACACCGTGGAGAGTCTGGTCGCTTTGCTGGGCATATTGCGCGCCGGCATGATTCCTGTGCCCATCCCACAGTTGTGGCGGCAGCAAGAAATCGTGGCTGCGCTCGGGGGTGTCGGTGCCAAGGCGATTTTGACGTCCGCACGGATCGGTTCCGTGTCGCACGTGCATATTGCAATGGAGGCCGCCGTCGACCTGTTTTCGATCCGCCAGGTCTGTGCATTTGGACAGGATCTGCCTGACGGCATTGTTCCGCTCGATGATATTTTCAACACCAGGGACAGCGACGTTGCATCAGCCAACCCGCGGCTTGGAAGCGCTCCCGCCCACGTTGCCGTGGTTACATTCGACCTTGATGCGACCGGCCTCGTAGCAATGGCGCGTAGCCACATAGCCGTCGTCGCCGGCGGCCTGGAAGCGTTTCTGGAGACCGATGGCAATCCCGACATGCCAATACTATCGACAATTCCTGTCGGCTCTTTCGCCGGCATCGCACTCACCGCGCTGCCTTGGCTGTTGTCAGGCGGCGCGCTGCATTTGCATCACGGCTTCGATCGGAGTGCTTTTGCTGCCCAGGTTCGTGATGTCACTGGCGGCCTGGTCGTTTTGCCGGCCCCGGCTATTCCAGCAATCGCGGACGCCGGCCTGCTCCACGACGAGCAGACCATCTTTGCACTGTGGCGCGCACCCGAACGATTGGCGGCGGCCAAGGCCTGGCGCGCACGGTCGGCCCTGGTCGACGTGGCGAGCTTTGGCGAAGTTGGCCTCATCGCTGCCCGTCGCGGCATGAATGGCCAGTCCGTTCCGGTTCCCAACGGTATTGTCGATCCCCTGCGCCGCGCTCCGGGCGCGCCAACGGTCATTGAAACTACCCGCACTGACAATGGCACGCTGGCATTGCGCGGCCGCATGGTCCCGAAACAGGCGTTTCCGCCCGGCGCCGAACGCGGCCAGCTTCCGCACCTTGCGCCCGATCAGAGCGGCTACGTCGACAGCGGTTTTGCCTGCCGCCCCGATCGCGATGGCAAGGCGCTTATCATCACTGCTCCTCCCGCAGGAACGGCTGCCGTTGGCGGCTACCGGTTTCTTCAAAAGGACATCGATGAATTGGTCTCGCGGGCGGAGCCGGGTGCGACCACTGTCGCCCTGCCCGACGCCAACCTCGGTCAGCGCCTTGCCGGTACGAGCGCCGATGGGGCGACCCTCTACGCCAAATTGCAGGCATGCGGCACCAATCCGCTGGTTACGGGGGCGTTCCAGCCTCGAGGCGGCGCCGAAGCCGCGTAACTCCAGTGTGTTATTGACGAGGTATTAACAGCGCCGGTCTAAGGTCGTGCGTATCCTGTAACCTGCGCGTGCCCCCGGATGTCGCTGCAAGGTCCCTTGATCGTGGTCGCCGAGCGACCGGAGGCCCGTCTGGTCGAAGCGCTCAGTGCCGCGGGCGCATTTCCCATCGTTGAAGCCAAATGGGCCGATGCGCCGACCGCCTTCATCACGGTCAAGCCGGCCGCCGTCGTCATTGCGGAAGCTGGCCCGCCTGCTGATGAAACCGCAGCACGCATGCTCTGCCTGCAAATCACAACGGCGAACGGACCAATCGTGCCCGTCATGGCGCGCACGTATGGCGATGAAGATGCTGCTGTCCCGATCGCGCTGCCTGCCGATGCCGCGCTGCCGGTCCAACGGCTGCTCGCGCGGCTGCAATCGGCCATGCGTATACGAGCCTTGCATGCGACGGTGCTGCGCCGCATTGAGCTGTTTACGTCCCATGGCGGCCAGTTACCCATGCTGTCGGTCGGCGACGCTCTTGATGATGCGACCGTCCTGATTGCCGGCCGCGGCCCACTCTATCCGGCGCTTAGCGTTGCCATGGGCGAACGCGTCAAGATCGCTGGCGCTCTCAGCGTCGAGACCGCGGCGAGACATCTCAATACCCGTGACATCGACGGCATCGTTGTCGGTGACGGTTTTTCGCCGCGCATGGTGGAAGCGTTTCTCACGGTGCTCGCGCAGGAGCCCCGCTTTCGCGATATTCCGGTTGCCGTGATCGGCGTAACACCGCCGGAATTTGCCGATGCGCTCCCGAATATCGATCAAGTGGCGGCCGATCCGGCGCGTTTGGCGAGGCGTATAGTGCCTTTAGTACGCATGCGCGCGTTTGAGACCCGCCTCAAGCGCATGCTCAAGTCACTTGATACCGATGGAATGTTCGACGTCGAAAGCGGCCTGCTCACACGCGACTCTTTCTGGCGCGATTTGAACCAAGTTGCAGTGGAAGCCGCCGACCGCAGCCTGCCGCTGTCTGTCGCGCGATTTTCATTCGATGGTTCCTCCGACCCGCGCATCAGCCTCGATGCGGCTCGGCTGACAACACGGCTGATCCGCAACATCGATTTCGCCACCCGTGACGAAGAAGGCGCCATCCTGATTGCCTTCACGCAAACCGATCTGCGCGGCGCCCATGTCATTGCCAGACGTCTTGCCGGAACGCTCAAGAGTACCATGCTCAAGCCTCAACTCGCCGACGAGCCGGCGAGGGTCAAGGTCACGCTGGCGACCCTGAAAGCTGGTGATACGCTCGACACCATGATGGTCCGGGTCATGGGCAGCCGAATGGTTGCGGCAGAATAGCAGGCGGCCTAGGCTGGCGCCGAAAGGGAGCCGGCCATGCCCAATCAACCGGTCCGTATTGATGTCGTCTCCGACGTAGTCTGTCCGTGGTGCTTCATCGGCAAGCGCCGGCTGGAGAAGGCGATTGCAATCCATCCGGACATTCCGGTCGAAGTGCACTGGCGTCCTTATTTTCTCAACGACTGGATCCCGCGCGAGGGCATTTCACGCGAGCAGTATCTAACGACCAAGTTTGGCTCGGCCGAACGTTACAAGGGAATCGCGCAGCGCGTGTCCGCAGCGGCCGCAGCCGAAGGCCTCACTTACGCGATGGACAAGATCAGCCGGCAGCCGAACACGCTTGATGCACACCGACTGATCCGTTGGGCGGAAGGTAAGGGTAAGGCCGCGGCGATGAAGCAAAGACTCATGGACCTCTATTTCACCGATGGAGCGGATCTCACCGACTGCGCCGTGCTGGTGCAGGCCGCAAGTGATGTCGGCCTCGATGCCGAAGACATTCGTCAAAAACTGGCCAGCGAGCAGGATGTCACCGAGGTCGAGCGCGAGGCACTTTCCGCCAAAGAGGCCGGAATCGAGGGTGTACCCTGCTTCATATTCGGCGGGAAGTTTGCAGTCTCCGGAGCTCAGGCGCCGGAATATCTAGCCGAAGCGATTGCGCGCGTGGCGCGAGGCGCCGACGCAGCCGAATAAGCCCGGACGCAGCGATGAAGATCACCGCCGCCGTAGTGCACGAGCGCTCCGGCCCATTTGGCGTCGAGCAGCTCGATCTCTGTGATCCGCGTGCCGATGAACTGCTGGTAGAGGTTGTCGCCTCCGGCATGTGCGCGACTGACTTGCATGGTCGTGATGCCTATTACCCGACCAAGTTTCCGAAAGTCTTCGGTCACGAGGGCGCAGGTGTTGTGCGTGCAACCGGCAGCGCTGTTACAAGATTCAAGCCGGGTGACCACGTTGTGATGGCGTACCCCTGGTGCGGTGAGTGTCCAAACTGCAAGGCCCACCGCCAGAGTTATTGTCTGCATGCCTTCGACCTGAAAATGAACGGCACGCGGGCCGACGGCTCAACCCTGCTTTCGAAAGACGGGAAACCGGTCTACAGCGCCTTTTTTCAGCAGTCGTCCTTCGGTAATTTTGCGATTGCCAACGAGCGTTTTGCCGTGAAGGTGCGCAATGACGCTCCGATAGAGCACGTCTGTGCACTAGCATGCGGCGGTCAAACTGGCGCCGGCGCGGTGCTCAATGTGATGAAGCCGCGCGCCGGTGAGAGCTTTGCCGTGTTCGGCGTGGGGACGGTGGGACTATCGGGCCTCATGGCGGCGAAGATCGCCGGCTGTGACCCGATTATTGCGGTCGATGTGCACGATCATCGTCTGGCACTCGCGCGCACCCTCGGCGCGACCCACAGTATCAATCACAACACTCGCATCGATGTGGTGAATGAGATCAGAAAGATCACCGGCCTCGGGGCGCGCTATACACTCGAGACCTCCGCACTTCCCGCTGTTTTTCGCGAGGCGATCGAAGCCCTGATGCCGGCGGGCACCTGTATTCTGCTCGGCAGCGCGCGCAAGGGCACTGATGTTTCGTTGGAAATGCCTTTCGTGCAAAACGGGCGTGTCGTGCGCGGCGTAATTCAGGGCGACAGCCTGCCGCAGGAGTTTATACCCCTGCTTGTCGATCACATGCGCGCCGGCCGGTTTCCAATAGACAAGTTGATTACGTATTACCCGCTTGCGGAGATCAACCGGGCGGCGGCCGACTCGAGCGCGGGAAAAACTATCAAACCGGTTTTGAGAATGCCGCACTAGGCGGCTTTCGCCTGCTCGGCAATCGTGGCGAGCTTGCGCAAGACTGCGGCTGTGCCTTTCAACCGGTCCTGTGACCGTGGCCAATCCTCGAACACCACAAGCTGCTGGTTCCTGGAGTTCTTGGGATCGTTGCGCATGCGCACACTGCGCCCCTGCTCGCGAATAAACGCAATCAGGCCCTCCGGATTGGCAAAGGTGTTGTCCCGGAACGCCAGCACGATGCCCTTCGGCCCCGCCTCGACTCTCTCGACATTGGCGCGGCGGCTGAGCGCCTTGATCGCGACCACCTGCAAAAGATGCTCGACTTCGGGTGGCAATTTGCCGAAGCGATCAACCAATTCCGCGGCAAAGCCCTCGATGGCACGTTCATCCTCGATCTCGGCAAGACGGCGGTAAAGTGCGAGCCGGACCGAAAGGTCGGCCACATAGTCTTCCGGAATGAGCAAGGCCGTACCGATGGTGATCTGCGGCGACCAGCGGTCGGCAACCGGCGCCGTAATCCCTGCTTTCAGACTGAGCACGGCTTCTTCCAGCATCTGCTGATAGAGCTCGAAGCCCACTTCCTTGATGTGTCCGGACTGTTCCTCACCAAGCAAGTTACCCGCACCTCGAATATCGAGATCGTGCGAAGCCAGTTGGAAGCCGGCACCGAGGGTGTCGAGCGATTGCAAGACCTTGAGCCGACGCTCGGCCTGAGGGGTGATCGGTTTTTGTGCCGGTAAGGTAAGCAGCGCATAGGCCCGCAGCTTGGCGCGTCCGACGCGCCCGCGCAGTTGATAAAGCTGCGCGAGGCCGAACCGGTCCGAACGATGCACGATCAACGTGTTGGCCGTTGGGATGTCGAGGCCCGATTCGATGATCGTCGTCGAAAGCAACACATCATATTTCCCGTCATAGAAAGCCGACATGATGTCGTCCAGAACCGTTGGCGGCATCTGCCCGTGCGCAACCGCAACCCGCACCTCCGGCACATTCTTGTCGAGAAAATCCCTGGCGCCGGCCAGATCCTCGATGCGCGGACATACGTAGAATGCCTGTCCACCGCGATATTTTTCGCGCAGCAGCGCTTCGCGCACGGTGATGGGATCGAATGGCGAAACGAAGGTGCGCACAGCCAGGCGATCGACCGGCGGAGACGCAATGATCGAGAGATCGCGCACTCCAGTCAGCGCCAGTTGCAGGGTGCGCGGGATCGGAGTGGCCGTAAGCGTCAGGACGTGCACTTCCGAGCGCAGCGTCTTGAGCTTTTCCTTGTGCGCGACGCCGAAGTGCTGTTCCTCGTCGACCACCAGCAGCGCCAGGTCCCTGAACTTTATCGCCTTGCCCAGCAGCGCATGCGTACCAATCACAATGTCGATGGTGCCGTCAGCGAGGCCAGCCCTCACCTTGCTCAGTTCGGCGGACGGCACAAGCCGCGAGGCCTGTGCCACCTTTATCGGAAAGCCGCGGAACCGCTCAGAAAACGTCTTGAAGTGTTGACGTGCAAGCAGTGTGGTTGGCACGACGACGGCGACCTGTTTGGCGCCGATTGCCGTAATGAACGCTGCCCGCAGCGCCACTTCTGTCTTGCCGAAGCCGACATCCCCGCAAATAAGCCGATCCATTGGACGGCCCGATGCCAAATCCTTGTTCGTTGCTTCGATCGCGGCCAGTTGGTCGTCGGTTTCCTCGTATGGAAAGCCGGCGCAGAATTCGTCATAGGCGCCTGGACCAATGGTAAACCGCGGCGCCTCGCGTAATTGACGCTCTGCCGCAATCTTGATCAGTTCGCCTGCAATTTCGCGGATGCGGCTCTTCATGCGCGCCTTGCGCGCCTGCCAGTTACCGCCGCCGAGCCTGTCCAGCTCGATCGCAGTCTCTTCCGATCCGTAGCGTGACAAGAGATCGACATTTTCGACCGGAAGGAACAGCTTGTCGCCGCCCGAGTAATGAATCTCCAGACAATCGTGTGGCGCGCCCGCGGCTTCGATCGCCTGCAAGCCTTCGAAGCGTCCGATCCCGTGATCGACGTGTACAACCAGATCGCCGGGCGCAAGACTGGTCGCCTCGGCGATGAAATTTTCCGCCCGGCGCGCGACGCGGCGCGGCCGCACAAGACGATCGCCAAGAATATCCTGCTCACTGATGATAGCCGTGGCGTCGGTTTCGAAACCGGATTCGATACCGAGCACTGCCAGAGCAACCGTGGACTTCGGCAAACCCAAAGCTTGCGGCCAGTCGGCAACCGATCTCAGGTTGTGCAGCTTGTGATCGGCGAGAACATGAGTCATGCGCTCGCGCGCGCCCTCGCTCCATAGTGCGACTGCCACGCGTTTGCTCGCGCGTTGCAATGCAAGCACGTGCTCGCCTAATGCCTCGAACACATTGGCGCCGGGCTCGGCGCGCTCGGCGGCGAAATTGCGCCCCTGTCGCGCACCGACATCGATTGCGCCCGGGTCCGGCACTGCAAACGGTGTCAGCCTGGCGAGCGCTGATGTATCCAGCCGCCCTTTCCATTCGGCTTCACTGAGATAGAGCCGCTCAGGCGGCAGCGGTTTGTACGGCGGCGTATCACCCTGTTTGAGCGCGTCGCGTCGCGCGTCGTAATAGTCATTGATTTGAGCGAAACGTTCATGGGCGGCATCTTCCGCAAGATGCTCCAGCGCCAGCGCAGTCCCCGGCAGGTAGTCGAAGATCGTTTCAAGGGCGCCGTGGAACAACGGCAGCCAATGCTCCATGCCGGGGTGACGGCGGCCTTCGCTAACCGCTTCGTACAGCAGATCGTCGGGCGACGCCGCGCCGAATTCGGCCACGTACCCGGTGCGAAAGCGCCGGATCGTTTCGGTGACCAGCTGGAACTCGGAAACAGGCACCAGATCCAGCGCACGCAATTGCTCTTCGCTGCGCTGCGTTTGCGCATCGAAGGCCCGGATTGTCTCAAGCGCATCGCCAAAAAAATCGAGACGCACTGGCATATCCATGCCAGGCGGATAGAGATCGAGAATGCCTCCGCGAACCGCATAGTCGCCCGGCTCGCGCACGGTCGAGGCGCGCATAAAGCCATTGAGCTCAAGCCAATCGACGACGCCTTGCATGCCGATAACATTGCCGGGCGCGACCGAAAGCGCGTGGGTTGCCAGGAATTCTCGCGTCGGAACGCGCTGAAGCACCGCGTTGACGGTCGTTAGCAGCACTGAAGGAGCCTCGCGGCCCTTTACTCGTGCAAGCCGCGACAGCGCTGTCATTCGCTGCGCTACTACTGGAGCATTGGGTGACACGCGGTCGTAAGGCAGGCAATCCCAGGCGGGAAATTCCATGACCTGGATGTCGGGACCAAAAAACGCCAGGGCACGCGCGAGCGCGGCCATGCGCTGGCCGTCACGGCAAATAACGCCAAGCGAAATGGCTGGCGCACTTTTGCCGGCGGCGATCGCGCGCGCGAGATCGGCGAGCACCAGTCCCTCGGCGCCATCGGCGATGTGCGCCAGCGTAAGCGGCTTTCCAGGTATGAGCAGCTCGGCCGGTGATTTCGTGGCGGTGTTCACGTCGCGCTCTTGGTTTGGAATTTGCACAAAAGGCGGAACAACAAGGTGTCGAACTCGGCGGGCACCGGCTCCATACCGGTTACCCATGCAAAAATCTGCTGGTCGGGCACTTCGAGCCAGCGCTCGATTTCGTCGAGATCGGCTTCGCTTAAGCGTGCCAGATGGGCATCAGCAAATGGGCCGAGCACCAGATCCATTTCGCGAATGCCGCGATGCCGGCAGCGGAACAGCAGGCGCCGTCGGCGAGCATCCAGCCCTTCGCTCGAGAGATCCATTCCGCTGCTCACCGCATAGCTCCAACGCCAAAAACCCGGACGGGGCCGGGCGAGGATTTATATAGAGGTCGTCTGGTGGTTTGTCATGGCCGGGCTCGTCACTGCAGGTCGGGTTTACCGACCTGCAGCAGTTAATTTTCCGGCCGACAGGAAGACGTGGATGTCCGGCACAAGTCCGGGCATGACGCCGAAAACTTTGTAATGATGCCGCCATGCGGCCGCTTGTGCTTAATCCCCTGTTTGCCTCGCTGACCAGCCTTTCCGGAGTCGGGCCAAAGCTGGAGAAGCTTTTCGCCCGCCTGCTGGACCGCGAGGCCCCGCGCGTCGTCGATCCCCTGTTCCACATGCCGTCCGGTGTGATCGACCGGCGTGCGCGGCCAAAACTGAACGAAGTAAAGCCGGGAATGGTCGTCACGGTCGCGGTCACCGTCGACAAGCACCGACCTGTGCCGCGCCATCGTTCGCGCGCGCCGTATCGCATTATCACCAGTGATGACACCGGCCAGACGCTGACACTGACCTATTTCAATGCGCGCGAGGATTATCTGAAAAAGCTGCTGCCCGAAGGCGAGACCCGTTATGTGTCCGGCACAGCGGAATTCTACGACGGGATGTTGCAGATGGTGCACCCCGACCGGGTGGTGGACGAGGCCGGCTTTGCGGCTTTGCCGCTGGTCGAACCCGTCTATCCCCTTACTGAAGGGCTCGCGCTTGGCAATGTGCGGCGCGCAGTCGACAGCGCGCTTGGCCGTCTGCCCGATCTGCCGGAATGGCAAGACGAATCCTGGGTCGCACGCGAGCGGTTTCCTACCTTCAGTAACGCGCTTCGCCGCCTGCATCGGCCCCACGAACCGCACGACATCGCACCCGAAAATCCGGTATGGACGCGGCTAGCCTATGACGAATTGCTCGCTGGTCAGCTCGCGCTCGCATTGGTACGCGCGCATATGCGGCGGCAGGCCGGCCGCGGCAGCGCCAGCGAAGGGCGCTTGCGTGCGCGAATCCTCAAGGCGCTGCCCTATGCGCTCACGCATTCCCAGCAAAAAGCGGTCGATGACATAATTACCGACCTTGCCCGGCCGCAACGAATGTTAAGGCTGCTGCAAGGCGACGTTGGCTCCGGCAAAACGGTCGTCGCGTTGACAGCGGCCGCCGCTGTGATCGAAGCCGGCCGGCAGGCCGCGTTTATGGCGCCGACCGAAATTCTCGCGCGCCAGCATCTCGGGACCATCGCGCCGCTTGCCGAAGCTGCCGGCATTCGCGTCGCCATTCTTACCGGCCGCGAACGCGGGTCGGCCCGCAAGGAGATTCTCGATCGCCTCACGCTCGGTGACATCGATCTCCTGATCGGCACCCACGCCTTGTTCCAGGAAGACGTCATCTTTCACGATCTCGCCCTTGCGGTGGTGGATGAACAGCATCGGTTTGGCGTGCATCAACGCCTGGCCCTGACCCAGAAGGGCGAGGCCGTGGACGTCCTGGTGCTTACCGCTACACCGATCCCGCGCACGCTGGTCCTCACCTATTTTGGTGACATGGACATCTCGGAATTGCGCGAAAAACCCCCCGGCCGCCAGCCGATCGACACCAGGGCCGTTCCCCTCTCGCGCCTTGACGAGGTCGAAGATGCCGTCGGCCGCGCCCTCGCCGAAGGTAGACGGGCCTACTGGGTTTGCCCATTGGTCGATGAATCCGAAAAGACCGACCTCGCAGCCGCGCAGGCACGGTTCGAAGAACTACGCAAAAAGTTCGGCGACCAGGTCGATCTGGTGCACGGCCGTATGAAGGGCACCGACAAGGATGCGGCAATGGCGCGTTTCGCGGCCGGCGAGACAGGTTTGCTGATCGCCACCACCGTGATCGAAGTCGGCGTCGACGTACCGGAAGCAACGGTCATGGTGATCGAACACGCCGAACGGTTTGGGTTGGCACAGCTGCATCAATTGCGCGGACGCATTGGTCGCGGTTCTGGCGCCTCTACCTGTCTGCTGCTCTACAAGGCGCCCCTCGGGGAAACGGCGAAGGCACGCCTTGCCATTCTGCGCGAAACCGAAGACGGATTCCGTATCGCCGAAGAAGATTTGCGCCTGCGCGGCGAAGGAGAGGTGCTCGGTACGCGACAGAGCGGGTTTCCTGGATTCCAGATTGCGCGCCCAGAGGTGCACGGAAAATATCTCGGCGCGGCGCGCGATGATGCGGCGATGATCCTGTCGCGCGACGCCACACTGTCGACGCCCCGCGGCAAGGCACTTCGGCATTTGCTCTATCTCTTCGGCAAGGACGAAGCGATCAAGTTGATCCGCGCGGGGTGATCACGCGCGGGCGAGCGGATCCGCGCCGAAGCGGTTGCGGCCCGTTGTGCCTTTATTGCAGTACCAAAAAAGCACCCAGATGATCCCGATAATGGTGATTTTGATCAGAAGCCACCATCCGGTTCGATCAACATCGTGAAGCCGCCGCACCGATATGGCGATTGCGGGCACCAGCAAAGCGAAAAAAATAGACGTTAGGACCAGATCCAGCTTGACCCGATCCAGCTCCTCTAAAGAATAATGAGAAAGAAGAGAATCTGCGATCCCTCCGCAGAGAATGAGAACGAGGTTGCAAAAAAGAATGAAGAACCAGAATTCGGAGCGCGATGCGCGCCCTGAGAAGTTGATGTAGTTGCGAAATCCTGAAACGACTGCTTCAAAAAAATTCATTGCTAACCCTTCGCTTCGAGCGCGAAACATAGTTGTCGCGTCGAAAGCGATAGAAGAGAGCCTCGTGCAATTCACACTTTTATCTTTAGGTTTGCTGCGTTGCCTTGTATGCCTCTCGCGCAGCGCGTAATGGCTTGTCATGCGACGCAACGCTGACGCGAAGCATTGCGCCATTTGCTTCAATGATAAGGTTGACCCGGGCTGGCTGAGGACCTCATCCTGAGGAGGCCGCAAATGCGGCCGTCTCGAAGGATGGGTCCAGTCGCCTCAACCCTTCGAGACGCGCGCTGTGCGCGCTCCTCAGGGTGAGGCGACCTCTTTAGTCGACCGCTTCCGGCTTGCGGCGCGCGCGCCGATTCCTCTCCCGCTCGTCCCCGCGAGCGCGGACCCAGCTTGGGTTGCACGATTCTTTCGGTCCTGGTGGCAAGTTAAGTGGTGAGCGCTACTCGGCCGCCTCGGTCTTGTGCTTGGCCCGGGCACGCGCGGCTCTCGCGGTCGCCGCGAGGCCCGCGAGCTTCTTTTGCGAGTCGCCGTCCGGCTGCACCATGCCGGCTGAAATCAAAAGTGTCATCGCGGTCTCGACCGTTATGTCGAGTTCGATCAGATCCTTGCGCTTCACATAAAAGAAAAAGCCGGTGGTCGGATTGGGCGTGCACGGCATGAAGGCCGAAACGTGCTCGCCCTGGGGAAGTTTCTGGGCGAGGTCACCGCTTGGCGATTGCGACAGAAACACAAGCGACCACATCCCGGGTCCCGGAAATTCCACCAGCGCGACCTTGCGAAAGCTCGACCCGGTCTTCGAGAACAGACTCTCGAAGATCTGCTTCATCGTTTTGTAGATTGGCCGCACGATCGGCATGCGGCTCAAAACGCCCTCACTGAGTTCGACCAAGGTTCGCCCGACCAGGTTGGCGGTGAGGAACCCAAGGAGCGTCAGCGCGATGATAGCGATGATGAGACCGGTGCCCGGTATCGGCCACGGCAAGTAGCTCTCCGGACGATATGCGGGCGGAATGGCGGGCCGCACGAAATCGTCTCCCCAGGTGATGAGCGACCAGATCAGCCAGGCGGTAATCGCCAGTGGCCCGGCCACAATCAGGCCGGTCAGGAAATAGTTGCGCAAGCGACCGGCAATGCTGGTGTGCGTAGCCGACACCTTGGTGACGTCCGCCGCCAGGGCCTCGCCCGGCTTTTCGTCGATCTCTGCCATAGGCCTAATTTATTCCACCGTGACCGATTTCGCGAGGTTGCGGGGCTGGTCAACGTCGGTGCCTATCGCCGCAGCGGTATGATAGGCGATTAACTGGACCGGAATGGCGTAAACGAGCGGGGTAACGGTCGATGCCATATCCGGCAACGTGATCGTTTCCAATGAATTGACCGTCGCCTCCCTGGCTCCCTTCGGATCCGTCATGAGGATAATCTTGCCCCCGCGCGCCGCCACTTCCTGCATATTTGATACTGTTTTTTCGAAGACGCGATCATAGGGCGCGATCACGATCACAGGGATGGTTTCATCGATGAGAGCAATCGGGCCGTGCTTGAGTTCGCCGGCGGCATAACCCTCCGCGTGGATGTAGGAGATTTCTTTGAGCTTGAGCGCACCTTCCAGCGCAATCGGGAAACTGGTCCCGCGGCCGAGGTAGAGCACGTCGCGCACCTTGGCGAGATCCTGTGCAAGTCTTTCGATCTGCGGTTCGAGCGCGAGCGCGGAGGCCATCAATCGGGGTATTTCGATCAACGCGCGGACCAGATTCCGCTCGTCGGCCTCCGACAGCTGCCCGCGCGCGCGCCCGGCGGCAATTGCCAGGCAGGCCAGCGCGCTGAGCTGGCAGGTAAACGCTTTGGTAGAGGCGACCCCGATCTCGGGGCCGGCCAGCGTCGGCATGATCACGTCGCTTTCGCGCGCGATTGTCGAGGTCGGCACGTTGACCACGGAGAGAATGTGCTGTTTGTGCTCCTTTGCGTAGCGCAAGGTCGCCAGCGTGTCCGCGGTCTCACCTGACTGCGAGATGCAAACCATCAGGTCGCCAGCTTCGAGCGGCGCGCCGCGATAGCGAAATTCCGACGCGATATCGATCTCAACGGGCAATTTCGCGAACCGTTCGAACCAGTATTTTGCCACGAGCCCCGCATAGAAGGCGGTGCCGCAAGCCGAGATCGACAGCCGTTTGAGTTTTTTCCAGTCGAACGGCAGCTTGACCGGCAACTCAACCCGTTCATTGACCATGTCGATGTAGTGGGCAAGCGTGTGGCCGACTACTTCCGGCTGCTCGTGAATTTCCTTCGCCATGAAGTGTTTGTGATTTCCCTTGTCGACGAGTTGCGCCGATGCAGTCGACTTGACGATCGGCCGTTCGACCTTCTGGTCTCGCACGTCGTAGATCTCAGCGCCCTTGCGCGTGAGCACAGCCCAATCGCCGTCCTCGAGATAGCTGATGGTGTCGGTAAAGGGTGCCAGCGCAATCGCATCAGAACCGAGATACATCTCGCCATCGCCGTATCCGACAGCGAGTGGTGAACCCTTGCGCGCGCCGATCAACAGGTCGTCCTTGCCGGTGAACAGGAAGGCAAGCGCGAAAGCGCCGCGCAATTGCTTGAGTGCTGCTGCCACCGCATCCTGCGGTGATTTTCCGTCCTTCATTTCCTGTGTGACAAGATGCGCGACAGCCTCAGTGTCGGTATCGCTGAGGAACTTGCAGCCGCGTTTGTTCAACTGCTCGCGCAGCTCGCGGAAGTTTTCGATGATGCCGTTGTGCACGACCGCAAGCAGATCGGTGGCGTGCGGATGGGCGTTGTCCTCAGTCGGCCGCCCATGTGTCGCCCAGCGCGTATGACCAATTCCGATCGTGCCTTCCAACGGTTCACGCTCGAGCCTTGTTTCGAGCGCACGCAGCTTGCCTTCAGCGCGGCGGCGGCCGAGCACGCCTTGCTCAAGCGTGGCCACGCCCGCCGAGTCATAGCCGCGGTATTCGAGGCGCTTGAGCGCATCGACCAGCTGGCCGGCGACCGGCGTGTTTCCGAGAATTCCGACGATCCCGCACATCCGTCCGGATAGCCCCTTTGCCCATCACTTATATGGTTTAGCCGCCGCCGGCAGGCCCGAGGAAATCACAACGCGTTTCGCCATGTGACAGCTGGCGCCTACTTTTTCGGCTTCTTGCGGGTCACGGTTTTGCCCAAGGCTCTCATGTGCCGCAAGCGTTTTGCCCAGCCTTCCTTAACTGTCTGCTTTGCGCGTGCGATGGCAAGCGCATCGGCGGGCACATTCTTGGTTACCACGGTTCCGCTGCCTACATAGGCGCCATCTCCCACCTTGACTGGCGCCACCAAAGCCGAATTCGAGCCGATGAAGGCATTCTTTCCGATATCAGTGTGGTGTTTGGCGACGCCGTCATAATTACAAGTGATGGTACCCGCGCCGACATTGGCGCCCTCGCCTACGCGCGCGTCGCCGATATAGGCAAGATGATTGGCCTTGGCGCCGGCCTCGATCTTGGCCTCTTTCACTTCAACGAAATTCCCGATGTGCACGTCGTTGCCGAGGTCGGCCCCTGGACGCAACCGGGCAAACGGACCGACTCGGGCACCCTTCCCGACATGCGCACCCTCCAGGTGCGAGAATGACCGGATCGTCGCACCATCCTCGACGGTCACGCCCGGTCCAAACACCACATTCGGCTCGATTGTGACGTCCTTCCCCAATTTAGTGTCGGCCGACAAATAGACCGTTTCCGGTGCGATCATGGTAACGCCGGCTTCCAGTGCCGCTGTCCGCAACCTTTGTTGCAAGACAGCCTCGGCTTCCGCGAGCTGCGCCTTGGTGTTGATGCCGCGCACGTCGTCCTCCGGGGTTTCAATCGCGACTGCCTTCAGGCCCATATCGCGAGCGATGGCAACCGCATCAGTGAGATAATACTCGTTTTTGGCATTCGCATTGCCGATCCTATCGAGGATGGCCAGAGCATGTTCGCCCGCGAGCGCCATCAGTCCACCATTGCAAAACCCGATTTTGCGCTCCTCGGGAGTCGTATCCCGCTCCTCCCGAATAGCGGCGAGTTCAGTTCCTTGCATGACTAGCCGACCGTAGCCATGTGGGTGGGCCGGTTTAAAACCGAGAACAGCCACTGTAGCGCCGTCCGCAATCGCCCGGCGAAGCTTCAAGAGCGAGTCAGAGCCTACCAGCGGGGTATCGGCGAAGATCACCAAAATATCGTCGGCGCCTTTTGCAATCGCCTTGCGCGCTGACAGCACCGCATGGGCGGTGCCTTTCCTTTCGCGCTGCTCAAAAATCTGCGCCTTGGATGCAAGCTTTCGTGCTTCGGTTGCCACCGCGCCATGGTCGGGACCAACCACGATCGCAAGGTCGCGGGTGCCGGCAGCGCTTGCTGTCTTTATCACATGCGAAAGCAGCGAATGCCCGCCGAGTGAGTGCAGAGCCTTCGGCGTTTCCGTGCGCATACGCGTGCCTTCACCAGCCGCAAGGACAATGGCAAGGCATGTTCGTTGGGGCATCCGTGGCTGGCTCACGCTGTTGCCGGGCTTGGCCGCATCCCAATATCCGAGACAGTGCAGCAACAAAAGACGCACGATCAAAGACTGCCCGCGCCGTCCGGTAAAGGCGGGATTTGCCGGATTCTGCTAATGTTTTCAATGATTCGCCAATCGAGGTGACCATGGCGATTGAGCAGGCGCCGCCGCATCCCGGTTTGCGCGACTCCCGCAGACGCCGCCGCGACCTCAATGCGTTCCTGTGGCTTTGCGGCTGGGGCGGCGCCACGGCGCTTGCGCTGATAGTCTTTGCGATCGCGAGCCAGACCAAAACTGCCGGCGATCGCCTGCGGCATATCTTCGCCAGCAGTGAGCCAAGCGCGGTCGCCCAAATGCCGCCGCGCGTGACGCAGCTGGAGATTGAGACGCAGTTCCTGACCGACCAGGTGCGCACGCTCGCGGCCGATCGCGATCGGCTGGCAGGACGTATTGCATTGCTCGAAAGCAGCATCGATGACGTGACCGGGACCATAAAAAAGCAAGCGGCCGCAACCGCGGCTGTACTCGCGGCAAAATCAACTCCGTCGGCATCGAGCGCGCCGGTCATCAATGCGCCGCCAGCGGTCGGCACGGCCAGTGTCTCTGCTGCGCAGCCCGAAGCGCCGCCCTCTTCGATAGCGGCAATCCCGCTGCCGCCAGCCCGCGTTGGCGTTGCGCCGGCGAGCGAATCCGAGCCGCCGGCTGCAAGCCCGGTGGAGTTCGGTCTTGATCTCGGCGGAGCCACCACGCTCGATGGCGTGCGACAGCGCTGGATCGCGGTGAAAGCCAGTTTCGGGCCGCTGTTGAGCGGCATGTATCCTGTTGCCGCGCATGAGCGCCGAGTCGGCGGGACAGGATATCGTCTGGTCGTAGGTCCGTTGCCGAACAGCGCGGCAGCTACCAGCCTGTGTGCGCATTTTACCGCCGCCCGCACCGCTTGCCGTTCGGCTAAATTTGACGGCGAGCAGATCGCGCAGCATTGATCGCCGCCATGTCAGCGCACCGACATAATGTTCTCATGAAGTTGTTCCTGCCAAGCGCACGCGCAACCAACTGGCTGCTGATCGTCGGCTTCTGTTCGATGGGCTATGCGCTCTACATGCGCTATCTCGCAATCGAGCAATCGACAGTCGGACTTGCATGTCAGGCGGGGCTGAACACATGGCTGTGCGCCACGCGGCAAATCACAATCGTGCTTTTCACCTATTCGGTTTTCGGCTGGTTTGCACTGGTTGCCGCCGTGCTCAATTTTTTGCGACCCTCGCTTGTGCTTTTCGCCGCGGCGCTTGCCGCCACCTGCTGCGGCTTGGTGCTTTACAACGCCGGTCTCTCTGCGCTCGCCGCCGGTTTGTTGGTGCTTAGTTTAGCGCGCCGCGCACCCGAAGCAGACTGAACGAAAGCCCCGCCATACTTGCGCACGTCCATAGTGATTGCCAATTGGCAAAGCCCTCATTTAACACGATGTAACATACAGAAAGCCCGAGCACGGCGGCGCCAGCCGTTTCAGCCGCCCCATAAACACCTTTCGGCCGATCCACAGCAAGGCTGTGTACGACAAACGGCACGATCGCCATGGTGAGCGGTGCGAATGGAAAATCGCGATAGCGTGGATCAAATACGAGGCCTAGCGCGACGACGCACGCGATCAGCATGGTGACGACGAGAATTGCTCCCACAAGCAGCGCGAGGGGATTCTTTGCGCGGTCTTCCGGGCCGAAGATTTGTGCGAAGGTTGGCACACGCGTGTTGCGGACAATGGCAATGCTGAGCGCAACAGGCGCCACTACAGCGACCGCAGCCAGCGTCACCGAACGCAACCAGCCGCCCGACCCAAGACTTTCGACCGGGATATTCTCCATTGTCCAGCCGATCAGCATGCCGCCTGCAAACGCGTTTGCGCTGACTGCAAGCCACAACGATAGCGGCGCACCTTTGGTGATGACAATGATCGCGATCGCGAAGACAATCATCGAAAACAAAATTCCGCCGATACCCTGCCAAAGCCAGTACGGATGATTCGACACCGGCTCCGCCCAGGAAAACTTCGCCGACCGTGTTGTTGCATCGAGCAGGCCCCAATGTCCGCCAACAGTCCCCTCGAGCGCGCGCTTCCACGGTTGGTCAAAGGCTTCGATAGTATTGACGTGGAAATTTTCGCGCTTGGCCAGCGCCAATACCTCCTGGATAACGCGTGCTTGATTGGCCGCCGATGGCAGAGCACCTTCGCGCATACGGCCGGCGCTCGGCCAGCCCACTTCACCGAGCAGAACTTCCCTGCCGGAAAACGCGTTGACAACCTGCCGTCGGATCGATCCCACATGTGTCGCCGCGGCTCCGGCGGAAATCGGGAAATCCTCCCAATAAGGCAAGATGTGGATGGTGATGAAGTCCACGGCATTGGCCACGTCGCTATTGCGCAGCCAGAATTCCCAGACATCCGCATACGTCACCAGCGCCGGCACGCGGGCTTTAACCGCGCGAATAGTGTTGGCCAGGTCGGTCGCCGACATGTCGCCACGCAACAAGACCTCATTGCCAACCACGACGGACCGGATCGTGCCCGGATATTTGTTGGCAAGGGCTATGGCGGTTTCGATCTGATACCGGTTCTTGTCTGGATTGTTCGACAGCCATAGGCCTTGCATCACCTTTAGGCCATGCTTGGCGGCAATGCCGGCAATCTGGTCGAGGCCAAAATCAACGGAATAAGTCCGCACGCAGTCTGTGATTTGAGCAAGGCGTCCAAGATCGTCATCGATTTGAGCCGCCGGGATCATGGTCGAGGGGTCGAGTGGCGTCTGGCGGCCCCGAAAAGGCGTGTAGGATAGGCAATAGAGCTTTTCGCCACGGCCGAGCTGCGATTGCGGCATTGGCACCGGTTTGCCAAGCCAAACCCAGATACCGCCGATAGCCAGCGCAGTAACGGCAAGGCATGCAATGGCTTTACTCATCGGAAATCCGATCCAGACGCGGTCTTGGATCGGCTTATAGCGGTTGGCTGCCCGTGCCAAGTTGACGCGCCTTAAGCAAGCCAGGCGGACACGCTGGACAAAATCAGCCCGTTCAGGCCAAGTCTTGCTGTTCGAATTTCCCGTATCAGGCGGGCAATCGGATCGTTGGGGCGGATTTTCGAGATGCACATCGCCGTATTAGCGTCCCAATCCGGTCCCACACAGGGCCGGACAGCAGACGTACGGGCAAAGATCAGACAATTGACGGGGACAATGCGGTTTTCTCTTCAGTTGCGTCAGTTGCTTGCCGTGTTGTTTTGCATGGCCAGCTTGGGTCTCACCGTCCCTGCCCTGGCGCAAAGTGGTGGCAACGGCAAGCCGCCGGAGCCTCAAAAACCGGCCGCCGACGCCGCCAAGGAAAGCCAGAAAAAGATCGACGAAATCACGGAGGCGTCCAACACCCTTACCGGCCCGGCCGGCAATCCGGAATGCGTCTGGCTCGGACGGCGGGTAGTGACCCTGCTTTGGCGCGATGACCTCGATACTGCTTTCCGCCACCTCGACCTTTATGACCGTTTTGGCTGCCCGAGCGCGCATATTCAGGCCACTTTCCGTTGCCTGGTCCGGCAGGGAAACATCGATCCCAAGGCCCAGGAAACCCTTAATGGCAAGGTCCACGGCTGCTGGCTCAATCCCAGCCTGGAGCCGACCCCGGCGGCCGCTGCGGCCCAACCGCCGGCCGCAACATCAGGCGGAACCACCCAGCGCTAACCGGCGTTTGTTCTTCGAAAATTTCGTTGGGGCGCCATGTGACTGCCAAGGATTTGCCATGTCGGCCGGTTACTTGAATCCCCGCCTTATGCCGCGCTACGCTGCATCCTCGCAGACGCAGTTGCGGCTGAGCCCAGGGGACGGGCTCAAGGGTCTGCCATCCAGCCCCGCTTGGTACTGAGTTCTATGCGCACCGTTGCTGCCGTCGTCGCCCTGGTGGCGTGCGTGCATGCCGGATTGTGGGCATTAATGCGCGATGACGCTCGCGCACCCAAATTCGACGGTCAGCTGGCGAGCATTTCCTACGCACCTTTCGAGGGCTCTGCGCACCCGGATTCGGGCGGCATTGCGCGTACTGCACAAATTCGCGCTGACCTTAAACTGCTGGCGCCGCTTACGCGTGCGATCCGCACTTATTCTTCGACGGGTGGCGTTGAACTGGTTCCCGGCATTGCTTCCGAATTCGGATTGCGCGTCACCGCGGGCGCGTGGATCGACAAAAACCAGGACCGCAACGAACGCGAGATTCATTCAGCCATCGACCTCGCCAAGCGCCACAGCAATGTTAACGGCATTATCGTCGGCAACGAAACCATCTTCCGTGGTGAACAAAAGGTCGGCGACCTTATCCAGATGATTCAGCGCGTGAAGCGCTCAACCAACGTTCCGGTGACGACTGGCGAAATCTGGCACGTGTGGATCGAACATCCGGAGCTGGTCTCGGCGGTCGATTACATTGCCGCCCACATACTGCCCTACTGGGAAGGCTTCTCCGAAACCCAGGCTGTCGATCAGGCGGTGCTGATCTATGACAAGCTGCGCCAAGCTTATCCCGGCAAACGCATTGTCATCGCCGAGTTCGGCTGGCCGAGCGCCGGTTATAACATGCACAACGCCAATCCCGGCCGCATCGAGCAGGCAATCGTATTACGCGATTTCGTCAGCCGCGCGGATGCCTACGGCATTGACTACAACCTAGTTGAAGCGATCGATCAGCCTTGGAAGATCTTCGAAGGTGGTGTCGGCCCCTATTGGGGCGTGTTTGACGCCGCGCGTCAGCCAAAGTTTGCATGGACCGGCTCGATCACCGATCCCGATCATTGGCGGCTCGCCACAATCGCCATTCTGGTAAGCGTCCTGCTGTCACTGCCGCTGCTGGCGATGAACGGCGTGACATTGGTGCAAGCGGGAATGTTGGCGGGCGCGGCGAATGTCGTCGGCGCCTGGTTCGCGGCCGTGTTTGGTTACTGGAATGGACATTACTTCGTGCCCGGCGCCGCGTTTGCGCTTGGCCTCGGTATGTTGCTGTTGATCCCATTGATAGTAATTGCGCTCGCGCGCATTGAAGAGATCGCAGCAATTGCATTCGGGCGAAAGCCGATGCGGCTGGTCGCAAGTCCAGCGGTTGCGCCCGAAGCTGCGCCCAAGGTTTCAATTCATATACCCGCCTATTGTGAACCGCCCGAGATGCTTAAGCAGACGCTCGATGCGGTCGCGCGGCTTGATTATCCAAACTACGAATGTGTTCTTGTCATCAACAACACGCCCGACCCGGCCATGTGGTTGCCGGTCGAAGAGCATTGCCGTGCGCTTGGCGACCGTTTCAAGTTTGTACGCGCTGATGAGCTTGCCGGCTTCAAGGCGGGTGCATTGCGCCTCGCTATCGTGCACACCGCGGCCGATGCCGAAGTGATCGGTATCATCGATGCCGACTATGTCGTCCATAAGGACTGGCTCAGGGATCTGATGCCGCTGTTCCGCGATCCGCGGGTCGGCCTGGTGCAGGCGCCGCAGGATCACCGCGACGGCGAACGCAGCCTCATACACTACGCCATGAACGGCGAATATGCGGGCTTTTTTGACATCGGCATGATCCAGCGCAACGAGTTCAATGCCATTATCGCGCACGGCACAATGTGCCTGGTGCGGCGTACCGCGATCGAAGCCGCCGGCGGCTGGTCGAGCGATACCATCTGTGAGGACACCGATCTCGGCCTCACGCTGCTCGAACTCGGCTGGCAAGCCCATTACACCAACAGGCGTTATGGCCACGGCCTGCTCCCCGACAGCTTCGATGCCTATAAAAAGCAAAGGCACCGTTGGGCCTATGGCGGCTTCCAGATTCTGAAAAAGCACTGGCGGCGCTTCCTGCCCGGTGCAAGCCTGCTGACGCGCGACCAGAAACGCGAATTCGCCCTGGGCTGGCTCAACTGGCTTGGGGCTGAAAGCCTTGGTGTCGTGGTCGCGATACTCAATATTGTCTGGGTGCCTGTCGTCGCGTTCCTGGACATAGCGGTGCCCGACCGCATCCTGACCGCACCGATCATCGTGAGCTTTGTCGTGTCGATCGTACATTTTGCGACGCTCTACCAATTGCGGTTGCGCCCGAGCATGGGACAGATGCTCGGCTCCGTAATGGCGGCCATGTCGGTGCAGTGGACGGTCGCTCGTGCGGTCGGATTTGGCGTAATCAAGGACCACCTGCCGTTTGTACGCACCGCAAAAGGCGGGCAACAGCGCTCGAGCGATTTCCATGCCTTCTGGGAAGCGATCTTGGCGGGCCTGCTGCTTCTGGGCGCGGTCGTTTTGGTTGCGACGAACTACAAGGAAATCCGCGAAATCAATATTTTCGCTGTGGTGCTGGTAGTGCAAAGCCTGCCGTTTATCGCCGCGGTCGGCCTCGCCATGATCGAACGGACGCGGCTCAACGATTTTGCATATTGGCGCAGCCTCGAGGCCCGCGTCGCCGACCTGCTGCCAATCGCACGCAGGTCTCCAACCGTTGTCGAAGCGACGCGCACGGCGCCAGCGCCGAAACCGGGCGAATTGGTCCAGTAATTATTTTCGTTCAGGCAGAGAGCGCGGTTTCGACCAGCTTCACCCAGTACGAAGTCCCGAACGGGATTACATCGTCGTTGAAGTTGTAGGACGGATGATGCAGGCCAGCGCTGTCGCCGTTCCCGACCCAGATGAAAGCACCAGGGCGCGCGTTCAACATATAAGAGAAGTCTTCGGCTCCCATCATCGGGGGCAATGACGTATCGACCTTGTCTTGCCCGGCGATCTGGCTCGCGACAGACGCCGCGAACTCCGTCTGCCGCTCATGGTTTACCAGCACGGGATATCCGCGACGATAGGTGAGTTTGGCCTTCGCGCCGTAGGCTGCCGCCGTATTCTCGACCACCGCAGGCAACAGCCTTTGCAAGAGGTCGCGCACGTCCGGCGCAAAGCTGCGCGCGGTGCCGCGCAACTGCACAGTCTGCGGAATGACGTTCTCGGCATTGCCGGCGCGGAACATACAGATTGAAACCACTGCCGATTTGATCGGGTCGACATTGCGCGAAACGACCGACTGAAGCGCATTGATGATTTGTGCACCGACCAGCACGGTATCGATGCCGAGATGTGGACGCGCGGCATGGGCACCAACGCCTTCGACATCGATGGTGAGTGAATCCGCCGCCGCCATTATCGGGCCAGCGCGGATGCCGAAACTGCCGACCGGCATGCCGGGATAGTTGTGCATGCCGTAAACTTCGTCGATGCCAAAACGGTCCATCAAGCCGTCTTCGACCATCTTCTTGCCGCCACCACCACCCTCCTCGGCCGGCTGGAAAATGACGACCGCGGTGCCGGCAAAATTACGGGTTTCCGTGAGATAGCGCGCCGCGCCGAGCAGCATTGCTGTATGGCCGTCATGACCACAAGCATGCATCTTGCCCGGAACCGTTGATTTGTATGGCACATCGTTTGCTTCCTCGATCGGCAACGCGTCCATATCTGCACGCAATCCAATGGTCTTGCCGGTCGAACCCTTGCGGCCGCGAATGACGCCGACAACCCCGGTGCGGCCGAGGCCGGTTACGACTTCGTCGCACCCAAAAGCCTTGAGCTTCTCGGCGACGGTACCGGCAGTGCGCTGTACATCGAACAACAGCTCAGGATGGGCGTGCAGGTCGCGCCGCCAGGCGGTGATATTTGGGTGGAGATCCGCGATGCGGTTGACGATCGGCACAGTAAACTCCCTGCCGCCCAGTGTAGCAAACCGTCTGGCCCCGGCGCGAGATCAGGAAGCCGCCAAAAACCGCCTATTGACCGGGCACGCCGCCGCCCCTACACAGCCCCTGCGCATATCCCATTGGATGATCGCATACCGATCGCAATAAA
>Ga0066388_100000076_pt1 | contig 30185 bp, 27 predicted proteins | sample PanSoiMetaGPlot6_FD_64539 | JGI IMG/M metagenome (GOLD analysis project Ga0066388, IMG submission 64539) | Tropical forest soil microbial communities from Panama analyzed to predict greenhouse gas emissions - Panama Soil - Plot 6 (Hybrid Assembly) | ecosystem: Environmental > Terrestrial >...
TCGCGGGCGAAGAGCGCGACCCGGATCTCCGACGCCGTGTCCTTGAGGCAGAAGTAGACGTGGCCGCTCGTGTGCAGGTTGAGCCCCGTGATCTCGCCCTGGACCACCACCAGGGCGAACCGCCCCTCGAGGGTCTCCGCGATCTCCCGGGTCAGCTCGGAGACCGTGAAGATCCGCCCCGGCTGTCCCGGGAACGGGAGCGGCGCCGGACGCCCCCTCCCTCTCATGCGCGCTCCACGGCGTCGGCGAGGTTGCGCAGGATGAGCGCGACCGTCATCGGCCCGACCCCGCCGGGCACCGGCGTGATCGCCGAAGCGATCGGCGCGACGGAGGCAAAGTCCACGTCTCCTTCGAGGCTCGGGCCGCCGGGGAGCGGCTCCGGGACGGGATGGATCCCGACGTCGATCACGACCGCGCCGGGGCGGACGTGTTCGGCGCGGATCGCCCGCCGGCGTCCCATCGCGACCACGAGGATCTCCGCCTCGCGTGTGATCGAGGGGAGGTCGCGCGTCTCGGAATGGCAGAGGGTCACCGTCGCGTTCATGCCGGGCGCGCGCTCCGAGAGAAAGACCGAGAGCGGACGTCCGACGATCCGGCTCCGGCCGATCACCACGACGCGCTTCCCGGTGAGATCCCCCACGTGGCGGCGGAGCAGCTCGAGGATGCCGAGCGGGGTGGCCGGACGATGCGCGGGCAAACCCTGGACCCACCGTCCCACGTTCACCGGATGGAGCCCGTCGATGTCCTTCGCGGGGACGATGTCCTCGAGGTGGCGCGCCTCGTCGAGGCGGGGCCCGAGCGGCAATTGCAAGATGATCCCGTGCACGTTGGGAGCGTCGCTGAGCGCGTGGAGCCGCGCGCGAAGCGTCGCCTCGTCGGTTTCGAGCGGCAGCCGGTGCAGGTCGGCACGGGCGCCGGCTTCCTCCGCCGCGCGGCACTTCGCGCGCACGTACGGATTCCCTGCGGGAGGCTCCCCCACCGTCACGATCGCGAGCCCGGGCATGACACCGCGCGCGCGGGCCCGCGCGAACCGCTCCTTCACCTGCGCGCGAATCTCCGCGGCCGGCACCCTGCCCGCGAGGATCACCGCCGTCATGGCGCGGCTCACTTGAGCCCGGGGCTCAGGGCCGGATCCAGCGCGACCGCGACCCGCTCGATGTGCCGGCAGCGCCCGGTCTCCTCGTCGACCTCCAGATGCACGCCGTGGAGCTTCACGTCTCCGGTCGCGGGCTCGAAGCGCGTGGGAAGCTGGGTCAGGAATTTGCGGATCGCCAGCTCCTTCTGGACTCCGATCACCGAATCGTGGGGTCCCGTCATGCCCGCGTCGGTGATGTAGCCGGTGCCGTTCGGGAGGATGCGCTCGTCGGCGGTCTGGATATGGGTGTGCGTCCCCACGATCGCGGAGACGCGGCCGTCGAGGTGCCAGCCGAGCGCGATCTTCTCCGCGGTCGCTTCGGCGTGGAAGTCGACGAAGACGATCTTCGCCTGCTCGTGGAGGATCGTCACCTCCCGGTCCGCGACGCGGAACGGGCACTCGATCGCGCTCATGAAGACGCGCCCCATGAGGTTCAGGACCCCGACCGGAACGCCCGCGCGCGAGTGGAAGACGCGCGATCCCGTTCCGGGCACGCCTGGAGGATAGTTGTGCGGCCGGAGGAGCAGCGGGTCCTGGTCGAGCAGCGGGAGCGCCTCGCGGCGGTCCCAGACGTGGTTTCCGCTGGTCATGCAGTCGATCCCGAGCCCGCGGATCTCCTGGAGCACGTCCTTCGTGATGCCGAACCCGGCTGCGGCGTTCTCCACGTTCACGATCACGAAGTCGATGCCCATCGAGGTGATGAGCTCGGGAAGGAGGTCGCGCACCGCCCTGCGGCCGGGAGAGCCGAAGATGTCCGCGACGAAGAGGATGTTCACGAGGGGGCCCTTAGCGGGCGTACTCCATCGCGCGGGTTTCGCGGATCACGACCACCTTGATCTGGCCGGGATACTGGAGCTCCTTCTCCACCTTGCGCGCGACGTCGGAGGCGAGCTGCAGCGCGCGCGAATCGTCGACGTGCTTGGGCTCGACCATGATCCGGATCTCGCGTCCGGCCTGGATGGCGAAGGACTTCTCCACGCCGGGGAAGCTGTCGGCGATCTTCTCCAGCGCCTCGAGGCGCTTCACGTAGTTCTCGATGCTCTCGCGCCGGGCGCCGGGGCGCGCGCCCGAGACCGCGTCGGCCGCCATGACGAGCGCCGAATAGAGGTTCTCGGCCGTCGGATCGTGATGATGGTACCCCACCGCCTTCACGACCTCTTCCGGCTCACCATATTTCTGGGCGAGATCCATCGAGATCTGGGCATGCGCTCCTTCCACCTCGTGCGTCACCGCCTTGCCGAGGTCGTGGAGGAGCCCCGAGCGCTTGGCGATCTGCACGTCGAATCCGAGCTGTGCCGCGATCATCCCGCAGATCCAGGCCACCTCCTTCGAATGCTGCAGGATGTTCTGCCCGTACGATGTCCGGTACTGGAGCCTGCCGAGGAGCTTCACGATCTCGGGATGCACTCCGTGGAGGCCGACCTCGAGGATCGCCGACTCGCCGAGCTCGATGATCTGCTCGTCGACCTCCTTCTGGACCTTGGCGACGACCTCCTCGATCCGCCCCGGATGGATGCGGCCGTCGGTGACCAGGCGCTCGAGCGCGCGCTTCGCGACCTCGCGCCGCACCGGATCGAAGCCGGAGAGGATCACCGCTTCCGGCGTGTCGTCGATGATCACGTCGATCCCGGTCACCGTCTCGAAGGCACGGATGTTCCGGCCCTCGCGGCCGATGATGCGTCCCTTCATCTCGTCGCTCGGGAGATGGACGACCGAGACGGTCGATTCGGCGGAGTGGTCGGCGGCGCAGCGCTGGATGGCGAGGGTGATGATCTCCCGGGCTTCCCGCTCCGCGTTTCGGTGCAGGTCCTCGCGGATCTCCTGGAGCCGCTTCGCCGCTTCGGAGCGGGCCTCGTTCTCGAGGTTCGCGATGAGCTGCTGCTTCGCCTCATCGGCGGTCATCCCGCTGATGCGCTGGAGGCGGGTGTTCTGCTCCGCCAGCACGCGGGCGAGCTCCTTGTCGCGGTCGTCCAGCTCGACCCCGCGGGAGTCGAGATCGCGCTCCAGCTTCCGCTGCTCGCGGTCCTTCTTGTCCAGGATCTCGGCCCGCCGGTTCAGGTTCACTTCCTGCTCCTGGAGCTTGCGCTCGATCTGGAGCAGCTCGTTCTTGAGCGTCTGGGTCTCGCGGTCGAGCTTGGCCTTCTCCTTGAACCATTCGTCCTTGGCCTCGAGGAGCGCGCTCTTCTTCTGCGTCTCGGCCTCTCGCTCCGCCTCACGGAGGATCTTCTCCGCGAGCTGCTCGGCGCTCAGGACCTTGCCTTCTCCGATGCGCCGGTGCGCGATCCAGCCCGAGAGGAACGCCGCGACGGCGGCGCCCAGCACGACGAGTATCGTGGTCAGCGGGGTCAGCAGCATGTGCGTTGGACCTCCGGGTGTATACAAAAAGCCCCGCCGATGCCGTGTACACGAGACTTTTGAACCTGGAAATTCCAGGTGGGCGCCCCAGCTTCGGGTTCGCGCCGCCCGCATGAGGCCGGGCTTCCACTATGCCGAAGTTTCGGGCCCCCGGGATTTGAGTCGTGGCTCAAAAACGCCTGGTGTATCACGCGCATGGCAGGGCGCCGTTCTGTCTATGGTCTGTCGTTCGCTACGAAGGTCCTCCTCCAGGTCGGAGACGCGTCGCCACGGCCGTCACTCCTCGCGCAGGCAGGCGTCCAGGGTCAGGCTCAGGGATCGCGCCTTTCCCGTCAGATCGGACAGGAGTTTCCCGTTCTGCTCCCGCTCGCGAAAGAGCTCGTCGGCAAGATTGAGCGAGGTGAGGATCGCGATCCTGGTCGGCGTCGCCGCGCTGAGGCGCCGTTCCAGCTCGCGCATCTTCGCGTCCACATACGCGGCGACTTCGCCGATGTAGTCCGGATCCGCTCCCTTGATCTTGTATTCGCTTCCGAAGATCGTCACGCTGAGCGTATTCGGTTCGGTGGTCATCGCAATCCCCCTCACGATGGTGCGTAGGGCGACGGTCCTGGGCCGGGAGGCGCCTGGCCGGCGGACCTCAGTGCTACGTGTGTACCGCTCGTTCCAGAATGGAAAGCTTCTCGAGCATCTCCTCCACGCGGCGCGCGATGGCGCGGCGCTCGTCCAGGAGCGTCGTGCGCTCCTGCTCGAGGGCGTGGATCCGAGGTTTCAAATCGGGCTCGCGCGGCTTTCCGAGCGCTTGTTCGAGCGTCCGGACGCGCTCCATGAGCTCGCGATTCTCGCGCTCGAGCGTGACCTTCTCCTCTCGAAGCTCCGAGAGTAGCTTGGCGGCTGCCTGAATTTTGCCTTCCAGCTGATCCAGCTCGGCGATCATCTCATGCCTGTTCCGCGGTGACCTGAACGTCACCGCCTCGAATCGTGGCGCCGACCGTTTCGCTCAGCGCGCGCACGATCCGCCGCACGGCCTCGTCCACATCACGATCGTTTAACGTGCGATCCGGGGAGCGAAACTCGAGCGCGCAGGCGAGGCTCTTCTTGTCCGGGCCGATCCGCTCTCCTTCGAACACGTCGAAGAGCCGGATTTCCGCAAGAAGCGCTCCTCCCCCCCGCCGGATCGCCTCTTCCACCGCGGCGTACGGTACCCGCCGGTCGACCACGATCGCCAGGTCCCGCTTCGACGCGGGGTACTTCGGCAGCGGCCGATGCTGCCGAGAGCCGGGTACGGCTTCCACGAGCGCCGCGACCTCCAGAACGGCCGCCCAAGCGGGCCGCTCGAGTCCTGCGGCGGATGCGAGCATCGGCGAAACTTGCCCGATGCGCGCGAGCGTTCGATTCTCGGAGTGGATCCGTGCGCCGGTACCACCGGCCCAGCACGCCTCATGGTATGGGTCTGTCCTACGTGAGTCAATTCCCAATGCCTCCAGACACCCATCCACGACGCCCTTGACCGTGAGATAGCGATCTCCCTCGGCGGCCGGCTCCTTCCAAGGGTCCGGATCCCCCGCCAGCACGAGCGCGATCAGGAGGCGCTCGGTTCCCAAGGGTGGAGGAGACCGGCGGAACACCTTGCCCGCCTCGGCAAGACGCACCTCGCGCGCGCCGTGTCGGAGGTTTCGCGCCGCGCTCTGGAGGAGCGCGGGGAGCAGGCTCGGCCTCAAGTGCTTGAGCTCCCTGCTGATCGGATTCTGGATTTCCCAGAGCTCGGCCGCTCCCTCGTCCGGAAGCACCGCGTCCGGCACCGCTCCCACGAGCGCGGTGTGGAGCGCTTCGTCGAACCCGTACCCGCGCAGGCGTTCCATCACGCGCGCGCGGAGCGCGAGCGACGGGCTCTCGGGCGCGGGGTCGGGCGCGTGGAGCGTCACGCGCGAAGGAATATGGTCGTACCCCACGACGCGGGCGACCTCCTCGATCAGGTCCTCCTCGATCTCGAGGTCCTGGCGGTACGAAGGAGCCTCGTAGGTGGCCACGTCCCCGCTCCAGGGTTCCACCTGGCGGATGTCGAGGCCCGCGAGGCTCTGCGCGATCGTCTCGGCGTCGACGGCGAATCCGAGGAGCGCCGTGAGGCGGCTCGCCCGAAGCCGGGTGCGCCGCGGGGCCCTCTTCCCCGGCCACTGGTCGGCGGCCCCGCGCGCGACCGTCCCCGACGCGAGCTCGGCCAGGAGCCTCGCGGTCTCATCGAGCGCGAGCGCGACCCCCTCGGGGTCCACGCCCTGCGCGAACCGCTGCGAGGCATCGGTGTCGAGCCCGAGCGCGCGCGCCGCCTCCTTCGTGAGCCTCGGGTCGAAGTGCGCCGACTCCAGCACCACGTCCCGGGTGGCATCGGTCACGCCGGTCTCGAGCCCTCCCATGATCCCGGCGAGCGCCATCGGACGCGAGCGGTCGGCGATCACCAGCACGTGCGGCCCGAGCGAGACCTCCCGCCCGTCGAGGAGCCTGAGCGTCTCTCCGCCGCGCGCGCGGCGCACGACGATCTCGTTCCCGCCGACCTTCGACGCGTCGAAGGCGTGGATCGGCTGCCCGTGGGTGCGGAGCACGTAGTTGGTCACGTCGACCACGTTGTTGATGCTCCGGAAGCCGGTCGCTTCGAGCCGGTGCACGAGCCACTCCGGGGAAGGCCCGATCCGGACCCCCCGGACGACGCGGGCCATGTAGCGCAGGCAGTCCTCCCCGCTCTCGACCGTGACGCGAGGAAGGGCGCCCTCGCCCGCCTCGCGGAGCGCCGGCGCAGGCTTGACCTTCGCGCGCTGGATCGAGGCGATCTCGCGCGCGAGCCCGCGGACCGACATGCAATCGGTCCGGTTGGACGTGATCTCGACGTCCAGGATCGCGTCTCCCCCGCCGAGGATCTCCTGTACCGGCATCCCCAACTGGGGCGCATCCGCGATCACCCAGATCCCATGCGATTCCTGGGACAGGCCGAGCTCCCGCTCCGAGCAGATCATCCCTTCCGACTCCACGCCGCGGATCTTGCTCTTCCGGAGCTTCGTCCCATCGGGGAGCTTGGAGCCGATCCGGGCCACCGCGACCGCCTGTCCGGCGGCGACGTTCGACGCGCCGCACACGATCGAGAGCTTGGACCCGGTGCCCACGTCCACCGTGCAGAGCCGGAGGCGGTCGGCGTTGGGATGCGGCTCGACCGAGCGAACGCGCCCGACGACGATCGACGGGTCCAGCGAGGCCGTCTGCTCGATCGACGCGACCGGGAGGCCGCGCATGGCTAGAGCGTGGGCGAGGTCGCGCGGCGTGGACGGCAGGTCCACCCAGTCCGCGAGCCATCCCCAGGTCACCTTCATCGAATCCCCCTAGAACTGATGCAGGAAGCGGACGTCGTTCTCATAGAGGAGCCGGAGGTCGGGCACGCCGTGCCGCAGCATCACAAGACGCTCGATCCCCGCGCCGAAGGCGTAGCCGGTCCAGCGCTCGGGGTCGTAGCCGACGGCGCGGAACACGTTCGGATGGACCATGCCGGCGCCCAGCACCTCGAGGTACCCCCCCGAGAGCGGGCCGCACACGGAACAGCCCGTTCCGCCGCAGAACAGGCAGCGGATCTCCACCTGCGCCCCTGGCTCGACGAACGGGAAGTACGAAGGAGAGAAGCGCAGCTCGGTCTCCGGCCCGAAGAACTCTTTGAGGAAGCGCTCGAGGGTGCCCTTGAGGTCGGCCATCGAGACCCCCTCGTCGACGTACAGTCCCTCGACCTGGTGAAACTCGAAGAGATGCGTCGCGTCCACCGCCTCGTTCCGGTAGGCGCGCCCCGGGCAGACGATGCGCACCGGCGGACGGCGCGACTCCATGACGCGGATCTGAACCGAGGAGGTATGGGGGCGCAGGAGCACGTCGGGGCGGAGATAGAACGTGTCGGTCATCGCCCGCGCGGGATGCCCCTTCGGCATGTTGAGCGCGTCGAAGTTGTGGTAGTCGGACTCGACCTCGGGACCTTCGGCGAGGGAGAAGCCCATGCCGTGGAAGATGTCCCGCACCTCGCGGAGGACCTGCGAGATCAGGTGCTCGTGCCCAGGAGGGATCCCTCGCCCGGGAAGAGTGACGTCGGCCAGGACGGCCGGCGCGGCCTCACGCGATCCTTCGATCCGGGTGCGCGCCTGGGCATAGGCTTCCTCGAGCTTGGCCCGAAGCGCGTTGGCGCTTGCGCCGTGGGAGGACCGATCGGCGGCCGGAACATCCTTCAGCCCGCGCAGGACCTGCGTGAGCTCGCTCTTTCGGCCCAGATAGCGGACGCGCGCGTCCTCGAGCGACGCGGTGTCGCTCACGTCGCGGAACGCGCGCAGCGCCTCGGTCTCGAGAGCCTCGAGCCGCGGATTCACGGGGGAGCCCTAGGCCGCCGCTTGGGCTTGCTTCGCGACCTCGGCCAGACGCGCGAAGGCCTGCTCGTCGCGGACGGCGAGATCGGCCAGCACTTTGCGATCGATGTCGATTTGAGCGACCTTCAGTCCGCGGATGAACGCATTGTAGGAGAGCCCGTGCAGGCGGGCCGCCGCGTTGATCCGGACGATCCACAGCCTGCGAAAATCGCGCTTCTTGGCGCGGCGATCCCGATACGCGAACTGGAGACTCCGCATCAGCGTCTCGCGCGCCGTCTGGTAGAGCTTGCGCCGGCCGCCGCGGTTGCCCTTCACGGCGATCATCACCTTGCGGCGGCGCTTCCGTCCAGGGACGACGGTCTTGGTCCGTGGCATGTTCGTTTACCTCATCGTGGGCGTCCGACCGGTGTTCGGTCTAGGCGCCGTAAGGGAGCAGCTTCTGCAGATGCCGCCGCTCCGTCGGCTCTGCGGTCGTGGTCTGGTGCAAGCGGCGCTTCCGCTTGCGCGGCTTCAGGCCGAGATGATGCCGCGCGAAGGCCTTCCCCCGTTTGAATTTTCCCGTGGCCGTCCGCTTGAAGCGCTTGGCGGCGGCACGGTTCGTTCTCATCTTCGGTATATCTTCTCCTAGGTCCGTGAAACGGGCTTCGCCGGCTGGGGCCGTGCGGTCGCCGGTGCTGCGGTCTTCGCCGCGGCGGCGGGCGCGGGTTTCGCTTCCGCCGGCTTCAGAACCGTCGTGCGCGGCACCATCAGAAGCACGATGTTCCGCCCTTCCATCCGCGCCGGGTTCTCCACCTGCCCGACTTCTTCCAGATCCTTCACCACCTTCTCGAGGAGGCGGAATCCCGCCTCCGGATGGGCCATCTCCCGCCCCCGGAAGGTGACGGTGAACTTCACCTTGTCATGCAGCTCGAGGAACCGGCGTCCGTTGTTGATCTTGAACCGGTAGTCGTGCTCCTCGATCTTCGGGCGCAGCTTGACTTCCTTGAGATGCATGACGTGCTGCTTCTTGCGCGCCTTCTGCTGCTTCTTGTTCTGCTCGTACTTGTACTTCCCGAAGTCCATCACGCGGCACACCGGCGGGCGCGCGGTCGGCGAGACTTCGACCAGATCCAGCTGGCGCTCCTGCGCGTACGCGAGCGCCTCTCGTATTCCCAGGATGCCCACCTGCTCCCCGTCCGGCCCGATCACGCGGACGGTGGGGATGCGGATGCGATCATTGACGCGGACTTCTTTGGTTGTGGTGATAGTCCGTTCCTCCTCTCGAGCGCGGGGATGAGTGCCGAAGCAGGAACCTTGGGCGGGACGAGAACGGGCGAACGATGCGATCCCGCATCGTGCGCCCGTCGGCAAAGCCTCCCGCCGGTTCGATCGGCGGGACTCTCGGTTCGAGAACCCCGGTAGCTCGGTTGCGCCTCGGGGTGAGAAGCCGGCGGCTCCTGCTTCGTGTGGCGGGGATTCTACTGTCTTCCCTGGGTCTCGGCAACGACTTTCTGGACAAACTGATCGAGCGGCATCGCCCCCTCGTTTCCCTTGTGCCGGCTCCGGAGCGAGACGGTCCGCTCCTCCGCTTCCCGCCGGCCCAGGACGAGCATGTAGGGGATCTTGAGCAGCTCGGCATCGCGAATCTTCGCCCCCATCTTCTCTTCCCGGAGGTCCGATTCGACCCGGATCCCCTTCTCGAGGAGGATACCCCGGATTTCCTCGGCGTACGGGATCTGGGCGTCCGCGATGGTGATGACGCGCACCTGGACCGGGGCGAGCCACACCGGGAAATCGCCTCCGTAGTGCTCGATCAAGGTGGCGAAGAAGCGCTCCAGGGAGCCCAGGAGGGCGCGGTGGATCATGAACGCCTGGTGCTCCTGCCCGTCCGAGCCGACGTACGAGACCTCGAACCGGCGCGGCAGGTTGAAGTCGAACTGGATGGTCGAGCACTGCCACGCGCGGCCGATGGCGTCGGTGAGCCGGATGTCGATCTTCGGGCCGTAGAACACCGCTTCTCCCTCGGCGCGGTGATACGGAAGGCCCGACGCCTGGACGACCCGCTCGAGCGCCCCTTCCGCCAGGACCCAGTCCTCGTCCGAGCCCATGTAGTCTTCCTTCCGCTTCGGATCCCGGACGCTCAGGTCGACCTGATACTCCTTGAATCCAAACGTGTCGAGCATGAAGCGGACGAACTCCAGCACCCGGGCGAGCTCCGGCTCGACCTGCTCACGGGTGCAGAAGAGATGCGCGTCGTCCTGGGTGAAGCCGCGGACGCGCGCGAGCCCGTGGAGCACTCCCGACTTCTCGAACCGGTACACGGTGCCGAGCTCCGCGAGGCGGATCGGGAGGTCGCGGTACGAGTTCTTCCGGCGCTTGTAGATCAGGATGTGGAACGGGCAGTTCATCGGCTTCAGGACGTAGTCCTTCTCCTCGACCTTCATGAAGTACATGTTGTCGCGGTAGAAGCCAGTGTGCCCCGACTGGTTCCAGAGATCGACCTGCGCGATGTGGGGGGTGTTGACGATCTGATACCCGCGCTTCAGGTGCTCGTCCTTCCAGAAATCCTCGATCACGCGCCGCATCGCCGCACCGTGCGGATGCCAGAAAATGAGCCCGCCCCCCGCTTCCTCGTGGAGGCTGTAGAGGTCCAGCTCCTGCCCGAGCTTCCGGTGGTCGCGCTTCTTCGCCTCCTCGAGCCGCTGGAGGTGCTCTTTCAGGCGGTCCTTCGACGGGAACGCGGTGCCGTAGATGCGCTGGAGCATCGGGCGGTTCGAATCGCCGCGCCAGTACGCCCCGGCGACGCTCAGGAGCTTGAAGTTCCGGAGCATCCGGGTGCGCGGCACGTGCGGTCCGCGGCAGAGGTCGGTGAAGAAGGAGTGGGTGTAGGTGCTGACGGTCTCGTCGGGGAGCCCCTCGATCAGCTCCACCTTGAACGGCTCGTCCTTCTCCTTGTATTCGCGGAGCGCCTCCTCGCGCTTCAGCTCCCCGCGCACGAAGGGGTGGTCCTCGTCGGCGATCTTGTGCATCCACTCCTCGATCGTCGCGAGATCCTCGGGCTGGAAGGGGCGCTCGACCTGGAAGTCGTAGTAGAAGCCTTCCTCGATCGCGGGACCGATCGCGAGCTTCGCGTTCGGAAAGAGCTTGAGCACGGCGGAGGCCATCAGATGCGCGGTCGAGTGACGGAGCACCGCGAGCCCCTCGGGGGTGTCGAGGGGCACGAATTCGACCCGCCCTTCCTCGCGGATCGGAGTGTGGTAGTCCACGAGGCGGCCGTTCAGCTTCGCCGCGACGCCTCGTTTGAATCCCTCGGGGTATTGTTCCGAGAGTAGTTGTCCCAGGGTCGCTCCTTCTGGGGCGTCCAAGGAGCGTCCATCGATTTCGAGCTTCATGCGTTCTCTGGAATGGGGCCTATGGGATGGAGTGAAGTGGTGGGCGATAGAGGACTTGAACCTCTGACCCCCTGCATGTCAAGCAGGTACTCTAGCCAGCTGAGCTAATCGCCCCTAACCGTTTCGCGAGTGGCGAGTTTAGCACTTCCCTCCGGGCGATGGTAGGGGCCGATTTGCGTGCGCCCGACGCGCGGCTCATGGACCCTCGGGAAGGACCTCGTAGACCAGCGCCCCCTGGCTCTCGTACACCCGACGGAAGCCAGGAACGGCCGCGTTCGGCTCGGCGAACGGGCGCACCGCCTCGCGTAGCGCCATCTCCGCCCCCGAGACGAGGAGAAAGCGCGCTCCCGCCTTCTGCGCTTCGGCGTGAAGCGAGTCAGGGGATCCGACGTCGGGAATCGGAACGAAGCGCATCCCCGCGATGAACGCGACGTGCGGCTTCCGGGCGAGGAGCGCTTCCCCGCGGGCGTGCTCCTTCAAGTACTCGGCGGCGCCGAGGGTCTCGTACGGCCCCGCCTGAATCGCCTCGGGATTTCGGAAATCCTCCGTCCACTGATAGGCGGGGAACGAGGTGGCCATCCAGAGGAGCAAGAAGAGGAACGGGCGGACCGGGAACATCCGCTCGGCCGGCGCGAGAAAGGCGTGCACCGGCCTCCACGCGAACGTGCCGATGGCGAGCGCCGCGTAGAACGGGAGGAGCGCCATGGAAAAGCGGGCGCCCCAGAACACCGGCACGAGCGTGAGGAAGTAGAGCGCGCCGAACAGGAGGAAGACACCCCACGCCCGTCCGCGGCGCTCCAGCGCGACGAGGACCGCGCCGAGAACCGCGAGGATGCCCCAGAAGAGCGGGAGGAGCTCGGTCAGATCGCGCTTCACGTGCTCGGCCGCGTTCTTCGCCATCGCGAGCGCGAAGCGCTTCGGATCGAGCCGCACGACGTCCGCGAAGGAATGGATCGGCCGCTCGCTTCCGTAGAAGAACTTCTCCCAGTTCCCCTCTCCGTACACGGCGTACCCGACGTTCGTATAGTTGTTGTTCGTGAGCGGATTCCCCGTGTGCGCCGCGTTCACGAGGAGCCACGGCGCGGCCCCGGCGAGGAAGGCTCCCGTCCAGAGCGCCGCTTCCCGCAGACGCTCCGCCGCCGCGGCGGGACGCGGACGGAGCCACAGCAAGACGGCCAGGGCTCCCAGCCAGAGGAAGAGTCCGTTGTACCGGGTGGCGAACGCCCAGCCGGCGAGAAGACCGGATTCCGCGAGGCTCTTCCACCCTGAGTCCTCCCGGAGCAGGAGCGCGATCGAGCCCATCGCGACCGCGAAGAAGAACATGTCCGTCCCGACCTCGTAGGTGTTCACGAGGAAGGCGCGGTTCGCGAGGAGGAGTAGCATGCAGAAGAGGCCGAGGGTGGCGCCCAGCAGGCGGCGGCTCACCGAGAACACGAGCCAGGCCGCGGCGCACGCGGAGAGTAGCCCCACGAGCTGAGCGGCGCGGAAGAGGTCGAACCCGAGGAGCGAGACCGCCGCGACGACCAGCGGATACCCGAATCCCTTCGAGTCGAAATCCTCGATCAGGACCCGTCCGTGGCGGAGCCCGTCGGCTCCGGGGCCGTACTTCCAGTAGAAGTCCGTCTCGACCGCGTAGTTGCCGACGTGATGGAGGGTGAACGCCTTGAGCGCCCAGTAGACCGCGTAGATCAGGATCGAGGCGACCGCCAACCGCGGCATCACCCAATCGGGGTGGCGCCGCGGGCCGGAAGATTCCCGGCGCGCCTTCGTCAAAACGTGCGGTCCACGGCGGTCGCGATCTGCTTGATTTGCCGCGCGAGCCCTTCGAACTGCTCGGGGTAGAGGGACTGCGGACCGTCGCAGATGGCGCGCTCGGGATCGTAGTGGACCTCGACCAGGAGACCGTCCGCCCCCGCCGCAATCGCAGCGCGCGCGAGTGGCACGACCTTGTCCCGCACGCCCGCGGCGTGGCTCGGGTCCACGATCACCGGCAGATGGCTCAGGCTCTTCGCCACGGCGACCGCGTTCAAGTCGAGGGTGTTCCGGGTGTAGGTCTCGTACGCGCGGATGCCGCGCTCGCACACGACGACCCGGTCGTTCCCTCCGGAGATCACGTACTCGGCGCTCATGAGCCACTCGTCCACGGTGGCGGAGAGCCCGCGCTTGATCAGGATCGCCTTCTCCGTCTTCCCCAGCTCGCGCAGGAGCGAGAAATTCTGCATGCTGCGCGCGCCGACCTGGAGGATGTCGACGTAGCGCTCCATGAGCGCGATCTGGCTCTTGTCCATGATCTCCGAGATGACGAGCATGCCGTTCGCGTCGGCCACGCGCCGGATCAGCTTGAGCCCTTCCTCTCCGAGCCCCTGGAAGGAGTACGGCGAGGTGCGCGGCTTGAACGCCCCCCCTCGGAGGACGCGCGCACCCGCTGCGCGCACCGCAGCCGCCGTGCGGACCATCTGCTCCTCGGACTCGATCGTGCAGGGGCCGGCCATGAGCACGAGCTCCGAGCCCCCGATCGCGACGTCTCCGATCTGGAGCACGGAGGTTTCGTGGCGGAAGGAGCGGCTGGCGAGCTTGAAGGGCTCGGGGATGCGGGCGACCTCGGCGACCCCGGCCATGCCTCGGATCTCCTCGAGCGGCGGAAACGCGCCGTCCCCCACGGCCGCCATGACCAAGGGACCCGGGTTCGGCGCGGGCGCGCGGACGACCTGGAATCCCAGGTCGCGCAGCCGAGCCTCCACGGCTCGGACCTGCTCCGGCGTCGCTTCCTTCTTGAGTGTGATGACCATCCGCTCCTCGGAAATAGAAACGCCCACTGTCTTCGATTCGACAGTGGGCGGGGCCTCAGGGCTCACCGGGTTCGGTCATCCCCGGGCGCGCTCGGGCCCCCGCTGCCAGGTCCACACACGATATCGTTCACTGGGGTGAGTCATCACGCGCTCGGAACCTCGAATCAGATGCATGGGCCGCGGATGGAATCGGTTGGAGCCTACCATCCGGCCGTAGCCGGGTCAAATCCGATCCGGCCAGGGATCGTCCTCCACCCGGTACTTGGAGAACACGATCCACTTCCCGCCGGGCGCGCGGAGGAGACGCAAGTATTCCGCGGTGTCGACGGGGGAAGGTCCGACCACGGGCCCGGCGTAGCGGACGCGCACCCGGACCCGGCGGGTCTCCAGCACCGAGGTCCCCATGGGAGTCCCCGGGAGCGACGCGTACGCGGCGCGCACGGCGCACCGGAGGGAAGCACCGAACCGGGCGATCGTCCGGGCCCGCGTGTAGAGCGAGTCGGCGTGCGACTCGTCGGCGTGGGACCAGGCGGAGTCGGAGGAGCGTTGGCTCGTCATCGTGGCGCGCGCCAGGGAGTCGATCGTGCGGAACGGGACGAACAGGGAGGAATCGATCGCGAGCACCTTCCCCCGGACGAAGGAGTTCGTCGAGGCGAGGCAGGTCGACCGCGCCTGGAGCTCTTTCAGGTCGCGCTGGGCGAGTGCCTTGAGATACTCCTGCGCGCTGCGCCGCACTTCGCGGGTCTCGGGGGTCTCGCGCGCACAGCCGGCGACGAGCAGCGCAAGAATGATCCCGATTCCGAGGAGCGCGCGCGACGGACGCGCGTGGTCAGCTGTGCTTGAGCACGCGCACATTTCTGCGTCCGGGCGTCTTGATCCCCTTGGCCTCGTTGTAGAGCCGACGCATGTTCATGAAGTGCACTTCTTCGTAGAACTCGAGCCCTTCGTACGCTCCCAGATAGCCCCAGTCGCGGACCTGGTTCAGCGTGGTGCCCCAGGCGGCGACCGTCGATGCCTTGTCGCGCGCGTCGTTCAGGTAACGCGCTGTGAACCCGACCTCCTCGGACGCCTTCATCATCACGCCGTGCCCCGGGACGATCGAGTCGGAGGTGAAGGTGGGAGTCGCGAGCGTGTCGAGCGTCGCGAGCCAGCCGCTCACGTTGAGGCCCGGATCGAGAAGCCACGGGACCGCCCGGCTCCAGACGAGGTCCCCCGCAAAGAGCACGTGCTGTTTCGGCAGCCGCACGATGAGGTCCCCCGCGGTGTGGGCCGCCTTCCCGAGCCAGGCGATCTGAACCGGACGCGCCGCCCCGCCGAGCGCCATCTTCCGCGCGACCCGCTTCATCGGCACCTTGATCCCGAGACGGCTCAACGTGTCCCCCGACTCGCCGGGGACCCACGCGAGCAGCTTCGCGATCTCGTCCGCCGCGGTCTCGTGGGCGATGAAGGTCGCGCCCAGCGCCCCGAAGTAGCGATCCCCGCCTGTGTGATCCTCGTGGGCGTTCGTGTTCACGACGTAGCGGATCGGCTTCTTCCCCGAGCGGGCCCGGATGGTGTCGGCGAGCGCCCGGCCGCAGCCTTCGCTGAATCCGGTATCGACGACGAGGATGCCTCCGTCCGAAAGCTCGACCCACCCGGTCCACACGTAGCTGATCTTCGCGGCGTAGATTCCCTTGCCGAGCGGCCGCACCTGGATGTTCACCGTCGTGTCGAGCGGGGTGTGGAGAAACCGGAGGTCGCCCGGTCCCAAGTTGTAGGTCTGCGCTTCGCTCCGGGACGCGGAACCGGCGCAGAGGAGGGAAACGAGCAGCGCAAGGATCGGTCCGGGGCGAAGGGAAAGCTTCCTCATCGGGCTCCTCATCAAGGCACGGAAGTCAATTCGGCGGTGTGAGTTGGCGAAACGGGGGCGCTTCGCCTCGAAATTGTAGCAGGTTTAACCCCGGACCGGCCGGGTGATCTCCAGCGGGAGCCCGTCCGGATCCCGGAAGTAGATCGAGTACGCGGACCCGTGGTCGACCGGTCCCCGAAACGGGATGCCGAGCTTGCGGAGGCGTTTCTGTGCCTTTTCGAATCCGGCGCGACCGGTGAGGAACGCGACGCGCAGGTAGCCGACCCGGTCCCGCGGAACGCGGGCCTTCCCGGGACGTCCCTTCGCCCGGGGAGCCTGGAACAGGGCGAGCATCGTGTTCCCCGCCCCGATCATGACCGGCTCCGGATCCCAGGACTGGAACCGCTTGAGACCGAGGACCTTTCCGTACCACTTCTCCGCCGCCGGGATGCTCCGGACGACGACTTCCACGTGATCGATGTGCTTCACCCGAAACGCCATGGCGGTCTCCTCAGGCGCGAGGGAAGGATTGACTCGGATCGGCACAGGCCTATAGGGTACCACCCTTCCGATGGGACTCTTCTTCGGCATCGCCGCCGCGGTCTGCTGGGGGGTCGGCGATTTCCTGATCACGCTCCTCACCCGGAAGCTGGGGACGAGGTTCGCCCTCCTCTCGATCCAGGTCCTGAGCCTCGCGGCCTGGCTCCTCATCTTCCTCGGGCGCGCGCACGTCCCCGCCGCGAAGCCGCTGCTCTGGGCGATCATGGCGGCCACCGGCGTCTGTCACGTCCTCGGCCTCGCCTTCGTGTACCGAGCGTTCGAGGTCGGGACCCTCGCCATCGTCTCCCCTATCTCGGCGGGCTTCGCCGTTGTCACCGCGCTGCTCTCGATCGCAAGCGGCGAGCGTCTGCCCGCGGTGGCGCTCGGTGGAACGGCGCTCCTCGTGGCGGGGGTCGCGCTGGCGACCCGCTCCTCGATGGACCCTTCGACGCGGCAGTCCGCCTGGAGGGGGGTGCCGGAAGCGATCGCGAGCGCGGTCGCGTTCGGAACGATGTTCTGGCTCTTCTACTTCTACGTGCAGCCCGCGATGGGCTACGTAGCGCCGCTGGTCGTGCTGAAGATGATGGCGGTCGGAGGCTCCGCCCTGGCGGCCGCCCGGGGGTGGAAGTCATCGGGGGCGGCGCTCCCCACGTTCGGGATCGAAGCGATCCTACTGGGCGTGGGCGCGGCGGCGGCGGACACCGCGGCGTGGCTGGCCTACATCGCGGGGACCGGCTCCACGTACGCGACGATCGTGACGGCGCTCGCGTCGCTCTTCAGCGCGGTGACGGTCCTCCTGGCAGCGCAGTTCCTCCGGGAGCGTCTCGCGTGGCATCAGTGGGCCGGCGTGGCCGTGATCCTGGTGGGAATCCTGCTCGTCAGCGTGTGACCCGCTCCCGCGAGCGGCAAGTGGATCGTGAACTCCGCGCCGCTCCCCGGGCCGTCACTGCGCGCCTGGATCTCCCCTCCGTGGGAGATCACGATCGCGGCCGCCTTGGCGAGGCTGATCGCCGAACCCGACGCGTGGTGGAGCGAGTCGGCGATCGTGAACGGCTTCAAGAGCTCCTCCGCGAGCTCCGGCGGGAATCCCGTCCCCCGATCGGTGACGCTCAGTCGGACGCGGGCGCCGTCGTTCTCGCAGCGAATCTCCACCCACTTCTTCTCGGGAGAGAACTTCACCGCGTTGTCGAGGAGGACGCGGACCGCTTCGGTCAGGTCGGGCGCGCTGCCGAGAATTCGGCACGGCGGACCCCCAAGCGTCATACTCACGTGGGCGTCCGGGTCGGAGAGTCCGCGTGTGCGGGCGACCGCGTCTCGGATCAGCTCGACGAAGTCCACGAGCTCCGCCGGCCGGGACCGCTCGCCGGCGATCCAGCTCTGGTAGGCGAGCGCCCGTTCGATGAATCGCTTCAAGCGCCGGTACCCGTGCCGGAGGATATCGACGAGCTCCGTCTGCCGCGGAGAGTCCGGCGCCGGCTGGAGGAACTCGACGGCCGCGAGCACCGAGACCGGAGTGCGCAGCTCGTGGGAGACGAAGCTCAGGAAGTCGTCCTTGAGACGGTCGAGCATCCTGAGCCGCTCGTTCGCAGCCGCCAGCGCGACCGCCTGCGCGCTCGAGGCCTCGTACGCCTTCGCCAGCTCGGCGCGGCGGAGCTGGTTGTAGAGCGCGATCGAAGCCGTGTCTCCGATGTAGGTCAGCGTCTCCAGGTCCTCGTCGTCGAACGGAGCGCCGTCCTGCTTCTCCCCCGCGAGCAGGAGCCCGAGAACCTCCGACCCGGAGGTGAGCACCGTCTGCACGAAGGGGTATGCCGGTAGCGTCTTGCCATGCCACGCGGTGAGCGCCGCCGCCCAGGGCGCATCCTCCGGACCCGCGATCCGCTTCGGTCCCGGCGCATCGGACCAGCCCGCGACCTCGGGACCCTGAAGCTGGAACGAGGTCGTGGCAGCTCCACCTTCCGGCGACTGGAGCACCAGCCGGCTCCCTTCGATCAGCCAGACGGACAGGTGAAGATATCCCAGCGCGTCGGAGGCGAACGAGGTGGTCTGGCGAATCGTGGAGGGGAGATCCGAAAGCGCGTTGAGCGCGTTGGAGAACCGATACAGGTCCTCGATCGTCCGCCGCTGCTCGACGATCGTCCGCTGCATCCAGAATCGTTGGAGGAGGAGCCGGACGCTCACGGTGAAGTCGTGCTCGTTGTCGACCGGCTTCGTCATGTATTTGTCCAAGAGACGCTCGTTGATGGCGGCGATCGCGGAGTCGAGGCCGGCATGGCCGGTGAGGAGGACCCGCACGCAATCCGGATAGCGCTCCCGGATTCGGGAGAGGAACGCGGTGCCCTTCATGTGCGGCATCTGCTGATCGCTGATCACCATGGCGAGCACGCCCTGCCCCGGGACGATCTCGTGAAGGACCTGGAGCGCCTCTTCCGGATCGGTGAAGAAGAGGAACCGGTGGACGGGCCCCGGGCTGGATTCGTTGATTTGCCCGGGAAGGAAGAGCTCGAGCGACTTCACGAAGTCCGCGTCGTCGTCCACGCAGACGACGTAGCCCTCGCGAAGCTCGTCCGGACGCGTCTCGGGGCTCACGCCGCCCGTCCCTTCGCGGGAAGGTCCGCTGTCGCGGCGGAAATCGGCAGCGACACCTCGAAGCGGGTCGCGCCCGGCCGGCTCGTCACCTGGACGGTGCCCCCGAGCTTCTTCACGATGCCCGACACGATGGAGAGCCCAAGCCCGGTTCCCTTCCCGATGTCCTTCGTGGTGTAGAACGGATCGAAGATCTTCTGAAGCTTCCCCTCCGGGATCCCGACTCCGTTGTCGGTGAGCGCGACGAGGACGCGCTCCCCTTCCCGGCGCGTCTCGATCCGGATCTTGCCCTCGCGCTCATCCCGCGCCTCCTCGATCGCGTCGCAGGCGTTCGTCAGGAGGTTCGTCCAGATCTGGTTCAGCTCCCCGGTCCCTCGCACCGCGGGAAGGTCCGGGGTGAAGTCGGTCTCGACCGTCACCCGATTCTTGAGATGACTGCGCAGGAGCACGAGGGCGACCTGGAGCGATTCGTTCACCCGGATCGGCTCGACGCGGTCCGTATCGGATCGGGCGTAGTACTTGAGCGCGCGCACGATCTCCGCGATCCGCTGCGAGCTGGTTTCCGCGATCTCCACCCCCTGCGCGATGCTGCCGTACGCATCCACGAGCTTGAGGAAGTCCTCGTTGGAGAGGCAGTCGAGATTGGCCTCGACCTTTCCCAGCTCGGTGAGCCGGATGCGGGACAGGAGCGCCGCGCGGCGGGACGCGTCCGGAATTCCTCGCTGGGCGAGGAGCTCCTCGACCCGCTTCGTCTCGCGGTACGAGGAAACCTCTCCGGTCCAGCCGGCCGGCTCCCGCACGTCTTCGAGACACGCGACCATGCGCTCGGATGGAGGATTTCCCTGCCAGAAGGGGACGAGCGACTGCGGAAGCTGGGCGAGCTGCCGGGCGAGATTTCGGGAGACGTTGAGGATCGCTCCGACCGGGGTATTGATCTCGTGGGCCACCCCTGAGATGAGCACCCCCAGCGAGGCCATCTTCTCGTTCAGCACGAGATGTCCCTGGGCGTTCTTCAAATCCTCGTACGCCTGCTGGAGGGCGGCGGTCTTCTCTCGAACCATGTTCTCCAGGTGCCGGTTGTAGTTGTCGAGCTCGGCCCGTGAGCGCTTGAGGTCCGCGGACATTCGATTGAGCGACGTCGCGAGCTCCGCGATCTCGTCGCGAGGCGTATCCGGCAGGCCGATGTCGTAGTCCCCTTTCGCGATCCGATGGGTCGCGTGGATGAGGCGGCTCAAACGGGCGAGGATGACCTGGCGGATCAGGACGTAGAGCGCGAGGCAGACGACGACCGTCTTCGCGATCTGGAGGACGAGAATGCTCTGGTTTACCCGCGCCATGGTCTGGGTCACGTCGTCCACCGAGATCTCGATGACCGCCGCCCCGGTGACCCGGGAGCCCCGGAGGATCGGAGAGACCGAACGGATCAACAGCGCTCCGCTCTTCGGCTGGAGCACGCGGGTGCTCGGGCGCGCGGAATGGAGCGCCTCCTGGATGTCCTCCCGCGGGACCCCCGGTCCGATGCGGGACGAGTCGGAATCGGCGACGTCCGCGCCGGTGGCGTCGTAGAACGAGATCCCCTGGATGTTGCGGTAGTACGTCATGTACTTCGCGATGATGTACTGGGTGGATCCCTCCCGGGGACCGTCCAGCTCGTACTTCACGTCGTGGACGAAGGAAGCCGCGAGGATCTCTACGGTCGCGAGCTTCTGGCTCACGATGTAGGGATAGACGATGTTCCGGATTGCGAAGGTCGCGTACGTGTTCGCGATGAGAAGCGTCCCCGCCACGATGATGAGGACTTTCGCCCGGATCGAAAGCGGCGGGATGCGCACGACGCTACCGGACCGACTCGGAGGGATTCAGGGCGATGTGGATCTCGTCGAGGCTGCCGTCCAGCTGATATCCCTGCTGGTACTTCTCGACCCAGGGAGAGACCGGATTCAGGCTTCCGGGCGGATATCCTCCCCAGGGCTCGAACATCGATTCGACCGAGGGATCCGCGTTGACGCAGACACGCGGCGCGCGGGAGATGCGGGTGAACTCGCTGATCACCTCCGGGCGCGTGCTCAGCACGGTGTCGCTGAGCGGAAAACGGTTGCATCGCAGCCAGGACGGCACCTCCTCCCATCGAACCGGCTGGATCCAGACCGCGGGACCGAAGAGCCCCTCGCGGACCAGGACGCTTCCGGGCCCCACGCCCTCGATCACCGACGGCCGGAAGTAGGCGCCCATGTTCTGCCCGCCGGCGAGGTTCCTCGTCCTGGAATCGGCCAGGAGCTGCCTCAGGCCGTCCGCCTGGCGCTCGCTGAACAGTGGTCCCACCTGGGTCCCGGCCTGGAAGGGATCGCCCAGGGCGAGCGCCTCGAACGCGGCCACGAGCGCGGGTTTGAGCGCCGGATACGCCTTGTCTTCGATCAGCACGCCGTTCACCGAAGTGCAGGTCTCCCCGTTGAAGCGCGTGGCCGCCTCGGTGATCAGGCGCACCGCGGCCCCCGAAGGATAGCTTCCATCGACGTAGAGGATTCCGTTCCCCTGTCCGTCGAGGATGCACAGCTTCCCCGCATGGAAGCATTGGTTCAGCACCGCGGCGGCGTGCTGGTTGCTCCCGATGTAGTGGATGACGTCCACGTACTCGCTCGCGCAGCAGGCGGTGAGGAACGTTCCCGCGAGGCAATTCACGATCTCCACCCGGTCCTCGGGAGGCCGGCTGTCGTGGACCGCGTCCGCGAGGAGCGCGCCCGTGCACGCGGTCTGGAGCGAAGGACGGAGGAGGACCCGCGAGCCGGCGAAGAGCGCGGTCGCGATGATCGTGATGCCGAGGGTCAGCGAGGCGTTTTGGGGCACGAGCGCCGCAACGAGCCCGTAGGGCCGGCTCGTGAGGCGCATCCGCCGGTGCGACCCCGAGGAATACGAGTGCTGGAACACGCGGCGGTGGAGCGGCTGCTCCGCCGCGTAGGTCTCGAAGGATCCGAGGAAATCGATGGCCGCGTCCACCGTCTCCTCGGCGTCGCGCTGGATGAAGCCGGTTTCCGCGACGGTGACACGGACGAGCTGCCCCCGCCGGGCCACGAGCTCCTCCTTGAGCCGCCGGAAGAAAGAGAAGATCTCCTCCGGACGTGCCGCGCAGGATCGGGCGGCGAGGACGCGGATCCGCGCGTCGATCTCCTCCACGCTCGCGAGCCGCACCTGCTCCAGGACCTCCCCGCTGACCGGGGAGATCAGATCGTGGACGTCGCCCCCCTCGCTCACCGGATCCCGATCCTTCCCTGGTGGGCGTCGAGGATTCCCCATTTCCCGTAGATGGCCTTGAGGGTTCCGTCCTGCTTCAGGCTCTCGAGCGCGCCGTTCACCGCGTCACGCAGCGACGCGTCCTCCTTGCGGAACGCCGCGACGTACTGCCCCTCGCTGAAGGAGGGTCCCACGTTCTGGAGCGCCGGATTGGTGGCGCCGTACGCGGCCGCGATCGGGGTGTCGAGGAGCACCGCGTCGACCTTCTTGTTCTCGAGGTCCCGGTAGCTGTAGATGATCTCGGGGTGGGTCACGACCTTGATCCCGGGCGTCTGGCGCAGGATGTCCTCCGCCGCGGTGCCCGAGAGCGTGGCGACGGTCTTTCCCTTGAGGTCCGGAAGCGCCGCCACGCCGTGCGTGCTCTTTCTCACGGTGAGCTGCTGCGAGTAGACGAAGTAAGGCTCCGAGAATCCCACCATGTTGGCGCGGTCGGGGGTGTCCTCGATGCCGTTCATGGCCATGTCGAAGGATCCCTTCTGGAGCTCGGGAATGAGGGTGTCCCACGCGCGGATGACGAGCTTGGGCTCGACGCCGAGCTTGTGGGCGACCTCGCGGGCGATGTCCACCTCGAATCCGATGTAGGTGCCGGGATGCTTCGGATCCTCGAACGCGTAGGGAATGCCTCCGATGACGTCGGCGCCCCAGAGCAGGACGCCGGCGTGGCGGACCCGCTCGAGCGAGGAGTCCTGCGCGTGCGACGAGGGATGCGACGGGCGCGACCCGCAGCCGAGCGACGCGGCCGCGAGGATCGACGCCATCCATACGACGATGCGGCGATTCATCAGGTCCTCCAGTTCATGAGTTCTTGCTGGGTTCGAGCGCCCCGGATTCCGGGCGCCTGGTTTCGTCCACGGCCAACGAGAGCGCGGTCGCGAGGAGCCGGATGTACTCGGTGGGAAGGCAGGCGAGAAGCCCCGCCGCGCTGGGACCTTGGGGCTGGCGGGTCAGCCGCCGGAGCGCCCGGTACACGGAAGCGCTGTGCGGCCGCTCGAGCAGATACGCCCGGATGCGGTCGGTCGCGTCCGAGGCGCCGTCCGCGGCGTCCGTCCGAAGATGGGCGGCGAATCGAACGAGGTCCAGGAGCGAGCGTGCCGTATCGCGGTCGAGCGACGCGATCACGTCCAGGTCGGGATACCCCGCGGCGTGATCGCGGCCATAGAAGAATCGCGCGTACTCGAGCGCGGGGGCGATCAACCTCGGGTCGGAGAGCTCCGACGGATTCCCTCCCGCACCGCCCCCGGTCGGCCGGTGCCCGTTCGCGTCCATGAGTGCCCGTCGCGGCAGCTCGTGCCGCACGAAATCCACGTAGCTCATACCCGCGATCACGTCGCTCTTCGCGCAGAAGTTCGCGATGAAGTCCTTCGTGAGGTGCAGGTCGCGCCGGAGGTCGGTGACGAAGAGCTTGCGGAAGAGCGCCGGGGGCAGCATGCGCAGGAGCCGGTAGCTCACCTTCCGATCGAGGAGCACCTGCCCGTAGGTCACGGTCCGGGGCACCCGTCCTCCGAAGAACTCGGCGGAGATGAGCTTCGAGACGCCGAGCGTGCCGCGTTCCGCGACGTGCACCTTCGAAAACACCTCGAGGTCGACGCCGTAGAGGTTCCACCGCGCCGCGCAGTCCAGCTTCCACGTCAGCTTTCCACGAACCTCCTCGAACTCGCGCGTGGCCTGGTGGCCGCACCGCTCGCAGTCGAAGCCGATCACGGCGCCTTCGATCGAGAGCACGCGCGTCGCGTCGATGCACCGGCATCCGGGACACTGGGGGCGGAAGAGGTTCTTGATCGTGAAATCGCTGAAGCGCGCGGCGAGGGCGTTCTGGATGGCGGGATCGTTCTCGAATGTCGTGCGCACGAAGGGGGCGTAGTGTCCCCGCCGGTATGCGTGGTACGTGTCGACGAGGGTCGGATAGATGCCGAGGGCGTGCAGCCGGTCCCGGAGCGCTTCCGCGAAGTGCTCCGAATAGCTCTCGTGACACTCGAAGGGATCGGGAATCTCGGCGATCGGCCGGCCGCAGTACGGCCGGAACTTCTCGAACAGCGCCTCGTTCTTGTCGACCCCGATCCGCAGTTGCCGGTCGCTGAGCGCGTCGTAGCTGTCGTTGATCAGAAGGAGGACAGCGGTGCGCCCCCGCGCCGAGATCCGCTCGCGCATGTGCTCGCCCACGATGAACTCGCGAAGCGTACGCTCGTCGCCGAGCAGGGCCGTCGTGAAGCCGGTGGCCACGACGTACGGCACGAGGGGTCGGAAGCCGTCCATGGCTGTGGAGTTCACGGTCGCCCTACAGGTCGCGCGCCACCTGGAGCGAGAAGAGCCACGCACTCTTCACCGCGTTCTCGTCCCGGAAATCCCCGTTCGTCCACGTCACGAATCGGGACATCGAGGGAGTGAAGGAGACCTTGTGCACCGTCTTCGTGAGTCGCACGTTCCACTCGTTCGACGGAATGCCGGTCAGGCCGTAGTAATGGTCCTGGTAGAAGAGATTCGTGCCGAAGGAGAGCGTCCCGAACGGCCGCTCGACCGAACGGGAGAAGCCGAGCGTCGAGTAGCTTCCGTCCCCGGCGTCGAAGTCGTAGTGGACGCTGAGCGAGGGGCTCACCACGCCCTCGTGGGACATCTCGATGTACAGCTCCTGCGACGGGTCCCAGCCCTCGCGGTGCGGATACTTGAGGTAGGTGTACCCTGTCGCGAGCGAGGCCTTCTTCAGGCTCCACTCGTGGAAGACGGAAAGATCGAATTCGTTCGCGACGTTCTGGTCGAGGTCGTGGTTGACCCAGACACGCGCCGCGATCGGTCCGGCCGCCGCGTCCAGCTCGGGGTTCAGAACCGGTTTCCCGGCGCTGTAATCGATCCCTTGGAAGAGATACCGTGAGTTGAAGGCGAGGCTTCCGCTGGCCGAGAACGGACTTGCGTGCTCCGGCTCCGGCTCCGTCGCCGCTGGCTGCGCCGGCTGATCGGGATTGGGAACAGGCTCGGGACCGGCCTCAGCAGTGGCCCCGATCGCGAGGGCGACCAGGGGCGCGAGAAGGCGAAACAGCACGGCACTCTGGCTCATGAACGGACCCCTCCATCGTTGCAGGCCGAGGCCTGCGGCCCAGGGACGACACGACTTCAGCGGAAATATCGGCGAGTGCTGGGTCGTCCTTGATGGCCCAAGGGGTCCGTGCGAGGTTTCGGCCAACCGTGGAACTACGGAGATATCAATCGGATGCGCCCGGTTGCTCGGCCGGGGAAACCAGCCCTGAAGCTCCCCGGGTCAGGGAACTCCCTGGTGGTGTGCTTCTTGCGAGACGACGGGCAAGCTCGATCGCGATGGTGTCAGTGCGTCGATAACTGCCGCAACCGCAACGCCGCGCCATTCGCGGCCGAGCGGGCGTGTGAAGGGGAGGTGAAGCGGATGAGCGAAACGTACAATGTGGGCATCGTCAGCGAGCGCTTCGGCCACGGCTTCGTGTGCTTCTTCGACGAGCCGTTCGGGGAGCAGACCCCATTCGAGTGGGCCGGAGGGTTCTCGGCCTCGTTCGACAACGGATTCAACGAGGGCGGACTGATCCAGCCCGACGAGCTGGCCCGCGGCCTCGATGCATGGCTCGACAAGAGGGGCTGGAGACGGCTCGAAGCCGGCAGCCCTCTGACCAGCGTCGGTTGAACGGAAGAGGCTGATCGGCCCGAGCTTGGGCCGGTCAGCCTCGACCTGTGTCGTCCTCCGAGCTCCCTAATCCCACGTCGCGGCCACCGCTCAATCGGCCAGCGCGGTGACGAGGTAGAGACCGAGCCCCACCACGACGAGGGAGCCCACCACGCCGAGCGCCGAGCCGAGCCTTCCGCCCGCCCGCCAGGAGAGGTCGTGGATGGGCTGATTCAAGAGGCCCGGCGCATAGAAGAACTGGGGCTCGTAGCGTGAATATTCCGCCTCCAGTCCGAGTGCGACGAGATCCCCCGCGTTGAGCGACGCCCCGGCGATCACTCCTGGGGCGCGGTACCCGTACCCTCCATCCTCGGACCCGTAAACGATGAGCCCCGGCGAGACATCGAGCGCGACGCGCCGTGCGAGCCACCGTCGCAAGCGGAGACGCGCGCCGACCCGTGCATGGCTGTCGCCGGTCGCGAGGTACCCGGTGAGCCCGACCGCAACTCGCTCCGATACGTTGTGCGCCGCTCCGACATCGAGCGACACGGAGAGCGGGCCGTCCTGGGCGTGCGTGGGATCGGGATCGAGCCGGCGGTACACGCCGAGCTCGGTGAGGATGAACGTGCGGCACTCGGGGAGTGGCTTGCCCCGCCAGCAGAGCGAGTGCTCGCCTTGAGCTTCGACCGCGCTCGCGGTGAGGGCGAGCGCGGCCAGAACGCATCCACACAGGTTTCGCACGGCGTCTCCCCTACCGGAACCTCACCGGGATCGTCAACGAATCGGCTCGCTCCGGCGCGGCGGATGGATTGCTCTTCTGGAGAACGATCGTGCCCGTGTCGGTCGTGGGGGGTGCGACGAATTCCAGGGTGGCCGCGAAAGGCACGAAATCGGGCGTCATCCACTCGGTCTGCGAGTGCGCGCTTCCCGCCGCCACCACCGCGCCGCTCTGATCCTCGAGCAACACCGGAAACTGAGCCTCGAAGTACCAGGGTCCTCGCGCGCGCCCCTGCACGGTGATGGGACTCGTCACCACCGAGCCCGGCGTGGGCGTCTGAACCACGATGATTTCCGCAAGCCTCACGGCAGGGTCCTGCGCGGTCGCGGAAACCGTATCCTGCGCCGTCACGGACTCGGGCGGGCTCGCCGTCGAATCCGCGGCCGGGATGGGAAGGTTCGGAACAAAGACGATATTCTTGAGCGCGAGGTAGAGACCTCCCAGCGCCAAGATCACCACGAGCGCCAGGATCGCCAGGTAGCGAGAGCGCATGGAGCGATTGTAGCCTACGGCTCAAATGAACTGTTTGAGCTTCGGCCAGACCTCGTCCACCGGGATCTTGAGCCCGCGGCCGATGTAGACTCCGATCCCCCGCTCGTACGGCATCGCGAGCGGCGCCTCCACCCGTCCGACCTCCTCGAGCGAGTCGAACCAGGCCGCATTGTCGTCGCGATCTCCCCCGATGATGATCAGCACGCGCCCATCCCAATGTTCGGGTCCCCACAGCCAATAGCTGTTGTGTCCGCTGATCGCGGGAGGCAGCCCGGGGCCGCGGCCGAGCACGTCGATCGCGCCTGCCTCTCCATAGTTCTGGCCGAAGACACGGGCGTGCGCTCGCTCTTCCGGCTTCAGGCGATTGCAGGCACGGGCGACCAGCGACACCATCTCGTTCCAGCCGAACATGTCCGCGTAGTGCTGCGGGAGCGGCCCCACCTCCTGGCGTTCCTCCGATCGGGGCGTCATCCCGAGCGCGGCTTGATAGCGCAGGAAGGTCGGGACGGGGAGGATCGGAAGCGCCAGCGGGACCACGACGAGTCCGAAGGTAGCGACGGCTAGGACGAGCGCGGGCCGGCCCCACCGTGCGGCTCCGCGCGAGAGCCACTGCTCCCACGCGACCGCCCCCATCGCGAAGAGGGGTGGATACGCTGGAGCGAAGTAGCTCGCGCGGCTCCTTCCTCCCGCGATGAGGAGCGCGCCGACGGCGATCCAGATCCAGGCGAAGATGCGCCAGGATCTTCCTCGGGCCGCAAGGAGCGCCACGAGAAGGCCCGGGATCCACACGACCGCGTTCCCCGGTCCCATCGCGAGGAGCTGCTGCCGTACGAATGCCGGCGGCGTCACCGGCGTCATCTTGTGCGCGGTCGCGTTGTGCATGAACTCGAGCGTCGGGAAGTGATGCGAGACCTGCCACACGACGTGCGGGAGAAAGAGCAGCGCGGCGATTGCGGCGGCCAGCCACGGGCCCGGAGCGCGCAGCGCGCGGCGGTGCGGCGTGAGCAGGAGCCCGGCGCCGATGCCGAGCGCGAGCCAGGACATGCTGATCTTGTTGAGGAGCCCCAGGCCGAGCACGAATCCGAGGACGGCCCAATCCCGCGTCCGCCCGGTCCGGAGCGAGCGAAGAAGCAACAACGAAACCGCCGGCCACAGCGCGAGCTCGATTGCATTCATCGAATAGAAGTGCGCGATGCCGAGGTACAGAGGCGCGAGGAGCGCGCAGAGACACGCGAGCGCCTGCGCGAAGCGTCCCCCGCCCGCGGCCACGGTGAGTCGGCCGGTCAGGAAGACGGTCACCGCCCCGAGCAGCGCGGCGGCGATCCGCGCGGACGCGAGCGACTCCCCGAACGCGGCGCGGACCAGCGACAGGAGCGCGATCGAAAGCGGAGGATGATCCACGTAGCCCCACGCGAGGTGGCGCGTGCTGGCCATGTAGTAGAGCTCGTCCCGAAACCAGCCGTACTGCGTGAGGCGGGCCAGATGCAGGCCGAGCGCGGCCAGCGCACATAGAGTCGGAATCAGAAAACCCAGCTGCGGGGTTGAGGCAGACGGTGAGGACCTCATGAAGGCGGTGACCCGGCCGTAGGCTTCATCGAACCGAGGAGGGTGGGGCGGCCTTCGCTAGACTGTCGATATAACCCTGCGGTACCGGATATCCAGCGGCTCGGGCCTGACGGACATCCTGGAGCGCGCGCTCGTATCGACGCATGGCCACGAAGGCCTTGGATCGGAAGAAATAGGCGTGCCCAAAATCGGGCTCGAGCTTCAGCGCGGTCCCGTAATCCTCGCTCGCGCCTGCCGCGTCACCCATACTGAATCTCGCCAGGCCCCTGGAGAAATAGGCCCTCGCATTGGCGGGCTCCCAGTTGAGGTACGCGCTGTAGCCTTCCAGGGCCCGGTCATATCGTTTCATCATGAGAAACGTATTGGCGCGATTGAGGTAGGCGTCGGGAAAGTCCTCTCTCAGTTCCATTGCCTTGTTGAAATCGGCGAGAGCTTCATCATATCTCCCGAGGCTTGAGCGCACGGCACCCCTGCTGTTCCATGCGTCGGCCATCCGGGGATCCCGGTTTACGGCCCGATCGAGATCCATGAGCGCTCTTCCTGGGTCGTGCTCCAAATAGAAGAGATTCCCCCGATTGCACAGCGCTCCGGCGTCATTGGGATCGATCGCCAAAGCCCGCTCCAAGTCCGCGGAAGCGCGTTCATAGTCGCCACGCTGTTTGTAAGTCTTGGACCGGTTCGTATAGGCCAACCCGACCGTCGGGTATTTCTCGATGACGTCGCTCCAAAGACTCACATTGTTCTTCCAGACCCGACACCGGGCACGCGTCGCCGGGATCAGCACCAAGGCGAGGATGGTCACGGTCATGGGGCCGAGCCTTGTCAGTTGGTTGCGCCGTAGGAAAGAGCCGCGCATCAGGCTTCGGTAGCCCAGAGCCAGAACGAACCCCACGCCCACATAGGAGAGATACGTGTAGCGGTCCGCCGCGATGGCGCCCCCGACGGGAAGCAGCTGCAGAACCAGGGCCACGTTCACCGAATAGAAGAGCGCACCGAACATCGGTCCCCTTCCGTGACGAAGACTCCGATACATCACAAATGCCGCGCCCGCGACGAGGATCGGCGCAATCCAGAAAATCGGGGGAAGGTTTCCGGATGAAACGTCGGGGTAGGGATAGAACGCGGACAGCTTCACCGGCACCAGGGCTTTGAAAAGGTAGACTAGGAATCCGTAACATGCGAAGACTACGCGCTCATAGAGAGGAATCCAGGTGATGCCTCCGGTAGCGCCGATCGATGTCTGAGCCTCGATGGCCACCACTCCGAACACGAGCGACAGGAGAAAGAAGGGAGCCTTTTCGAGCAGCAGTCTCTTCAGAGGAGCCGATCTCCGAGTGTAAAAATCAATCAGCAGGAGCGCCACAGGGAGCGTCGTCGCCATTCCTTTGGAGAGGACCGAAAGGAGGAAGAACGCCAAGGAAGTTGCGTAGGAAACGGGACTCTGACGATTTTCCGCGAG
>Ga0066388_100000077_pt1 | contig 30011 bp, 18 predicted proteins | sample PanSoiMetaGPlot6_FD_64539 | JGI IMG/M metagenome (GOLD analysis project Ga0066388, IMG submission 64539) | Tropical forest soil microbial communities from Panama analyzed to predict greenhouse gas emissions - Panama Soil - Plot 6 (Hybrid Assembly) | ecosystem: Environmental > Terrestrial >...
CGCCTGAGCTATGACGCCTGGGGCAAGCGGCGCTTCCCCAACGGGGCGGACGATCCCGCCGGCAGCATCGAGAGTCTGACCACCCGCGGCTTCACCGGCCAGGAGGAGCTCGATTCGGTCGCGCTCGTTCACCTCAACGGCCGCGTCTATGACCCGCTCGTCGGGCGCATGATCAGCCCGGATCCGACCGTCCCCGACGGCCTCAATGCGCAGGCCTGGAACCGATACTCCTACGTCGGCAATGATCCGCTCGCCTTTACCGATCCGAGCGGCTACTCGTGGCTGTCGAGCTTCTTCCACAGCGTCGGCAATGCCATCCGGTCGGTCTTCCAGCAGGTGCCGATCCTGCGCGCCGTCGTGCAGCTTGTGCTCACCGTTGTCGCCACTCCGTTCGTCGGTCCAATCGTCGCGGCGGCGGCCGGCGCCGCCGTGGTCAACGGCTTAAGCGGCGGCAACCTTGGCACCATGCTCAGATCCGCCGTCATCGCCGGCGCAACGGCGTTGGCCTTCAATGTCGTCGGCGATATCACGGGCCACCAGCCGACATTTGGAACGCCTGCCTATGCCGCCAATGTTGCCGGCCATGCCGGCGTCGGATGCCTGACATCCGTCGCCTCCGGGGGCTCTTGCCAGAGCGGCGCGCTGTCCGGCGCTGCGGGTGCGGCAGCAACTCCGCTGGTCGACACCGGAAACCTCATCGGTGGGACTGTGGCCTCGGGTCTCGTCGGCGGGCTCGCCTCCGTCGCCGGCGGCGGCAAGTTCGAAAACGGCGCCGTCACCGGTGCGTTTGGGTATTTGTTCAACAACTGTTACAGCTGCTTGCAGGGCACTTTGGCCCGTCAAGATCTTCCGCTCCGAGATGCACTAAGCCCGTTTGATTTTGTGGGCGGCATGGGCGGAGGACTCAGGGCAATTTTTGCACGAGGCGCTGCAGAAGAAGTTCTGCGTGGGATTGCGCTTGCTCGAAGTCTAGGTCTTGCCGGGGAAACAGCAGTACGCAATTCCTATAATATCGGCGAAAGGATTACGATTGACATAGGCAGTCGGACGATCATTCCGGACGGGTTTGTTCCGGGCCAGAGCATCAGTGAAGTGAAAAATGTTAGCTCGCTGAGCTTTACGAACCAATTGAGGACTTACGCTAATTTTGCTCAGCAAAATAACCTTCGGTTTGATTTGTACACGAGGCCTGGCACGACTTTCTCAGGTCCGTTACAGAACGCGATTGACAGAGGTCTGATCAACCGCCTGGATATTCCGTAATGATGGCGAAAGGGTCTCGGCCGTTACTGCGTCCTCCTTTGACGAACGAGGAGTTGGAAAACATTACAGCCGATGAGCTCGTGCGGCTTAAATTGACCGAGGACGAGAAATCGCGCTTGCGGGAAATCAACCAGCGGAGAGAGCGAGAACGTGCAGAACGTCTTGTACGGCTTCAAGCTGAACAGAGGCCAATCGTAAAAGAACTAGCTGAAGTTGGAATTGAAGTCGGGTCCCTTTCCGACCTCATCATGAGGCGTGTTCCATACCCGACGGCTATTCCAGTATTACTGAGACATCTCGTCCGGCCCTATTCCGATGTAACGCGGGAGACCATTGCTCGATCGCTTGCGGTTCCGGAACCCGAAGTACAAAAAGCTTGGCCTATTTTGGTCGAGGAGTATCGCAAGGCCCAGATGGGTCGTGGCATAGTGGCGCCTGGCGATACCAAGGACTATCCCCTGCATGCCAAGGACGGTCTTGCTGTCGCCTTGTCTGCAACCGTTACCGATGCCACCGTTAATGAACTGATCGCTCTGGCCAAGAATCCATCTCTTGGCGGAAGTCGGGTGCTGTTGCTGAGGGGCATACGAAAATCCAGGAATCCTGCGGCTAAGCAAGCCATTGAAGAGTTGGCTTCGGATCCGGCCCTTGCCAAAGAGATTGCCTCATGGCGCAAAGGTAGGAGAGCAAAATAAAGCGAATGTGCGCCATCTGAAGCGCTACCCAAAAAACCGCTCCCGGTTCGTCCACTCGTCGATGCCGTTGTCCAAGATCCATTGCGCCAATTCGTCGTGGCGGACGATCCACACATCTGGAAAGCGCCTGATGTATTTCAGGATCGCGTCGACCTGTGCCGCCATCAACGGGCGGCCGCCGAAATGGCAGTGCACCGTGATGTTCAGATACGATGTCGGCTCATTGGCGTAGAGATAGTCAAAAGTGTCCTTGTAGACCTCGAACCAGTCACGCGTGTTGAGGCGCAACGCGCGATGATCGGCGAAATCCGTATGCGGGAGCGCGACGATCGTGCCCTTCTTGGTCTTTACCCGGCAGGGCAGGTCGAGGTTGTTGTAGTCGCCGTACCAGAGGAATCCGGCCTCCGCGATATAGCCCTCCGTCAGCGCGGTCGGCGACACGACGGGTGACAGCCAGCCTTTCGGCTTGCTGCCGGTGATCTTCCGGTGGATGTCGATGCAGCGGAGGATTAGCGCCTTTTCTTCCTTCGGCTCGAGATAGGCGAGCAAGGCATCCTGCGTATAGGAATGGGCGGCGATCTCGTGGCCGGATTTGATGGCCTGTTTCGCGGCAGCAGGGTTGAGCTCGAGTGCGCGGGCGTTGGCGACGAAAGTGCCCGATACTTTATTCTCGTCCAGGATCTTGACGAGTCGCCAGACACCCGCACGGCCGCCGTAAGTTCCCCAGGTCATCGCCGCGCGATCATGCGTGCCAGGCCGAAGTGCGGTGGTCTGCACGGAAAAGGGCGGGCCCTTTCCATCCGACCAGTTCTCCCACAGGCAGGTCATCACCACGGCAACACGGGCATCGTTCGGCCAGGAAAAGCGGCCGGTCTTCTTCCTCGGTTTTTTCATTGCAGGTCCGTCAATGCATCGTCTTGTTGGCGTTCTCGGCGAACGAAGCGTCGTAGGTCTTCGCCATGTCGATCTTGGCGTTCTTCACGCTCTCATTGAAGGAGGAAATAATGCGATAGGTATTTCCTGAAAGCGCGGATGTTACGATTCCGTCTTTCGACAGCATCTCGCGGTTGGCCTGCACGGCCTTTTTGTAGAACTCCTTGTCGCCGGCATAGAACTCCGGCGGCAGCGCATCGGCAATTTCGTCAACCGATGCCTTTTGCAGCCAATGCAGCGCTTTGACCATGCCGTTGACGAAGGCCTGCACGGTCTTCGGATTGCTTTTAATGAAGTCCGGGGTGGTCGAAATTGCCGAGCCGGCGAACGGCCCGCCATAGAGATAATCAAGGCCGGCCTTGGTTCGGGTGTCGACCACCGGCACCAGGTCGCCGTCGAGCACGAGACGAGTGATTACGGGATCGAAGTTGGATTCGCCATCGAGCCTTCCGGATTTCATCATAGCCACGGCCGAATTGCCCGCGCCGACACCGACGATCGAAATCTGGTCGGCGGCGAGATTCTCCTTCGACATCAGCAGGCTCAACGCCAGCGCGCTCGAAGACCCTGGTGCAGTGACGCCCATCTTCAGTCCGGTCAGGTCCTTGGGCGATTTGTAGGTCGTGGCCTTTTCCTTCGAGAGCGCAATGACCACCCCAAAGGAGTTGTTCTGCAGGGCAACGGACGTGATGGCCTGGCCGCGCGCCTGCAAATACAGCGTGTGCTCGTAGGCGCCGGCGATGAAATCGACGCTGCCTGACACGAGGGCCTTGAGCGAATCGGAGCCGCCGCCGCCGAAATCGTTGAACTCGACCGTAAGGCCTTGCTCCTTGAAGTAACCTTTGTGCTCGGCGATGTTCACCGCGAGATAGGGAATTTGGATCCTGCTTCCAATGCCGAGCTTGACCACCGGCTTTTCCGGCGCGGCGTTTTGCGCGGTCGCCGTGGGTGTGACCGCAAGAAAGCCCACAAGCACGAAAGCAATGCTGCGCGGCATGGCCGTCCTCCCGAATTCTTCGCCGCTAACGTCGGCGTTTTTCGCAATCCTAGCGGCTGCCCGCCGGGCGGTCATGCTGCCGCCAATGCCGCGGTCGAACGCCGGCGGCCGACCAATATTCCGACCAGCAGCAGGTTCAAGAGATTGGCACCGATTCCTGCGGCGAAAGCCGGCGCGTAATATCCGAAATGATCGTAGAGCAGCCCCGCGAGCCAGCCGCCCAGCGCCATGCCCAAGCCGCTGAACAGAAGCAAAGTCGGAATTCGCCACGATGCTTCTGATGCCGGAAACAATTCGCGCAGTGCCAGCACGTAGGAGGGAATAATGCCGGAAAATCCGAGCCCAAAGGCGGCGGCAATGGTGAACAGACCGGCCTCGTTTTGCGTGAAGAGGAATGCCGTCATCGCAGCCGCCTGCCACGCGGAGCCGATCAGCACGGTGGCGAGCCCGCCGATGCGATCCGAAATCGCGCCCCAGATTTGCCGACTCAGGAAAGCGGTGCCGAGCAACACTGAAAGCATCATCGCCCCAATGGAGCGGCTGATGCCGAGGTCGCTGCAAAAGGCCACCAAGTGGCCCTGCGGCATCGCCATCGGAACGCAGCACAACACCGAGGCACCGCACATCATCGCGAACACCAGATTGGGCGGCCATCCGAGCAATCGAGCCGGTTTGCCATTGGCGGAAAGCGGCGCAGCCGGATGAATGACTTCCGGCGGTGCGCGAAAATAAATCAACGCCAGCGGAACGATGACGACAATTTCAGCGATCGCGTACCAGAGCATAGTCTGGCGCCAGCCGAAGCCCGCAATGACGCGCTCGAACACCGGCGGCCACATCGCGCCTGCCAGATAGCTGCCGCTCGAGATCAGCGCCAGGGCCGAGCCACGGCGACGGTCGAACCACCGGCTGACATAGATGTACATCGGCGCGTTGATGCCCCCGAGCCCGATCAGGCCGATGAACAATCCATGTCCGATCCATAGCGGCCAGGGCGGGCCAAATGTCGAGATCACCAGACCGAGTCCGATCATCAGCGCGCCGCAAATGACGGTCCATCGTGTGCCAACCTTGTCGGCGATCCGCCCCATGAGGATGCCGCCGAGGCCCGATCCGAGCCAGGCCAGCGCGCTTGCCAAGGCCGGAATCGAACGCACCCCATCAACTTCGGCCGCGATATCCTTGAGCGCGACGGCCGTGATCCAAGCGGCGCCAAAGGCCATCAGCATGGTCACGAGCGCCACGCTCGCCACGGCCCACGAGGCTTTGGTCTCGATCGAGGATTGTGCTTGCAACATTAGGAACGCCCGGCGCGCATCCTTTTACAGGGTGCATAGTATTTGACCACCCCATGGTCGCGTGGGTCTGCACTGCTTTTTGCGTTGCGCCAAAATGCGTGGATAAGCCGTCTGTGGAAATTTCCTTCTAGGATGCACGCTATTTACGAAATTGACCCAAACGCCGTGCGGTATAGCCTTCGTAGCGCTTCGGTGCTTTGCGTCGCACTAGACAAGCCTATATGAGTGGGACCCGGCGCCCTTGGCGCCCGTGTTGAGAAGGCCATCCATGCCGCTTCGACCGGTCAGCCTCGACGATAAATATGACCTTGCCCGGTCGCACATATTTGTGACGGGGTATCAGGCCCTTATCCGTGCCTGTCTGATGCAGAAGGAGCTCGACCGCCGCGCGGGCCTGAACACGGCCGGCTATGTTACCGGCTACCGCGGCTCGCCCCTCGGAGGTCTTGACCAGCAATTCATTCGTGCCGCGCGCCAACTCGCCGCCTCCGACATCAAGTTCCAGTCCGGCCTCAACGAGGAACTTGCCGCCACCGCGCTCTGGGGCACCCAGCAGGCCGAATTGCGCGGCGAAGGGAAGTTCGATGGCGTGTTCGGCATGTGGTACGGCAAGGGCCCCGGCGTTGACCGCACGGGCGATGCATTCCGTCACGCCAATCTTGCCGGGTCATCCCGCCATGGCGGCGTTATCGCGCTGATGGGCGATGATCATACCGCCGAATCTTCCACCACCGCGCATCAGTCGGAATTCCATTTCGTCGACGTGATGATGCCGATCCTCAATCCGGCCGGTGTCCAGGAGTTCGCCGACTACGCGCTCTACGGCTGGGCGATGTCGCGCTTCAGCGGCGCCTGGACGGCGCTCAAATGCATGCACGAGACCGTCGAATCGACAGGGGTCGTCGATGCAAGTCTCGATCGCATCAATATCGTCACGCCGGATGATTTCCGCATGCCGCCGGGCGGCCTGAACATCCGGCTTACGGACAATTTCCTGGGGCAGGAGGCGCGACTACACGATTTTAAGCGCGACGCCATGCTCGCCTTCGTGCGCGCCAACAAGCTCAACAAGATCATGACCACGGGTGGTCGCGCTCCGAAGATCGGCGTCATCACCACCGGCAAGGCCTATCTCGATGTGCGCCAGGCCTTCGATGAGCTTGGCATCGACGAGATCAAATGCAACGACCTCGGTTTGCGACTGTTCAAGATAGCCTGCGTGTGGCCGATTGGCCGGCAGGAGCTGGCCGAGTTCGCGCGAGGCCTTGATCTCATTATTGTCGTCGAGGAAAAGCGGTCGCTGATCGAAGTGCAGGTGCGCGAGGAGCTTTATGGCACGGCAAATCAGCCAGTCTGCATCGGCAAGAAGGACGAGCAGGGTGACTGGTTGTTCCCGGTCAAAGGCGCGCTCGATCCAAACGATATCGCGATCTGCATCGGCGAGCGGCTGCTGCGCTATGGCATGAACGAGGAGCTGGCCGCCAACGTGGAGCGGCTGAAGTCGGCCCAGCGCGCGCTTTCCGAAACGACCGACGTCGCGCAGCGAATCCCCTATTTCTGCTCGGGCTGTCCGCACAATACGTCCACGCGCGTGCCGGAGGGTAGCCGCGCCTACGCCGGCATCGGTTGTCACTACATGGCGCAATGGATGGATCGCAAAACACTCGGCTACACGCAGATGGGGGCCGAGGGCGCCAACTGGATCGGCGAGGCACCTTTTTCCAACCGCGGGCACGTGTTTCAGAACCTCGGCGATGGCACTTACAATCACTCGGGTTACCTCGCCATCCGCGCCGCGATCGCGTCCGGCACGACGATGACCTACAAGATCCTGTTCAACGACGCGGTCGCGATGACCGGCGGGCAGGCGAACGACGGCGGCCTGACGGTGCCGCAGATCGCCGCGCAGGTGGCCGCCGAAGGCGCCAAGCGTGTGGTGGTTGTGAGCGACGAGCCCTGGAAATATCCCAAGGACACGGAGTGGCCGCGAGGGTTGACCCTGCACCACCGCGATGAGCTTGATGCTATCCAGCGGGAGCTCGCGACCGTGCCCGGGGTCAGCGTGCTTATCTACGACCAGACCTGCGCCGCCGAGAAGCGTCGCCGCCGCAAGCGGGGGACATTCCCCGACCCCGACAAGCGGGTCGTCATCAATGATCTGGTCTGCGAGGGGTGCGGCGATTGCGGCGTCAAATCGAACTGCGTCTCGGTCCAGCCGCTTGAAACGGAATGGGGCCGCAAGCGGACGATCGACCAATCAAGCTGCAACAAAGACTATTCCTGCTTGAATGGGTTTTGCCCGTCCTTTGTCACCGTGCACGGTGCAAAGCTGAAAAAGGGTGAGGCGGTCGCCGAACCGGACAGCTGGAAGCCCTTGCCGGCGCCTTCGGTGCCGCTGATCAACCACCCGTACAGCATCATTGTCACCGGCATCGGTGGCTCCGGGGTCGTTACGATCGGGGGCATCCTCGGGATGGCCGCACATCTGGAAGGCAAGGGCGTCGGCGTTATCGATATGGCGGGCCTCGCGCAGAAGGGTGGGGCCGTCTATAGCCACATTCGCATTGCGAACCGGCCGGAAGACATCCACGCAATTCGGGTAGCTGCGGGCGGCGCAGACCTCGTGATCGGCGGCGACGTCATTGTCGCCGGCAGCAAGAAGGTCCTCAGCGCGATCAAGCCCGGGACGAGTGTCGTCATCAACAGCTTTGAATATATGCCGGGCGATTTCACCCGCAATGCCGACTTTTCCTTGCCGCTCGAGCGCATCAAGCGCGCGATCGCGAAGGCTGCGGGACACGACCTTCGCCATTTCGTGAACGCGACCAAGCTTGCGACGGAAATCCTCGGGCGGTCGATCGGCGGCAACATGGTCATGATCGGCTATTGCTATCAGATCGGTGCGCTGCCGCTTTCGGCGGAGGCGATCGAGAAAGCCATCGAGCTCAACGGCGAAGAGGTGGCGATGAATCTTGCCGCCTTCCGTTATGGCCGCCGTGCCGCTGCCGATCCGGCTGCTGTCGAGGCGCTGATGAAGCCGGCGCCGGCGGCGGTCAACGATTCGATCAGACTGTCGCAATCATTCGCCGAGACCGTTGATCGTCGTGCCGCATTCCTGACCGACTATCAGAACGCAGCCTATGCCGAGCGTTATCGAAATTGGGTGGAGAAAGTACGCACCGTCGAGGCTGATAAAGCGCACGGCCAATGCGGGTTGGCGGAAGCGGTGGCGCGCTATCTGTTCAAGCTGATGGCCTATAAGGACGAGTATGAGGTCGCGCGCCTTTATAGCGAAACGTCATTTCTTGACCGCGTGAAATCGACATTCGATGGCGACAAGCTGCGGTTTGAATTTCACCTCGCCCCCCCTTTGTTGGCCCGGCGCGATCCGCAAACCGGGGAGCCGAAGAAGATGTCGTTTGGTCCGTGGATAATGCGGGTTTTCTCCCTGCTCGCGAAATTCAAGGTCCTGCGGGGTACTGCGCTCGATCCGTTTGGATATACCGCGGAGCGCAGGACCGAGCGCCGCTTGATCCCGGACTACGAGCAACTGCTCGACGAGATCTGCGCGCATCTGACGCCGGGCAACCACCGTATCGCCGTTGAGCTTGCGATGATCCCGGAGAAAATCCGGGGCTTTGGCCCCGTCAAGCAGCGGCACCTGGCCGCAGCCAAGGCGGAAGAAGCAGGATTGCGCGAGCAATTCCGTGCCGGCGGGCCCGGTCTTTTGCGGGCTGCGGAATAACAGACAACCTCGTACGACCAATTACCTGTAATCTGATACTTGACCGCCTTCCGGCGGTGTTTTCATATCGAGACAACAAGATCGTCCGTACGAGACGACGAGGGGTTAAAAAGGCGCGCGCCTACGCGCGGCCGCACGGGAGGACTGGGCTGTGGCGAAAAACGCCGCTGCTGGCGCTGACACGTTTCCCAAGTTGTTGATCCGCAATGCCGGCATTTACGGAGCACGGCCGGCCATGCGGCACAAGGATCTGGGCATATGGCAAACATGGACCTGGAGCCAGGTCCTCGACATCGTCCGCGCCTATGCGGTGGGCCTGCATCGCCTGGGCGTTAAACACGGGGAGACCGTCGCGATCGTCGGCGGCAACCGGCCGAAGCTTTACTGGTCGGTGATGGCGACCCAGATGCTGGGCGCTATACCGGTACCGGTCTACGCCGACGCCGTTGCCGACGAACTTGCTTATGTGCTCGCTCATGCAGACGTTCGGTTCGCCGCGGTCGAGGACCAGGAGCAGGTCGACAAGATCATATCGGTGAAGGAGCGCCTCCCCAAACTTCAGGAATTGTTCTACGACGAGCGGCGCGGCTTGCGCGACTACGATCACAGCCACCTCCATCCAATGGATGACATCATAGCCGACGGGCGCAAGGCGCTTGCCGAAGACGCGTCGCTGTCGGCTTGGCTCGACAATGAGATCGCCTCAGGCAAAGGTACCGATCCGTCCATCATTCTGTACACCTCGGGCACAACCGGCGCCTCCAAAGGCGTGCTCTTGACGAGGGAGCGCTCGATCAAGGCCGCGACGGATACGGTTGCCTTCGATAAGCTGACCGCCGACGATGTCGCGCTTGCCTATCTGCCGCTCGCCTGGGTTGGCGATCATTATCTCAACTACGCCCAGGGTCTGGTATCCGGCTTCTGCACCGCTTGCCCGGAAAACAGCGATACGGCGATGCAGGATTTGCGCGAGATTGGACCAACCTTTTATTTTGCGCCGCCGCGCACGCTTGAGATGTTGCTCACGCGCGTGATGATCCGCATGGAGGATGCCGGCGTCTTTAAGCGCAAACTGTTCCATTATTTTGTCGGCGTCGCGCGCAAGTACGGCGAGCGCATCCTCAACGGCGAACACGTGCCCCTGACAGGCCGGCTGCTTTATTGGCTCGGAGAGCTCCTGATCTACGGCCCGCTCAAGAACGTGCTCGGCTTTTCCCGCGTGCGCGTGGCTTATACTGCGGGTGAAGCGGTCGGGCCCGACCTGTTCGCCTTTTATCGCTCGATCGGCCTCAACCTGAAGCAGCTCTACGGGCAGACCGAAGCCTTCCTTTATCTCACCGCGCAGCCGGACGGTGAAATCTATTCCGATACCGTCGGCCGCACATTCCCGAATGTTGATATTCGTATTACCGAGGATGGCGAGGTGCTGTTCAAGTCGCCGGGCATGTTCACCGGTTACTTCAAGGACGAAGCAAAGACCGCAGAAGTGATGACGCCGGACGGGTATGTGAAGACCGGCGATGCCGGCTTTTTCGACGAGAAGACCGGACACCTGAAAATCATCGATCGCGCAAAGGACGTCGGCAGACTCAACGACGGCACCCTGTTCCCGCCAAAGTACATTGAGAACAAGCTTAAGTTCTTTCCCAATATCCGCGAAGCGGTGGCGTATGGCGATAAACGCGATTTCGTCGCCGTGATGCTCAACATCGATCTTACGGCGGTGGGAAGCTGGGCCGAACGCAACAATGTGGTCTACGGCTCATATCAAGAGCTCGCCGGCCATCCGCTCGTTTACGACATGCTCGAGAAACACGTTGCGGAGGTGAATCGTTCACTTGCCGAGGACAAGATTATGGCCGGCGCGCAAATAAAGCGATTTCTGATCTTGCACAAGGAACTCGACGCTGACGATGGCGAAATCACGCGCACGCTGAAAGTCCGCAGAGGTTTTATCGCGGACCGTTACGCACCGCTGATCAAGGCGCTTTATGACGGCTCGAAAGAGGCTGACATTGCGACCGAGGTCACCTTCGAAGATGGCCGCAAGGGGGTCATCAAGGCACGCGTCAAAATTCGCGACATGGCAACCGGGCCGGTCGCCGCCATGGAGAAGGCGGCATGAGGGCCCCGTCGCCGGCCGGTCCTGATATTGCCGCCGGCGAAGTGCTGCTGTCGGTCGAAAACGTGTCGCTGTCGTTTGGCGGGATCAAGGCCATCAGCGACGTTTCATTTGATATCCGCAAGGGTGAAATCCGCGCCATCATCGGGCCGAACGGTGCCGGCAAGACGTCGATGCTCAACGTCATCAACGGCTTCTACCACCCCCAACGAGGTCGCATTACTTTCAAGGGCGAGACCCGTGCTGAAATGCGTCCCTATGAGGCCGCTCGCGGCGGCATTGCGCGGACTTTTCAGAATGTCGCGTTGTTCCGGGGTATGACCGCGCTCGACAACATCATGGCCGGGCGCACACTGAGAATGCATCGTGGATTCCTGTGGCAATTGGTCCGCTATGGGCCAGCGATGGCGGAGGAAGTTGAGCATCGCCACCGCGTTGAGGAAATTATTGATTTTCTCAAGATCCAGGAAATCCGGCGCGTCCCTGTAGGGCGCCTGCCTTACGGATTGCAAAAACGGGTTGAACTTGGCCGGGCACTTGCCATGGAGCCCGAATTGCTGCTGCTCGACGAGCCGATGGCGGGCATGAACATGGAAGAAAAAGAAGACATGTCGCGTTTTGTGCTGGATGTGAACGACCATTACGGAACTACCATAGCGCTGATCGAGCATGACATGGGCGTAGTGATGGACTTGTCCGACCGTGTGGTCGTGCTGGACCACGGTATCAAAATCGCGGATGGGTCGCCGGACGAGATCAAGAACAACAAGGCAGTCATTGACGCCTATCTCGGGGTGGCACACTGAAAGCAGGACGATGGATCTGGCGTATAAGATCTTTCTCGACCCCTTCGTGCAGATGGGCACAGCACCCGATCTGCTGGTGCAGACGCTGTGGGAAGGCCTGGTCGCCGGCGTGCTCTATTCCCTAATTGCGCTGGGCTTTGTGCTGATTTTCAAGGCTTCCGGCGTGTTCAACTTCGCTCAGGGCATTATGGTGGTGTTCGCTGCCCTGACCTTGGTCGGGCTCTACGAACACGGCATCCCGGCGTTTCTGGCACTTGCTCTGACCATCGTCGTGATGCTCGGCTTGGCCTTTGCAGTAGAGCGGCTGGTATTGCGGCCATTGGTCAACCAGGCGGAAATCATTCTGTTTATGGCTACCTTTGGCCTCACTTATTTTCTCATCGGTTTCGGTGAGATTGTTTTTGGCGGCGAACCCAAGGTCATGATCTCGGACCAGCTTCTGCTTCCGAGCGGTTCCTACTCCATCAAGATGCTCGGCGGCTTCGTTCAGATGCAAAAAATCGACATAGCGGCTGCGATCATTGCATCGCTTATGGTGGCGACGCTTGCGGTATTTTTCCAGAGGACGCGTATCGGACGAGCGCTGCGCGCGGTGGCCGATAGCCATCGTGCCGCGCTCTCGGTTGGTATCTCGCTCGAATACATCTGGGTCATCGTCTGGTTTGCTGCGGGAATTGTGGCATTGGCGACCGGCATCATGTGGGGGGCGCGTTCGAACGTGTCCTTCGCTCTCGATATCATCGCTCTCAAGGCGCTGCCGGTACTGATCCTTGGCGGCTTTACCTCGATCCCCGGGGCAATCATCGGTGGCATCATCATTGGGGTCGGCGAGAAACTGGGCGAGTTCTATTGGGGTCCACTGCTCGGCAGCGGCATCGAGAGCTGGCTCGCGTATGTTATCGCGCTTGTCTTCCTGCTGTTCCGTCCACAAGGCTTGTTCGGCGAACGTATCATCGAGCGCATCTGAGGCGACGTATGTTCTACCGCGAGGCTGGCCAATTCAAATCGAGTTACGCGGCCGATCAGGGACTGTTTCCGATTTTGCAGGACAAAATCGGCGTTCTGGTGATCCTGGCAGGAGCCTTCATTCTGGTGCCCTTGGTCGCGACCGGCTATGTGATCGATTCAATCATCACACCGGTGCTTGTGCTCTCGCTCGCCGCGATGGGGCTCAATCTGTTGACCGGCTACACGGGTCTGCTCTCGCTGGGCACGGGCGGTTTCATGGGCGTGGGCGCTTTCGCCTGCTACAAGCTTGCGACGTTTTTTCCCGGCGTCAACATCATCGTTCTTGTCATCTGTTCGGGATTCTTCGCAGCCGCCGTCGGAACATTTTTCGGGCTGCCGTCGCTCCGGATCAAAGGCTTTTACCTTGCGGTAGCGACGTTGGCCGCGCAGTTCTTCCTGTCGTGGTGCTTTATTCGAATTCCCTGGCTTTATAATTACAACGTCTCCGCTTCGATCGAGGTGCCCACCCGCACGCTGTTCGGTATTGCGATCACAGGCCCGACTGCCACGCCGGTCACGCGCTATCTGATTGTCCTGGCTATCGTCACCGTGATGACATGGATCGCTTCCAACCTGATTCGTGGGCGCATTGGCCGCACGTGGATGGCGGTGCGCGACATGGACATTGCGGCCGAACTGATTGGCATCAAGCTGTTGCCGACCAAGCTGCTCGCCTTCGCGGTGTCGTCGTTTTATTGCGGAGTGGCCGGCGCGATGATGGTCTTCTTCTGGCTGGGTAATGCAGAGTCCGAGAGTTTCAGCATCAACCAGTCATTCCTGGTGCTGTTCATGGTCATTATCGGCGGACTTGGCAGCCTTCTTGGCTCGTTTTTCGGTGCCGCCCTGATTTGGGGCCTGCCCATCGTCATGCGCAACTTGCCGCTGGTACTCGGCATCAAGGTCACCGCCGCGACCATGGAGCACGTTACCTTTATGACGCTGGGAATCCTCATCATTTTCTTCCTGATCGCTGAGCCCAGCGGGCTCGCCCGGCTGTGGCAAATCGGAAAACAGAAACTCAGGGTGTGGCCTTTCCCTTATTGAAAGGGCAGACTTGAACCAAGGCATAGGATACCTCCTTCTGGTGGAGGGCACACGAAAGGCCGGAGCAAAAGCGCCGGCAGATGCAAAAAGGGAGAAACACGATGCGCTTGAAACACATCGTTCTCGTCGCAGCCGTCGCAAGCTTGGTGGGTGCTTCCGCCATGATTTCGAAGGCCGAAGCTGAGGACACCGTCTTCATACCACTGTTCACCTACCGCACCGGTCCGTTCGCGAACTCCGGTATTCCGATCGCCAATGGCCTGCACGACTACTTCGAAATGCTGAACGCCCGAGACGGCGGTATCGGCGGCGCAAAAGTCGTGATCGAGGAATGCGAGACTGGCTACAAAAATGAGAAGGGTGTCGAATGCTATGAAGCTCTCAAGAACAAAAAGCCGGCGGTGATCACACCTTATTCAACCGGCATCACCCTCGCCCTGATCCCAAAGGCGGCGGTCGACCATATCCCGGTGCTGTCGATGGCCTATGGCTTGTCCGCCTCGGCACTCGGCAATGATTTCCCCTGGATCTTCAACCCGCCCTCGACCTACTGGGACGGCCTGTCGATCATCATGCGTTACATCGGGGGCAAGGAAGGCGGACTCGACAAGCTCAAGGGTAAGACCATCGGCTTCATCTTCTTCGATGGTGGATACGGCCGTGAGCCGTTGCCGTTGTTGCACTCGCTTGCCAAGGATTACGGTTTTGAGGTGAAGGAATATCCAGTACCGCCGGCCGACATGCAGAACCAGTCAGGCATCTGGCTGAACGTTCGCCGCGATCGCCCAAACTACATGATCATGTGGGGCTGGGGAGCAATGAATCCGACGGCGGTACAGGAAGCCGCGAAGACCGGGTACCCGCTTGATCGCTTCATCGGCATCTGGTGGTCGGGCAGCGAGGATGATGCGCGTCCGGCCGGCGCGGGCGGCAAGGGCTATCTGTCGCTTAACTTCAACGCAGTCGGCTCGAACTTCCCGGCCATCAAGGACATTGAGAAATACGTCATTGGGAAGAACAGCCAAACTCCGAAGGACAAGGTAGGCGAGAACTTCTACAACCGCGGCATCATGAACGCCGTGGTGATCGCTGAAGCCATCCGCAACGCGCAGTCGATCACCGGCAAGAAGTCGATCACCGGCGACGAAATGCGCCGTGGTCTGGAGTCGCTGAAAATTTCGGCAGAACGCTGGAAGGAAATTGGACTGCCCGACTTCGCCGCGCCGATGGCCGTGACTTGCGACGATCACAATGGCCACAACTCGGCCTACATGCAGCAATGGGATGGTACAAAGTGGGTGAAGGTCTCCGACTGGATCGCCCCGATGAAAGAAAAGGTCATTCCATTGATCAACTCGGCGGCCCAGGATTACGTCACCAAGAACCAGCCCTGGCCGAAACGCTCTGAGGCCTGCGACAAGTCGTCGTAAGCTAGCCGTTAGGAAATCGTCCTCTCCCCGCCTCGGCGGGGAGAGGCTCAGTTCGGAGAGACCATGACGGCCGCTACCAGCACCGACGCAAAAACGTCCGCTGCTGCGGACAACGTGCTTTTGGTCAACAATATCGAGGTGATCTACGATCACGTCATTCTGGTACTCAAGGGCGTTTCACTCGAGGTCGCCAGGGGCGGGATCGTGGCATTGCTAGGTGCCAATGGCGCCGGCAAAACCACTACGCTGAAGGCGATCTCCAATCTGCTGCATGCCGAACGAGGCGACGTCACCAAGGGCTCGATCATATTCAACGGCAGCGAGGTGCAGGATCTTTCGCCCAACGAGCTGGTCCGCCGCGGCTGCATCCAGGTGATGGAAGGCCGCCAGTGTTTTGCGCATTTGACTGTCGAGGAGAACCTGCTCACCGGCGCCTTTACACGACGCGACGGGAAGGCGCGAATCAGGGCCGATCTCGATCATGTCTATTCATATTTTCCGCGACTGGCCGAACGCAAAGATGCGCTTGCCGGTTATACTTCGGGCGGCGAACAGCAAATGTGCGCTATCGGCCGGGCACTGATGTCGCGCCCGAAAATGATTCTGCTCGACGAGCCGTCGATGGGGCTCGCCCCTCAAATTGTCGAAGAAATTTTCGGAATCGTCAAAACGCTCAATGAGAAAGAGGGCGTGTCTTTCCTCCTGGCCGAGCAGAATACTCACATGGCACTACGCTTCGCACGCTACGGTTACATTCTGGAAAACGGGCGGGTGGTCATGGATGGTGATGCGAAGTCACTGGCGGAGAACGAAGACGTGAAAGAATTTTATCTCGGCATCTCCGAGGGTCGGCGCAAATCCTTCCGCGAAGGCAAGCACTACCGCCGGCGCAAGAGGTGGCTGGCGTAAGCCATGCCTGAGCACTACGACGCCCTGGAAACCCGTGATCCGGCTTCGCGCGAGCGGGAACAATCCGTACGGCTGAGCGAAATCGTTGCTCGCGCAATGAGCGCGCCCGGCTGGGCAAAACATTTGTCCGGAGTGCAGGCAAAGTCCGTGACGTCGCGTGCCGCACTGACGAAATTGCCGGTTCTGCGCAAGTCGGACATTTCAGCCCTGCAAAAAGAGCGCCCGCCGTTTGGCGGGCTCAACGTCACGTCGGCTGCCAAGGCGCGACGTCTGCTCATGTCCCCGGGGCCCATCTTTGAGCCGGAAGGAGAGGGGGACGACTGGTGGGGCGCCGCGCGTGCCCTCCATGCGGCCGGATTTCGCACGGGTGATATCGTCCACAATGCCTTCGCCTATCACCTCACGCCCGGAGGTTTTATTCTCGAGTCAGGTGCACGTGCCCTCGCCTGTGCGGTTATCCCGGGTGGTGTTGGAAACACCGAGCAGCAATTGGAGGCGATCGCGCATTATAAACCCTCCGGTTACGTCGGCACGCCGGATTTCCTCAAAATTCTTCTCGATGCGGCGGAGAAGTCGGGCAAGGACGCGTCCTCATTCAAGCGCGGCCTCGTGTCGGGCGCGGCATTGCCGGCATCGCTGCGCGATGAACTCGGTCGGCGTGGAGTTGCTGTGTTGCAGTGCTACGCGACCGCCGAACTGGGCGTGATTGCTTACGAAAGCGAGGCCCGCGAAGGCATGATCGTAAACGAAACAGTGATGGTGGAGGTCGTGAAGCCCGGCACCGGTGACCCGGTCCCAGATGGCGAGGTGGGCGAAGTGGTTGTGACCTCGTTCAATCCGGACTACCCGATGATCCGTCTCGGTACCGGGGATCTTTCCGCGCTGATGCCAGGCATTTCGCCATGCGGACGCACAAATGTGCGCATCAAGGGGTGGATGGGTCGTGCTGACCAGACCGCGAAGGTGAAGGGCATGTTCGTTCACCCCAAACAAATCGCCGAGATTTCTACACGTCATCCCGAGCTCAAACGTCTCCGCCTCGTGGTGGATCGCGCGGGCGAACAGGACAGTATGACGTTGCTCGCGGAGCACGCCTCGTTTGATGCTGCACTCGAAGCTGCGGTTGCCGCAACCTTGCACTCGATTACGAAGCTGAAGGGGGCCGTAAAATTGGTTGCGCCGGGCACGCTTCCGAATGATGGCAAGCTGATCGCCGACGAGCGTAAGCCATGAGCCCGGATATCGTTGCGGCTGCCGGCAGCCGTATTGGCGTACTCCTGGTCAACCTCGGCACTCCTGAGTCGACCGGCTACTGGGCGATGCGGCGATATTTGAAGGAGTTCCTGTCCGATCGGCGGGTGATCGAAGAGAACCGCCTGAAGTGGTGGCTGGTTCTCAACCTGATTGTTCTGACGGTTCGACCGGGCCGCAAGGGCCGCGATTACGACAAGATCTGGAACAAGGAGCGCAACGAATCCCCGCTTAAGACCATCACACGCTCTCAGTCCGATAAGCTTGACGAAATGTTCGAAAAGTTCGCCAAGCGCATCCGCGTCGACTGGGCAATGCGTTACGGCCATCCGTCGATCCGTTCACGGCTCGAAGCGCTCGCAGCGCAGGATTGCGAACGGATCCTGATTGTGCCGCTTTATCCGCAATATGCGGGGGCGACAACCGCGACGGTGTGCGATGAAGTCTTCCGCTCACTCGAATGCTTGCGCTTCCAGCCTACGCTGCGTGTCGCTGCGCCGTACTATGCTGAACCCGTCTATATCGACGCGCTCGCGGTTTCGCTCAATACGGCGTTTTCAAAGCTGTCTTTCAAGCCGGAGGTGATACTCGCCTCTTACCACGGCATGCCGGAGGAATACGTCGCCAAGGGCGATCCCTATTCCAAACAGTGTGCCGAAACGACAGCGTTGCTTCGCAAGAAGCTCAAGCTCTCTGATGAACGATTGGTCATGACGTTCCAGTCGCGTTTCGGCACGGCTGAGTGGCTCAAGCCTTATACCGACGCGACTGTTAAATCGCTTGCCGAACGCGGTGTGACGAATCTCGCGGTCATCACGCCAGGATTTGCCGCCGATTGCCTCGAAACCCTCGAAGAGATCGCCTTGGAGAACGCGGAAATCTTCCGCCACGCCGGTGGTGAAAACTTCGCAGTGATTCCTTGCCTGAATGACAGCCCGAGCGGCATGGCGGTCATTCGCGACATCGTCGTTCGTGAGCTCAAGGGTTGGATTTAGTCTGCGAAACAAGACGCTAAAGGGGTAAACACCCCGTTAACCATAAGATTTTACCTTCCAATAACGATTGTCTGCTGTCCGGCGGCCACACGCTCGTGAGGGCGCGCGCCGTCGCGCGCGAGTTTTGGCCATCCACGGCCAGGAGCAACCTCACCGGTGGCACGGTATCGCATCGCACCTCCTGCCGTGTCTTGCGGTGTCGGCATGCTGGCTTGCGCCTGCGTGACGTTTCATTGCGTCGAGGTGTCCGCGCAGGTCGCCGATCAGCCGTATGCAGATATGCTCGCGCCACGGCTGCAATCCGCCACGCGCAATCCGCCGCGATTTCAGAAATTCGACCGGCCGGCACCGACGGAGCTGGCCGCACTTGAGACGTTTACGCTGGCTTCGGGCGTCGGCAAGACCGGATTCAATTCAACGAACAATCGCAAGAAGAAAAGCAAGTCAAAGCTCAAGTCATTGGCCTACGCACAGGTGTTGGGGGCCTACGTCACGGACGCCGTCGTGTTCGGTGCGCCGGGAGCGCCACCTGTGCAGATCGGCCCAATCCGGAAAAAGCCCAAGGCACACGGTGAGCCCGACGACCCATATGCTCCGCTCGGGATTCATGTAGGTTCCTTCAACCTTTTTCCTGCGGTGGAACTGATCGGCGGCTACGACTCGAATCCCGGGCACGAGCCTGGGGGGCCCGCTGCGGCACTCTTTACAGTCGCCCCGGAATTGCGGGCCCAGTCGAATTGGTCGCGGCACGAGGTTAAAGTCGATCTGCGCGGCAGCTATAACTGGTACATCCCCGATGAAACACCGGGATTGAGCCGCCCATACGTCAACGGGAAGGTCGACGGCCGCATCGACGTTGCCGGCGATATGCGAGTCGACGTCAGCGGCCGCGTGCTCATCTCGACCGACAATCCTGGCAGTCCGAATTTGCAAGCAGGGCTTGCCAAGTTGCCGATTTATGTGGTGGGCGGCGGCACTATCGGTCTCGGAGAGCGCTTCAACCGCTTTGATCTTTCGATCAAGGGCGACATCGAGCGCACTGTGTACCAGCAGTCCACACTGACGGACGGGTCAACCGCCAGCAATGATGATCGTAACTACGACCAATATGGCGGGGTGCTCCGGGGCGGCTACGAAGCATCACCGGGCCTCGCCCCTTTTGCCGAAATTGCCGTTGATACGCGCGTTCACGACCTCAGTACCGACTTCTCGGGGTATCAGCGTAACTCCAATGGCGTGAGGGGTATGGTCGGCGCGAAATTCGAGCTCACGCGCCTTATCACAGGTGAGGCAGCGCTGGGATATACGCAGCGCGTCTACGAGGACCCTCGTCTTCCAAACATAAGTGCTCCGGTCGGCAGCGCGTCGCTGCTTTATGATGTCGATGCACTCACCAAGGTGAAGCTGATTGCTGCATCGGTCGTCGGAGAATCCACGATACCCGGTGTGTCGGGGGTCCTCTACCGGGATATCGGACTCCAGATCGATCACTCATTCAGATACTGGCTCGTCGGCACCCTAAAGTTGGGCTTCGGTGTCGACGATTATGTGGGCAGCGATCGCATCGACAATCGCTACACGGTGGCGGTCGGCTTGACCTACAAGCTCAATCGCTGTGCCCAAGTGAGGGGCGAGTTTCGCCAGAACTGGCTACGCTCTACGGTCACTGGCGTTGATTACAACGAAAGTGTTTTCCTGCTCGGACTACGGTTTCAGCGTTAGTCACCTTTCACCGAGCAGTCGGCGCATTTCGGAGCGCAGCTCCGGTGCAATGTCGGCACGATCGAGACCATAGGCCACGTTGGCTGCAAGGAAGCCGATCTTGGAACCACAGTCAAAGCTGCGCCCCTCGAATTTAAGGCCGTAAAACGGCTGCTGGTGCGAAAGGGCGAGCATGGCATCAGTTAGCTGTATTTCGCCGCCGGTGCCCGCAGCCTGCTTTCCCAACAATTCAAAAATCTGAGGCTGGAGAATGTACCGGCCGGTGATCGTGAGGTTGGACGGCGCCTCGCTTGCCTTTGGCTTCTCCACCATTTTGGTGATCGCAAACGCCTTGCCCTTGGGCGCGCCGACACCCACGACACCGTACATGTGCACCCTCTCTTTCGGTACTTCTTCAACCGCGACGATGTTAGCGTTGCCGTCAAGCTCCTTCGACGCGTCAATCATTTGCGCGAGGCAGCCGCGCGTGTGCTGAACCAGCACGTCGGGCAAGAGCAGGGCGAATGGTTCACGGCCGACCAGCTCTCGAGCGCACCAGACTGCATGGCCGAGCCCGAGCGGCGATTGCTGACGAGTGAAGCTTACTGTTCCGGCCTCCGGTAGATCTTCCGACAGCAGGGTGAGTTCGGTTTTCTTGCCTCGCTCCGTCAACGTTAGCTCGAGCTCGAACTGACGATCGAAATGATCTTCGATGACGCTTTTGTTCCGTCCGGTAACGAAAATGAAGTGCTCGATGCCGGCCTGGCGCGCTTCATCCACCACGTGCTGGATAAGTGGTCGGTCGACCACCGGAAGCATCTCTTTGGGCATGGCCTTGGTCGCTGGCAGAAAGCGGGTCCCGAGGCCGGCTACGGGAAATATGGCTTTACGGATACGGGTCATGCGAGAATTTTGTCACTATTCGAATCAATAGGTTCCGTGGGGACAAAGCATGGGTGGGGCCAGGGGTCCAGATGCGGCTTCAGGAAACTACACCATTAACGCCGCTGAAATGATACCGAGGCACCCATAAATAGGGGGCACCAGATAGGAACGGATATCGGGATGCGAAGAGCGTGGCCCATTCTTGTTGCGGCAGGCATCGTGACGGCTGCTTGTGGCCTTGGCCTTGCCGTGGCGCAAGACGAACGCGATAACCGCGATTCGGTCACTACCACTGGCTCCCTCCCGCCCGCCGGCCAGCCAGCGCCACCTTGGAGTGGAGGATCGGGGGCCTCTGGTCACCCATTAATGACCGCCGACGCGATCCGAGCGGCGGCCGCAGGCTTCCACGGCTGCATTGACCGGCTATGGCCGGCGGCAGCGCGACGCGGCATTTCGCGAAGCACCTTCCAGGCATATACCGCTTCGCTTACGCCAGACCTGCGGATCATGGATCTGCTCGACAACCAGCCCGAGTTCACCAAATCCTTCTGGGACTATCTCGACATCCTGGTGACCAGTGAGCGGATCGAGCAAGGCCGGACGCTGCTTGACAAGTATCGGAAGACCTTCGATGCCGTGGAGCGGACTTTCGGGGTGGATCGCTACATCATCGCCGCCATCTGGGGAGTCGAAACCAACTATGGTGCGCTGGTAGGCGAGCGCTCGGTCATCCGTTCCACCGCTACCCTTGCCTGCATTGGCCGCCGCCAGAATTATTTCAGGGAGGAGTTTCTTTCCACGTTGGAGATTCTCCAACGTGGAGACATCCGGCCCGATCACCTGGTCGGATCGTGGGCCGGCGCTTTTGGGCCGACGCAGTTCATGCCGACTGCGTTTAAGAAATATGCGGTGGATTTCGACCGAGATGGCCGCCGCGATGTCGTCGACTCGGTGCCGGACATCATTGCCTCCACGGCCAACAATCTGAAAAAAGACGGTTGGATCCCGGGCCGGACCTGGGGCTACGAGGTGGTGGTGCCGGCGACGCTCAACTTCCTGCTCGCCGACAATGCGCGTCCGATGAGCATTCGTGAGTGGGAACGCCACGGAATTAAGCGCCCAAATGGCCAGGCGTTTCCGCATCCCGACGACAGCGCATTTTTGCTCATACCAGCAGGCATCCAGGGGCCGGGGTTTCTGATGCTGACGAATTTCAGCGTCATTATGAAATACAATCCGGCCGAAGCCTATGCGCTCGCGATCGGGCATCTCGCTGATCGGTTACGGGGTGGGGCGGCATTCGTGCAGGATTGGCCGCGATATGAGCGGGTGCTATCGCGCGCGGAGCGGCTGGAGCTGCAACAATTGCTGGCACGCCATGGCTACGATATCGGCGAGCCGGATGGTCATTTTGGCCTAAAGACCCGGACTGCGATTCGCGATTTCCAGGCAAGAAATGGCCGGGTTCCCGATGGATTTGCCTCGGCAGGTGTGCTCGATCAGCTACGCTCCCGTTAAGGATGTTATCTCTGCGACATTTTGAGTTGACATTTTTGGGGCACTATTAGTCCATTGGTCGCGAGGGCATCGGGCGATCACCATGAAGGTAAATAGGCGGCTGTCGCGCTGGCTGATCGGGGCGGTGTTTTTAGCTGTGCTCGACTGCAGCGGAATCGTCGCCTTTGAAGTCGCCCTCATTTCACCGGTCCAAGCCCAGGACCTCTTTCCGTTTTTGAGTCGCCAGCGTCCCCGATCGGGCGGTGGCTTCTTTGGCGGTCTCTTCGGTGGCGGTGATCGTCACTATGAAGGTCCGTCGGAGCAGCAGGTCCCTGTCGACAACTCGCGGGCGCCGCCGCCGCGTAAGGCCGATCCGAAAGCCGAGCCCGTCACGCCCACAACGTCGATTGTGGTTCTCGGTGACGGCATGGCCGACTGGCTTGCCTACGGCCTGGAAGATGCATTTTCAGACACGCCGGAAGTCGCCATTGTGCGAAAGAACAAGGTTCATTCCGGGCTCGTGCGCTATGAGCAGAAGGGCGATCTTGACTGGTCGCGCGTCGCGCGCGACTCACTCAGTCAGGAAAAGGCCGCTTATGTCGTGATGATGCTCGGCGTCAGCGACCGCCAGAACATCCGCGAACGCGATCTTGCAAAGGACGCGGATAAAAAGAAGGGCAAGGAAGCCGACAAGGCCCCCGGTCAGCAGGACGCGCAGAAGGACAACAAGGACCAGACCGACGAGCAGGAGCAGCCGGCCGCTGCGCCCGAGCCGCAGTCGGCGAAAAAGGCAAGCGGTGTCGTTGAATTCCGCACCGATCAATGGGCAGAGATCTATTCCAAACGCATCGACGAGACGATTGCGGCCCTAAAAAGCAAGGGCGTGCCGGTATTCTGGGTCGGCCTGCCTTCGATCCGCGGTCCCAAGGCCACCGCGGACGCGGTCTATCTCAACGATCTTTATCGCGCTCGCGCGGAACGCGCTGGGGTCATCTACATCGATGTCTGGGACGGTTTCGTAGACGAAGCCGGTAAGTTTTCCAATTTTGGACCGGACTATGAAGGCCAGATGCGGCGGCTGCGCTCGAGCGACGGCATCTACTTTTCGAAATCCGGCGCTGTCAAACTTGCGCACTATGTCGAGCGTGAGATCCGCCGCCAGATGAATAGCCGCGCAATCCCCGTGGCGCTGCCCTCTGGTCCGATTGCGCCGGTGGTGCCCGATGGTAAGCCGGCCGCGCGTCCTGTGGCGGGTCCTGTGGTTCCCTTGACCGTAACGCCCGGTGGTTCCGAAGAATTGCTTGGCGGCGGCGGCAACAGCTCACCGCATGGGGATGCCATTGCGACGCGAGTTTTGGTGAAAGGCGAGCCGGTCACCGCGCCAGCTGGACGCGCCGATGATTTCACCCTGCAGCGGGACGCGGACACGAACCTGCCGGCGACAGCAGCTGCAGAGGTTTTTGTTTCGGCACCGGCCGATCCAGCCGTTGATTCACTGGAGAAAAAAACCGCCGCACCCGCGCCGAAGAGTGGGAGCACCGGAAAGACCACGCAGGCCACACAAAATGCGCAGAGCGCTCAGAACACCGCGGCAGCGAGGCCTAGACATCAACCCAGGCATGACGACGTTCCGCGCCCGCCCCGCGGAATTTTCAATCCCGGCGGTGGCGGTCTCTTTGGCATTTTCCGCTAGAGTTAAAACGTCTGCCTCGGAGCTCACCTGAAGATCAGCGCGGCAGGAAAGTCGAGCCCATCAGGAATTTATCGACCGCGTGCGCCGCTTGACGCCCTTCGCGGATTGCCCAGACAACAAGTGACTGGCCGCGCCGCATGTCTCCGGCTGAGAACACCCTGGGCATCGAGGTCTGATAGGCATTGGTGTCGGCGGAAACATTTCCACGTTGATCGAGTGCTATGCCGAGTGTCTTGAGCATTCCTTTGTGCACGGGATGCACAAAACCCATTGCGAGCAAGACAAGGTCGGATTCGATCTCGAATTCTGTGCCGGGAGCCGGCTGGAACTTCGCATCGACATGCGTGCAATGCAGTTTTTTGACTTGACCATTTTCGCCGGTGAATTTCTGTGTCAGGACGGCAAATTCGCGGGCGACGCCCTCCTCGTGACTTGACGAGATCCGCAGCTTCAGTGGCCAGAGCGGCCACGTGAGCATCTTGTTCTCGTGCTCGGGTGGTTCCGACATGATCTCGAAATTGGTAACCGATTGCGCGCCTTGGCGGATCGAGGTGCCGATGCAATCCGAGCCTGTATCGCCACCGCCGATCACGACGACCTTTTTGCCCTTGGCGAGGATGGGCTCGACATCACCTTGCGGCTCATTACTCACACGCCGGTTCTGCTGCGGCAGGAAATCCATCGCGAAATGGATGCCCTTGAGCTCACGGCCGGGGATGGGCAGGTCGCGCGGCTCCTCGCTGCCGCCAGCGAGCACCACCGCATCGTGGTCCTTGACGAGCTTGTCGGCCGCTACACCGACGCCAACATGTGCGTTGTAGTGAAAAATGACGCCCTCGGCCTGCATCTGCTCGACACGCCGGTCGACGTGAATCTTTTCCATCTTGAAGTCGGGAATGCCGTACCGGAGCAGTCCGCCGGCTTTTGCCCAGCGTTCATAGACATGCACTTCGTGCCCAGCGCGCGCAAGCTGTTGCGCGCAAGCAAGGCCTGCCGGTCCAGAACCAACGACGGCGACCTTCTTGCCGGTCTTGCGTTGCGGCTTATCCGGTTTGAGCCCCTGGGCGATTGCCCGATCGGCAATCTCGCATTCGATTGACTTAATGGTGACGGGATTCTCGTCGATATTGAGCGTGCATGAAGCTTCGCACGGCGCCGGGCAGATGCGCCCGGTGACTTCCGGAAAATTATTGGTTGAATGCAGGTTGCGCGCGGCTTCATCCCAGTCTCCGCGATAGACCAAATCGTTCCAATCCGGGATCTGATTGTTCACGGGGCAGCCGGTGGGCGCGCCGGTAATGCGGCTCGTACCGTGGCAATAGGGCACACCGCAGTCCATGCAGCGCGCTGCTTGCTCGCGGATTTCCTTTTCGGGGAGCGGCAGGACAAATTCATGCCAATGCTTTACGCGCTCTGCGACCGGTTGGTAGTCGCGGTCCTCACGCTCAATTTCCAAAAACCCGGTGACCTTGCCCATACTTATTCCGCGGCCTGCATCGTGGCGGCCTTCTCCTTTGCCATCTCGGCGAGTGCGCGGCGATATTCAACCGGCATTACTTTGCGGAACATCGGGCGATAGTGATTCCAATTGGCAAGAATCTCGGCAGCGCGCTTGGACCCGGTGTAGCGCGCGTGATTGGAGATCAGCATTTTGAGCCTCTCGGCATCCTTGCTGGTCAGATCCGACATCACGTCGACGCGACCATGGCTCTCGAGGTCGTTGTAGTGGCCATATTCCTCTTCGCTGACCTGCTCTTCCTCGGGCACCGGCTCCAACTCGACCATTGCCAGGTTGCAGCGTGACTTGAAGGTGCCGTCCTCGTCCAGAACGTAGGCGATGCCACCCGACATGCCGGCCGCGAAATTGCGGCCGGTCGGTCCGAGCACCGCCACGACCCCGCCGGTCATGTATTCGCAGCAATGGTCGCCCGCCCCCTCGATCACGGCGATGGCGCCAGAATTGCGCACCGCGAAACGCTCGCCCGCAACGCCTCGGAAGTAGCATTCGCCATCGATTGCGCCGTACAGGACGGTGTTACCGACGATAATTGACTCCTCGGGCACAACACCTGAATCGGCAGGCGGCCGAATGACCAGCCGTCCCCCGGAAAGCCCCTTGCCCACGTAGTCGTTGGCATCGCCTTCGAGCTCGAACGTGATGCCACGTGCAAGCCAGGCACCGAAGCTTTGACCCGCCGTGCCAGCGAAACGAACGTGAATGGTATTATCGGGCAGGCCTTCGTGGCCAAACCGCTTTGCGACCTCACCGGAGAGCATGGCGCCACAGGCGCGATCCGTATTGTGAATAGCGGCCTGCAAAGTCACGGGAGCACCGCGGTCGAGTGCAGCGCCCGACTCCGCGATCAGCTTGCGATCAAGGATATCCTTGATCTTGTGATCCTGCTCTTCGCACCGGTAGATCGCCGTGCCTTTGTCGGCCGGCGGTTTCGTGAACAGCTTGGAGAAATCGAGACCCTTTGCCTTCCAGTGCTCAACCAGCTTGCGGCGGTCGAGCATCTGCATCTGGCCGACCATCTCGTCGAATGTCCGGAAGCCGAGCTCTGCCATAAGTTCGCGCACCTCTTCGGCGACGAAGAAGAAATAGTTGATGACGTGCTCGGGCTGACCTTTGAAGCGCTTGCGCAGCACCGGGTCCTGCGTCGCGACGCCGACCGGACAGGTGTTGAGATGACACTTGCGCATCATGACGCAGCCGGCGGCAATCAGCGGCGCCGTTGCAAAACCGAATTCGTCGGCACCGAGCAATGCGCCCACCACCACGTCACGACCCGTCCGGACCCCGCCGTCAACCTGCACTGATATGCGGCCGCGCAGGCGATTGATCACCAGCGTTTGATGCGTCTCGGCGAGGCCGATCTCCCAGGGGCTGCCAGCATGCTTGATCGAGGTAAGTGGACTCGCGCCGGTGCCACCTTCGAAACCGGCGATGGTGACATGATCGGCGCGTGCCTTCGAAACGCCGGCGGCGACCGTGCCGACACCGACTTCCGAAACCAGCTTAACGGAGACATCGCCCGCCGGGTTTACGTTCTTGAGATCAAAGATGAGCTGGGCCAGGTCCTCAATCGAATAGATGTCGTGGTGCGGCGGCGGTGAGATCAGGCCGACCCCAGGCGTGGAATGCCGCACCTTGGCAATGATCTTGTCGACCTTGTGCCCAGGCAACTGGCCGCCTTCGCCGGGCTTTGCGCCCTGCGCCATCTTGATCTGCATCACGTCCGAGTTGACGAGGTACTCGGCGGTAACGCCAAAGCGGCCGGAAGCAACCTGCTTGATGGCGGAACGCATGGAGTCGCCATTTGGCAGTGGTTTAAAGCGATCCGCTTCCTCCCCGCCTTCGCCGGTGTTCGATTTGCCGCCAATGCGATTCATGGCGATCGCAAGCGTGGTGTGGGCCTCACGAGAGATCGAACCGAAGGACATCGCGCCGGTGGAAAAGCGCCGGACGATATTCTTTGCGGGCTCGACGTCGTCTAGACCAACCGGTTTGCGACTATCTTCTTCAGCCTTCTTCACCCGGAACATTCCACGGATGGTCAGCAGCCGCTCGCTCTGCTCGTTGACGATCTTCGCAAAGGCGCGATAGTGCTCTTGCGAATTTCCGCGCACGGCATGTTGCAAGCGAGAGACCGTTTCCGAGGTCCACACATGATCTTCGCCACGCACGCGAACGGCATAGTCGCCACCGACATCGAGCATCGAGCGGTAAATGGGCGCGTCGCTGAAGGCATCGCGGTGCCGACGTACGGATTCCTCTGCGATCTCGGCTAGGCCAACACCTTCAATGCGCGTATGCGTCCCGGTGAAATATTTGTCGACGAAGTCCTGTCGCAGTCCGACGGCGTCGAAAATCTGGGCTCCGCAATAGGATTGATAGGTCGAGATGCCCATTTTGGACATCACCTTGAGCAGGCCTTTGCCGATCGCTTTGATGTATTTCTTGATGATTTCCGTGTCGTCGAGAGCCTTGCCCGGCAGATCGCCCTTCATGGCGATCAGCGTCTCGAACGCGAGATATGGATTGATCGCTTCCGCACCGTAGCCGGCCAGGCACGCAAAATGATGAACCTCGCGGGGCTCGCCAGTCTCCAGCACCATGCCCACCGACGTGCGCAGGCCGTTGCGGATCAGGTGATGGTGTACGGCGGCGCAGGCGAGCAATGCCGGGATCGGAATACGGTCGGCCCCGGCCTTGCGATCCGACAGGATGATGATGTTGCAGCCATTGCGCACTTCCTCTTCGGCGCGCTCGCACAACGCGTCAATGGCCCAGCCCATGCCATCGGCACCGTGCTCGGCAGGAAAAGTGATGTCGAAGGTCCTGGACTTGAAATGGTCACCGCTCATCTCGGAAATCGAACGAATCTTCTCCAGATCCTCGTTGGTGAGAATCGGCTGCCGCACCTCGAGCCGCTTGGTCTTTGACGTACCCTCAAGATCAAAGATGTTTGGGCGCGGGCCAATGATTGAGACGAGGCTCATCACCAGCTCCTCGCGGATCGGATCGATTGGCGGATTCGTGACCTGCGCGAAGTTCTGCTTGAAATAAGTGAAGAGCGATTTCGGCTTGTCCGAGAGCGCGGAAATCGGCGTGTCGTTGCCCATGGAGCCGACCGCTTCCTCGCCGGTGGTTGCCATCGGCATCATCAGGAATTTCAGGTCTTCCTGGGTGTAGCCGAAGGTCTGCTGACGATCGAGCAGCGAGAGATTCGAGATCGGCGCTTCGTTGGCCGTTCCCGGCAATTCCTCAAGCACGATCTGTGTGCGTGCGAGCCATTCCCTGTAGGGATGGCTCTTTGCCAGCGTGGCCTTCAGTTCCTCGTCCGGAATGAGCCGGCCCTCGTCAAGATCAACGAGCAGCATCTTGCCCGGTTGCAGGCGCCACTTTTTGATGATGTCCCTTTCCGGAATCGGCAGCACGCCCATTTCCGACGCCATGATGATCCGGTCATCTCGCGTGAGCAGGTAGCGCGCCGGCCGCAGGCCGTTGCGATCGAGCGTGGCGCCGATCTGGCGGCCGTTCGTAAAGGCAATGGCCGCGGGGCCGTCCCACGGCTCCATCAGTGCGGCATTGTATTCGTAAAAGGCTCGGCGTTCCTCGTCCATTAGCGGGTTGCCCGCCCAGGCTTCGGGGATCATCATCATCATCGCATGCGCGAGCGAATAGCCGCCTTGCGTCAGGAATTCGAGCGCATTATCAAAACAAGCAGTGTCTGACTGACCCTCGTACGAGATCGGCCAAAGCTTATTGATGTCCTTGCCGAACAACGGGGAGGACACCGAAGCCTGCCGCGCCGCCATCCAGTTGACGTTGCCGCGCAACGTATTGATCTCGCCGTTGTGCGCGATGTAGCGATAAGGATGTGCGAGCGACCATGTCGGGAACGTATTGGTCGAGAAGCGTTGATGGACCAACGCCAATGCGCTCTCGAAATCCGGATCATGCAGGTCGGGATAGTAAGTCCCCAGCTGGTCGGCGAGGAACATTCCCTTGTAGATCACTGTCCGGCATGAGATCGACACAGGATAATAGCCCGCGGTGCGCCGTTCGCGGCGACGGTAGATCGCGTTGGAGATCGACTTGCGCAGGATATACAGCCGCCGCTCGAACTCGTCCTCGGAGAACTTCTTCTTGCCGCGGCCGATAAACACCTGCATGTGCTTCGGTTCGGTTGGCTTGACCGATTCACCGAGCGTCGAATTGTCGGTCGGCACGTC
>Ga0066388_100000078_pt1 | contig 29937 bp, 29 predicted proteins | sample PanSoiMetaGPlot6_FD_64539 | JGI IMG/M metagenome (GOLD analysis project Ga0066388, IMG submission 64539) | Tropical forest soil microbial communities from Panama analyzed to predict greenhouse gas emissions - Panama Soil - Plot 6 (Hybrid Assembly) | ecosystem: Environmental > Terrestrial >...
GAGGTCCGGGCCGGGATGCAGGCCGAGCAGCCGGAACAGCCGGGCCGCGGTCGGGGACAGCGCGGTGTAGGACCAGGAGAACACCGCCCGCACCTCGGCCGCTGGGTCGCCGGCGTCCAGGGCGTCCAGCCGCCCACTCGCCTCGGCCAGCTCGCCGGCCAGCGCGGCGAGCGGGAAGCCGGACTGGGCGGCGCGGGCGGCGACGATGGTCAGCGCCAGTGGCAGCCACACACACGAGGTGATGATCTGCTCGACAGCGTCCGGCTCGGCGGCCACCCGGTCCGGGCCGAGCCGGCGGGCGAGCAGCTCGCGCGCCTCGGCTGCGGTGAGCAGGTCGAGGGTGAGCGGGTGGGCGCCGTCGACCGCGACGAGGCTGGAGAGCCGGTTGCGGCTGGTCACCAGCACCAGGGCGGTGGGGGTACCGGGCAGCAGCGGCCGAGCCTGCTCGGCGTCGCGAGCGTTGTCCAGCACCACGAGCACCCGCCGCCCCGCCAGCAGACTCCGGTACAGCGCGGCCTGTGCGTCCAGGCTCGCCGGGATCCGCTCCGCCGGCACCTCGAAAGCGTCTAGGAACCCGCGGACCGCTTCGGCCGGTGCCATCACCTGCCCGCCGGGGTCGAACCCGCGCAGGTTCACGTACAGCTGCCCGTCCGGGAACCGGTCGGCGACCCGGTGCGCCCAGTGCACCGCCAGCGTGGTCTTGCCCACCCCTGCCGTCCCTGATACCGCCGAAATCACCACCGCCGCCGGTCCACGACCACCAGCCGCCAGCAGCGCGTCCAGCCGGGCCAACTGCTCACGGCGGCCGGCGAAACCACCCACGTCCCGCGGAAGCTGCGCGGGCACCGACCCGGACACCGCCGCCGAACGCCGCCGGGCAGCCGTGGCAAGAACCGGGTCGGCACCGGCCAGGTCGGCGCGCAGCCGCTCCACGTCGGCACTGGCCTCCCGGTGTCGAAGCCGCCGGAACTGGCACCGGCCCAACCCGGCGATCTCCGCCGGCAGCTCCGCCGCACTCGGCAGGTCAGCGCCATCAGTCAACACCGGGATCACCCGAACCCCAGCCGCGAACGCCTCGGCCAGCTCCCGCCGAACCCAGTCCCGCGGATCGTCGATACGCCGCCGGTCGGCGGCATCGGTGGTGCTCAGCCACCGCGGGCCGACCACAGCCAGCAGCACCCGGCAGCCTCGCACCCGAGCCAGCAGTTGTCCGGGATAGTCCGCGCCGGCCGGGATCGACTCACTGTCCAAGAACACCAGCTCCGCGCCGAAGTGCCGGCACAGCTCGGCGTACAGCAACGCCCCGTAGCTGTGGCTGTCCTCACCCCGATAGTTGATGAACACTCCGCCCGCCACCGCAACCCACAACCTCCCGACCGCCCACCAGCGTCTAGCTAGTATCAACTATGCTGCTCCTCGTCCGACTCGAACACCCCATCCCCCCAGCCATGCCTCGACCGGCTCGACCGGGCGCACGCCGTTGCATCGGGCCACCTCATCGAGCGGAACCGGATCCGCGCGACCGCGGCTGACCCGCCTGTTCTGCACCGCTCACCATCGTCATCGAATGCGCCGTCGGCGCCGAGTGGCATGGGTTCCGCTGCTGTCACCCGTTCAGCAGCTCGTCAGGTCGCGTCGACCTGGATCATCGCCGCGCCGGCCGCGGACGGTTCCGGGATCGGCTCGCCGTCCTCACGCACCCCTGCGGATCGGATCTACGCCGACGATCTCAGCTTCCAAACCGGAACGGCGCGGCGCTGACTGTCGGGCGACCCAGCGTGCCGAGTATGAGAGGCGGGGGTAGCGACAGCGAATGTCACGTAGCGTTCATGCGCCGATCGGCGGCGCGCACGTAGGCGTGGCTGTTGCAGTTCGCCGTGCTTGCGAAGATACGCTGTACAGACGCCCAGCTCAGCACGCTGCCGGACGTCGCCAGACGCGAGTTCCCGCACTGACAGTGCAGGTTCGCTCGTCACCCCGCCCCACCGACTCCCACTCTGACCTGCGCGGTGGCTCGTCCGACCACTCAGCGGCCGGGTCGGGCTTGCCGGCTTGCGAGGAGGGCCGGACTGATAGGGTGCCCACCGGCAGTCTGACGAGGAGGTCGCCCGGTGCCGACGACGTTCGCAGACTTGGAGGCTAGGGTGCGCGGGCTCGAGTCCCGCGCCCAGCGGGCTGAGGAGGACGTGACCGCCATCGTGACGACCGTGGCCGAGACCCACGATGACGTGAAGTGGCTGAAGCGCGCGGTACAGGTGCTCCTCGACCACGACGGCTTGGCCGTCGAACACGACCCGGACGATCTGTAGCGGGATGGCCGGCAGCAGGAGGTCGGCTCAGGGGAGTCGGCGGCGGGATTGACTCGGTCAGCCTGTCTGCCGAGGTGCGACCCAGGTGCGATCAAAGAGCCAGCGTCGTTAGTTGATCTTCAGGAGCGACAACAGCTTCTTGATCGCGGCGGGAAGTTTCCAGGTCCAGCGGGCTAGCGGTTGGCTCCGTGCGCCGTCGGCGCCGAGTGGTATGGGTTCCGCTGCTGTCACCCGTTCAGCAGCTCGTCAGGTCGCGTCGACCTGGATCATCGCCGCGCCGGCCGCGGGGAGCTGCTCGGCCGCGGCGGCTTGGCCGTCGCACCCGACGCGGACGATCTGTAGCGGGACGGTCAGCAGCAGGAGGCTCGGCGGGTCGGCGGTGGGATCTGGCCGGTGAGGGCGGGCTTGGCGGCGCGGACGTGTGAGATGCTGGATCTGGCAGTCGAGACTGGAGGTGGACGCCGTGGCCGCGGACAGCGCTGACTACTCGGGCCGCTGGGAGCAGCTTGCGGTGGTGTCCGCTGATGACCTGTTCCAAGGCTCGGTTCCCGTGCAGTCCGCCGAGGACCTCGCCGTGGACGGCGTGTTCGATGATGGGGAGCTGGAGGAGTTCCTCGCCGATCTCGCGGCGATGCGGCGGGCCGACCTGGCGTGAGCACACGCAGGATCGTTCTCGACACCGACGTCGCGTCGCTGAGCATCAAGAACATGCTGCCCCCCGCGATGCTGCGCGAGCTGCTGGGCGCCCAGATCGGCATCACGTTCGTCACCCTGGCAGAGCTGCACCGCTGGGCGTTGCTCCGGAACTGGGGTGCACAGAGGATGGCCGGCCTCGACGCCTGGCTGAGCACCCGGCCGACGCTGCCGTACACCACCGCTATCGCCCGGAAGTGGGGAGATCTCCGCTTGTGCCACGCGGCGCGGCCGGCCGCGTCCACAGAACGATAGCTGGATCGCCGCGTACTGCCTGGTCTACGACCTGCCGCTCGCCACGCTCAACGTCAAGGATTTCGCCGACTTCGCCGAGCACGAAGGCCTTCAGGTAATCGTCGGGCGGTAACAGCGCAAACGGAGAAGACAGCCGAGACGCGGCGTTCACGGCGTCACGCCCGCCTCGGAAATCAAGCTGCCGACGTCACGGTTCGAAGATCGTTTTCGGATACCGTCAACTCGACCGCTTCCGTGTCGGCGAGTGGGAGGCGAACGCGCAGAAGACGCAAGCCGCGGACGCCGAGCGTACCCCGCTCCTCGATCACCTCGATCTCGACATCCTGAGGGCCGAAGCGGTAGAGAGCGTGGTCGCCGACGTGGAACGCTCGCTCACGGCTGGCCACGTCCTTCACAGTACTGCTCCTTCCCCGACTCTTGAACTCCACCACCCCTGTGGACCCTCGCCATCGTTACCGCCCACACCGAACGACGTCCCTCCCCCACGCCCGCGTCCTGGGTCTCGTCGTCGGCTGCCCGGAACACCGCGGTGGCGACCGCCACCGGCCAGGCCAGAGACTGCCCGGCCCGACAGGGAGGACTGCGGGGCGGGTCGGGAACCGCGATGCTCCTGTTATCCACTATCCACTATCCACTATCCACTATCCACGGCCGACGCCGCTCCACCTTGCTGTGCTGCTGGATGCAGCGCCGTACCTATGCCGCATCCGTGACAGGGCGGAGTCGGGCCTCCGCGATCTCGAACTCGACGGGGTCGGAGGCGACCACGGGCATGCGGACGCGGACGAGGCGGCGGCCGTTCACGCCGATGGGGCCGCGCTCCTCGATCACCTCCACCTCGACGTCTTCGTCGCCTACGTGGTAGAGCGCATGGTCCCCTTCGTGGAAGACGTGCTCGCTCGTCATGGTCATGACGGTACTGCTTCTCTCGTCGGGTCTATCGGGTGCAGCGCCGATGAGGCTGGTCAGCTCGATGTACATGGCTCGGTCGATGCCTCCCGCGAGCTGGTCCAGGCACTTCGCCAGGTCCGGAAGGCCGGCAGGTCGGCACGGGTCCCCTGGTCAGCGGATCGGTGCCGACCTGCCGGAAGTCCTGATAGGCGACCGCGTTGCGCGCCGCGTTGAGCTGGTCGAGCCGTCGGCGGCGAGCAGCGAACTGTGGGCCGAGCGCATCGACGGCGAGCCAGCAGCGGGGGCCGAACTGCCCGAAGTCGTCTTCCAACGTGCCCGAGTGCGCATTTTGCCGGTCGAGCTTATGCTAGGCGGTGAACGCAAGATCAAGCGCAAGCTGCAGCGGAAGAGGCGCAGCCGACACGGCCGCATCGGCGCACAGCCCGTGCAAGTCGTGACAGTAGCGCTGGAACCGGTAGAAGCCCATCAGTTAGTTAGAGCCGGTCCACCGTCGTCCGGTCAGTTCGCCTTGCGGACGAGCTTGCGCCCGAACTTGGCAGAGCATTTGCCATCGCCAAGAGCGAGCTGTCCGTGTTAGCGAGGCTGTCCTTCATGCGCGACATCTCGCAGCTCATCGCGGTTCGCGGAGATCGATATAGGGCGCAGCGCCTGTTGAACCGTGTTTGAGAGTAGCTGAACGAAGTCGATACGCTGGCCAAGTCCGGCAGATCCGTGGACTACTGGCTGCACTTCGCGATGACTCCACCACGCCGCGAATGGAAACCTTCCGAGTCGGCGTAGGGAGTGTGGGACGGTAGAGGTTAGGTCCACCATCAATGTCGGTCGTTGCCAGTCAGCAACCTGACGAGGAGGTCGCCATTGCCAACAACGTTCGCGCCGAGGAGGGGGTGACCGCCATCGTGACGACTGTGGCCGAGACCCGTGATGACGTGAGGTGGCTGAAGCGTGCGGTACATGTGTTCCTTGCCACAACGGCTTGGCCGTCGCACCCGACGTGGACGACCTGTAGCGGAAAGGTCAGCAGCAGGAGGTGGGCTCGGGGGAGACGGCGGCGGGAGACGGCTGGGTGAGGGCGGGCTTGGTGGCGCGGATGATTGCGCCGTGCAGCCCGTCGGCGACGTCGTGGGTGTAGGTGATGTCGACGTCGGCGAACCCGGCTTCTCGCAGGAGGTCCTCGTACTCCGACAGGGACAGCGCACCGGCGATGCACTCGGCCCGGGTGCCGCGGGCGGCTCGGTCGGCGGCGGTGAGGTCGTCGTCGGCGACGACGTCGGAGATGCCCAGCCGGCCGCCCGCGTTCAGCACGCGCATCGTCTCGGCGAACACGGCCGGCTTGTCGGCCGAGAGGTTGATGACGCAGTTGGAGATCACCACGTCGACCGAGTCGCCCGGGAGGGGGATCGACTCGATGGTGCCGCGGAGCAGTTCGACGTTCTCGACGCCGGCCTCGGCCACGTTCCGGCGGGCCAGCTGCAGCATTTGGTCTACTGCGTCGAGGCCGTAGACGCGGCCGGTGGGGCCGACGCGGCGGGCGCTGAGGATGACGTCGGTCCCGGCACCGGAGCCGAGATCCAGGACCCGCTCGCCCGGGCGCAGCTCGGCGACCGCGGTCGGGTTGCCGCAGCCGAGGCTTGCCAGCAGCGCCGCGGACGGTACCTCCGCCGCGGTGACGTCTGCGTAGCGGGTAGCGCCGAATGCGACCGTGTCGGTCGGTCCGCAGCACGAGGCGTTGCCGTCCGCGGCGGCGCGGGCGGCCTGGGTGTAGTAGTCCCTGACGTCGGCCGGAATGCCGGCGTCGGCGCGTATCTCCATGGCGTCTCCGAGAGGTGTCTGCCGGCTCTGGGGGTCAGCCGTCACCGCAGCAGCCGGGCGATGGTCCGGTCAGCACCGGAAGCGCGCTGCGGGTGGGCGCGAGCCCGAAGGCCGCCCGTCGGCGCTCGCCGAAGTCGGCGACGAGCGGCGCGATGTCCCGCTGCAGGCCGGGGTCGAAGGCGAGCACCGCGGTGCTGATCTGGCGTGGCTGGCATCCGCGCAGCGCCTTGGCCTGGTGGGCGCCGGCGCCGTATTCGACGAACCGGAGGCCTTCAGCGTAGGCCTCCCGCATGGGCGCGTCGAGGGTGAGCGCGAAGTACACGCCGCTGCGGTCGCCGAGGGCGGCATAGTCGAAGCCGGCCCACTTGATGAACAGCCGCCGTCCCTTTCGGATGGTGACCAGCGTTGCGACCGCCGTGTCCGGGGCTGCTGCAGGGTCGTCACCGCCGCGGACGGCAACGTGGCAGCGGACGTCGGCGCCAGCGTCCAGGAGTGCGGAAAGGACGGTGGTGATGTGCTGGGCTTCTTCCCCGGCGCCGTTCTTCTGCCGGTTCAGACAGGTGAGTTCGGCGATGCGTGGCACGAGGGGGGCCACGTCCGCCCCGACGACCCGGTGCAGGTTTACGCCGGCGGCCGAGCACCGGTCGAGATCTTCCTTCACCCGGCGGCGTTTCCTGGCTGGAAGAGCGGCGATGTGCTCGGTGTAGCTGCCGGCGCCCAGCCGCAGGTAGTCTTCCAGCCCCCAGAAGGTGGTGGCCGCGCCGTGTGCCTGCAGGGCACCGGTCAGGTGCTGGTTGCCCACGCGGTCGGGCACCCACGCAGCGACGAGCGTGCGCACGCCCGCTGCGGCAGCGCTGTGGACGGCAGCCTCGACAAGGGACGGAAACAGCGCGGGAGTCCAGAACGTGAACGCGACTTCCGTGCGGTATCCCAAGGGACTGCCGAGCAGCAGGGCCGGGAAGAAGCGGTCGGGTCCCCAGGCCTGCACCCGCTCGACCGTGTCAGCGCAGGTCTGTACACCGCAGCAGACCTCGTCACCGGTCGGCGCCTGCCAGCCGAGGTAGGTACGGGGGTCGAAGTCGACCGCCGGTGGGGCCTCCAGGACGAACCCCGGCAGGTACGCCTGCTCACCCCGCCCGCGAGTGGCCACCGTGTGCCAGGGCCGGGCCTCGGGCATCGCCTTCTCGGTCGCGCCGACCCACGTGGGCCCGAGGTACGGCCACGCCTCGGTGAGTTCTTCGGTCTCCCAGTCCCAGTCGCGGGGCTGCACCGCGGCCTCGGCCTGCACGGCGATCCGCTGGGTTCCGCCCAATGCGTTCTCCTCGTCTCCTGCGATGGCGGCCGGTGGGTCAGCACTTGACGCAGCACCGGACCTGGCCGGCCTGGGTCGCCTCCTCGCGCCGCTGCGACCACAGCCGCTCGACCCGCGGGTCGGGGTGCGTCCACTCGAGATAGAAGCCACGGTCGACCGTCTCGATACCGTCGATCCACGGGGAGGCCAGCAGCGGAGACCCCTTGAACAGCAGCAGCCGGGTCTGCAGCGCCGTCGGCTCGACCACGCGGCTGAGCCCCGTCTCGATGAGAAAGTCCTCGAACGACAGGAGTTCGTCGTAGCCGACCCACGGGGTGAAGGGGATGAACGTCGGGTTCAGCTCGAACCCCAACCGGTCGGCCTCGGCGATGGCTGTGCGCATGTCGGCGACGTCGATGCCCTTGTCGAAGATCCGCAGAATGCGGTCGGACGGAAACTCCAGCGCAGAGGTGACCCGGCGCAGCCCCAGGCCGACGAGACGCTGTAGCTCGGCGGTGTAATGCAGGATGTGGTCGACACGGGTGGTGATCTCGAACGTGCACGGGCCGACCTCGGCGGTCACCTGCTCCATCACCTGGATCCCCAGCCGCCGGGAGTTGAAGAACTCGGCGTCGATGAAGGCGAAATGCCGTACGCCGGACGCGGCCAGCTCACGCGCGTCGGCCACCACGGCCTGCGCCTCCACCGGCGCGACCCGTCCGTCGTAGGCGCCGTAGACCGAGCAGTAGGTGCACTTGTGGTGGCAGCCCCTCGTTGCCTCCAGGTTGCCCATCAGCCCGAACGCGGTGTGGTGGGCGGGGTAGTGCACGAGATCGGGGAAGAGGTCCCGCGCCGGCCGGGTCCAGGTCATCCGGTGCCGCGGCAGCGGTGGCACGAGGCGTCCGCCGGCGAACGCGCCCGACAGGTCGCTCGCCCGGAGCTGGCCTCTGGCGTAGCCGGCCAGCTCCGCCGCGAGCCGTTCGGGCTCGTCGAAGAGCACCGCATCGACGAACGGTGCGAACGTCGACGCGTTCATCTGCGCGTACTGTCCAAACGCGACCAGCTTGCGGGCGAGCCCGGCAGAGCGCACCCGCTGCGCGAGGGCGAGGCCGCGGTCGAGGCCCTCGAACTGCTGGACCGAGAGCAACGCCAGCTCGGCGGTGCCTTCCGGCTGCGGGTCGGGGAAGACGTGGGCGTCCCATGCCGACACGCTCAGGCCCTGGTCTCGCAGGGCCGCAGCGGCGCACGCCGCGGCGAGGGGTTGCATCTCGGCCTCGAACGCGGAGATGACGAGCGCAGAAGCGTCGTTCATCGCAGACCTTTCCCCGGCCGCGTCGATGCCGGGTCACATCCGGCGCGGTGTGGTCAGCGAGACCCGGCTGGGGAAGACGCTAGGCGATGTAGAGATGAACTTCAATACCTCGATACTTCGATCAATGGTGGGTGCTCGTTACAGAGCGACGGCGGCGGCGAGTCCGACGACCATGCTCCCGATCACGGCCACGCCGAGGTAGACCGCGAAGACCCGGTTGTTGACCACGCTGCGCACGGCGACGATCGCCGGGACAGTGGTCAGCGCTCCACCGAGCAGGAAGGCGACAGCGGCGCCGGCGGACATGCCCTGGCCGAGCAGGCCGGCGACGACCGGGATGGCGCCAACGCCGTTCAGGTACAGCGGCACGCTCACCACGACCGACAGCGGGACCGCGAGGGCCCCACTGCCGCCGAGAGTGCCGGCGACGACGTCGGCGGGGACGTAGCGGACGATGAGCGCCTCGAGCAGGATGGCCAGCAGCAGCCATTTGCCGAGGCCCACGGTGTCGGAGACGAAGTCCTTGGCGATGTCACGTACCGACAGCGCACGCAGGTTCTCCCGCGCCAGCTCCCGCCACGGCCGCCCGTCATCGTCGTTGGGTGCGGCGGTGCCGCAGGAGGTGGGTGCGGCAGTCGAGCATCCACTGACCGGCGCTGGTGCGGCCTCGACAGTCGCAACCGGGCCCGGCGGTCGCCCGTTCTGGGCGGCTTCGGGTGCTAGCAAGACCGTGGGCGAGGTGGCCACCGCCATGGCGGGCATCGCGGTCGCCGTGGCGGTCACCGTGGGCATGGCGGTGCCACAGGGGGTGGGTATCGCAGTCGAGCATCCACTGACCGGCGCCGGTGCGGCCTCGACAGTCGCAACCGGGCCCGGCGGTCGCCCGGTCCGGGCCGCGTCGGGCGCTAGCGAGACCGCCGCCACCGCGGGCGAGGTGGTCACCGCCATGGCGGTCACCGCGGGCATGGCGGTCACCGTGGCTACGGCAGGCACCGTGGCTAAGGGGAGCGCGGGGAGCGCTGCAGGGGCAGCAGCGGCCGGAGGGCTGGCCGAGCAGGGGGCGGCAGGGGCGCTGGCCGAGCAGGGGACGACCGCTGTGGCGTCGCGCACCGCGGTCGCCATGGCGGTCACCGGGGCCATGGCGGGCACGTCGGCGGGCGCGGGGGCAGGGGCGCTGGCTGAGCAGGGGGCGGTCGCTGTGGTGTCGCGCTCGGTGCGTAGTGGGGACTGGAACATCCCGCGCCGCTCGAGCAGTAAGACCAGATAGCCCGCGCCGAGACTGAGTACCAGGGCGCCGACCAGCCGCGCTGTGGCGATCGGGATGCCGAACGTGGCGGCCGACAGCGCCCATATCTCGGGATCCATGGACGGCGAGGCGACCCAGAACGCCATCACGGCCGACAGCGGCACTCCCACCCGCAGAAACCGGCGGACCAGCGGGATCACCGTGAAGGAGCAGAACGGGCTGAACGCTCCGATGCAGGTGGTCAACAGCACGGCCAGCGCGCTGCGGCGGCGGAAAGCCCGGCGTGCCGCCACGTCGAGCGCCACGCGCTGGCTCAGCACCCCGAGGGCGATCGCCGTGAGGAACCACGGCAGGAGATGCCGAGTCTCGCGGACAGTGAAGCTCAGGATTTCCGTCAGCTCGTGCATGGCATCAACCTTCGTCGACCCGGCGAGGCCGGAGGGATGGCTGGGCGCGACGGGACCAGGTCAGGCGGAGCGGCCCGCTGGCTCGGGCGGGTCGAGCCAGGGAGCCTGCACGCGGGGGACGGAGTAACGGGGCAACAGGCCCATGACGACTTCCGCCGCGTTGGGGAACTTCGTGAGGCAGTTGCGGTTCACCTCGTAAAGGCTGCTGGTGCCGCGCCGCTGGCGGCTGACGAACCCCACGTCGTACAGGATCTTCAGGTGGTGGGACACGGTCGACTGACCGAGCCCGAGCGTCGCCACGATGGCCCCGACCGACATCGGCCCAGCGTTGCAGGCCAGCAGGTTGAGAATGAGAATGCGCGTGGGGTCGGACAGCGCCTGGAACCAATGCGCGTAGACTTGGGCGGTCTCCCTGTCGATACTGGTGCCTTCAGTCTCCATCGTAGATCGACGATATGCGATGAAGTGAGGGAGGTCAAGCTCGCTGGGTCGCCGCGTCAGTCGACCGCCGCGGAGAGCCGATGCACCGGGCGGGGGTAGGCCGGCCGGAAGGCGTTGGCCGGCGCAGCGGTGGAGCGGGACCCGGTGGCGGCGTCGGCGGCACGGACGGCCTCGGCCACGGCGGCGTCGAGCTCGGCAGGCTCCCAGGCGATCCTCGCGTTCACCGTGACCGTCGCCGAGAGCACCGGCGCGTCGGCGGCCAGGTCGACCGAGGGCTCCCGTCCTGCCTCCGTCACGCTCATCTTCGTCAGGCCGGCCGGGGAGGACACGGTGAGCTTGGCGTGTCCTATCGTTGCTCCGGCCCGCTGGGCGGCCGCGGCGAGTGACCGCAGCGCGACGTCGGCCCACCGCACCGGCGAGAACTCCTCCCGCGCCTCGGTGTGGAAGGTCTGGTTCAGCCAGGCCAGGTCGGCTTCGGCGGCGGCGTACCGGTCGTAGTCGAGGTCCAGCACCTGGCCGGCGGCGGAGGCGGAGGCCCACGCCGCCGTCAGCCCGTCCAGGCCGGTCCCGGTGCGGGCGGAGTAGGGGACGACGGCCGCTGACGGGAACCGCCGGGCCAGGTCGGCCACGACGTGCCCGAGCACCGGTTCCCCCACCACATCGATCTTGTTCAGGCCGATGATGTCGGCCTCGGCCAGCTGCTGGCGGAACAGGTAGGACAGGTCCGACTCCCGGCCGCCGCCGTCCCACGAGCGAGCGAACGCCCGGTAGCGCAGTGGGTCGACCACCGTGGTCAGCGGCGCCATCCTGAAATGCTCGCCGTAGAACTCGCGCATCGGGCCGAGGACGGTCGCCTGCAGGTCGGTGCAGCTGCCCACGGCCTCGGCGATGACCGTGTCGGTGCCGTCCCCGCGGTCGACCAGCGCTCGGGTCACGCCGACCAGGTCGTCGAAACGGCAGCAGAAGCAGCCGCCGGTGACCTCCGCCGCCGCATCCAGGCTCGCCCGCACGAGCTGGGTGTCGACGAGGTCGACGCCCTGGTCGTTGGTGATGACGGCAACCCGCCGCCCGCGCTCCTCCAGCCGCTTCGCCGCCTGCACCATCGTCGTCGTCTTGCCGGCGCCGAGAAAACCACCGAGCGTGATGAAGTCGATCATCCTGCTCCTTCCGCCATGGCGGCCGAGCCCTCGCATGATCGCGGCAGCCGACGGTAGGAGTCTCGCATTCTGTGCGGCTCTACGCACGCGGCCGGGCGTCCCAGTCGATCTGTCACGTAAAGTGATGATCTGTCGGCTGGTGGCTCGGCGTTGCCGGATGCTTTATCCGCGAACCTCTCTCGTGAGCTGGAGATGGCCAAGACGCTCTGTGAGGCGCTTGTATCTGTCCCTGCTGAGGAAGCCGGCGAGAGTCGACCAGTTGTCGAGTATTCTCTGCGCCGTCTCGGCTGCTCTCGCGCACGCAGCAGTGGGGTCCCAGCCCGAACGGGAAGCAAGGCGGTCGAAGCTGGACAACGTAACGTGTTCGAAGAGCCGTGAGTCGTTCAGCTTCAGACCCAGATCGTCGCCGGGAATGAACAGCACAGTGGGAACGATGTCATATGCGGGACTCGAGTGAGGCGTACGGCCGTCGGGTATGTGACCGCCCAGTTCTTGACATGTGCGTCGCCATTCCCGACCACGTTGAGGACGACGCGGTCGATTACTTCACCGACCGCCGCCTCGCCCGTGGTCAGCGGGTGGGGAGTGGGTCGGCGGTGACGGCGCTGCGGCGGCCGAGCAGTGGGGGAATGGTGGCGACGGCGACGGTGAGTTCTTCCAGGGAGGTGCCGTGCAGTGCTTGGGTGCCGTCGCAGAGGGCGCGTTCGGGGTCGGGGTGTACGTCGACGATGACGCCGTCGGCGCCGATTGCCATGCCTGCCCTGGCCAGGGGGACGACCAGGTCCCGGCGGCCGGCGGCGTGCGAGGGGTCGACGATCACGGGCAGGTGCGACAGCGTGTGCACGATCGGCACGGCGGACACGTCGAGGGTGTTCCGGGTCGAGGTCTCCGCGGTGCGGATGCCGCGCTCACACAGGACGATGTCGAGGTTGCCGCGCTGCGCGATGTACTCCGCGGCCATCAGCCACTCCTCGTAGGTCGCGACCAGCCCGCGCTTGAGCAGCACCGGCTTGCCGGCCGCGCCGACGGCCTGCAGGAGCGAGAAGTTCTGCATGTTGCGGGTGCCGATCTGCAGCATGTCGGCGTACTTGCAGACGGTGTCGACGTCGGCGGCGTCGACGATCTCGGTGACCACCGGGAGCCCGGTCTCGGCCCGGACGTCGGCCAGGATGCGCAGCCCGGCGACGCCGAGCCCCTGGAACGCGTACGGCGAGGTGCGCGGCTTGTACGCGCCGCCGCGCAGCAGGGTCGCTCCGGCGCCGCGGGCCATCTGGGCGGCGGCCAGCGTCTGCTCGGCCGACTCGACCGCGCACGGGCCGGCGATCAGCGTGAACGTGTCCGGCCCGATCGGCACCCCGCCGACGCTCACCGTGGACGTGCGGGGGTGGTGCTCGCGGCTGACCAGCTTGTACGGCGAGGTGATCCGGACGACTTCGGCGACGGCGGGCACGTGGGTGACGTCGACCGACTCCAGCACCGCCTCGTCGCCGACGACGCCGACGATCGTGCGGGTGACCCCGCGGCTGACGAACGCGCTGCCGCCTGCGGCCTCGACGCGCCGCACCACCTCGGCGAGGTCGGCGTCGCCCGCCTGCGGTGCCATCACGATGACCATGAATGTCTCCGGAACGCTCACGAAGCCCCGGGCCGGCCGGCCCGGGGCTCGAACTTGGGTAAGGGTCAGCTAGCGCCGACGCCCCCACCCGGGCACCCCGGGTGCGGCATAGCAAATCCAGCGCTGCACGCCGCGCAGCTTACCGCACCCGGTCCGACCAGCGGCGGTGCCCGCTACGCCGTCCACAGCGCCGAGATGGGGAACGCCCGGAGGCGGTCGCCGAACGGCAGCGCCTGCCCACCGGCGTACAGGACGATGCCGGCGAGCAACTGGTCGCCGGCCCGCTGCGCCAGGTGCCGGATGCCTCGGAAGTCCTCGCCTCGCACGGTCTCCGACGCCTTGACCTCGATGGCGACGATCTCGCCGGAGGCGCGCTCCAAGACCGCATCCACCTCGTAGCGGTCGCGGTCGCGGTTCACGGAGCGAAGATGGCAGGTCAGAGGCTGTTTTCCGAGGGGTCGTGTGGTTGTCCTGCCGAGAGTTGTGTGGTTGTCCTGCCGAAGGGTGCGTGGTCGTTCTGCCGGGGGGTGTGTGGTTGATCTGCCGAAGATCAACGGTGGGTGCCGGCGGCGGCTAGAGCACGTCGAGGATGACGGTGGAACCGCGGGCGGCTCGGGTGCCGCCCCTGGGGCTCTGCCGCCAGACCCGGCCGAGCACGCCGCCGAAGAAGTCGTTCGCCTGCACGGTGAACCCGCGGTCCTGCAGCCTTTGGGTCGCCTCGGCCAGGTCGAGGCGGACCACCTTCGGCACCGTCACCAGGTCCGGCCCGGTGGAGACCACGATCGTCACGACAGTGTTGCGGGCGACCTCGCGGCCGCGGTGGCTCTGCGAGATCACCGCGCCCTCCGCCACGTCGGAGCTGGGCTCCTGGGTGACGCTGGAGCGCAGCCCGGCGCGGTCGAGCGCAGCCAGGGCATCCTCGCGGCTGGCGCCGACCACGTCCGGGACCTGCACCGGCGCGGCACCGCTGGACGTCACCACCAGCAGGATCGCGCCGCGCCTGATCCGGTCGCCGGCACCGGGCTCGGTGCGCAGCACCCGCCCGGCGGGCACCCGTTCGCTGTGCTCGGTGGCGCTGAACCGGACCTTCAGCTCGGCAGCATCCGCCGCCCGGATCGCCTGCTGCTGGCTCAGCCCGGTCAGCGGCGGCACGTCGACGAACCGCCCGCTGCCGTACCACCAGCCCGCGCCGGCGGCGACGAGCCCGAGCAGCAGGATCGCCACCAGGCCGACGATGAGCCGGGACCGGTGCGCGCGCTGCTCGTCCCGGGCCGGTCCGCGGGGTCGTGCCGGCCGCCGGCCGGCCGCCGCAGCGGTCCGCAGCGCGGCCGTCGAACGGGCCCCGGCCCCCCCGGGCGAGCGGGTCGGCACTTCGACGGTGACGTCTCGGGCGGGCCCGGGCGCCGGCACCGGCGCCCGGCGTCCGGTGCGGATGGGCGCTGGCACCCGGCGCAGCCCGAGGTCGGCGCGGACGTCGGCGAGTTCGGCGAGGAATGCTCCGGCGTCCGCCGGCCTGGCGCCGGGCTCCCGCCGGGTGGCCCGCAGCACCAGGTCGTCCAGCGCCGGAGCCACCGACGGCTCGGCCGCCGACGGCGGCGGCACGTCGGAGTGCACGTGTCGGTGGGCCACCGCGATCGCCGAGTCGCCGCCGTACGGGGTGGCGCCGGTGAGCATCTCGTACAGCACGATGCCCGCCGAGTAGACGTCTGTGCGGGGATCGGCGGCCCCGCGGGAGACCTGCTCGGGCGCCACGTACGCGGCGGTGCCGAAGACCACGCCGTCCTGGGTCGTCGTGGTCGCCGCCACCGCCCGGGCCAGCCCGAAGTCGGCGACCTTGACCAGGCCGTCGTCGGAGATCAGTACGTTCTCCGGCTTGACGTCGCGGTGCACGAGGCCGGCGCGGTGCGCGGCGGCCAGCGCCGCCAGCACCGGCTCGAGCAGCGAGGTCGCCTCGTCCGCCTGGAGTCGGCCGCGCTCGGCCAGCAGGTGGCGCAGCGTCCGGCCGCGGACCAGCTCCATCACCAGGAAGACCACCTGGCCGTCCGGGCCACGGGCGGTGCCCTGGTCGTACACCGCGACCGCGTTGACGTGCGACAGCCGGGCCGCGGCGCGGGCCTCCCGGCCGAACCGGTCGACGAACACCGGGTCCCGGGCCAGCGCCGCAGCCATCACCTTGACTGCGACTGGCCGGTCCAGGCGCAGGTCGGTCCCGGAGTAGACGGTGGACATGCCGCCGCGCGCGACCCGCGCCTCGACCCGGTACCGACCGTCGAGGACGCTACCGACCAGGGGATCGGCGAGCGCCGTGTCCACGCTGTCCGAGTCTAGGGCGCGGGGGAGGTCTATTGCTGCAGGTGAGGCAGAGACTCGCTCGTTCGCGCCAGATCATCGCTGCCGGTCCCACGGCGGCGCGAGTGCGCCGCCGTACGATGAAGCCGCCGTACGATGAACTGGTCAGGACCGGGGAGCCCGCGGGAGGCGGGCTGAGAGGCCGGACGTGGATCCGCCGGCGACCCGTAGCACCCGATCGGGGTAATGCCCGCGAGGGGAGTGGTACCACGTGGATGCCGACCCGTTCGTCGTCGCCGGCCGGGCGTTCTCCAGCCGGCTGCTGGTGGGCACGGGGAAGTTCGCCTCGCACGCGCTGATGCGGGAGGCGGTGCTGGCCAGCGGGACCGAGATCGTCACGGTCGCGCTGCGCCGGGTCGACCTCGACCGCCTCGGCGAGGGAGACATCGTCGACTTCGTGCCGCCCGGCGTCGCGCTGCTGCCGAACACCTCCGGCGCCGTGGACGCGGCCGAGGCCGTCCGGCTGGCCCGGCTCGGCCGTGCCGGCACCGGCAGTGACCTGGTCAAGCTGGAGGTCACCCCGGACCCGCGGACCCTCGCGCCGGACCCGGTGGAGACGCTGTACGCGGCCGAGCGGCTGGTCGCGGACGGCTTCACCGTGCTGCCGTACTGCTCGGCCGACCCGGTGCTCTGCCACCGGCTGGAGGAGGCCGGCTGCGCGACCGTGATGCCGCTCGGCGCCTGGATCGGGTCCAACCGCGGCCTGCGGACCCGGGACGCCATCGAGGCGATCGTCGCCCAGGCCGGGGTGCCGGTCGTGGTCGACGCCGGTCTGGGGGTGCCCAGCGACGCCGCCGAGGCAATGGAGATCGGCGCCGACGCGGTGCTGGTCAACACCGCGATCGCGGTCGCCCGCGACCCGGTCGCGATGGCGCAGGCGTTCGCGCTGGCCACCCGGGCCGGCCGGCTGGGCTACCTGGCCGGCCGCGGGACCGTCCGCGCCGCCACCGAGGCTGCGGCGTCCTCCCCGCTGACCGGCTTCCTGGACCGGGTCCCGGGCCCGGTCCCCACCGGTGCGGCGGGAGCACTGTGAGCACACCGAAGGGGCGGTTCGCCCACGAGCTGGAGCGACTGGACCTCGCTGCGCTGTCCGCGACCGCGCAGCGGGCCACCGACGGCGAGGTGACCGCCGTGCTACACCGCCTCCGCGCCGACGGCGACCGGCTGGACCTACACGATCTCGCCGTGCTGCTGTCCCCGGCCGCGACCCGGCGGCTCGAGGAGCTGGCGCAGGCCGCGCAGGCGGTGACCGTGCAGCGCTTCGGCCGGGCGGTGCGGCTGTTCGCCCCGCTGTACGTCTCCAACTCCTGCCTGTCCACCTGCACCTACTGCGGGTTCGCCAAGGGGCTCCCGATCGCCCGGCGCACCCTGTCGGTGGACGAGGTGCAGGCCGAGGCCCGGCTGCTGTCCGGCCGCGGCTTCCGCCACCTGCTGCTGGTGGCCGGCGAGCACCGGGTGGAGGTCTCCCAGGACTACCTGCTCGCCGTCGTCGAGCGGCTGCGGTCGTTCGTGCCGTCGCTGTCGGTCGAGACCCAGACTTGGTCCGACGACACCTACGCGCGGCTGGTCGCGGCCGGCCTGGAAGGGGTCGTGCACTACCAGGAGACCTACGACCGGGCGCGGTACGCGCAGGTGCACGCCGCGGGATGGAAGCGGGACTACGACCGCCGGCTTTCCGCCTGCGAGCTGGCTGCGGTCGCCGGCGTGCGCCGCCTCGGTGTCGGCGCGCTGCTCGGGCTGGCCGAGGACTGGCGTGCCGACGTGCTCGCGGTGGCCGCGCACGCCGCGTTCCTGGTCCGGCGGTTCTGGCGCACCGAGGTCACCGTGGCGCTGCCCCGGATCAAGCCGTCGGCCTCCGGCTACCGGCCGGCGGTGCCGGTCGGCGACGCGGAGTACGTGCAGGCGCTCGCGGCGCTGCGGCTGTACGAGCCGGAGGCCGGCATCGTGCTGTCCACCCGGGAGCCGGCGCCGCTGCGGGACGGCCTGGTGCGGATCGCGGTGACGCACATGTCGGCCGGCTCGTCCACCGAGCCGGGTGGGTACTCCCATCCGGGGGCGGCGCAGGAGCAGTTCGCCGTCTCCGACGAACGGTCGCCGGCCGACGTGGCGGCCATGCTGGCGGCGGCCGGCTACGAGCCGGTCTGGAAGGACGCGTTCCCGCTGCACGCCGCCGCCCAGTGACTGCCGCCCCAGCAGCTAGGGTCGTCGTGGTGGGCGCTGGGCTGGCCGGCGCCCGCACGTGCCAAGAACTGCGGGCCCGCGGCTATGCCGGGGAGCTGCTGCTGGTCGGAGCGGAGGCCCGGCCGCCGTACGACCGGCCGCCGCTGTCGAAGCGGGTGCTGCTCGGTGAGGCCGAGGACAGCACGCTCGACCCGGACTGGTACGGCGGCGCCGAGCTGCGGCTCGGGGTCACCGCCACCGGCCTCGCGCCGGGCGTGCTGGCCACCACCGCCGGCGAGCTGCGCTGGGACCGGCTGGTGCTGGCCACCGGCGCAGTGCCGCGGCGGATCGGTGGCGGTGGTGGCGACGGCGGCGACGGCGGGGCGCGCGTGCTGCGCACGGCGGAGGACTCGCTGCGGCTGCGGGCGGCGTTCGTGCCGGGCGCCCGGGTGGTGGTCGTCGGCGCCGGCTGGATCGGCGCCGAGGTGGCCACCGCGGCGGCCCGGCGCGGCTGCGCGGTCACCGTGGTCGAGGCGGCCGCCGCCCCGCTCTCGGTCGCTCTCGGCGAGGAGGCGGGCTCGCGGACCGTTCCGTGGTACGCCGAGGCCGGGATCACGCTGCGGGTCGCCGAGCCGGTGGCGGCGGTGGACGGCATGTCGGTCACGCTCGGCAGCGGACAGGTGCTGCCCGCCGACGTCGTGGTGGAGGGGATCGGGGTGCGGCCCGACCTCGGCTGGCTGGCCGGCTCCGGGGTGGAGGTCGACCCGCGCACGGGCGGCGTCGTGGTGGACGCCGCCTGCCGGGCGTCGCTGCCCGGGGTGCTCGCGGTCGGCGACTGCGCCGCCCGGTGGTCGCCGCGCACCGGCCGCCGGGTCCGCACCGAGCACTGGGACGACGCGCTGCGCGCGCCGGACGTGGTGGCGGCGTCGCTGCTCGGCGAGGACGCGGCGTACGACCCGGTGCCGTACGTGTGGTCCGAGCAGTTCGGCCGCTACCTGCAGTGGGCGGGCTGGCGGGACGGTTCGCCGGCGGTGTGGCGCGGCGACCCGGGCTCCGACCGCGCCTGGGCGGCGGCGTGGCTGGACGCGGGCGGCCGGCTGACCGGCTTCCTGGCCGTCGACCGGCCCCGGGACGCCGTCCAGGCCCGGCGCGCGATCGACGCCGGCCGGGTCCCCGACCCCGCCCGGCTCGCCGACCCGGCCGTCCCGGTCCGGGACGCCTGACCCTGGTGACAGGGGCAACCCGGAGTCCCCGCTCATGGCGCGAGAGTGGCAGGCTAGATACGTGAGCGAGGTCGACGAGTGGCTGACCGTGACCGAGGTCGGCGAGCGGCTCGGCCTGCCGGTGAGCCGCATCCAGCAGATGCTCCGCGACGGTGCCCTGGCCGGTGTCCGCCAGGACGACGGGCAGGTCCGGGTGCCGGCGGACCTGCTCGTCGGCGACGCGGTAGTCAAGGGTCTCAACGGAGTCCTGACGCTGCTGCGCGACGCCGGGTACTCCGACGACGAGGCGCTGCGCTGGCTGCACACCCCGGACGACACACTGCCGGGCACGCCGGTCGAGGCGCTGCGCACCGACCGCGGCAAGGAGGTCAAGCGCCGAGCCCAGGCCCTGGGGTTCTGAGGCACTGGGGTTTGCGGCAGTGGGGTTCTAGGGTCGGTGGCATGGTCAGCCGGCGTGCCGAGATCGTGATGACCGCGCCCGAGGTCGCGGCTTACCTGCGGGACGGGCGCACGATCGTGCTGGTCACTCAGGGGCCGGACGGGCTGCCCGACCCGGTGCCGATGTGGTACCTGGTCGACCAGGCCGGTGCGGTGCGGATGCGGACGTATGCGACCTCGCAGAAGGCGGCCAACCTGCGGCGGCAGCCGTGGGTCGCCTGTCTGGTCTGCGATGGAGAACGGTACGCCGAGCTGCGCGGTGTGCAGCTCACCGGCCGGGTCGAGCTGGTGACCGACCCGGAGTGGATCGCCGATGTGGTGGCGGGGCTGATGGTGAAGTACGAGGGGCTGGCCGCCGAGCACGTCCCGGCGGCGCGGGCGGCGGCGTTCGCGCGGGCCGGCAAGCAGGTCGGCCTGCTGCTGCACGTGGACCGGGCGGTCTCCTGGGACCACAGGAAGTTGGACGGGGCCGGCCGATGAGGGTGACCGTGAACGGGACAGAGCGCCGGGTCGCCCCGGGCACCACGCTGCCGAGCCTGCTCGCCGAGCTCGGGCTGCGGCCGGGCTCGGTGGTGGTGGAGCGCAACGGCACCGCGCTGCTGCGGTCCGAAGTGGACGCGGTCGTGCTGGGCGACGGCGACCGGCTGGAGCTGGTGCGTGCGGTCGCCGGTGGGTGAGCCGGGCGCCGACCGCCGGCGGGAGCGGCTGGCCGCCGCCCGGCTCTATCTGTGCACCGACGCCCGCAGCCGGCAGGGCGACCTGGCCGCGTTCCTCGACGCCGCGCTGCGCGGTGGGGTGGACGTCGTCCAGCTTCGGGAGAAGGGGCTCGAGGCGCGGGCGGAGATGGCCTACGCGGAGGTGTTCGCCGACGCGGCCGCCCGCCACGGTGCGCTGTGGTCGGTGAATGACCGGGCAGACCTCGCCCTGGCCGTCGGCGCCGACGTGCTGCACCTCGGCCAGGATGACCTGCCGGTGCCGGTGGCCCGGCGCATCCTCGGCTCGGCACCGCTGGTCGGCCGGTCCACCCACACCGAGGCGGAGGTGGCCGCGGCCGCGGCCGAGCCCGGGGTCGACTACTTCTGCGTCGGGCCCTGCTGGCCGACGCCGACCAAGCCGGGCCGTCCGGCGCCCGGGCTGGACCTGGTGCGGTACGCGGCCCGGCTGGCCCCGCCGGAGTCCGCCAGCGCCCGTCCCTGGTTCGCGATCGGCGGCATCGACGCCGACCGGCTCGGCGAGGTGCTGGCCGCGGGCGCCCGCCGGGTCGTCGTGGTCCGCGCCATCACCGAGGCGGCCGACCCGGAGGCCGCCGCTCGGGCACTGCGCGACCGCTTGGCCGAGGCGGCCGACACCGCCGCCGGGGCGCTGCACCATCGCATTGCCGACGCCCCGACCGGCCCGCCTGCGCCGGCCCGACCTGCGCCGGCCCCGCCCCCGCCGGCCCCGCCCGCGCCAGCATGGCCCGGCTGACCTACCTCGCGGTGCTGGCCGGCTGCCTGCTCGGCACGCTGCCGCTGGAGCTGTGGCTGCGCACCCGGGTGTACGCCCGGCCACGCCGCTGGCTGCTCGCCGTCGCGCCGGCGTTCGTCCTGTTCACCGCGTGGGACCTGTACGCGATCGCCCGCAGGCACTGGTGGTACGACCCGCGGCAGACCACCGGCGTGCTGCTGCCCGGCCGGCTCCCGCTGGAGGAAGCGCTGTTCTTCCTGGTCGTCCCGACCTGCGCGATCCTCGCCTTCGAGGCGGTCCGCGCGGTGCTCGGCTGGCCCGCCGGCGACGAGCCGGATGCGGATGGCGACTGTGGCGGCGGCACCCGGTGACCTACACCCAACTGGCCCTGCTCGCCGCCGTCGCGGCGGTGCTCGCCGACACGGTGCTGCTGCGCACCCGGCTGCTGGGCCGCCGGCTGTTCTGGACCGCCTACGCGATCGTGCTCGGCTTCCAGCTGGTGACCAACGGCATCCTCGCCGGCCGGCACGTCGTCAGCTACGACCCGGCCGTGATCCTCGGCCCCCGCCTCTGCTTCGCCCCCGTCGAGGACCTGCTGTTCGGCTTCGCGATGGTCACCCTCACGCTGTCGACCTGGGTCCGGCTGGGACAGCGGGGACGGCCGGTGCGCAACGCCGGTCACAGCCGGTCGGCGCGCCGGCGCGCGGCCGCGGCGCGGGCCAGGCCCGGGCCCACGACCGCGAGCCGCCGCGCCAGCGGCACGGACACCCGGCGGTCCAGCACCCGGTAGTCGGCCCGCTCGACCTCGTCGAGGATGCCGCGGTAGGGCCGCAGCGCCGTGCGGACGCAGTCGCGGCTGGTCGGGTGCAGCAGAGCGATCCCCGGCTCGGCGGAGCGGTACAGCTCCCTGGCCCGGGCGATCTCGTAGGCCAGCAGCCGCCGGACGGGTGCGTCCACCACGCCGCGGGCCAGCCGCTGCCGGTCCACCCCGAAGTGCGCCAGGTCCGCCATCGGCAGGTAGACCCGCCCGCGGTGGAGATCCTCACCTACGTCCCGGATGAAGTTGGACAGCTGGAACGCCACCCCGAGGTCGACCGCGTACGGCTCGGCGACGGCGGTGTCGACGACCGGCTCCAGGATCGGGAGCATCAGCAGCCCGATCGCCGCCGCCGAACCCCACATGTACCGCATCAGGTCGTCCCAGTCGCGGTACTCGGCCACGGTCAGGTCCATCCGCATCGAGGCCAGGAAGTCCTCGAACCGGTTCAGCGGGATGTCCCACCGGCCGACGGCGTCCAGCACGGCGCGCACGACGAGGTCGCCGGTGCCGTTGCGCAGGCCGCTGCCCCACTCCGCCAGCCGCGCCGCCTTCTGGGCGGCGGTGAGCGTCGAGTCGGGGTCGTCGACGAGCTCGTCGGCGTACCGCGCGAAGCCGTACAGCGCATGCACGTAAGGCCGCTTGGCCGGCGGCAGCAGCAGCGTGGCCAGGTAGTAGGTGCGGCCGTGGCGGGCGTTCAGCCGGCGGCAGTGTTCGTAGGATGCGCGCAAGGCCGGATCGGTGATCCCGGCAGCGTCCAGCTCCCGCCGGCTCACGGCCCGGTCGGCGCCGTGCTGGCCGTCGGCGTGCCGGCCAGGACCGACCCGGCCAGCGCCGACGGCAACGGCCCGTCCTCGCGCAGGCCGTGCTCGTGCTCGTGGCCGTACCCGTGCCCGAGGACCGTGTAGGTGACCGCGACGCTGGCCAGTGCCGTAGCCAGCGTCGGCAGGATCTCCAGGAACATGTTCTCGCCCTGCGGGGTGATCATCATCGAGAGCCAGACGCTGGCGCCCGCGGCCAGCAGCCAGACCCGGTGTGGCAGCCGGACCGCGGCGGCGACCACGACTGACCAGATCACGTACCACGGCTGCACGACGGGCCCGAGCATCACCATCGCGAGCAGCGCCAGGGCCAGCGCCGGCACCGGTCCGAGCCGCCTGGCCCGCAGCCACAGGGCCAGCACGGTCACCGCGGTGAGCGCCTGCCCCACGACCCGCAGCAGCGAGATCGTCGGGTCGGCCGAGGTGATGAAGTTTGGCAGGCCGCGCAGCACGTCGACGAGCATCGCCAGCCCGGTCGGGACGGACAGCCAGGTCACCACCTGGCCGGGGGTGTTCAGCTGCCGCACCCAGCCGAGCCCGAGGCCGGTGGCGAAGGTGAGCAGCCCAGCCGTGGCCAGGGCGACCGCGCCGACCCGCAGGCAGGCCCGCAGCAGCGTCGCCCGGCCGGCCAGTCGGCGCGCCCAGACCGGGGCGAGGAACGCCAGCGCGAGCACCGCCGGCGCCTTCACCAGCACCGCGCAGGTGGCCAGCGCGACGCCGGCCGCGAGGCGCCGCTCGTCGGCGGCCTCGACCGCGACCGTGACGCCGGCCACGACCAGCCCGAGCATCAGCGCGTCGTTGTGCCCGCCGCCGACGAAGTGCACGAGCACCAGCGGGTTGAGCAGGCCCAGCCAGAGCGCGCCGCGCGGGTCGACCCCGCAGGCCACGGCCAGGCGGGGCAGGTAGCGGGCCATCAGCAGCACCCCGGCGACCGCGAGCAGGCGCATGCACAGCACCGTGATGACCACGTGGTCGCGGGTCACGGTCGCGACCAGCCGCCCCAGGGTCAGCCACAGTGGGCCGTACGGGGCCGGGGTGTCCACCCACATCCGGGAGATCTCGTCCAGGAACGGCCCCGGCAGTGCCGCCGGGCCGTAGGTGTACGGGTCGAGCCCGGCGTGGGTGATCTGCGCCTGCGCGGCGTAGCTGTATAGGTCACGGCTGAACAGGGGCACCGCCACGACCAGCGGCGCGCCCCAGAGCGCCGCTATGCGCAGCAGCCGGGTCTGCTCGGTGCCCGGCTCCCGCCGCCGCACCGAGCGGCCGAGGTGCAGCCAGGCCAGGGCGAGGACGGCGAGCCCGGCGTAGACCAGGGTGAGCGCGATCCGCTCGCCCACACCGTGCCGGAGCACGGCGAGCACCGGGGTGCGCTTGACCGGGTCATAGGCCGGCATGGCTCCGGCGCCGAGCGAGCCGAGCAGCAGCAGCACCGAACCGGCCAGCCCGGCGGCCACGGTCCGGTGCAGCGGGTGGTCCCAGACTCGCCCCATGCCGGCGGTCGCGCCGGGGTGGGCGGCTGTCGCCGTGGCGGTCATGCCTCCACGGTCCCGGCCGTCGCCCCGCCGGCCGCCTTCCGGCCGTTGCCCGGCGGTGGCAGGATCTCGAACAGCACCGCCGACGAGCCCACCACCAGCCCGGCGAGCACTGCCTGCACGATCGCGCTCACATCCACCGTGCCGCCCTTCGGCATGAGCAGCATCGATAATACGGCCGAGGCGGTCATCACGGCCGTCCGGGTGCCGACCGTACGGATGCCGGCTGCGACAAGGACGAACCCCCACAGCAGGTACCACGGCTGTACGACCGGGCTGAGCACGACGAGCGCGATCAGCCCCAGCCCCAGCGAGCCGACGACCCCGTGGCGCTCCGGCCGGGCCAGCAGCAGCAGGCAGATCACCAGCGCGGCGAGCCCACCGGCGCCGCGGAACACCTTGATCGCCTCGTCGGTGTAGTCGCCGAGCCCGACCAGCTTGGTCAGCGCGCCGGACGCCTCCCCGAGCAGGGTGGTGCCGGACAGCCAGTTACGCACCGCACCGGGGGTCTGCAGCGCGCTCACCCAGCCGTAGCCGAGGCCGGTGAGCCAGGTGATGCCGGCGACCGTGCCACCGGCGACCACACCGGTGTACGCGCCGGCCCGCAGCAGCCGGGCCCGGCCGGGCAGCTGCCCGGCCCACAGCGGGATCAGGAACACCAGCGCGAGCGCCGGCGCCGGCGCCTTGATCAGGAGGGCCAGGGCACAGGCGACCACGCCGGCCGCCGGCCGCCGGTCCAGCGCGAGCACGAGCCCGGCCACGACGAGCCCGACCAGCAGCGCGTCGTTGTGCGCGCCGGAGACGAAGTGCAGCAGGACCAGCGGGTTGAGCACGCCCAGCCACAGCGCACGCTCCGGCGCCACGCCGCAGTGCCTGGCCAGCCGCGGGACGTAGCACACCAGCAGCAGCACGCCGAGGAGCGCGAGCAGCCGCATCGCCAGGACCGTGGCAACGACATGCCCGCCGCCGAGGCCGACCACCCACCGGGCCAGCGTCAGGAACACCGGCCCGTACGGCGCCGGCGTGTGCCACCACATGCCGCTGACGTCGTCCCGGAACGGGCCGGGGACGGCGGCCGGCCCCCAGAAGTACGGGCTGGAGCCCTGCTGCACCAGCCATCCCTGCGCCGCGTAGCTGTAGACGTCCTTGCTGAACATCGGCGGCGCCACGGCCAGCGGCAGCGCCCACAGGCCCAGCGTGACCACCAGTGACCTCAGCCGCGGGCCGTCAGGCGTGGCCACCAGCCGGCCGAGCAACAGCCAGGCGACGACCAGCAGCGCCAGCCCGGTGTAGGCGATGACCAGCGCGACGGCGGGTGTCTGGCGAAGGTGGTGGATGACCGGCACGCCGGCGAACGGGTCCCGCATCGGCAGGGCCCCGGCGGCACAGCCGCCGAGCGCGAGCGCCGCCGACCCGGCCAGGCCGAGGATCCGGTAGCGGTCGAGGACGCCCAACTCGCGGGTCTGTCGGTAGCGTGACTCCGAGGGCTCGAGCGCGGACGGCACGGCCCCGAAGGTTACCCGGGAAGCGGTTGCGAAGTCGCGCCGGCCCGGGCGTGGCGCGCCTGGGCCGGAAAGAGAACCGTAGAGTACGTTAGTTGGCCGAACCGGCCAGATCGGTCACAGTACGCTTGCCTCATGACAGTGCTGGCCCGGCGGCCTCCCTCGCTCCGCTCCAGTTGTGTGCTCACTCGGGAGGCCGCCTCATGAGACTGACCGTGCGAGACCGGCTGGCCGAGGGCCGCCCGACGTTCTCTTTCGAGTTCTTCCCGCCCAAGACCGACGAGGGTGAGCGGCAGCTCTGGCAGGCGATCCGCCAGCTCGAGCCGCTGCGGCCCTCGTTCGTCTCGGTGACCTACGGGGCCGGCGGGTCGACCCGGGACCGTACGGTCGCGATCACCGAGCGGATCGCGACAGACACCACGCTGCTGCCGATGGCGCACCTGACCGCGGTGAACCACTCGGTGGCCGAGCTACGGCACATCATCGGCCGGCTGGCCGGGGCCGGGGTGCGCAACGTACTGGCGCTGCGCGGCGACCCACCCGGCGACCCGCTGGGGGAGTGGCCGAGGCACCCGCAGGGCCTCGCGTACGCCGAGGAGCTGGTGCGGCTGGTGAAGCGGCACGGGGACTACTGCGTCGGCGTGGCCGCCTTTCCCGAGAAGCACCCCCGGTCCCCGGACGTCGAGTCCGACGACGCGCATTTCATCAGCAAGTGCCGGGCCGGCGCGGACTTCGCGATCACTCAGATGTTCTTCCGGGCCGAGGACTACCTGCGGATGCGGGACCGGGTCGTCGCGCTCGGCTGCGACGTCCCGATCATCGCCGGCATCATGCCGATCACCAACGTGCGCGGCATCCAGCGGTCCGCCGAGCTGTCCGGCGCAGCCTTTCCGGCCGAGCTCGCGGCCCGGCTCTACGCGGTCGAGGACGACCCGGCCGCCGTCCGCCGGGTGGGCGTCGAGATCGCCAGTGCGCTGTGCGACCGGCTGCTCGCCGAGGGCGTGCCCGGGCTGCACTTCTACACGCTGAACAGGTCGACCGCGACCCGCGAGGTCTGGGCCAGCCTCGGCCTCGGCGCCCGCACCTAGCGGGCCTGCCGATGACCGCGACAGGCGAGCCGCCGCGGGAGAGCGTGACGGTGCTCGGCTCGGGTACCGCCGAGGCGGCGCCCGACCTGATCGTCGCGACCTTCGGCAGCGAGGCGCGGGCCGGCACCGTCGCCGAGGCCCTGGACGGCTCGGTGCGGGCGCTGACCGAGGTGATCGCAGCGCTGCGGGCCGGCGGGGTCGGCGACTCCGACCTGGCCACCGGCTCGGCTTCCATCTGGCCGATCGAGGACCAGCAGGGGCGGGTGACCGGCTACCGGGCCAGCCAGCAGCTCACCGCCCGGCTGCGTGACCTGGCCCGGGCCGGCGCCCTGGCCGGCGAGGCTATCGCCGCGGGCGGCGACGCGGCCCGGCTGCACGGGCTGGCCTTCGAACTGTCCGACGGCCGTGAGGTGCGCGAGCGGGCCCGGGCCGAGGCCTGGCAGGACGCCCGCGCGAAGGCCGGCCAGCTGGCCGCCCTGGCCGGGCGCACGCTGGGCCGGGTGGTGCGGGTCCGGGAGGACGGCCAGCCGCAGCCGTTCCCCCGACAGCGCCTGGCGTTCACCGCCTCGCACCGGGAGTCGGCGGCAATGCCGATCGAGCCCGGCACCACGACCGTCACCGTGCTGATCGAGGCGGAGTGGGCGTTGCTGGGCTGACCTGGATCGGGTCCGGCCGCAGTCCCATCAGGCGGGGCCGACCAGCCCGGCCACGATCTCGGCGGACAGCGCGACCAGGGGGAGAGAGCCGCCGGGGTGTACCGAGCCGCCGACCAGGAACAGCCCGGGCACTGGCGAGCGGTTGCGCGTCCGGAGGAAGGCGGCTCGGCCGTTGGACGAACTGCCGTAGATGGCACCGCCCGGTGCTCTGGTGAGGCGGGCCAGGTCGGCCGGGGTGATCACCTCGCTGAACAGCAGCCGGTCGGCGACGGGCAGGCCGCGGCGGGCCAGCAGCCCGAGCAGCCGGCCGGCATAGGACCCGGCCAGCTCCGGGGAGTCCCAGTTCACCGCGCCCGGGCCGCGGCCGTGGCGCGGGGCGTTGACCAGCACCGACCAGGCCTCGTGGCCTTCGGGGCGGACGGCCGGGTCATCGGGGCAGCTGATGTGGATCGCCGGGTCGGCCACCGGGGCAGCCGGGTCGCCGAAGACCGCGTCGAGCTCGGGGTCGCGGGCGTCCGGGAACAGCACGTTGTGGTGAGCCAGCCCCGGGGTCCGGCCGCGCACCCCGAGCAGCAGGACGAACCCGGACAGTGACGGCACTGCCCGCCGAACCCGGCGCAACAGCCGCGGCTGCGGCAGCAGGTCCCGGTAGACGTGCCGGGCGTCTGCGTTCGCCACCACGACGTCGGCCGGCAGCCGTCCCCCGTCGGCCAGCCACACCCCGCTCACCCGCCCGGCCGTGGTCTCGATCTGCACCACGTCGACACCGGTGCGCACGGTCCCGCCGCGTGCCGCCACCCGGTCGGTGAGCGCTTCGGCGAGCCGGTGCAGGCCGCCCCCGATGTACCAGCCGCCGAACGCCTGCTCGATGTACGGCACCGCGGCGAGCTTGGCCGGGGCGCGGCGCGGGTCGGACCCGGTGTACGTGGCGTAGCGCTCCAGCAGCGTGCGCAGCCGCGGGTCCTCCAGGTACCGGCCGCCGAGCTGGCGCAGGGTGCGGCCGGGCGCGATGGCGAGCAGGGTGCGCACCCGCAGCGCCTGGCGGGCGAGGTCGGCCAGCCCGGTCACCGCCGAGCCGAGGTACGGGCCGCGGACCGCCTGCCAGATCCGCTCGCCGCGCTGGGTGAGCTGCTGCCATTCGCGGCCGGCCCCTGGGCCGAACGCCGCGTCCAGCCGCGCTCGGAGCATCTCCGGGTCGGTGGTCGAGTCCAGCCGAGTGCCGTCGGCGAACCGGTACCGGACGATCGGCTCCACCGGACGCAGATCCAGCACCGACCCGATCGGGTCGCCGGTGTCCCGGAACAGGTCCTCGAACACCTGTGGCAGCGTCAGCAGCGACGGTCCGGTGTCGAACCGGAACCGCCCGGACGAGGTCTGCCGCTCGTACACTCCGAGCTTGCCGCCGACCCGCTGTGCCTGCTCGCACACCGAGACCTCGTGGCCAGCGGCGGCCAGCCGGGCGGCGGCGGCCAGTCCGCCCACTCCGGCACCGACCACGACCACTTTGCTCATGGCAGCGACCGTGCCGACCGGGCCGACCGGGCCAGCGCCTCTAGCCGGCTGGCCCGCCGGGAGCGGGCAACAACCAGCCGCCCCACGACCACCCGACCGACCATCAGCGGCCAGCATAACCCGGCCTGGCCGATCCAGGATACTGATCGTGCAACCAGTGAGACGACGGCAACCCAGTGGGACGACGTGGGCTTCCTGGGGCGCCGTGGCTGCGGCCCACGACGGTCTGACCGACTACCGGCAGGTGAGCGGTTGGGCCGGTCCGGGACACTGATCGTGCAGCCTGGGCGAGCACGGTGCCGGCGGTGGAACACCGACCGCCGCCCGATCACGGCCGCCTCCGGTCAGGGCTGCCTCCGGTCAGGGCCGCCCGCCGTCACGACCGGGGGCCCTCCGCCCGGAGTGGGTCGGTGCTCGGCGGGTCGGCGTCCGCTGGGCCGGTGCGGGCTGGGCCGATGTGGCGGGCTGGGCCGATGTGGGCTGGGGCCAGTGGCAACCGGACGCCGAGCACCGCGAACGGACGGCTGTCGCCGGGGAAGAGATGGTGCCGGACCAGGTCGACGAAGCCGAGCGACCGGTACAGCCGCCAGGCGCGGGTGTCACCCTCCGGCGTGGACAGCAGCACGGTCCGCTGCGGCAGCCCGTCGACCAGCGCAGTGAGCAGGGCCCGGCCGATGCCGCGGCCCTGCCAGGCCGGGCGGACGTGCAACTCGGACAGCTCGAAGCAGCCGGCCAGCCACTCCCGGACCAGCGCCGGCGGCAGCGCGGCGCGCACTTGGTCGTGCCACCACTGCCCCGGGGCGGTGGCGTAGCCGTAGGTGAACCCGACCAGGGCCCCGTCCGGACCGGCGAGGTCGTTGCTGCCGGCCAGCGCGGCCATGCCGCGGAAGCCCGCCCGCCGGGTGTGCGCGACGGCGAAGCCGGCCCGGTGCTGGCCGGCCTC
>Ga0066388_100000079_pt1 | contig 29906 bp, 14 predicted proteins | sample PanSoiMetaGPlot6_FD_64539 | JGI IMG/M metagenome (GOLD analysis project Ga0066388, IMG submission 64539) | Tropical forest soil microbial communities from Panama analyzed to predict greenhouse gas emissions - Panama Soil - Plot 6 (Hybrid Assembly) | ecosystem: Environmental > Terrestrial >...
AGCGGGGCGTCAGTGTTCATTGACGAATCGGACGCTGTCAACCTCGGGTCAACCTCATCATCAGCAAGTGCCACATTCGACCTGCAAGCAGGCAGCGACATCAGCAATACGGCTAGCACGGGGACGGTTACGGCGGCGAACGTCGTCTTGCGAGCCTTGTCCACCGGGGCGATCACCGTGAACGCAAATGTCACCGGCACGAACAGTGTGAGCCTGCAGGCCGGCGGCGACATAACCACCCCCGCTATAGGCAGAATCATATCCAGCGGCGGGCTCGTTACCCTCACATCCGACAACGGCAGCATAGGAACGGGCTCGGGGGCCGGTCAACGTGTGTTGACCACGGCAGCCAATCTGGTCGCCAATGCCGCCAGCGCTGGCAAAAGCGTATTCATTGATGAGTTCGACGGCGTCACCCTCGGCAGTGGAGTGCTTACAAATGGCGCAGCCGATGTCTTCAATCTTGTTGCCGCCACTGGAGCCAGTGGTGATGTCATTGTTCTGAACAATGTGTCGGCAGGAAGTTCTGTCACGCTTAAAGCCGGTTCTGGGGCGCAGACAGGAAATATACTGCAGGCAAACGGGTCCAGCGGTCGCCTGATTTCGACAACCGGAACCGTGGATCTCAGCGCAAATGGCACCACCGGAATTGGTGCAACAAGCAATCGCTTGCTCACTACGGCCGGCAATCTGGTCGCTAATGCAAGCGGTAGCGGAGCTTCTGTGTTTGTAGACGAGGCCGACGGTGTAAACCTGGGCGCCGGTGCCTCCTCGGCTGGTGCGACTTTTGACGTCCTGGCCGGCGGGTCTGTCAGCAACACAGCCGGCACCGGGACGGTAACGGCTACGGATGTCGTGCTCAGAGCGTCGAGCGGGACTATTACCGTTAACGCAGATATCACGGGCACCGGCAGTGTCAGTCTCCGAGCCGGCGGCAACATCACCACTCCTGGCACGGGCCGGATCATTTCCAGCGGCGGGCTTGTTACCCTGACATCTGACACGGGCAGCATAGGCACAGGCGCGGGAGGTGGACAGCGGGTGTTGACGACAGCGGCCAGCCTGGTGGCTAAAGCTGACACTGCTGGTCAGAGCGTGTTTATCGATGAATTCGATGGAGTGACGCTCGGAAACGCTTCCCTGACGAATAGCGCCGGTGACAGATTTGATCTGGTTGCCGCCACTGGAGGAAACGGCGACATCGTTGTTTTAAACGATGTTACAGCTGGCAGTATTGTCTCGCTTCAAGCCGGATCTTTCTCCCAGGCAGGGAACATCCTTCAAGGTGCCGCTGCCACCGGCCGGCTGATTTCCGGTACGGGCACCGTCACTGTTACCGCCAACGGCACAACCGGTATCGGCGAAAGCAGTAACCGTCTGTTGACCACAGCAGGCAATCTGACTGCTAACGCAACCGGAAGCTCGGCTTCCGTCTACATAAGTGAGCAGGACGACGTCAACCTGGGTTCCGGCGCGTCTTCTGCCAATTCTGCATTCGACCTGGTGGCAGGCGGTAGCATCAGCAACACGGCGGTCACCGGCGCAGTGTCGGCCACGACCGTCTCGCTCAACGCGACAGCCGGGGCTATCATTGTCAATGCTGACCTCACCGGCTCGACCAGCGTCAGTCTGCATGCCAGCGGCAACATCACGACCCCGGCAGCCGGCCGGATTGTTTCCAGCGCTGGAGTGGTAACGCTCACGTCCGACAACGGAAGCATCGGACTGGGCACGGCGGCTGGACAAAGGGTATTGACGACGGCAGCCAACCTCGTGGCTAATGCTGCGGCGCCTGGGCAAAACGTCTTCATCGACGAGTTCGATGGGGTGACACTTGGTAGCGGATTGCTCACCAGTGGAGCGGCAGGCACGTTCGACCTTGTCGCTTCCACAGGCGCCAGTGGAAATGTGGTGGTTCTAAATGATGTGACGGCGGGAAGTAGCCTGTCGGTTCAGGCTGGGTCCGGTGCGCAGACAGGAAACATCCTGCAAGGTGCTGGCGCAACCGGTCGTCTTTTGGCTGCTTCCGGAACGGTTTCACTGGGCGCAAATGGCACAACCGGCATAGGAGATTCCGGCAACAGGCTGAGAATTACGGCAGCGAACCTGGTGGCCAATTCAACCGGCAGCGGATCGTCCGTGTTTCTCGATGAGGCAGACGGTGTCAACTTGGGCGCCGGCTCGTCTGCCGCTGACGCCACTTTCGATCTGCTGTCCGGCGGTAGCCTGACCAACACTGCTGGCACCGGAACCGTAACAGCGGCAGCCGTGGTCATCAGGGCGACGTCCGGAACTATCACGATAAATGCTGACATTACCGGCACCAGCAGTGTCAGCCTGCAGGCGGCCGGCGATTTGACGACTCCGGGTTCTGGACGGGTGATCTCCAGCGCCGGCTTGGTCACTCTGACAGCGGACGGCGGTAGCATAGGCACGGGCACCGGTGCCGGACAGCGTTTCCTGACCACGGCAGCCAACCTGGTTGCCAACGCAACCAGCGGTTCTGTATTCATCGGTGAGACCGATGCTTTGAATTTCGGTGCTGCTTCTTCATCGGCGGGAGCGACGTTCGATGTAGAAGCCGGCAATAACATCACCAACACCCCAGGCACTGGCAGTATCGCTGCCACCGATGCAGTTTTGCGCTCCACTGCTGGAACGATTACTGTGAATGCGAATATCACGGGCACGAACAGCGTCGACCTGAGGGCGAACGGGGACGTAACGACCGCCGGCAGCGCCAGGGTGGTTTCGATTAACGGGTTGGTAAGACTGACATCCGATACCGGTAGCGTGGGCACGGGCTCCGGACAAAGGGCGCAGACCACGGCCGGCAGCCTTGTCGCCCACGCAGCGCAGGGTGTCTTTGTCGACGAGGCCGATGGGGTGGTGCTCGGAAGCGGAGCACTGACCAATAGTGCGGGAACGACGTTCGATTTGATCGCATCGACCGCCGCCAACGGCGACGTCACGGTGCTCAATGATGTGACTGGACCGAGCGGTATTACCCTGGTCGCCGGCTCCGGCAGTCAGACAGGAAACATCATCCAGAGCAGCGGAGCCACGGGAAGGCTCATATCTGCTGTAGGCACGGTCAACCTCTCCGCGGACGGCAGCACCGGTATCGGCACCAGTAGTGACAGAGTACTGACCACTGCTGCCAATCTGGTGGCAAATGCGAGCGCCGGTTCCGTGTACGCCGGTGAAAGCGACGGGTTGAACTTTGGAGCTGCTTCTTCGTCGGCGCTCTCGACGTTTGATGTGCAGGCCGGTGGCAGCATCACGAATACGGCAGGGACGGGCACCATTGGAGCAGCGGATGTGATGCTGCGCTCCACAGGCGGCACCATTACTGTGAACGCAAACATCACCGGTACCAACAGTGTTTACTTGAGCGCAAATGGCAACGTTACAAGCGCCGGCAGTGCCAGGGTTATTTCGACTGCCGGGCTGGTCAGGCTCACCTCGGACACGGGCAGTGTAGGGACGGGCACCGGGGCCGGACAAAGACTCTCGACCACGGCCGGTGGCCTGGTGGCAAATGCGGCCCAGGGTGTGTTTGTGGATGAGACCGATGGGGTTGTGCTTGGTAGTGGAGCGCTGACCAGTGCCGCCGGAACGACATTCGACTTGATCGCATCGACCTCAGCAAACGGCGATATCACCGTGCTCAATGATGTTACAGGAACAACTGACGTCACTTTGGTTGCCGGCTCCGGGGCCCAGACCGGCAACATCTTGCAAGCCTCCGGTGCGTCAGGACGTCTGACCTCGACCGGCGGAACAGTAAATTTGAGCGCAGATGGAGGCACCGGAATTGGTACCGGGAGCGATCGGGTGCTGACCAACACGGCAAATCTGGTAGCCAATGCCAGCGCAGGCTCAGTATTCATCGGTGAGAGCAACGACCTGAATTTCGGTGCTGCTTCTTCGTCTGCGCAGACTACTTTTGACGTACAGGCCGGGGGCAATATTACAAATACGGCGGTGACGGGCAGTGTTGGGGCTGCGAATGTGGTTTTGCAGTCGACGGGAGGCAGTATCACGGTCAACGCTGACATCACCGGTACCAACAGCGTTTTCTTGAGAGCCAGCGGTGATGTAACAACAGCCGGCGGTGCCAGAGTCGTGTCTAGCGGTGGATTGGTACGCCTCACGTCTGATAGCGGCAGCGTTGGGACGGGAACCGGCGCCGGACAGAGGCTGCTGACCACGGCCGCCAATCTCGTCGTCAACGCGGGACAGGCTGCCTTCGTGGATGAGCTTGATGGCGTCGTGCTCGGTAGCGGGGCGCTTAGCAACAGCGCCGGCACGACGTTCAACTTGATCGCCTCCACTGGCGCCAGCGGTGACATCACGGTCTTGAACAATGTCACTGGTGGAACCGCTGTCACCCTCGTTGCTGGTGCTGGCGCCTCACAGACCGGTAACATTTTGCAGGCAGCTGGTGCTACCGGAAGGCTGATCTCGGCGAGTGGTTCGCTGAAACTGAGTGCCAATGGAACAACGGGGATCGGGACCTCATCAGACCGAGTGCTTACCAATGCAGGCAACTTTGTAGCAAATGCCAACGGCGCCGGTGCTTCCGTATTCATAGATGAGACTGATGCGATGAACTTCGGGGCAGGCTCGTCATCGGCGGCCGTGACCTTCAATGTGCTTGCCGGCGGCAGCATCTCCAACACGGCCGGTACGGGGACAGTCAGCGCTGACACCGTGGTCCTTCGGTCAACTGGCGGCACCATTACAATCAACGCCGATGTGACTGGAGCAACCAGTGTGACCCTGCGCGCCAACGGAGACATCACCTCGCCCGGCACTGGCAGGGTTATATCCAGTCTGGGGCAGGTTACGCTCACCTCGGATGCCGGCAGCATCGGCACGGGTACCGGCAGTGGACAACGGCTGCTGACGACGGCGGCAAATCTGGTGGCCAACGCTCTGGCAACCAATCAAAATGTGTTTATCCAGGAACTTGATGATGTTTCTCTTGGACCTACATCATCCGGTGCCGGCGGCACGTTCAACGTATTGTCCAACGGACAGATGACCGTCAGCGCACCGGTTTTAGCGGCCAATGTTGTGCTGCAAACCGCAGGGGGCAGCGGCTTTAACCTGATTGTCGGCGCCGACGTTACCGGCACGACTTCTGTGGCGCTCGCTACTACCGGCAACGGCATCGTGCAGGTTCAAACTTCGCGGACAGTCTCTGCTCCGGGCGGCACCATTACGATAACTGGAAGCGATATCGATCTGTCCGGGTTTGTTTCGGCTGGTGCGACCGGTACAGTAGTTCTCAAGCCCAACGGCAACATTCCCATATTGTTTGGACCGATTGGCACGGTTACTGTTGTGCCGCCGACCCTGGTTATTGACGCGGCAGAGATCGGGCGGATTACGGCGCAAACACTGGTAGTCGGTGACGCAGCATTATCCGGCGGCATTACGATTGCTGACGATATCAATGTCGACGGCACAGGACCCGGCAAGTTCAACCTGACTTTCTTCAACGCCGGAAGTTATAACGGCGCCGGCAAAACTCTGACCCTCGGCGACAAGGTGCTGACCGTAAATGTATCCGGCACTGTCAGCCTCGGTAGCATCACAACGTCAGCCTTGACGCTCAATCTGACTGGCACCGGAGGATTCAGTGTCGATGGTGATATCACCCTTACGTCTCCCGGCGCCCTCCTCACTGTAGTTACCGATGGCGACATAGTTCGCACGACCGGCACTCTCAAGGCTGGGTCCATAGAGCTGACTTCCACCAATGGCAGCATTGGCACCGGTGACACACAGCGCATCTTCGTCGACGCCGTCAACCTCACCGCTAACAGTGCATCAGGAGCCGCGAATGTTTTCTTGCGGGCGATCGGCTCGGTCAACCTGGGAGGCGGCTCATCTTCAGCAGGAAACACTTTCGATCTGATCGCCGCCGGCAACGTTACCAACAGCGCGGGAACGGGCACGGTGTCGGCCGCTGACGTGAAGCTCACCTCCGTTGGCGGCTTCATCATAATCAACGCGGGCGTGACCGGCACCAACTCTGTTGACGTCCGGTCGAATGCCGGTGCCGTTACCATCTACGCTGACGTCAGCGGCGCATCTTCAGTCAACGTGACTGCCAACGGTAATATCACAACTCCCGGTGCCGGCAGGATAATCTCGGCGGCGGGCGTCGTCACTCTCAACTCCATCGCGGGCAGCATCGGTACAGGCACCGGCCTTGGGCAACGAGTGCAGACGACGGCCGGCAGTCTCGTGGCTAACGCGAGTGCAGCCGGACAGAGTGTGTTTATCGACGAGTTCGATGGTGTCGTCCTCGGAAACGGCGCCGCGGCCAACAGTGCCGGAGCGACATTCGACCTGATCGCCTCGACTGGCGCCAATGGCGACATCGAGATTCTCAACAACGTCAGTGCCGCAACGGAGGTAAAGTTGTTGGCGGGATCTGGGGCTCAAACCGGCAACATAGTGCAGAATGCTGCTGGTTCTGGTCGGCTTATTTCTGCTTCCGGATTGGTTCAACTCACGGCCGACGGTACCGTGGGTGTCGGGCAATCCGGCAATGCCGTGCGAACGACGGCGGCCAATCTCCTTGCTAATGCCACCGGTTCCGGTGCTTCGGTGTACTTGAGCGAACTGGACGATGTCAACCTTGGTCCGGCGGCCTCTACGGCCAGCGCCGGGTTTGAGCTGGTAGCCGGCGGCAACATCACGAACACGGCTACGACCGGTACGGTGTCCGCTGATACGGTCACGATTCGTTCGACAGGTGGTAGCATCACGGTCAATGCGGATCTCACCGGAACGACCCTCCTGGATGTGCGGGCGAGCGGCAATGTGACCACTCCGGGTACTGCCAGACTTGTTTCAGCAGCCGGGCAGGTTAGCGTGCAGTCCGATTCCGGCGAGATCGGCACGGGCACGGGTGTCGGGCAACGTCTCTTGATCACGGCATCGAAACTGGTGGCTAATGCGCCCGGTGTAAACGGTGACGTCTTTGTAGACGAGCTCGACGGTCTCGAGATCGGTAACACCTCCTCGTTAGCCGGCCGTACATTTGATGTGCAGGCTGGCGGCGATATTACTGTTACCGGCACTGTCACCGCTCCCCATGTAGAGCTTCGCTCGACCGGCGGCAGTATAACCGTCGAGAAGGACGTCACAGGCACTGGGGACATGGTCATCACAGCCTTTGGCAACATTACGACGTCCGGCGGTGCCAAGATCATCGACACCAGCGGCCTGATGACGCTTACGTCAGAAACGGGCAGCATAGGTACCGGCACAGGGGATCGCCTCAACATCGATGCTAACAACCTGGAGGCGAATGCCGTTTCCACCGGACAGAGCGTGTTTATGAACGAGGTCAACGACGTCAATCTCGGTGCCGGCTCATCGGCAGGAAACCTGGTCTTTGACCTGCTTGCCGGAGGCAACATCACGACTTCGGGCACGGTCACAGCACCGGAGGTTTCGCTCCAGGCCGGCGGCGATCTGACGGTTGGCGCCAACATCACCGGCAGTACCAGTGTGACCCTGGGCGGTATTGGAAACGTAACGACAACCGGCGGCGCACAAGTCCTGTCTCCTCTGGGAACAATATTCCTGTCATCGGAGGTCGGAAGCATTGGCTCGGGCGCCGGTAGCCGTCTGCAAACCGACGCGGCGGCGATCGAGGCAGTCGCTGCTCTCGGATCGGTCTTCATCCAGAACGCAAGCGGAGTCAGTTTGGGTGGTTTCTCACTGGCCGGCGCTGGTGGCACGTTCGATGTTTTGACGACTACGGGCGCGATTGTGGAAAGCGGCGTCACCGTAGGCACCGGCGGCAAGCTCGCGCTTACGAGCCTGACAGATGCTGTGACATTGCTGTCCTCGAAGACAATTGCTGGTGGCACGTTTGAGCTCTCGGCCGGCACGACGCTGACCACGAAGTCGCTGTCTGTGAGCTCGTCAACCGGTCCGGGTGGAACCATTATTTTGCGGGCGGGAACCGCGGTGCCGGCGAACCTAGTTGTCGATGGCTCTTTGACGGCCAACAGCACGACCGCTAGCGGCGGCTTCATACGGGTCGAATTCATAGGTGCTGTAACCGACCCGGCAACGCCGCTGGTTATCGGCCCTACCCTTAACGTCAACCGCATAAGCGGTGAAATTACAGCCAATGGCGTCAGTGGCGGGCGCATCGAGATCCTGAGCAGAAACCCACTGGTCATCAATAGCGGTGCCACCATACAGGCAAACGGGACCACCGGAAGCGGCGGAAAGATTCTGTTTGCTTTGGATCCGGCAGCGCAGGGTACGGCCTCGCTCCTGGTGGTCAACGATAGCACCCATGTGGAAGCTACCAATCTTGCAAACGACTCGGGCCGAATCGGGTTCCATTCCGGCAAAAATCGCGATCTGATTCTGGCCGGCACGGGGAGCCTGGTGGCTGGAGTGATCACCTTCGGTAACTTGAATCTGACGACGTTGGAGCTGCAATCTCAAAATGCCGGCAACATAACGGTTCAACAATCTTCCATCCAGGGAACAGTCGAGCAAAATCCGGCTCCGGGGTCAGTTCCATTGACTGAGTCGGAGATTGCAGCACTGGTTGCCTTCCTGGCGCCGGCCAGGGTTACATTGGAAACCCCCGCCACCACTAGTGTGGGGGTGAATGAAGCTATAGCCGGGCGAATTGCCACTGATGTAACCCCGCAGACGACATCAACAGCCTCAATTCTTCGGGATTTGCAAAGGTCGGAATCGGCGGACCTGAGTGACGAAAACGTTGATTCCTCCGGGGTGATTTCCGGCACCAGCCTGGATACGCTCGGCAATGAAAAGGGGGCCGGTCAGGCACTCAAGCTGACGCAACGACCAGACAGTAACTTCTGGAGACTCGAAAAGGGCAATGTTTTGTTCACTCCGAAGGATGCGATCGTCGTCGGGACACAAGAAGGTGACGTGCATATACCCGGTGGTTCTGCCGTATTTATTATGGAGACGGGACACGATGTTGCCGTGTACGATCTGCACGATTCCCGGGCCGGGTCCATCAAGATAGTTGCCGGCAAACGGCTGTTGACCCTGGCGCCCGGCAGACAGGTGGTGCTTACGCGCCGCCTCGACGACAAATTCGAAGACGTCAATCCCGGTAAGAGCATCGGCTTCCGCCAGAACAGGGACGTACTCTTGGGCGAGGGCATAAAGGCCCATGTCTCCGAGTTCTCGATCTCGTCGGCGGCAACAATGGTCAAGCCGATACGAAAACTACTGGCTTCCAATCGCCCGCAGGATCGCAAGCTGGTAAATCGCATGCTGACTAATGCCGTGATTCTCTCCGAGATGACGGCGGCAGTCGGTCCTTATAGAACGGCTAAGTAATTGCTTGCGGCGAAAAGCTAGCTCTTCCACTTGTTTGACAGTCGAATAGCCCGTCATGGGGATGACAAGTTTGACGATGTCAATCCTTGCATACTCATTGGTCATGGCCGGGTCAGGGACGTCACGCTATCCGAGGGCATCAAGGCCCACGCCTTGAATTTTTCCATCACGCCGCCGCGTCAGTGGTTAAGGCGATCAAGAACCTGTTGGCATCCAATCGGCCGCGGGACCGCAAACTGGTCAAATGTTGAAAAACGCAGCTATACTCTCGAAGATGACTGCTGCGGTCGGTCCGCATAGAACCGCCTAGCAGCCAAGTGGAAAGGCGGGCTAATAATCGGCAAAACTCGAAGCGTGTGGAAAGTCGCAATTCTGGCGGCTGCGGTTTTCGCCGTGGTTGCCTGCCCGTTTGCGGCATACGCTCAGGGATTTGCTCCGGTAGGCGAGCAGTTGGCTGGCCGATCACCTGTAAGCGCCCCGGTAAATCTGGCGCCGGTGCGTCTGGCACAGCAAGTACCGCTCGGCCCGATTCCCACGGATATCACCCCGGTAGATCTCGGCAGGAGCAAGGAGTTGCTCGAGCCCGGCTGGCGATTCCGCTTGTATCAATCGCTCCCGGCCAAAATGTGGTTTTCCAGCAGCACGGAGGTGTCTCAGCGTCTGGACACCAATGTTTTCTTCACGTACAACAAGCCTCGGGCGGATTACACGTTTCGTGTGCTGCCCAACGTATTGCTTGGCTACAACGTTTTCTCGCAAACGAGTGTCTACTGCAACTATTTCGTGATTAAGGATCTGTTTGCCGCGCACGGCAACCAACTCAGCTTCCCGACAACACAATCTCTCGCGCTCGGGTTCCGGCAGGACATTCCTGTAGGTACCAGAACGTTTGCTCAGTTGGATTTTCAGGCCAGGGAGCTATGGCAGACGAGTCACTTGCGACAATCAGACCTGTTGCCGGCAATCAACTTAACGCGGCTGCTCGGCGCCAACGCGGCAGTATTTGGTAGCGCGCTGCTGCAGCTTAGAGGAAGCGAGTACTTCACGGGCGGGACACGAGAAATTGACCCGTTTTACAGCCTGGGCGCGCTCTGGCGGCGTGGAATGTGGACATTTGTTGCTACCGATACGCTGGTCACGAATTTCCGAAATAAGCATGCAATTCCACCCAATGGGAACGTCTCGATGATTGCGGACTTTGAGGCTTCCTATCCGGTGAGCAGGCGGTATCCCGGACTCGTCTGGTTCATTCGCGCCGAGCCGATCTGGAACTGGAGCTCGCATAAAGTGCCCGGCTTGAGCGGCTTTGACATGCGCCTGTTTGGCGGAATGCGATTGACGTTGAGCAAACCGTCCTACGCAGCGGCAGTTGAAAAGCTGAAGCAGCAACTGAAGGACGCAGAGCCGGGAGCGCCGAAGCGGCCGCCGGCTGCGCCGCCAGCGAGCAGCTCGACTGGGCCGCCTGCTGGAGCCTATGCTGCTAAGCAAACGATGCATGCTGCGCTATAACTGCCTGCAATTGGTGCCAGAAGCGTGTAAAGTTTAGGGTATTAGACGCTAGGGTACGAATTCAAAGGGTCCAATTCGGGCAACAGCCTATCAGGTGAATTGGGGCGCGCATGAGCCAAATAGATGACGAACGACCGGCGACGTCTTCGCCTTTTCCTGCGCCTCCGCAGTTGCTCGATGGCAGTGGAAAGCAGCTCAACAAGATACCTCAGCAGTCCGACGATGTACGTCGCATCGGCGTCGAGAGCTTTGAATCATTGTGGGCGCAATGGGAAGAGGCGGATGTCAGGGTTACAGCCAAGGATGGCCGCAGACTCTGGTGCGTGCACATGGACGGAGAGGGTATTTGTCGAGTTGTCTTTGAGGATCGCAAAGCGCTGCTACGCTCGACTGATAGCGTCTACGAGCTGCTCGAATACGGCACCGACGGTGTCAGTACGTGCTCTGGGCAATTTACGTCACTGGTACTGGACGCCCACACGGGCAATCTGTTCTACCAGAGCTCGGACAGCCAGTTTTCAACTGTTTGGCTGAACAACGGCAGTTGCCTGGAGCGCATAGTCACTTCCGATGGTGAAGATGTCTACTTCATTACCAATCAGGGCGGACTTTGGCGCTCTCGTGCCTATAACGTCAAGTTCAATACGACCAATGACACCATCACGTATGAAAACGAGGACGGCAGCGAACTAGTTGTCATTCTCTGCCATCGATCCATGTCCGATTCGCAATAGATTTGTGGTGATGAACAGCCTCGGCGGCAAAGGATTATGCGGGTACGAATATGACCGGCGAAGGTAAGCGCAAAAGTACCGAGAGCAAGCCTGCAGGGAAGCAGGAAAAACCGAAGGCGGCGCCCAAGGAGCCGGCAGCGGGGACGATTGTAGGCGAACCACCTGCCGGCAAGACAAAGACTCGAACAGAGACGCCGAGGAAGCCTGGTTCGATTGCCGAAGAGCAGGCGAAGACAGCAGATGCCGTGCTCGTCGAGGTGACGAAGCATGCGGATGCTGATATGACACCGCTTGCTATGTTCATGGAGATCGCCACCAGGACGGAAAATCTCGTGGAGGGCAAGCTCGCGCAACTTGCGCGGGCTGACGAGCAAACCGGCGCAAGGCGTTCTCTTCCGCGGTCCGGCACGATGGTGGCACATGCCGATAGGCTGACTCCCAAGGAGAGAGCCGCTGCCGGCGTGAGGGATTATGCCGATCGCAAGACCAACAGAATTTACAAGTATGACACGCTAGGTCGCCTGATAGATTTTACCGACTCCAGCGGCCGGAACACGCGCATTGAGTATGATGGCGCAAGCCAGCAGCCCTGCGAGCTTTGGGTGGAGCAGAGGTCTGTATCGAGAGTAATTTTGCATGCGCAGAAACGCGAGCAATGGGACATTGTTGTTGATCAGAAAACTGGAGACGTAAAGCTCTCGTCTTCTGACGTTGAGAGGGTAGTCGAAAGCGGACTGGTCGTCGAGCGTGAGACCCGCGTCGAGCACCAGATCAGTGCCGACGGTATGCGCACAATCATCATTTTCGACAAGGATGGACACAGGCTCAAAAAGGACGTGGTGCTCGACGGAACAAACGGCCAAGAGTACAAGCTATCGCATCTCGACTATTTCTACGAGCCCTCAGAAGGTCGTGCAGACGACGCTGCTCCGGCCAGGTCGATCCAGGTCGATGCGACAGGGCGCCGGGTACAGGAGTGCGAATTCAAGACGGCGCTTGATGTGAGCAGAGGACGCCCGAGCAGCCGTACGGACTTTTCCTACGGGCAATCAGGCGACGCGTTGACAGAACTGCGCCGGCAGTACGATCTCACCGAAGGAAAACCGCGTAGCACTTTGGATGTGCACAAATCAGTGAGTTTAGTCAGCGGCGAAACCTGCATTGTCAGTCGCGAATATTCGTGCGGGCAGATGGCTGCTGAACAGGAGATAAAGTTCGATGCAAGCGGCCATCCCGTCTCGCTCAAGCACAGGGAGCCGGCGCGTAATGTGGACCTTGTCTACACACTCGAGGAAGGCCGGGCCGTCAGTGTCGTCGATGTGCACGAGAAACTCAGCAAGCAAGAGTCCCAGACATTCCTTTCTGTTGGTGACCAGATCATTCAAACCGCCTACCGAAACTTCGACATTGTTGTTGCTCGGCCGGAGTTGGACTACGACCCCACCTTGCCTCGACAGGGTAGCGATGCTCACGGCACTCTTGTCTGGAGAGATGCAGATGGTGGGGGATACGTGCAAGCCAGAGTCGAGAAAGGGCGGCTTCACGACAGCAAAGGCCGGATCATAGGCCGGTTCAAGGATAGCGGTGACGTAACTCTCAGCGGCCAGCCGGCCCGCAAATTCAATATTGTCATTGATAGTACCGCATCCGGTGCATTTCACGGAGTGGGAAGCGATAAGGAGCGTCTCGATCTTTGTTTCAACGAGGGTGCCGCGGCAGCCGAGAGACGCGAAGGCTTCAACGGCATTCTTGCCGCAGACAATAAGGCCTATAAGATCGTAGGCGGCAATGTGTACGACGAGGCAGAAAACTTTGTAGGACACATCGACAGTCAGGGGCGAATCGAGTTTGACCAGCATAGGGTGCCAGCGCAAGAGACGAAAGACATCAATAGTTTCTTCGATAGCGGATGGCGGTTTACCGGCAACGAAAACGGCAAGTCGCGCTCGTTCGACGTGGGACCGGCAATGTCGAACGGCAAGATCTTTCTGCCGGCAGTCGATCCAGTTACGGGCAAGCCGGCTTTCGACGGCGGCGGCAGCCCTCAGCCGGCTGTCGAATTCGAAGTGCGGCTGGGCATGATCATAAATCCGTCTACCGGCTCGCAATTTGGTAGGTTGATACCACCAAAGGAGTCGAGGGACAGTTTCGAGGGTGGCTTCATAATCGTCGGTGCCTCGGCAGCGGCCCTTCCACTTGCTGAATTCTCGGGCGCCGTCTTCGACATTGCATTGATCGGGCAATCCGGTATGCCGGGACGAAGAATAACCGGTATGTCGACAGGCCCGCTGTATTCGGATAGCTGGCGCTCCGGCGGTCTTCTCAACCTGCAGTACGTTCTTGACGTGCACAGGGAGAATGCCGCGCGGGCAGCTCAAGCATGGCGGCTGCAGGATCAACAGACCCGCTGGTACAGCTTGATCACCGCTGGGGCCGCGGACAGGGAGAAGGCTCTGGAGCTCCGCACGGCCAGTGAATTAGCCCAGGGTCGCCTGCGTGAGGTGGCGGCTGAAGTAGAAAGCATTTTGACCACCGGGCGTGCAGAACATGCCCTGTTCAGGGACCTTGATATTAGCAAGTCCGAGCAAGAGCAGGTCTCTCCGAAACACCTGGAGGCTCCAGAGCTGACCGCTGAGAACGTCGGGAAACTCCAGGGAACTATGCGGCTGGGAATTGATCAATTCGACATCCAGCAGGGAAGGCTCTATCGCGTTCGTGTAGAAGACGGAGCGAGGCGCACGGAGCCGCGCGCATGTGGAGCCCTCACGGCGAAATATCAAATCAGCATTGATGGCAAGCACATCGGCCTGCAGTCCGAGAGTCGTGTGCTCCTCAAGCTTAAATTCGATGGCAACCCCCAAGAGCAACAAGTCATCGGTTTCGGACCGGCTCGTATTATCGAGAGCGGCGCGTTTGTCTACGGTGGTCTGGTCTCGGCCAATGAGCTCTTGCGCGAGGCAAAGCAGGCGGAGTCAGAATCTCTGAAGGGGAATCTCGACTACTTCAGGGGGAAGTCTGCGTTGCTGGCCAGTGGTTTTGACGGACTTACCGGCAATCGGGGACAGATGCTGGTCAACCTTCAAGAGCGGATGTCCAATCAGAGGAACACGCTGGAGGCAGCACTCGAGCCATTGTTCAGTCAGGGGTTTTCCGAAAGTCCGATGGACAACAATCAGATCGATAATGCTGTCCGTATCGTTCAAATGTTCATGCATGAAATGAACCTTTCTTCTGGTGATGAGCGGCCTCGACCTGTGGACAGAGCGCCATTGGCGAAGCCGGTAGCCGAGACCGCACCGGCGGGCGCCCCGGCGGGCGAAGTCGTGCCTGCTGCAGGCGATGTGCGCCCTGCCGTTGGCGTCACTGATCGAGAGCCGGCAACGCTGGAGGCATCCCCCCCGCAGAAGCGGGCAAAGGGTCTTGCTGACAAGGCACGTGTGCGACCATCCGGAGAGGTGAAAACACCGGCTCGAGCCATGGCTGAGGAGCCCGAAGCAAAGATGCCGTCTGACGTGGGCGCTGAAACACCGCCTGCTGTGCAGATGGAAGAGCTGCCCGCTGAACTGCCGCCTCCTGTGCAGATGGAAGAGCTGCCCGCTGAACTGCCGCCTCCTGTGCAGATGGAAGAGCTGCCGGCTGAACCGCCGCCTACTGTGCAGATGGAAGAGCTGCCGGCTGAACTGCCGCCTCCTGCCACCATGCCTGGTTTGCAATGGTCATTCTTTGGCACGAGCGGGGCAACGACGTCTGAAACGCAGCTGTCCGCCCAGCTCGAACAGATCGCAGCGGGGGTACCGGCGCAGCCGAGGAGAGAGGGAGCGCTTGCAGAAGCCTCCCGTCCTGCAGACGATACATCCTTCAAGATCGAGCACGGTACGATCAGAGAGCTGCCCGACGGCACCGTTGAGGTGCAAGCACCTGCGGGTGGACGGTACGTGAGACGAGATGGAAGGCTCATCCAGGTTACCGACGCCTCAGGAAATACACAAAGCCTGTTTTATGACACCGAAGGCCGGCTTACGCGGGTCGAGTACGTCAAGGGCCGTGTGAGGGAGAACTGGTCTCAGGCGGGACCGGATGAATGGACCGTCAACGACGGTACGGCCGAGAGCAAGTGCGTGGGGCGATTTGATATAGGCGATGACGGCTCAGTCTCGTTCGAGCACGTCAATGGAACGCAAACGGCAGTCCGTCCGGATGGGTCAAGTTGTATCCGCAGCGCAGAAGGCAGAGAGACGCTGTACGAGCTCAACTATGATGCTGAGCTGAGTAAATTCAATTACGCATTGGATCGGATTGTCCAGGATGCGGACCAGCGCGCACGCATGCGAGCGAATCTGGATTTCTTCAATGAGCGTGGTATCGCAGGCGGTATGGCGCTAGTGGAGCGAGCTGCGGTTATGCACCACGTTTGCGAGATGCTATTTGCTCATGGCGCTTTGCCGACAACCCCTTCCGAACGCCTGCTGCTGGCAGAACAGATTCTCTTTCAATCCGCCTTCCCGACAGGATCCGATCCGTCGCAAAAGTGCACTTGCGATGTAGCCACGGGAGAAGGCATTCTCTACACGCATAATCCGGCCTCGGTTGCTGCGCTCGTCAAGTCCGTGGCTCTTTCCGGTGGGTACACGGATGCTGCCGATAACAGAGTCGGGTACTACAGGCCGGGAGATTGGACTGGAACCGAACCGGTAGGTGGAGAGCCAGCTGGTGTCGGCCCGGACGGCGGTCGCAATCGGACGTACGCCAGTGAGATCTACCAGAAAATCGCGGCAAACTTGAAATGGTGCAACGAAGAGCAGGCGCCCGATGGCACTTACATAGGTGCAGGCAATATTCGCTACGACGGAAGGTATCTCGTTGACATTCGCACCAACCCGCCGACTCGCCTTTTTACCGACGATCAGACTCGTGAAGTGGAAAAGCCCTGTATTGGTGCGACAGACTTGCGCCGTATTGCAGAGCTGATTTCGGGGAGCCCACAGCGCGAATTTGTCATCATCAACAACTCGGCTCCTGATAGTCGCAACATCGACCCAAACAATGTCGTCGATTCGGCGGCGCGTCTCGCCGCTGTTCTTCAGGCAATGAAGGACGAAGAGAAGCTCCCGGCTGTAGTACAAGTGCATACCCTCAATGAGCCATTTTGGTCCGCCTGCGGTTACGTTGACCCAGCCAGTTCTGCTGGCGACCATCTGGTCAATATCCTCGGATTCGAGGTTAAGGTCGACCCCGACGACACGCGCTCTGTCGAGCAAATAATGAGGTGGCCACGTCCCGACGATTTACTAGTGAGAATCGACAATCAATGGGGCAAAGGTCAGGATCACTCTCTCTCCCTGGTCCCTTTGCATGAGCTGTACGAAGCCATGCTCGAGCCCGGTGATCCTGCGCGTATCACGGCCATCGAGACGCGCATAGCCACAAGTCCCGGTGACCTGTTGTTGAGGCTGGATGCGCTCCGATATAGGCATGAGGCCGGGAAGCAACTTGCTGATGCTCGCGCATTGTTGGCCTGGGCGCAGAGCGAGCAGGCGGGAGCGCAGTGGGAGACGATGGATCCTGTACAGAGCGCAAGGCTGCAACGGGCAAGGGATACTGTTGCGGTTGCCCTCGACCATGCCGATTATCGCAATCAATTCAATCTTCTTCTGGCGGAGGCCAAGGGTAAGTGGCAGCGATTGCCCGCAGATCGAAAGGATGAGATCGCCCGCTTCCAGGCGATGCAGAAATTTAATAAGGTAGCAGAGTTAGTGAAAGAGGCGCCGCCATTCTTGCCTGTGCCGCCCCCTCCTCTCGACGATGTTGTGCCACCAGCTGCCCCCGACAAGCCAAGCCAGGCCGTGATGTTCTCGCACCAAATGCTTCCGTCCGGGGATACCAAGCTGAAGGACCCGATTTTTGGTATGGGCATCGGCAGTGGTACCAGCTTCGATACTGGACCCGCCTGGTCCGAAGGCACTGCTGACACGATATTCGATCGCGTATCTGCGCTGGTTGATGAGTACGTCAATACCCCGGATGATTTATTGCGTTTCAATGATTGCGTGAGCACGCTCCGTGAGCGTGCCGATGTCCTGGGAATCTCTCCGTTTCGAGTTTCTGCCACACTCGAACATGTTGCACGGCTGCTCGAGCCTGGTGCCATCGACAGCACCTCGATGCTGTCTCACCCTGAGCGAGTTTATCTGGCCGAACATTTGATGCACCTGTTGGCTCATCCCCATGCGATCGATCAGGGGCGCAACTATGCTTGCAATGTGTCGGCCCTTGAAGTGCGGACAGCCACTCTTTATCCGGAAGCCTACGCACGGTTGGTGGCTGACGTCGCCATAACCGGGAAATTCACGTCGGCTGACAGCGAGCCGTCCACAGTCGATATGACGAATGTGCGCGGAGTGATCATGGCCGGCAGTGAAGTGGTGCTCGCCGATCACGCAGAGATGAAGCCAGGCCATCCCAGTCAGATATTTCATATGACAGCTTCCAACATCCACTGGCAGGTATCGGGCGTCGGACCGGATGGAAAGACGCTGTGGAAGAGATTTTTCAGTGGTGACGACGCTTCGGGTGCCGGCTCCGATACCGTGCTTTACGAAATGGTGCCCCCTGTTGCCCCGGGCGATACGGGCGAGCGACTTGTACGCTACAGTCAGGGAGCTCGCCAGGAGTTGGAGCGCGAACCCAAGCTGCTGGCGTCTGATCTTCAAGGCATCATGAACAAAATTACCGGCCGTCAGGATGCTTCATTTGCCTTTGCACATGAGGACAGCGTTCAGTCTTCGGCTTTGTGGCACAGCAAGGTAACCCCGTTTGCGAATTCGCAAGAGATGCAGGATCTCCTCTTCGAGGCCAAGCGCAATCAACAACTGCCGGTCATGGTTATGGTCCACACGTCTCACGAGCCCTTCCGCACCAATTTTGGTATCACAGAAGCCGGAGGTCTCGGGGGGTGGCAGGTGATTGGCGTTACAGACATCAAGACCGTGACCTATACCGATGAGAGCGTAGAAACTCTGATCTTCCTCGAAAATTCATGTGGCAAATCTATGGAGTGCAATGTCCTGCGCCCAGAACAGTTGTACGATGCCACAATCGAACCGAAGGAAAGCTGAACTGCCCTGTTTACAAAATTGAGCGAAGCGGGTACATTCGTATTTGTGCGTGTCCCTGCTATGGAGGTCAAAGGATGAAAGTCGACAAAGATTTCATTGTGGTCTCCGTATTGGCTGTTGCCTGAAAGCACGCGCCCGTTTTGTAATCGATAGGCTGTGCGGCTGACTGGAAGCCAGTCGGCGATCACTCCACTTCAAAACTAATCAAATCGTTCTTCACTGAAGGAGTGTCACAGTGGATCAATATACTTTGGGATGGTCCAGCGAATGGGACCATTATTTGAACACGTGTTCGCTAGAAGCCATCGTCAGAATCACAGCCAGGCACAAGAATCAGTACCGTGCCTTGACTGCCAACGGTCAGCAGTTGAACTGTCATCTGTCCGGAAAGTTGTTGCATCAATCCATGTTGGATAGCGATTTGCCGGCGGTAGGTGACTGGTGTGTTGTAGGCGAACTGCACGCCGATGCAAGCAATGAGAGAGCTGCCACCATTCATCAGGTTCTACCAAGACGGTCCAAGCTCTCGCGAAAAATGGCGGGTGCGACAAGCGATGAGCAAGTCCTGGCCGCCAACATCGACTATGTGTTCGTGGTGACATCGGTCAATCACGACTTCAACATCAACCGCCTCCAGCGGTATGTGCTGCTGGCGACCTACGGCCGCACGAAACCGCTCATTGTATTGTCGAAAATAGACGTCCTCAATTCTCCTGTTACGCCGTATGTCGATCAGTTGAGTTGTGCTTTTCCGGGCGTGCCTTGCATCGTAACCAGCTCCGTCAGCCTGTCCGGGCTCGACGACATCCGGCAATTGCTTGCCGCCGGAAAAACGGCCGTGTTCGTCGGCTCGTCAGGAGTCGGAAAATCAACTTTGGTCAACGCTCTGCTCGGCGGCGGAGTTCAGAAGACGGCTGCGCTTCGGGAAAACATCGAGAAGGGGCGGCACACCACTTCCAGTTCCGGACTCTTCTTCACGCCCGCTGGCGGCATGATAATCGACACGCCAGGACTTCGCGAGGTCCAGGTTTTGGCAGATGACCAGGGGCTGGCAGCCGCCTATCCGACGGTCGGTGAGCTGGCGCTGGATTGCAAGTTCCGCGACTGCTCTCATGCTGCTGAGCCGGGATGTGCCGTGCTGTCCGCCGCCGCCGACGGCGAGCTACCCGCTTCCGATTTCGCTGCGTACACGAAGCTCGTTCGTGAGACCGCTTATAACAATCGCAAGGTTGACCAGCGCCTGTACAACGAAGAACGCAGACGCTGGAAGCGAATCACAATCGACTACCGCCGCAGGAAGAACTCCGAAGGCCGGTAGCAAACTCAAGAGGAATGAGCGACATGAATATCACAATCTTTCGCAAGTGTACGTGTAATGTCCCGCAGTAAACACACGCGACCACGAGACATTATTGCAGGCGATCGCAAAACCGGCCCGGCAGAAGCCTCTCTACGAAAGTGCCTTAAAGCTGGTATCAAAACACGCGGGCGAAGACGTATTCCTGGACGACCTGAGCGACTATTAGCCTGGCCACCTGTGCTAACCTTTTATGATGCATTCACGTATCGCCATTGAACATCAGGCATTTCTGCCCGCCGGCAAAGCAGATTTGCTTCGCATGGCGATTCTATTGGCAGTCGCAGCGATCATCTCGGCGACTACGACTGCTGCCCTGGCCGAGGGATTTCCAGGCAAGGGCGACCCGTATCTTTACTCCGAGTCTCTTCCACACTACAACCTGGGAAACCGTTATCTGGCCAAGGAATGGTACGAAAAGGCCGTCGAGAAATACTTAGATGCTATCAAGATCTACCCATACGACGCTGATGTCTACATAAATTTGAGCGTCGCCTATCGCAAATTGGGAAACCTGGGAGGGGCGGAAGATGCTTGCCGAAAAGCAGTGGCGCTCAATGAGAATGATTGGTCCTCATGGAGTAACCTTGGCAATTTGCTGATGCTGCAGGATAAGTATCCCGAGAGCTATAAGTGCTTCACTCGAGCAATGAAGTGCAAAATCCCTGCTGCGGAAAAGTCGCACATCGAGAGCAGCATAGAGGGCATGAAGAAAGTCATGAACGCTCGCGGACTGACGATTGACGGCCAGCCGCTTGAACCGCCGGCAGCGGTCAGTCCGGCACCAGCGTCGAAGAAGACGACAACCGGAAAGGTCGCCGCCACATCCAGGAAGCTGCCTGCAGTCAAGCGCTCGACTGAATCATCCCGCGTAAAGGATGCCGGCTTAGACACCAGAGCTTACGACCAATGGCTGGGCGATAAGTAAGGCATTTTTGGTCGCCGCGGTGCATCAATGTCCGGCAGATCCCTACATGTCGCTCCAGCTGAGGAGTTCGACGATTACTGCCTGGCCTTCTGGAAGTATGGTGTCATCGAGAGGGAAGATGATCAGGCAGTTGGCGGGGGCAAGACCGCCCATCATGTGGGACTCTTGACCGGTTGTAGGCTCGACCTGGAGCTGTCCGCTATCCGTGCGGAGGATTCCGCGGACAAATTCCATGCGGCCTGCTTTCTTACGTATGGTGCGAGTCAGCCTGGCGCAGAGTGATAATGGCTCATGGTTGGGCAATCCCATGATCTTGAGCAAGGCTGGTTTCACGAGTTGGTGGAAGGTTACGAGAGCGGAAACGGGATTTCCTGGCAGTCCGAAGATGAGCTTTTGTGCACGGCCGGCGGTTGCCGGCAGTCGCCCGAAGTAGACGGGTTTGCCGGGCTTGAGTGCTATGCGCCAGAAGATTGTCTCGATGCCGATCTGCTCAGAGACGTCCTTCACGAAGTCGAAGTCGCCTACCGAAACGCCACCGGCAGATATGACGATATCTGCGGATTCAAAAGCTGCCATAAGGACTTCCTTGGTGGATTCCCGATCGTCGGGGGTGTGCAGACGAGCGCAGCGGTCAATCTTGAGAGCATTTACCGCCGACTTAAGGGCGAACGAGTTCGCATCAAATATCTGACCGGGCTGTAAGGACTGCCCCGGTGAGATCAGCTCATCACCGGTGGAGATCACCGCCACCGATGGCTTGTGGTAGACAGGGAAGGAAGCGTGGCCGAGCCCAGCCAGCAGTCCCAGCACTGGTGGGGTTATACGGATACCGGCAGGCAGAATCTGCTCACCGGCCTTGAACTCTTCACCACGCCGCCTGATGTTTTCTCCCGCCCTGGCTGACTGGCGGATCACGACGATCCCGTTGTGCTCTTGGCAGAACTCCCGCATCACGACCGCCTGCACGCTGGCGGGCACGGTTGCGCCTGTCAGGATCTTGATCGCCGACCCTGGTCCACATTGCCAGCGGCTTTCATCTCCCGCTTGAATCGTGCCTCGCAGCTCCAGCTCGACGGGTGACTCGGACGAGGCCTGGGCCACATCGCCGGTCAAGACGCCGAACCCATCGACCGCGGAGTTGTCGAACAGAGGCATGTCGCTCGTAGCCTCCACCGGTGCAGCCAGCACTCGCCCGAGCAAGTCGGCAAGCGCGCATTCCTCGATGCCCACAGGCAATGAATGCGACAGTATCAGTGATAGAGCTTCTTCGTAGGTAATCAATTGAATGCTCGGCTCAGCCGCCAATCTCGATCATGGCGCGGTTTTCGGACGCCAGGATTTCTTCCATCGGTGGGTGCTCAGCGGGCTTGAGCAGGACTGCGCTGCGTATCAAGCCTGCCAATGTCTCATCGGTGACTCCGCGCCGCAAGTCGTCGCGCACGTTCAGCTCCGCTGGGTAGAAGAGACATGACTTTATTGAACCATCGGCGGTCAGCCGCAGACGGTTGCAGGTGTTGCAGAAACTGTCGGTCATCGAGGTCACGAAGCTCACCGTGCCTAGATGCCCGTCGATGGAAAAGTCTTTGGCAACCGCGCCTGCTTCCGTGTCTAGCGGCTTAAGCCGGTAATGATGCTCAATCATTTGCCGCATGTCCGCGAATGACACCACCCCAGACACGCTCCAGTGATTGTCCTTGAAAGGCATGTACTCTATGAAGCGAACATTCATGGGCTTGTCTTTGACAAATTCCACGAAATCCTGAATTTCGTCGTCGTTGACTCCCGACATCACGACGACATTGAGTTTCACTGGATGGAATCCGGATTCGAGCGCCGCATGTATACCGGCGATCACGTTGTCGTGATCGTCCCGCTTGGTAATTTCCTGGAAACGTTCCTTCCTCAGCGAGTCAAGACTGATGTTGAGTGCCGTCAGACCGGCAGCCCGCAGAGCCTCTACCTTTTCTCTAAGAAGAACGGCGTTGGTGGTCATCGCCAGCATCTTCAGCCCCGGGAGCGAGGAAAGCTGATCGACCAGTACTTCCAGATTTCTTCTCACCAGCGGCTCGCCGCCTGTGAGGCGAATCTTTGTCACCCCTAATTCCACGAAGATCCGGGCAATGCGATAGATCTCCTCAAAGGTCAGTATTTCGTCTTTGCTCTTCCAATCGATGCCGTCCTGGGGCATGCAGTAGACGCATCGCAAGTTGCAGCGATCGGTCACGGAGATGCGAAGATAGGTCTGCTGTCTACCGAAGCGATCAACGAGCATGAGCACACTCCCTGCAGTTCACCCATTCGGACGAGCCGTCCGTGTAGTGCTCTTTCTTCCATATTGGCAGGCGCACTTTGATCTCGTCGATGATGTACTGGCAGGCCTTGAACGCTGCTTCTCTGTGTTCGGCGGTCACGCCAATCCACACCGCAATGTCACCGACTTCCAGAGGGCCGACTCGATGAATGCACACCATTTGCCGAACATTGAATTTCTCGCCTGCCTCCTGCAAAATCTTCTCGGCTTCTTTCCGAGACAGTGGCTCGAATGCTTCGTACTCGAGAAGCACAACGTCTCTGCCTTCGTTGTGATTTCTCACCCATCCCTCGAATGTGACGAGCGCTCCGGCCTGGACGTTGGCCACAGATGCGGCCAGGGGTTCTCTGCGAATCGGCTCAGAGGATAGCGAGAACACATCAGCCTCCTGCGACGGGCGGAATGAACACCACCCTGTCGTCTGCCTTCAGCAAGCTGTCCCACCCTTGAAACTCATCATTGACCGCCACACTCAGGCGTTGCGACGGTAAGCTGAAGCGAAAGCGGGCTTGAAGCTCTTCGTACAGTTCGCGCGGAGTCTGCGCTTGGGTAGTGATTGCTTCGCTCGACTGCCCGCGTTCTTCGCGTAGCAAAGCATAGTATTCAACCACGACCGTCTTTTCTGCGACCATTCTCGTCCTGCTTAATGTCAAGTGATGTCATTTTCGCACAAAGGCATGCGGCAATCCATAATATGTGACACGAAAGAGGTGCGGCCCTACAGATTCATGCCGAGGGTGACGGGGCACTTTCCGGCTGCGCTCTCCTGGCCGGCAAGAATCTGTGCGAGCGCTTCCATGGCCAGGTCGGAGGGATCGAAGGTTGCCAGGCAGTCTTGCCAGCCATGCAGTCCGATCAAGTCATAGGGGACGTCTGTGATGATCGCTGTGTTGCTGCGGCAGGTGGGAGCGAGAGCGGTGGCCAGGTCGATTTGACCATGATTGCGAATTGCTCTGAACGTGAGATAGAGCACGTTTGCTCCGGAGCAGGCTCCGGCGGTGCGATGAGTGTCGTTCTCGTCCGGGTCGAGTGGATACCGGCGCTCGGCGATGTTGATGTCCGGGCGCAGTGCCTTCAGGTGCCTGACCAGATCGAATGAGAACAGGGGGTGCTCGGGCGCCAGGACGATCCACTTGTTGGATGCCAGGTCCGGCAAGCAGCCGCGCAACACGGTAACGGCGGCAGCCGATACCGCCAGCGCCTGGGTACGCCCGGCAGTAATTGACGCGCGCAAGCGTTCCCGCAGCTGTGCGTCGTCTTTTTCAAGCGAATCCTCATGGCCTACAGCGTTGAGGGCTCGCGAAATGCGCTCGCCGGCTTTGCGAATGGCTGACTGATGAATTCGTCCGGATGACACGGCCTCGACGATGGCTGCGTGGGTCGTGCGCGCGGAGTTAACGTCACCGCAAACTAGCAGGACGTCGGCACCGGCCAAAACGGCTTTCACTGCGGCTTCTCCCAGTCCCCAGCCCGATTGCACCCCGTCCATGAGCAGATCATCGGTGAAGATCAATCCGTCGAAACCGAGATAGTGCCTGAGCATCCCGGTCGTGACCCGCTCGGACAGGCTGGCCGGCAGCATGTCGCTGTCGACCGAAGGCAGCCAGATGTGACCGGTCAAAACCGCAGGCAAATACTGCAAGCAGCCTCGGAAGGGGACGAGTTCCCTCTGCCAAAGCGTTCTTGCATCGGCACGGTTCACGGCCAGATGTTTATGCGAGTCTTCGAGAGTGTCACCGTGCCCGGGGAAGTGTTTGCCGACTGCCATGATACCGGAAGCATGCAAAGACTGGCAGACGGCCATGCCGTACTCTCGCACCACGTGCGGGTCGCTGCCAAAAGATCGCGTGCCGATCACGGGATTGAGGGAATTGCTGAGAACGTCGAGGGCCGGGGTGAGAAGGCAGTTGAGCCCGAGTAATTTGAGCTCCCTGGCGCTAAGCCGGGCCATCGCCCGGGCGCTGTCGAGATTGCCGGTTGCGGCAACCGCCATGGCCGAAGGCAGAGGCGTGATCAGTTTGTCGAACCTTTGAACTGCGCCGCCTTCCTGATCAACCGCAATAATGGGGTCGTGCAGCATGTTTCGACGTATCGCCTGCACCAGGGCGGCAAGTTGCTCGAGACTGTCGGCATTGGCGCGAAACAGTGTGACACCACCTATGGTGCCAGAGCGCATGAGGTCGATTTCCTCGTTGGTAAGCTCGGTACCGGCTACCTTTCCAAGAATCAGCTTGCCGACGGCGGCCTCGAGATTGGCGAGATCACTCACGTGTCGGTAACCCCTGCTTATCGATCAGACAGTGCACGTCGACAGGACGCAGTCGTCCTTTGACGTTCACCTGTCCCATTTCGACAAATTTGAACTTGTGTTTGACTGCCTGGTAGGTGGCTGCATCCACGATTATGTTGCTGGGAGTCTTGTCGTCGATCAACTTCTCGATCCGAAACGCCAGATTGGCGGTGTCGCCGAGAAGGGCCGGATTTGCCTCCTTGTGACCGAGAGCGCCCGCCGCCACAGGACCGGTGGCCAGAGCCAGATCCACCTTCAATGCGTGACTGCTGAACGGCCAATAGTCGGGATTCTGTGCGAGGATGCCCACCAGACAGCGCAGGCGCAATGCGCTCTGGCAGGCCTCGATTGCCTGGGCGCCGGGCTTTTCCTCGTCTTCCTGCCAGTAGGCCATCATCGCATCGCCGAGGATTTTTTCGAGTTGTCCGTTGGTGTTCCTGACTTCCTCGTTGAGAGCCTCGAACACACGCTGGGCAGCCTGCATGACGATTTCAGGATTACCGGCGTGCTGCTCCATCAGGCTCGTGAATGCCTGAATGTCGGCTACGAGGATGGTGGCGTTCAGGAGTTGGATGCGCAGGTGAGTTTTTTCGTGACTCTCCTGCTCGGCTTCAACCAGCGGGCGGGGGTTTGGGTCACCAGGCAGCCAGACGAGCAGCTCAATCTGGGCAATCCGGATGCGGTCGCCGCTTTGCAATTGATACTCCTTGCCTGCCGTTAGCCGCTCGCCGTTCAGGCGCGTGCCGTTGGTGCTGCCGGAGTCCCGCAGGGTCCAGCCGTCAGCGGTGTGGCGGATTTCCGCGTGCTGGCTCGATACTTCCGGAACCGGGATCACGAGTTTTTCGCGCCCGGATGGGTCGGCCCGCCGGCCGATTGGCAAGTGAGTCCCCTCTTTGAGCTCTACGGTGTAGCTCTCAGGCGTGTCCGGATAGACGGTTATGGAACCCGCTGGCATGTCAGTCTATCGATACCGCTCCCACTCGAGCCGCAAGCCCAGAGAAACAACCTAATTATAGTAGGGGGGCGGACAAGCCGCGCCTCCTGACGGGGCGTAACCAGCGAAACAACGGCCGGCCCGGCCGTCTGGAAGCTTGTGGCTGGGCGTTTGTGGCTACATGGCCTCAGGCCTTACAGGTCTCCCCCAATGCCGCCTTTAGTTCTGCTGCCTTGTTGGTGCGCTCCCAGGGCAGGTCGAGGTCGTGGCGGCCGAAGTGGCCGTAGGCGGCAACGTTCTGATAGAAGCGGCCTTTGTTTGCCTTGGGCAGGTTGCAAAGATCGAACTGGTTGATGATGGCAGCTGGGCGCAAGTCGAACGTGCGATTGACGATGTCCGTGATCTCGTCGTCCGATACCCTGCCGGTGCCAAAGGTGGTGACGTTTACTGAAATCGGGCGCGCCACGCCGATAGCGTAAGCAATTTGTACTTCGCAACGGCGGGCAAGACCTGCCGCCACTACGTTTTTGGCAACCCAGCGGGCGGCATAGCTGGCGCTACGGTCGACTTTGGTCGGGTCCTTACCGGAGAAGGCGCCACCGCCATGGCGAGCGTAACCGCCATAGGTGTCTACGATGATTTTGCGGCCGGTGAGGCCGGCATCGCCCTGCGGGCCACCGACGACAAAGCGGCCGGAGGGATTGATCAGATAGCGCGTCTCGTTATCAGGCTTGACGGGCAGATCCTGGAAGACCGGCATGATGACGTAGGCTTTGAGGTCGTCGGCTATTTTTTGCTGAACCTTGTCGTTATCTTCTTCGCCATTGATCACTGGATCATGCTGGGTCGAGATGACAATGGAATCGACCCTCAGTGGCTTGTCACCTTCATATTCAATGGTGACTTGCGTCTTGCCGTCTGGGCGCAGGTAAGACAATGTGCCGGATTTGCGAACTTCTGAGAGCCGGCGGGCGATTCGGTGGGCAACGGAAATAGGCAGCGGCATCATTTCTGGCGTTTCGTCGCAGGCAAAGCCGAACATCATTCCCTGATCTCCAGCGCCGATTTCATCGATGGCGTCCGACGAGCCATTGGTGCGATGCTCCAGTGCCTGGCTGACGCCGCCGGCGATGTCTGGGGACTGCTTGCCGATTGCCACCAAAACTGCGCATGTCTTGGCATCGAAGCCGCCGCCCCGCTCGCCCACGTAGCCGATTTCACTGATAGTGTGCCGGGCCAATTCAGGCATGTCTATCTGAGCGTTGGTCGTGATTTCACCTGTGAGCAAAACCATTCCGGTCGTAACGGTGCACTCGGCTGCCACTCGCGCCTTCGGGTCCTTGCTGAGGAGGGCGTCGAGGATAGCGTCAGAGACTTGATCGCAGATCTTGTCCGGGTGCCCTTCGGTGACGGATTCTGAGGTGAACAGGTAACGATGCGACAATTGCCTTCTCCTTATCGAGCATGCCAAAACAGGCGCTGATACTAGCTTGCCTAAGGGCTATGCTACCATTTATCGCCTCTCTCGAAGTAAACGCACTCTAAGGAACCGCAGCTCAGGCTGCGCTGCTCGTTTCGTCGCCGCAGTGCATTGCCTACGGATGACATTTATTGCCGCCTGCGGCACGATTTGTCCGCCAGAGTCGGTCGAGAGCCACTGCCACCCTGAAACTTGCCTAGATCCCCTTGATGTCCCCGGGCGGCGGGAACGTCCGGGCTTTCCGCTCGTCTTTCCAGATGCCCGAGAAATGGCCGGTTTTCAAGCTGCGGCGTTGGGGGTGCCGGTGTTCAATAGATTGGATGTGGTCAGTGTTAGGATAGTAGAGCCGCTCATTGGGAGTTTTCCCCGACGGAGAATCGGTTCGCGGACCTGTGGTGGTAGGGTCCGGCACCTGACCGAGGCAACTGGGGCCGCGCTGGATCGTGCCTGGAAAGCCGTCCGCGCCGGTAGCACACTGGGGGTGCACTACTTCAGTGATTCGAGGACCGCATGCTAACTCCCTACAGCCAGAAGTCTGACCGCGACCTGGTAATTGCCTGCCAGAGGCGTGAGCCCGCCGCTTTTGAAGAGCTGGTGAAGCGTCACCAGAGGACGGTATACGCCCTTCTGTACCAACTGGCGCCCGATTGGCAGGATACGTCCGATTTGGCCCAGGAAGTCTTCATTCGTATCTGGCGTAACGTCGGCAGCCTGCGCAACCCTGCGTCCTTCCGCTCCTGGCTCACCCAGATTGTCACCAACCTGTTCTATGACGAGCTGCGCAAGAGACCGAGGCGCCTGCCCACCATATCTATGGATGAGTCCATCGACGTAGATGAGTCGGGTGAGGGCGCGACCCGCGATATCGCCGATACGTCGGCGCAACCAGATGACATTGTCTTAAGTCGGGAAATGTCCGAGGTAATTCGCGTGGCCATGGGCAGATTGCCGGAACAGTTTCGCACGGCCATCGTCTTGCGAGAAATGGAAGGGTTAAGTTACGAGGAGATTGCCATTCTCACGAAAACGGAGATGGGAACTGTGAAATCGCGCATTGCGCGAGCCCGGTCAAAACTCCAGGAGCTGCTTAAGCCTTACCTGGAAAGTGCGAGTTCCGCCAGTGAGGTTAGCGGATTATGATTTCTTCATGCTCAGCATTCAAAGAAGATTTTTCTAGCTTTCTCGATGATTGCCTCGACGAGGCCAGGAAGGCGGATGTTTGCACACATCTGGCTGATTGCCCCGCTTGCAGGAAAGAGTACGAATCGCTCAAGTCCCTCAACGGCATGCTCGCGGCGGCTCTGCGGCCTGAAAGCGCACCGGCGGTGGACATATGGTCGTCCCTGTCTGCCAAGCTCCCCAGTGTTTGTCAGGTCATCCAAGAAGACTTGTCCGCCTACCTTGACGGCGAGCTGGCTGCTCCCGCTCAGGAGGGGGTCAACCAGCACCTGAAGGAATGCCAAGCCTGCCGCGAGAAGTTCAGTGGCATGCATGCGACAAATCAGCTTCTTTCGCAGGGTTTAGCGCTACCCTCCTCCGTGCAGGTAGACCTGTGGGCAGCCGTAAAATCGAGGCTCAACGAGGATTGTGCACTCATCCAAACCGAGCTGTCCGCGTATGTCGACCAGGAAGTGCCGACTTTACGTCACCGTTCTATAACAGCCCATCTGATCGATTGTCCGAATTGTCACGGATTGTTTAATCAACTCTCCGAGGTGGGGGAGATTGTGCGCAGTTCGTATCAACCAGTGATTCCCGACAACTTCGACCTATGGCCTGAAATCAAGTCGAAGATTCAGGTCGTACCGTTTGCTCCGAGGGCAAAGGCCAGACCGCGCCTGCTAAGCCAGCGGCTGTACCTGGTCGGGGCTGCGGC
>Ga0066388_100000080_pt1 | contig 29868 bp, 24 predicted proteins | sample PanSoiMetaGPlot6_FD_64539 | JGI IMG/M metagenome (GOLD analysis project Ga0066388, IMG submission 64539) | Tropical forest soil microbial communities from Panama analyzed to predict greenhouse gas emissions - Panama Soil - Plot 6 (Hybrid Assembly) | ecosystem: Environmental > Terrestrial >...
GCGCGCGCAGGCCGCCGACATCGGGGACGTCGTGGTTGCCACCGACGCGGCGGCGATTGCCGACGTGGTCGAGAAGGCCGGCGGCCGCACGGTCATGACCAGGGCGGACCATGCGTCCGGCTCCGATCGGATTTTTGAGGCGCTGACCTTCCTCGACCCGCACGGGCGCATCGGCACCGTCGTGAACTTGCAGGGCGATTTGCCAACCCTTGATCCGGCCGACCTGCGCGCCGCGCTCGCCCTCTTGGCGGATCCGGCCGTCGATGTCGCGACGCTCGCGGCCGAGATTTCCAAGCCCGAGGAGCGCACCGACCCCAACGTGGTCAAGGTGATCGGCACGAAGCTCGCGCCGGATCGCATGCGTGCGCTTTATTTCACGCGCGCCACCGCGCCCTATGGTGAGGGCCCGCTCTATCATCACATCGGTCTTTACGCCTATCGGCGCGCGGCGCTGGAGACCTTCGTCGCGCTACCCCCGTCTGAACTGGAGCGTCGGGAGAAGCTCGAGCAGCTCCGCCTGGTTGAGGCAGGGACGCGCATCGACGTGGCGATCGTGCACTCCGTGCCCCTCGGTGTTGACACCCCTGAGGACCTCGAAACAGCTCGTGCATTGCTGTCAAAACATTGACTTCGCCACCGCGGTCCGCGTAACCCCAACACAATGAATACCGCAAAGAAAACAATGGCGTTTCAGGGCGAGCCGGGGGCGAACTCGCATATCGCCATTCGCGAGGCCTATCCCGACTATGAGCCGCTGCCGTGCCGCACGTTCGAGGATGCGTTGAACGCAATCGCGGCCGGCGACGCCGAACTCGGCATGATCCCGATTGAGAACTCGCTCGCCGGACGGGTTGCCGATATCCACCATCTGATGCCGACGGCCGGACTGCACATTGTCGGCGAATGGTTTCTGCCGATCCGCAACCAGCTGATGGCGCCAAGAGGTGCGACGCTTGCGGGGCTGCAATTTGTCGAGAGCCACGTGATGGCGCTCGGGCAGTGCCGCAACTTCCTGCGCAAGCTTGGCGTCAAGACCATGGTCGCGGCCGACACAGCGGGCGCGGCGCGCGAGGTTGCGGAACGCGGCGACAAAGCCCGCGCTGCGATCGCGTCGACGCTGGCGGCTGAAATCTACGGCCTCGACATCCTGGCACCCGATATTGAAGACGAGTCGCACTCGACCACGCGTTTTCTGGTGCTTTCGCGCGAACGCCGATGGGCGGCCCGCGGCCAGGGTCCGGTCGTCACCACGTTCGTATTCCAGGTCAGGAATATCCCGGCGGCGCTCTACAAGGCGCTCGGGGGTTTTGCCACCAACGCGGTCAACATGACCAAGCTCGAGAGCTACATGATCGAGGGTAATTTCTTCGCGACGCAGTTTTATGCCGACGTCGAGGGGCACCCGGACGATCGGGGCCTGAAGCTTGCCTTGGACGAGCTGAACTTCTTCTCCGAGAAACTCTCAATTCTCGGTGTCTATCCGGCGCACCGCTTTCGTGCGACGGCCAATGGTTCGCGCTGACGGTGAGAATGCGGCGCATTTTTCGAGGAGTGGGTTATGCCCAAGATGGTCGCGCGCACCTTGCTGATGAAGTTCACCGCGCCGTCGATGGAGCCCCAGCAGCTGCTGTCGATGATGCAGGCCGCCCAGCCGTTTTATGAGCTGTTTGGCGGCAAGCGCGCGCGACTTCTTCAAAACGCGGACTATCCCTCACGCTACATCCAGACCATCGACTACGAGGCGCCGGAGGAGATCGAGGTCAATCGCCAGCGGTTTGCCAGTGACCCTCGGCTGCAGGGATTCCTGCAGGCTTGGCGCTCGGTGATCGGGGACGGAATTGAAATCGACATCTACCAGGACGTCGCAGACCGTGAGTGACATCAAAATGGGCAGCGGCGGGACCCCTCAATAGGGGACGGTAACACGAGGGCACACCAAGGGTTCGGCCGGCGTCCCTATCCTTGGTTTAGTTTTCATCATTTAATTCAATTGCTTGAAGAAACAGCCGCCTGCGCTGACACGCCTTGTGCTGCTTTCGTGCTCGCTGAGCGAGCGCCTTATTTTCCGCCCATCAGTCGGTAGAATAGGCATAAAACGCCGATCGGTGGGCATTGCCCACACGCTTTCTTGACTGTCCGGGGCTTGCGCCCAATCCAATAAATATATAAAGAAATCGTTATATGTAAAAGTGCACGGGAGTGCCTCATGACCACCTTGAGCGCGTTGGCGGCACGTCGGAGGTTTGAGCTTGGCGTCAATCCCAAGCTCGGCGTCTCGTTTGAATTCTTCCCGCCTCGAACGCCGGAGATGGAACAGGACTTGTGGCATGCCATCAGCCGGCTCGCGCCGGTTGGCCCGACGTTCGTATCGGTGACCTATGGGGCCGGCGGGTCTACCCGCGAGCGGACGCATTCCACCATCGAACGCATCATCGCCGAGACCGATCTGGTGCCGGCCGCGCATCTCACCTGCGTCGGAGCCACCCGGGCGGAGGTCTCGGCGGTGGTGAGCCGTTACTGGGCGGCGGGCGTCCGCCACATCGTGGCATTGCGCGGCGATCCGCCCGGCGGACTTGGTATTCCGTACCAGCCGCATCCCGATGGATACCGTAACGCCGCCGACCTGGTGGCGGGTATCCGGCGCGAAGTCGAGGCCGAGATCACGGTATCGGCCTATCCGGAAAAGCATCCTGACAGCCCGACCGTCGAGGCTGACCTCGACATGCTGGCCGCGAAGGTCGACGCCGGGGCGACCCGTGCCATCACCCAGTTTTTTTTCGATAACGATCTCTACTTCCGTTACGTCGATCGTGTTCGCGCGCGCGGCATCGACGTGCCGGTGGTGCCTGGCATCCTGCCGGTGCAGAACATCAACCAGGTGAAGCAATTCGCCCAGCGCTGCGGAACGAGCGTGCCGGGGTGGCTCGCGCGGCGGTTCGAGGGGCTCGATAACGATCCGGCCACCCGCAAGCTGATCGCCGCAACGGTAACGTCCGAACAAGTGCTCGACCTGGTCGCCCGCGGTGTCCGCGACTTCCACTTCTACACCATGAATCGCGCCGACCTGGTGTACGCAATCTGTCATCTCCTCGATGTACGTCCGCAATCGCTTGCCGCCGGCGATCTGCACCACGAACCGGTTGCGAGGGTCCTGTCATGAACCACCTTCCGGTTTCGCCGGTCGAAACCAAGCTGCGCGAGCTAGCCGCGCAGCGCATTCTGGTGCTCGACGGTGCCATGGGCACGATGATCCAGGCACTCCATCTCGACGAGGCGGGGTTTCGCGGCGCGCGTTTCGACGCCTGGAATCGTGAATTGCGCGGCAACAACGATCTGCTCAATCTCACGCGGCCACAGGCGATCCACGATCTGCATCTGACGTACCTTCGCGCCGGCGTCGACATCATCGCGACCAATACGTTCTCCTCGACGTCGATCGCCCAGAGCGACTACGGCACCGAAAGCCTTGCCTACGAGCTCAACCTGAAGGGCGCCAGGCTGGCGCGCGCCGCCGCCGACATTGCGGAAGCCGACGATGCGCGGCCGCGGTTCGTTGCCGGCGCGATCGGGCCCACCAACCGCACCGCGTCGATCTCACCGGATGTGGCCAACCCTGGATTCCGGGCGATCACCTTCGATCAGCTGCGCACGGCCTACGCGGAGCAGGTCCGCGGGCTGCTCGACGGCGGCGCCGACATTCTGCTGGTCGAAACCATCTTCGACACACTCAACGCCAAGGCCGCGCTCTACGCGATTTCGGATGTTTGCGAGCTGCGCGGTGGGCGCGTGCCGGTCATGATCTCTGGCACGATCACGGACCGGTCCGGACGCCTCCTGTCGGGCCAGACCCCGACCGCGTTCTGGCATTCGATTGCACACGCGCGACCGTTCTCGGTCGGCTTCAACTGTGCGCTCGGGGCCCGCGAGATGCGCGCCCACATCGCCGAGATGGCGCAGGTCGCCGACACGCTGATCTGCGCGTATCCCAATGCCGGCCTGCCGAACGCGTTCGGACGTTACGACGAGAGCGCCCCGAAAATGGGAACGCAAATGGAGGAGTTCGCGACCGCCGGTCTGGTCAACATCGTCGGGGGGTGCTGCGGCACTACCCCGGAGCACATCCGCGCCATTGTGCGCGCCGTCGCCGGCAAGCGGCCGCGCGCGATTCCGAAGATCGAGCCGCGGCTCCGGCTCTCGGGATTCGAGCCGTTCACGCTCACGCCGGAAATCCCGTTCGTGAACATCGGCGAGCGCACCAACGTCACCGGATCGGCGCGCTTTCGCAAGCTGATCAAGGCTGGCGATTTTGCCGGGGCGCTCGCGGTCGCGCGCGATCAGGTTGAGAACGGTGCCCAGATCATCGACGTCAACATGGACGAAGGGCTGCTCGACTCGGAGGCCGCCATGGTGACGTTTCTCAACCTGCTGGTTGCGGAGCCCGACATCGCGCGCGTGCCGGTGATGGTCGACTCTTCGAAATTCACCGTGATCGAAGCCGGGCTGAAATGCCTGCAGGGCAAAGCGGTGGTGAACTCGATCTCGCTCAAGGAAGGCGAGGCGGAGTTCATACGGCAGGCCCGGATCGTGCGCCGGTACGGTGCCGCCGTAGTGGTGATGGGGTTTGACGAGCGGGGCCAGGCCGACACGCTCGAGCGCAAGACCGCGATTGCGCGCCGCGCTTATGACATCCTCACCCGGCAGGTCGGGTTCCCGCCCCAGGACATCATCTTCGATCCCAACATTTTCGCGATCGCGACCGGGATCGAAGAACACAACAACTATGGCCTCGCTTTCATCGAAGCCACGCGCTGGATCCGCCAGAATCTGCCGGGCACGCACGTGTCGGGCGGCGTATCAAACTTGTCGTTCGCGTTCCGCGGCAATGAGGCGGTGCGCGAAGCCATGCACTCGGTGTTCCTCTATTACGCGATTGCGGCCGGGATGGACCTCGGCATCGTCAACGCCGGCCAGATCGCAGTCTATGACGACCTCGACCCCGAATTGCGCGCCGCCTGCGAGGACGTCGTCCTCAACCGCAGGCCCGACGCGGGCGAGCGGCTGCTGGCGCTGGCCGAACGCTTCCGCGGTCAGGGGCATCAGGAGAAAGAGATTGATCTCGCTTGGCGGGCCTGGCCGGTCGAGAAGCGACTCGCGCACGCGCTGGTGCACGGCATTACCGATTTCATCGAAACCGACGTCGAGGAGGCGCGCCTCGCGGCCGATCGTCCGCTCTCGGTGATCGAAGGCCCGCTGATGGACGGCATGAACACGGTCGGCGACTTGTTCGGCTCCGGCCGCATGTTCCTGCCGCAAGTGGTGAAGTCCGCGCGCGTGATGAAGCAGGCGGTCGCCTGCCTGCTACCCTACATGGAGCAGGAAAAAGGCAGTGCGAATGGAAAATCCGCCGGCAAGATCGTGATGGCGACGGTCAAAGGCGACGTCCACGACATCGGCAAGAACATCGTCGGCGTGGTTCTGCAATGCAACAACTACGAGGTCGTCGATCTTGGCGTGATGGTGCCGGCGGAGAAGATTCTGGAGGCCGCCACGGCTGCAAAGGCCGACATTGTCGGACTCTCCGGCCTGATCACCCCGTCGCTCGACGAGATGTGTCATGTGGCGGCCGAGTTCGAGCGCAACGGCTTCGACATTCCGCTCCTGATCGGCGGTGCGACCACGAGCCGCGTTCATACCGCGGTCAAGATTCACCCGAACTATCAGCGCGGCCAGGCCGTCCACGTCAATGACGCGAGCCGCGCGGTGGGTGTCGCAGGCGCGCTGCTGTCGCGCGAGCGTCGCGCGCAATATGTGGCCGATGTGCAGGCCGAATACGCCCGCGTCGCCGCTGCACACGGCCGCGCCGAGCGCGACAAGCGCCGGCTGCCGCTGCGGGCGGCGCGCGACAATGCGCTCCGGCTCGATTGGTCGAGCTATCGCCCGCCGCGGCCGAGCTTCCTCGGCGCGCGCGCCTTCGATGACTATGCGCTCGCCGATCTGATCGAGTTCATCGACTGGACCCCGTTCTTCTCGACCTGGGAGCTGACCGGCAAATATCCGGCCATCCTCGACGACGCGAAATTTGGCGCCGCCGCGCGCGCGCTGTTCGGTGATGCTCAAAAGATGTTGGCGCGCATTGTCGAGGAACGCTGGTTTCGCGCCGCCGCGGCGGTTGGCTTCTGGCCGGCCAATCAGGCTGGCGACGACATCAACGTGTTTGCAGACGAGCAGCGCGGGCGCCCGATCGCAGTATTGCGCACGTTGCGTCAGCAGCTCGAACGCAAAGATGGCCGGCCCAACGTCGCGCTCGCCGACTTCGTGGCACCGCCGGGCGTGGCAGACTACGTTGGCGCCTTCCTGGTAACGGCCGGCATCGGCGAGGATGCGATCGCCGACCGTTTCAAGGCGGCGAACGACGACTATTCGGCGATCCTTGCAAAGGCGCTTGCCGATCGTCTGGCGGAGGCGTTCGCCGAGCGGCTGCATTGGGAGGCCCGCCGGACGCTGTGGGGTTATGCCAAGGACGAGGCGCTCTCCACCGCCGACATCATCGCGGAGCAGTATCGCGGCATTCGACCGGCGCCGGGCTATCCGGCGCAGCCCGACCATACTGAAAAGGGAACGCTGTTCCATTTGCTCGGCGCCGCCGATGGCAGTCTCGGCATCCGCCTCACCGAAAGCTTTGCGATGTGGCCGGGCGCTGCCGTGTGCGGGCTTTATTTCAGTCATCCGGAGGCGCGCTACTTCGGGGTTGGCAAGATCGAGCGCGATCAGGTCGAGGACTACGCGCGGCGCAAGGGCTGGAGCCTCGGCGAGGGCGAGCGTTGGCTCGCGCCGCTCCTCAACTACGTTCCGGAGCGCGAGCAAGCCGTGGAAAGCGCGGCGGCGTGACCGCGTTGCCGCTGCCGGCTACTTCGTTTCCGAATCCTTTGCCATCTGCGCCAAAGCTTCCTGCACGGTCGTCATGAACTGGGACGGGAAGATAATGGTCGAGTTCTTTTCGGTGGCGATCTCCGCCATGGTCTGCAGCGTGCGCAGCTGAAGCGCCACGGGATGCTGCGCAATGATGTCGGCAGCCTGCCCGAGCTTGACGGAAGCCTGGTACTCGCCTTCGGCCGCGACGATCTTGGCCCGCCGCTCGCGCTCGGCCTCTGCTTCCTTGGCCATGGCGCGCTGCATGTTCTCCGGCAATACGATGTCCTTGATCTCGACCGCGGTAACCTGCGTGCCCCAGGGCTCCGTGTGCCGGTCGATCACGTTCTTGATTTCTTCGTTGATGCTTGAGGTGTCGGAGAGCAACTGATCGAGGCTGAAGCGTCCGACCACGTTACGGACGGTGGTCTGGCTGATCTGGTTGATCGCGTTGTAGACGTTCTCGATCGCGATCACCGCCTTTTCCGGATCGGTGATGTGATAGTACGCGACCGCCGCGATATCGATCGACACGTTGTCCTTGGTGATGATCCGCTGCGAGGGGATCTGCATGGTGACGGTGCGCAGCGACACGCGCACCATCGACTGGAACGGAACGAAAATGAACGTCAGTCCCGGCCCGCGGACGCCCTCGAATCTGCCGAGAAAAAACACGACGCCGCGCTCGTATTGTCGCAGAACGCGGAATGAGCCGAGGATGTAGAGGACGATCGCAATGCCGATGATGAGACTGGTCATGGCGTTCCCGTTTGGTTGTCGCGCCGGACGTAAGGACGTCCCCCTCGACGGTGATTTTCCATATTTACTGGCTGAAGGACAGGGCTAAGCTAGCGCCCCGAACCCGAAGTTCGCACACACTGTGCCGCGAGTTGGAATGCGAACTTCGGGTTCAAAGGGGCACTAGAATCATAGATTCGCCAGTGTCCTTTCGATTCCGAAGTTCGCGCCGAGCGTGCTGCAAGGTGTGGCGAACTTCGGAATCGGGACATTGGGTGTGCACCGCTCGTCCTTCGTCACGAACCGCGAGGTGAACGATGTTGTCACGCCGCCAGATGCTGATGTCATCCGCGGGCGCGCTAGCGGCCCCCGCGATCGGAACGACGGCATGGGGCGATGAAAACTGGCCGACGCGCGAAGTGCATGCGATCTGCATGTTCCCGCCCGGCACCGGCGCCGATATCTACGTGCGCTTCTTCGCCCGCAAGCTGCAGGACGCGATCGGCAAGACGGTCGTCGTCGAGAACAAGGTCGGCGCCTTCGGCAACATCGCCAACGAGTACGTCGCGCGCGCAAAGCCAGACGGCTACACGATCTACATCGCGCCGACCAACCTGCTGGCAATCGCGCCGCACCTCTACACCAGGCTCTCGTACGATCCGCTGAACGATTTCGAGTCCGTTACGACCCTGTTTAAGCTGCCTTTCATCCTGAACGTCTCCGGTGACAGCCCGTTCAAGAGCGTGGCGGACCTCACGGACTATCTCAGGGAGCGGGGGGATCGGGCTTCCTACGCGTCGGTATCAACGGTCAGTCTCGTCAGCGCCGAGCTTTTTAAGGCCCAGTTCGGGCTACGCACGGTTGAAGTCAAATACAAGGAATCGAGCGCCGCGTTGGCCGACCTATGGGGCGGCAACGTCGTGTTCCTCTATCTTGATCCCGTCGGCAGCGCGGCGAGCATCGCCGCCGGCAAGCTGCGGCCGCTGGCGGTGACCACTGCGAAACGCGTCGAGGCCCTCAAGGACATTCCGGGCTCGGCCGAAGTCGGCATCATGAACTCGGACGTGTTTTCGTGGTGGTCCGTGCACACGCCGAGGGGCGTGCCCAAGCCGATCCTCGACAAGCTGGAGTGGGTCTTCAACCAAATCGTTGCTGATGCCGACACCAGGGAGTTTCTGGCGAAATCGGGCTCCGACGTGTTCCCGGGCAACGCCAGGCTCGCGCGCGAGTTGCTGATCAAAGGACTCAAGGATTGGGGCGGTTACGTGAAACTCGCGAAGATAGAGCCGTTGTCGTGATCGCAGCCGGAATCGTCGGGCTCGGCTGGTGGGGACGGATCATCGCCGCGACACTAGCGGACAGCCGCAATATCCGGCTCGTGGCGGCGGCGGATGTGAATCCGGACGCGGAAACATTTGCGGGCGCGCACGGTCTCACGTTTACCACTGACGTCAACCAACTGATCGCGGACCCCGGCATCGACGCGGTCATCCTGTGCACGCCGCACACCTTGCATTGCGATCAGATCGTGCGCGCCGCCGCCGCCGGCAAACACGTGTTCTGCGAAAAGCCGCTGGCGCTGACTCGCGCCGACGCGCGCCGCGCAATCGACGCATGCAACGCCAAAGGCCTCGTGCTTGCGGTCGGCCACGAACGGCGATTTGAGCCGCCGACCCTCGATCTGCGCCGGCGCGTTGAAGCAGGGGAGCTCGGGACGCTGCTGCAAATCGAGGCGAACTTCAGCCAGGACAAGTTCCTGACGCTCCCAGCGGACAATTGGCGCCTGTCGGAACGCGACGCTCCGGCCGGGCCGATGACCGCTACCGGCATCCATCTCTTGGATCTTGGCGTCAGCTTTCTGGGCCGGCCGACCACGGCACTGGCGCGTGTGAGTGCGCTGAGCGGCAAGCTACCGAACGGTGACACGCTCGCCGTGATGGTCGGCTTCGAGCACGGCACCAATCTGATGATCAGCGCGATCTTGGCGACGCCGTTCGAGGGGCGGTTTGCGGTCTACGGCACTCGCGGCTGGATCGAGATCCGCGACAAAAGCCATCCGGAACACCCGACCGGCTGGACCGTGATCCGGCAGTTCAGCGGACGCGATCGCGAAGTTGCCGACTACGCGCCGCTGTCGGGCGTGCGCAACAACCTCGAGGCCTTTGCGAAGGCAGCGGCCGGCGGGCCGGCCTATCCGATGCCGCAGCAGCAGATGATCGACAACATCGCGGCGCTTGAAGCGATCTTCACATCGGCCAAGAGCGGAACGGTCGTCGCAGTCGAACGTTGACGCCAAAAACATCTTGGAGCGTGTCCGAGGCAGCTCCTACGAGCCATGGTCGGTGCCTGCAATATATAACTTGACAGGAATATACCTGTAAGGTTATATATGTCTTCGTGGAATCATCGTTTGCCATTGTCGCAGAGCCCAATCGACGGGCCATCTTGAGCCTGTTGCTCTCGTCTGAGCGCTCCGTTGGCGAGATCGAAGACGAGCTTCGATTGTCGCAGCCGTCCGTCTCCAAGCACTTGCGAGTGCTGCGAGAGGCTGGGTTCGTGGAATCGCGAATTGAAGCGCAGCGGCGCCTCTATCGACTGAGACCGGAGCCGTTCAAGGAACTCGACGAATGGCTCGTTCCCTTCCGGCGCGTCTGGTCAAAGCACATCGATGCCCTGGAACGACACTTGGACAAGCTGGAAAAAGCGTCCTCTTTGAAAGGAAAGAAAAGACATGGGAAGCCGTGAGCAATACGCACCAGGTGCCGCTTCCGGCGCTGAGATCCGAAAGGACGGTGAGAAGTGGGTGCTCGTTCTCGTCCGCGACCTCCGCCACCCTCCTGCAAAGGTTTGGGAGGCGCTCACGGACCCCGAGCATCTCCGCGAATGGGCGCCGTTCGATTCAAACCGGAACCTCGGCGCCGTCGGTAGCGCGACGCTCACCACAGTGGGTGCGCCGACGCCGCACGTCTCCGAGACCCACGTGAAGCGGGCCGACGCGCCCAAGGTGCTCGAATTCAGCTGGGGCGGACAAGACATCCGTTGGGAACTAGAGCCGCGCTCGGGCGGCACTCGGCTCACGCTCTGGCATAACATCGACCGTCGATTCATATCGATGGGCGCTGCGGGCTGGCACATCTGCTTGGATGTGTTGGAGCAGCTTCTCGCCGGTCAGCCCATTGGGCGCATCGTCGGCGCGGAAGCGATGAAGTTCGGCGGCTGGCAGCGATTGAACGCCGAGTATGCAAAGCAGTTCGGCGTTGAGCCCCCCAGTTGGCCGCCCAACGCCCCGAAGCCTTGAAGAACCGTGTGGCCAAAATCTAGTTGCCGCAGTCCACCGAACGTCCCTCGATGCGGCAACGACCGAACGGCTGACCATGCGTATCGTAGTCCGTGATGGTCCATCGGTCGGGCGCCGCGTCCGGCGTGCGTTCAAGCATGGAAAAGCCGAATGTGCGCGGCTTGGCGATACCGGCCTTGATGTGCATGCCGTTCACCACGAGCCCGACCGGGTTGCTCGGAGCATCCGGCGACAATCGATCGCCGCCGTGGCCGGACACGATCGTCACCGGAATGTCCTCCACATAGGCGTCCACTTCGAACTTGTGTTGATGCCCGTTGAGCATCAGCTGCACGTTGGCCGGGATGTTGCCTTTGGCGGCTAGCGCCAAGGTCTTGTTGTCGCCGCCGGACTTTTCGGGCACCTCGGTTCCGTCGGTCGACCAGATCACGCGATGGAACGCGAGCCACACGATACCGCTCGGCGCCAGCCTGGCGACCGATTTGAACTGCTCGCGGTAGAGCGCTGCCTGTTGCTCATCAGCCTTGTCCTCTCGCGCCACCGCAGTGTCCATGACCACGACCGAGACCCCGCCGATGTCGGCGACGAAGGGCTCGGCTGTCGCGAGGCAGCCCTCACGCCCGGCTTTCGGATCGAGCGGATAGGGATCGAGCGTGCGAACCCAGCCGATGCCGCCGCGCGCGCATTTCTCATGATTACCGCGCACGAAGACCCAGGGAGCTGCTTCGAGCAGCAGCCGGGCCGGCGCGAAGAAATCCGCGCGCCACGACGCCCAGGTGTCGCCAAACGGGCTGCCGGCACAGCCGAGATTGCCGGCGGGGCACGCGGTCTCGCGATAGTAGAAATCCCCGACGTGAATGACGAGGTCGGGCCTTAACGTCGATGCGACGTCGGCGCCGACCTGGAACGGCCACAGGGCCGAATCATTGCAGGCCTGATTGAACGAATCCTTGAGACGGCAACCGGTGTCGCCGATCAGCAGAACGCGGGTCGGTCGCGCGACCGGCAGTGGCACCGGAAAGCCGTCGATGGTTACGACCTTCGCGTCTGATGGGATCGGCAGCGAACAGACCCGGATGGGGAAATCACCTCCCGGCTCCGAGCGGGTGCGCATCGGCTGGGCGACGCTGTTGATTGTTGCTTGCGGGCACTGCGGTTTGTCGGTGATGGCGCGTGCTTCCAGGCCACCCGGAACATATTGCACCCAGCGCGCATCTTCGGCCGCCGCGGAGGCGGTCGATAGTGCCACGATCAATGCGCCGCACAAAATGGCGCGCGTCGTCAGTTGCATGAACTTCCCCAAGCCGTCCACGGATTTTGGCGCGCAGACAAGCACACCGCGCGGGCGCGCGGCAATGACCATGCGCTTGTCTAGAATGTTACCAAACTGCCGCACGCGCCGGCGCGCGACCCTTGTCGGCGCCGGCCAAACCGAAATCAGGCGGCTTTGGGACCTTCCGGCTCGAAGTTGAGTGCAACGCCGTTGATGCAATAACGCAGATGGGTCGGCGGAGGGCCGTCATCGAACACGTGCCCGAGATGGCTGCCGCAGCGGCTGCAATGAACCTCGGTGCGCACCATGCCGTAGGTACGGTCCTGCGAGCTCTCAACCGAACCAGGGACCGGATCGTTGAAGCTCGGCCAACCGGTTCCGCTCTCGAATTTCTTCATCGACTTGAACAGCGGCTGGCCGCAGCCCACGCAACTGAACGTTCCGCTGCGCTTCTCATGGTTCAGTGCGCAGCTTCCCGGCCGCTCGGTCCCGTGTCCGCGCATGATGTGATACTGCTCGGGCGTCAGCAGGCGACGCCACTCGGCGTCGGTGTGAGTCACCGGAAATTGTTTGTTCTGCACGGTTGCCTCCTGCGTGCGAAAGATCAGTTGGCGTTGCTCGCGGTCACCAGCACCGGCGTCGGGCGATAGCGGTCGGGGAACAGCCGCTTCAGGTTCTCGATCTTGGGCAGGTCGTTATAGACAATGTAGAGATTGTTGGGGTGGAGCGTCGCGTAGTCCTGGTGATAGCCCTCAGCCGGATAGAACGCGGTCAGCGCGCCGACCTTGGTCACGATCGGATGCGGGAACGTACCGGCACGATCGAGTTGTGCGATATAGGCGGTTGCGATCTTTGCCTGCGCGTCGTTCGTCGTGAAGATCTGCGAGCGGTATTGCGGACCCTCGTCCGGTCCCTGCCGGTCGAGTTCGGTCGGGTCGTGGGCGACCGAGAAATAGATCTGCAGGATCGTCCCGTAGCTGATCACGTTCGGATCGAAGGTGAGCTCGACCGACTCGGCGTGGCCGGTGCGACCGGAGCTGACGGTCTCGTAGCTGGCGCTCTCCTTCGAGCCGCCCGCGTAGCCGGACACAGCCTTGGTGACCCCTTTGGTGTGCTGGAACACGGCCTGCACCCCCCAGAAGCATCCGCCGGCAAGAACCGCCGTCTGCAGTCCGCCCGCCTGCGCGGCGGGTTGGTCCACGGCCGGCGCGGGCAGCACGGTGGCCTGCTCCGCCTGCGCGGCTGGGGCCATGATCAAGCGGCCAACGCCGATCAGCGCGATCGCCGTAGCGCCGACCAGCAACAGATTTCGCCGAAGCATCATGGTTCCTCCTCCCGTTTTCGCGGCTTGGCCGCCGCCGCCAAGATAGGAAGCCCGCGAAGCCGCCGCCAATAACAAAGTTTCACAGCAGCTTGATGTTCGCGCGCCGGTCCGCACCCTTGTCGGTCCGGTCCGACTAGGCTTCGATGGCAAGGCGTCGGGGCTTAGCCAATGCCTTCATTCAAAGCCATCCGGGCCCGTGCCGCCAAGCGTAAGGGCGGTGACGCCGCACTCGCGGCCCTGCTTCCAAAAGTGGTGGCGCCAAAGACGCTTGCCAAGCTGCCGGACAGCGAGGCCTTGGCCGAGATGGCGAAGCGCATCTTTTCGGCCGGCTTTGTGTGGCGGGTCATCGAGGCCAAATGGCCGGGCTTCGAGGAAGCGTTTCTTGGCTTTGCGCCGGAAAAGCTCAATTTTCGGCCCGACGAGTTTTGGGAGGGACTTGCCCGCGACCAGCGCATCGTGCGCAACCCGCAGAAAATCAAGGCGATACGGCACAACGCCGCGTTCGTCGCCGACATTGCGCGCCAGCATGGGAGTTTCGGCAAGTTTCTGGCCGATTGGCCCGGCACCGATCAGATCGGTTTGCTCGACTTCTTGGGCAAGCACGGTTCCCGGCTGGGCGGGCGCACCGGTCAGTATTTCCTGCGGTTTGTCGGCAAGGACAGCTTCATCACCTCGCATGACGTCGTTGCATGCCTGCGCGACGCCGGGTTGGACATCTCCGAAGAGCCGGGCTCCAAGAGGGAGTTGAAGAAGATCCAGGATCAGTTCAACGCCTGGGCGCAGGAAACCGGGCTGCCGTTCACCCATCTGTCCCGCATTTGCGCGATGTCGATTGGCGAGAATTACGATGCCACGACCCTGCGCCGACGGGGCGGCGCCGAAGAGGAATGAACGCGGATCGAGCCGGGTGGGTAGTCCGGCCGGCCCTTGTGGCAAGAAGGCGCCGGTTGGACAAAATCGACCGCCGGGACCCCGGAAATCCCGGAACGCTGGTCCGCAGTGGCACAGTCTATGCCAATAATGCGGCCCAAAAGCCCTGGGGTGGGGGCGGGAATTAATCGGAGCGTTGTGGAGTCGGTTTTGCGGGCGATCGGGAAGCGATCCTGATTGCGAAATGCCGCGATTGGGGGCGATCGTGCGGGGGCTGGTTCTGGGGGGGGTCGCGCTGTTCGCGCTCGCGGCAAGCGAGCCGGCCCACTGCGCCGAATTGACCGTGCCCGCGTCCGGCGCGTCAAACCCCAGTGCCTATGATTGGAGCGGCCTCTACCTTGGGGGCCATATGGGCTATGCCTGGGGACGCTCCGGCTTCACCGCAACATCGATTGGCCCATTTGCCCCGGCGTTTGCCGGCTCTCTCGACTTCTCCCCGCTGCCGAACGGGTGGACCGGGACCGGCAGCTATTTTGCCGGACTGCAGGCTGGCTACAACCTGATGCTGCCGTCCCGGCTCGTCATCGGGTTCGAGGCTGACGCGCTGTTTCCGAGCCTGGTGGCGGGCGGGCAGGCGATCCGCACGGTAAGGCCGCGCGACGCCGAGTTTGACGAAGTCATGTTGATCGCGGGAACCGCGCGCGGGCGTCTCGGCTACGCTTTCGGCAACTGGCTGCCCTACGCGACCGCCGGGTTCGCCTGGACCTTCGATCGCGCGATCTGGACGGAGTTTGCAAGCGACGGCTCGCACACCGCCGAGCGCCAGCTGCTCTGGCGGTTCGGCTGGACGCTTGGCGCCGGCGTCGAGTTCCCGATCGCGCCGAATTGGACCGCACGGGCCGAATATCTGTTCACCGAGTATAACGGCCACGGCGCGACCTTTCCGGGCGCCGCCGAGCACGTCCAGACGTCGAACCTCAGCGCATCTGAGCTGCGGGTCGGGCTGAATTATCGGTTGCCAACTGATGGCGCGCGATCGAACGCCCCCACGACCCAAACCCTTCCTCCGGACCTAGGAGAGAATTTCGCGATCCACGCACAAACGACATTCATCAACCAGTATGCGTTTCCGTTTCGCAATCCCTATCAGGGGCGCAACAGCCTCGCGTCGAACTCCGGGCGCGAGGGATGGGACGTTACGCTCTATGCGGGCTTTCGGCCCTGGCAGGGCGCGGAGATCTGGATCAACCCGGAGATCGATCAGGGTTTCGCGCTCAGTGATTTCCACGGGGTCGCGGGATTTGTAAACAACGACCCGAGCAAAGGGGCGAGCTATCCGTTTGCGCGCATTCAGCGCGCCTTCTTCCAGCAGACCATCGATCTCGGCGGTGAGGTTCACAAGGTCGAGGCAGATCTCAATCAGTTCGCGATGACGCAGACCGAGAACCGGCTGGTGATCACTGCCGGGAAGTTCGCCCTTGGCGACATCTTCGACCTCAACAAGTATGCGCAGGACGCCCGCACCGATTTCATGAACCTGGCGATCGTCAGCACCGGAACGTTCGACTACGCCGCAGACACGTTCGGCTACACCTATGGCGCAGCGGCAGAATGGTACCAAGGTCCCTGGGCGCTGCGGGTCGGCTATTTCGATCTGTCGCGGATCTCGGCCGGAGAAGAACTGGATCCAGGCTTTCGCCAGTTCCAATGGGTCGGTGAAATCGAGCACCGCCACGACCTGTTCGGACACCCAGGCAAGCTCCTGGTCACAGCCTTTTTCAGTCGCGGCCGTTTCGGCACCTACAACGACGCGGTTTCATTGGCGCAGTTGACGGGCCTGCCCGCGAACGTCGCGGCGGTGGCACGGCCCAACAGCCGCAGCGGCATCAGTGCGAACCTGGAGCAGCAGCTCACGCCTGACTTGGGCTTTTTTGCCCGCGCCGGAATGGCCAACGGCAATGTGCAGGACTACGAAATCACCGACATCGACCGGACGGTTGCGGTTGGCCTCTCGCAATCCGGCAAACCGTGGGGCCGCCCGAACGACACGCTCGGCGTGGCGGGCGCTGTCGACAACATCAGCAGCGCGCATCAGGCTTATTTCAACGCGGGCGGTCTCGGGGTCGTGATCGGCGACGGCATGCTGCCGCACCCTGGTCTCGAACAGATCATCGAGACCTATTACCGCTACGAATTGTCCTCGCTCTGGGACGTCACACTCGATTATCAGTTCGTCAACAATCCGGCCTATAACCGCGATCGCGGACCAGTGTCCGTCGTTGCGGTGCGCCTGCATGCGGATTTCTGAAGATTGATCATGAAATCGCCCGGGCCGCCGTCACTTCGACCTCGACCTTGAACTCCGGACGCGTGAAGCCCGAGACGATTACCAGCGTCGAGGCGAATGCGTCGCCCGCAACGTAGCGCGAACGCACGGCCCCATAGATCGGGAAATAGGCGCGGTCGGTCACGAACGCGTTGAACCGTACGACGTCCGCGAACGTCATGCCGGCCTCGGTCAGGATCGCTTTGATGTTCTCGAAGCACAGAACACACTGCGCTTCGACATCGTCCGGGACGGTGTCGTCCGCAGCGACCCCGAGTTGCCCGGAGGTGACCAGCAACTGGGCGCCGGGGGGCACCAGCACGGCGTGGCTGTAGCGCGCGAACGGGGCGCGAATCCCGGTGGGATTGATCGGGCGATTCATGACTTGGCGAGCTCCGCGCGCAGCGTGCATGATGTGGTCGACTCGATCAGGCTCCGCAGGGCCAGGGGATCCATGATTGTTTGCTCCTCACCGCCGGGTCGGCGCATTGATACCGTGATAAACCACGAGATTCTACGGCGCGTTGCGAACCCGCCAGGGCATCGCCAGGCCGGCGAACTTTGCTTGGAGTACTTGCATGCCGCCTGACATCGTCGCGCTGCCCGGCGCGGACCGCTATCGGATCGCCAACGTGCGGGTGCCGGTCGACCTCGCCCCCGAGCTCGCGGACCGCGCGGACGCTGATCGAACCGCGCGCTGCGACATCATCGTTGATACAGGCCGTATCACTGCCCTCGCTCCGCTGGGCGCGGCGCCGGCGGCGGAACTTCCGGCGGTTGATCTCGACGGCGGCATCGCGCTGCCGCGCTTTGTCGACATGCACACCCACATCGACAAGGGTCATATCTGGGCGCGGCGGCCCAATCTCGACGGGTCCTTCTTTGGCGCGCGCTCGGCGGTGGCGGCCGACCGCGAGGCCAACTGGGACGCCGAGGACGTGCGCGCCCGAATGGATTTTTCGCTCCGGTGCGCGTTCGCGCACGGCACCGGGGCGCTGCGCACGCATCTCGACTCCATCGGTCCGCAGACGATGATCTCCTGGCCGGTGTTCGCCGAGATGCGTCAGACCTGGAAGGACCGCATCGCCCTCCAGGCGGTCGCGCTGTTTCCCACCGATCTCGCTGTGGACGACGAACCGCAGTTCCGCTCGATCGTGAACACGGTCGCTCGCCATGGCGGCACGCTCGGCGGCATCACATTCCTTGGACAAGCGCCTGGGCCGAAGCTCGAGCTCGCACTCGAGCGGACATTCGGTCTCGCGTCAGCCTATGGTCTCGACATCGACCTGCATGTCGATGAAAGCACGTCGCCGGATGCGCGCAGTCTCGAGCACATCGCGCTCGCGGCACTACGTCATCGCTTCCGGGGCCGGGTTGTGGTCGGGCATTGCTGCTCCTTGGCGCTCGCGCCCGATGCCGAGCTCAAGCGCATCATCGGGCTTCTGGGAGAAGCCGGCCTGGCCGTCGTGTCGCTCCCGATGGCCAACATGTACCTGCAGGACCGCAGCCCAGGCCGCACGCCCCGGCTGCGCGGGGTCGCGCCGGTGCTCGAGCTCGACGCCGCCGGAATCGCAGTTGCGGTTGCGAGCGATAACACCCGGGATCCATTCTACGCTTACGGCGATCTTGACATGCTCGAAGTGTTTCGCGAGGCGACTCGCACCGCTCAACTGGATCACTCCGATCGGCCGTGGCTGCGCCTCCTCGGCAGCGGCCCTGCGGACATCATCGGCCTTCCCGGGCATGGCCGCATCGCGGCGGGCGGGCCGGCCGATCTGGTGCTGACCCGCGCGCGCACCACGCAGGAACTCATCTCGCGCCCGCAGACTGATCGCGTCGTGCTGGTGGGCGGCCGTGCGATCGACACGACGCTCCCGGATTACCGGGAACTTGATCGGCTCATCGTCCGATAACCCGCGGTCATGCCAGCCGGTCGAGCGAGAAGCGCGTCACGTCGTGCAGCAGCTTGATGAATTGCGCCGCGCGGAACTCAGCGGTCGCCTTCCCCTTCTCGGCGGTGGCGCGGGACGCATCGCCCGCCGCACCCGCCGGATGCAGATCCTGCGCGATCCAGCCAAACGCGGTGTGGCCGGTTGGGCGCAGCAGCTCGAATTCGTTCGAGATGCGGATCGTCGCCGGCGCAAAATTGTCGGCCTTGTCCATGTGAACCAGCTCGGGCCGGAAATGCAGCATCAGCGACGTCTCGATATCGCCCGCATGGATTCCGACCGCGAGCTCCTGGTCGGTATAGAGGCCCTTGGGCTGCCCGAAGCGCCCCCAGTGGCAGGCGACCACCAGCATTTGCAGCCGCACCCGCAAATCGCGCGCCACCATGCTGATGACATCGACGTTCCCGCCGTGCGAGTTGACCAGGATCAGCTTGCGCAGGCCCGCGCGCTGCACGGCCTCGCCGATTTCAATCCACGACCGCAGCGCCGTCTCGCCGGTCAATGTGATGGTTCCGGGCGAACGGAGATGCTCGTTTGATTTTCCGACCGCCTGGGTCGGCAGGAACAGGACGGCGAGGTCGTCGGGCAACTGCCGAATGGTCTCGGCGATCATGCCTTCCGCGATGGCGGTATCGGTCGCGACCGGCAGATGTGGGCCGTGCTGCTCGGTGGCGGCGATCGGCAGAACGGCGATCGTCGTCTCTGGGTCGAGGCCGACGAAGTCATTGGTATTAAGTTCGCTCCAGAAGCGTTTGCGCATCATCTCGGCCCATTTAGTGCCGCGCTAAAAGCGGCTCATCGCGCGTTCGACCTTGTCGATGAACGCGGCCCGATCTGCGTCGGTGGCGACGTTCATGTGGTAGAGCGCATAATAATCAACGCGCGCGCGCCAGTCTGCAAACCAAGGCAGGTAGCGCTTGACCATTTTACGCGGCGGATCGCCGACCGCGACCGCCCGTATGCGCGGGCGGCCGTAGGTCGCAATTCCGGCAATGCGCCGCAAATTTCCCAGCAGCGGCTTGGCGCGCGCGGGATTCGATAGATCGAACGCAACTCCCGGCATCATCATGCGATCGAAATAGCCCTTGAGCATGGCCGGCATGCCAAAGCTCCAGACGGGAAATTGCACGATCAGCGCGTCGGCGGCGCGCAGCCGGGCGATATAGCCGGCAAGCCCGGCTTGGTTGCGGGCTGTGTCGTGATAGTCGCGCCGCTCCGCCTCCCACATCACCGGATCGAACCTGTCGTCGTAGAGGTCGAGCAGGTCGACCTCGTGGCGCGCCGCGGCGAGCCCTGCGAGCGCACGGGCGCGGATCGCGGCGTGGAAGCTCGTCGCCTGCGGATGGCAATAGAGGTAGTGCACCCGCATGCTTACGTCCGGACCGGCACGTAGCTTCGCATTTTCCCCGGATTGAGCAGCCCATAGGGATCGACCTCGGCCTTGTAGCCGGCCTGGTCGGCGTCGGCCCGCTTGTGTCGGCTGCCGTCCTCGAGCGTGAAGACGTGCGGATTTGCGATCATCACCCCGTGCTGCTCATGCAGCGCGATGATCTCGTTGAGCCGTTCGGCATTGCGGTAGCGCACGATCGGAAGTGCGCTGCAAGTCACGCGTCCGCCGAAGCGGATGAACTCGGTGTGCGGCAACACCTCGTCGGGGAACATCGCCCACATCTCGCGGACTGACTCGATCACACGGTCATGCGGAAACAGGCATTGCAGATAGGTGATCGTACGGTCCTGTTTGAGCCAATGCAGCGTGGTGTGATTCCAGGTGTATTCATAGAGCGGCACGACGTTCGGAGAGTCGTCGTGCGCAACTTCGTAGGTGGTCGTGCCCCGCCCGCCCAGGATCGCCTTGAACGTCTCGAGCGAGGGCTGTGCGATCATCGCAAACACGACGCTCTTGCCGTCCGGAAGATGCGGTCGAAGCGCGGGAAAATTTGCCGGAATCGGCCAGATCATCGGCGTGAGGAGCTTCTTGATCACGCCGTCTGCCAGCGCCACGTCATAGCCGAACCGCATGGCCTCGAAGAAATCGTCGAATGCGACGATCAAATCGATCCAGGGCCAGGCCGGAGCCAGCGGCATCTCCAATGCCGTGATGATGCCGGTCGTGCCATAGGCGCGGTTGATCTTCTGTGCAGCATCGCCGCGCAGCTCGACGACGCGGGGTTGTTCTTCGGCGGTCACGATCCGGGCCGCCAGGATGTTGCCGGGCTCGCGCAGACCCCCGTAGGTCACGGAACCGATCCCGCCGGAGCCGCCGGCCACGAATCCGCCGATGGTGGCGCTGCGCTTGGTGGATGGGTGCATGCGCAGCTCCCACCCGGCCGGGCGCGTCAGCGCGTCGATGTCATGCATCTTGGCGCCGGCCTGAACTCGAACAGCCCCCGGCTTGTGCCATTCGACCGCATTCAAGCCGTTGATGTCGAGCAACACGCCGCCTTCAAGCGGGACGGCCTGCCCATAGTTTCCGGTGCCGCCGGCCCGCACGGTGAGCGGGATGCGCAGGCGCGCGCAGGCGGCCGCCACTCGGACAACATCGCTTTCGTCGCGCGGTGCCACCAGGATATCGGCCGACTTGCCGGCGAGCTGCTCGTTGAGGACCGGGCTATACCAAAAGAAATCGCGCGACCGCCGCCGGACCGAGACCGGATCCGTCACCGTCGGCACCCCATCGATCGCGGCAATCAACCCCTCGATGTCATAGCGGGGCTCGCTCGCCCGGTTGATCGCGCTGCGTGTGGAAGCCATGCCGTGCATCCGGACAAGCTGGTTAAACGACCTTGGTAATTGGCACGCCGGCGTCGACCGCGGCAAGAAGCGACAGTCAACCACCCTGGCCCGCGCGCTTGGAGCCCGATGAATTATGCCTATAATTCAGTCGGGCGCTTGCATTATTCGTGGGCAAAGCGCGTTTTGGCGACGTTGCTATCGACGCGCCGCGGCGGCATAGCTGTTGCAGCAGAGATCGCGGACGTGGCCAACCGGGCACAGTTCCCGGACGCATGCCGCGGCATCGGACCTACGGGGAAACAGATCATGCGCGCAATGAAATATCGTATTGATCGCCGTCGCGCCCTTCGACTTCTGGGCGGCACTGCTGCGGTGTCCTTGGTCTCGGTTCCGGGCGCGCGTGTGCAGGCGCAGACGCTCGACAAGGTCAGTTATCAGACCAACTGGCGGGCGGAAGCCGAGCATGGCGGCTTCTACCTGGCGGTCGCCAACGGCATCTACAAGAAATACGGCATCGACTGCGACCTGCGCATGGGTGGACCGCAGCAGAACCCGTCGCAGATGCTCCTGGGCGGCCGCGTCGACATGATCATGTCGAGCGCCTTCGAAGGTCTCAACTACGTGAAGGAGAACCTGCCATTCCTGTGTATTGCGGCGATCTTCCAAAAAGATCCGCAAGTGCTGATCTCCCACCCCAACGTCGGCAACGACACACTTGCCAACCTGAAAGGCAAGCCGATTCTGATCGGCGCCGCCGGGCGTACCAGCTATTGGCCGTTCCTCCGCATCAAGTTCGGATTTACCGACGATCAGATTCGCCCATACACCTTCAACATGGCACCGTTCCTCGCAGACAAGAACATTTCGCAGCAGGGATTTCTCTCGGCCGAACCTTACGCGATCATGCAGGCCGGCGTGAACCCGGTGATCCACCTGCTCGCCGACGCCGGGTTCGAGAACTATCAGACGACCATCAACATCTCGCGCAAGATGGTGGACGAGAAGAAGGACCTGGTGCAGCGTTTCGTTACTGCTTCGCTTGAGGGCTGGGCCGAATACATGAAGGGTGGGCCCGCGAACGAGGCCGCGAACGCCATGATCAAGAAGGACAACCCCGAAATGTCGGATGACAAGATCGCCTACGCGATCAGGGTCATGAACGAGAAAGGTATTGTCCGGTCCGGTGACGCGCTGAAACTCGGCATTGGCGCGATGACCGATCAGCGCTGGAAGAGCTTCTACGAGACCATGACGGATGCCGGCGTGTTCCCCAAGGGCCTCGACGCGAAGAAGGCCTACAGTCTCGAATTCGTCAACAAGGGTGTGGGGGCGTGATCGCGCCCCGCGCAGCGCCAGCCGCTAGACCTACGTGTCCACGAGTCCGGTAAGCACTTCCACTGTCGCGGGAACAGGCGCGCCGCCCGCCGCCGGCGGGCGCCCGCTTGTCTTGATCCGCGATGTCTCCAAGCTGTTCTCGAACGGCACGCTCGCAATCCGCGGCGTCAATCTCGATATCGCGGCGGGCGAATTCCTGAGCCTGCTCGGGCCCTCCGGATGCGGCAAATCGACGTTGTTGCGCATCATTGCCGGACTTGGCGCTCCGACCGCCGGAACGGTGTCGTGGCCGACTTCGACGCATGACGCGAGCGGCCGCGCGCAGCGTCAACTCGGCTTCGTGTTCCAGGACGCGACGCTGATGCCCTGGGCCAACGTGATGCGCAACGTCATGCTGCCGCTGACGCTGGCGCGCGAGGCCAAGGCCGAAGCCGCGCCGCGGGCCGCCGAGATGATCGAACTTGTCGGCCTCAAGGGTTTCGAGAAGGCCTATCCGCGCGAGCTCTCCGGCGGCATGCGCATGCGCGTATCGATCGCCCGTGCGCTGGTGACCCGGCCCCGCATCTTGCTCATGGACGAGCCGTTCGCCGCGCTCGACGAGATCACGCGCCACAAGCTCAACGACGACTTGCTGGCGCTGTGGTGGCAACAGCGATTCACGGTCGTGTTTGTGACGCATTCGGTGTTCGAGTCGGTCTACCTGTCGCAGCGCATCGTGGTGATGGCGGCGCGGCCGGGGCGGATCATGGCCGACTTTGCTGTCGACGCCCCTTATCCGCGCGACAGTCTGTTTCGAACGTCGGCCGATTATGGGCGCATCTGCCGCGTCGCTTCCGAGGCCCTTGCGCGCGCGATCGCCGCATGAACGACATGTCCCCTGCGCCGACAATCGCCCACAACGGAACCGACGCCGAAGCGCGGCCGGTGTTTCGCGAGGAACGCCGCATTCTTGGGCTAGCGGCGAGTACCTGGCCGGGCATTATCGCGCCGGTCGTGATTGGAATAGTGATGCTATGCGCCTGGGAGGCGCTGGTCCGGATCAAGGGGATCCCGTCCTACATCCTTCCCGGCCCGCTGTTGATCGCGCAGACGTTGATCGCTGATTGGGGCACGCTGTCCGAAGCGCTGCTGATCACGCTACGCATCACCTTTGCGGCGCTGTTCGCCGCGGTCACCGTGGGGGTCGCGCTCGCGATCATCTTCACCCAGTCGAAGTGGCTCGAGAAATCGTTATTTCCCTATGCGGTGATCCTGCAAGTCACGCCGATCGTCGCGATCGCGCCGTTGATCATTATCTGGGTCGGCGACATCAAGCTGTCGCTGCTGATCTGCGCCTGGATTGTCGCGTTTTTCCCGATTCTGTCCAACACCATCATCGGATTGAACTCCGCCGATCACAATCTGATCAACCTGTTTCAGCTCTACGGCGCAAGCCGCTGGCAGACGCTGCGTTACCTGCGCATGCCGGCGGCGCTGCCGTTCTTCCTGGCCGGATTGAAGATCTCCGGTGGTCTCGCGCTGATCGGCGCCGTGGTGGCGGAGTTCGTGGCCGGATCGGGCGGGAGCGCCTCCGGCCTCGCCTACCGGATTCTCGAGTCCGGCTATCAGCTGCGTATCCCGCGCATGTTCGCGGCCCTGCTGCTCATCTCGCTCAGCGGCATAGCGATCTTCTTTGTGACCAGCGTGATTGCTCACCTTGCGCTGCGCCGCTGGCACGAAAGCGCGGTCGTGCGGGAGAACTGAGTGTAACGGTTGCCGAACGCTCTTAGCTCAGGCCAAACAGCTTGCGCGCATTGCCGCCCGCGATCGCCGCGATCGTCTTGTCGTCGAAGCCTTCGACCGACGCAACGTGGCCGACCGGATCGTACTCGCCCATATCGTAGGGATAATCCGTCCCCATCAGGATGCGATCCGGACCGAATACGCGAACCAGGTTCTCCAACTGGTGCGGCGTGAACACCACCGTGTCGAAGTAGAACTTGCGCAGGTAGTGCGTCGGTGGCTTCGGCAGGGCGCCGTGCGAATCCGAGCGTGCGCCCCAGGCGTGGTCCATACGTCCCGAATAGGCGGCCGCGAACGCACCACCGTGCACCGCCAGGATCCTCAGATTCGGAAAGCGTTCGAGTACGCCGTCGAAAATGAGGTTGTGGACCGCAATCGTTGTGTCGAGCGGATTGCCGATTACATTGTTGAAGTAGTAGCGCGCCAGCCGGCCAGGTGCCGTGAAGCCCTGCGGATGAATGACGACCAATGCTCGCAGCGCTTCGGCTTTGGCCCAGAACGGATCAAAGGCCGGATCGGACAACTCGCGGCCGTCCACATTGGTCAGGATCTGTACGCCCTTGAAGCCCATCGTGCGCATGCAGCGCTCGAGTTCGCTGGCTGCCGCGTCCGCATCTGGAAGCGGTACCGTGCCGAACGGAACAAACCGGTCGGGCCGGCGCGCGGCGAATTCAGCAAGACCATCGTTGATCATGCGCGCAGCCTTGAGGGCAATCTCGGATGGCACGTTGTAGTAACACTGCATCGGCGTCGGCTTGATCGCCTGCACGGCGATACCCATGGCATCGAGATCGGCCAGCCGTTCGTTCAGTGTGGTGAGGCGAGAACGGCGATCGGCATCCTGCTTTTTGCCAAGCGCGATCGTGTCCTGGGCCGCGGTCGCGTGTGCCGGCGGGAGGTGCGGTTTCACCAGCTCGGCCGCCGCCTCGATCATGACGTGGGAGTGGATGTCGAGCGTGCCCGATCGGGGGCGCCGCACATCGACCCGCGCGGGGTCGTGCGTACGCGCGGCGGTCAGCGTGTATTTGCTCCAGATGTCCGGCATGCGATCTCCCCTATTGCGATTGCGCCAGGCGGCGTGCGGCCGGACAATATCAAGTCTGCGTTTGGTGTCGCCGGAATTCGCGTAACCGCAGCCAGACCACTAAGCCTACCCCCACGACCGTCACGAGGACCAACGCAACCAGTAATGCCGAGCGTTCGAGCCAGGCGATTGCCGGCACGCACAGCGCCATCACCAGACCCAGCAGCGAGACCTGCCAGTCAAGCGTATGCACACCGGCGATGAACGTGCCAAGCGCCAGCAACATCAAGATGGCGAGCCCGGTCGCATCGGCGTTGAGCATGGTCTGGACGGTTGGTAGCAGCACAAGGTTCATCGCGCCCAGGATCGCCAGCCAATGCAGCACCTGGGTCCAGATCAGCCGAATCCGATCGTTCCGGTTCTGGGCATGACGCCAGCCGGTAACGATGCATAGGATTCCGATCATCACGGCGAGAAACTCCCAGTAATCGATGAGCGCCCGTCTGGCGAAGCTCGTGTAGGCGATGCCGAAGATGGTCAGCACCCACACCACCCCATAGGGCAGCTCACGCAGCCAAAAATGAAAGTGCGAGTGCCCGGTGCTGTTCATGCCGTAGTCTCCACCCCGACGATCAATGCGGGTCCATTCGTGTTTCCATCCGCAGGTGCGCTGGACCCATGCGACACGCATAATAGCCGCGACGAGACGGCAAAGCTGAGCGATTGCAAAACGCCATGCATGTTGTTGATGTCGGCGCAAGTTCCTTGCAGCCCGCCCATGGATGCCTCTCCCGCGGAATTGGGCATCCATGGTCACAACGGCGATAAAAACCGCGTTTATTCAATAGGTTGTCATGGATGCCCCGATTCGCCCAAAATGGGCATCCATGAGGGCATCCATGGTGGCCAAGCGACCGTTTCGCCACATACCCCGTCGGCGGGCCGGAATAGCGCGCGGTTGCCAAAAAACAGCGAGTGGATCACGTGAACGCAAGCACATCCAAGACGGGCCGGCGCGAAGATCATCGGCTCGTATCCGGGCACGGCAAATACACCGCCGATTGGAATCTCGAAGGTCAGGCGCACGCCTGGTTTCTGCGCAGCGACCATGCCCATGCCGAGATCGTTTCGATCAACACCAGCGCCGCCTTGGCGGTTCCAGGTGTGCTCGCCGTCCTGACCGGCGCCGACGTGGCCAAAGCCGCGTTCAAAACGCCGCCCGCGATCATGTTCATGAAGGGCAAGGGCGGGAGTTCCTTCAAGCTGCCGCATCGCCATGCGCTGGCGCACGAGCGCGTCCGCTTCGTGGGCGAGCCGGTGGCGCTGGTCGTCGCCGAGAGCGAGGCCGCGGCCCAGGACGGCGCCGAGCGCATCGCGGTCGAGTACCGCGATCTCCCGGCCGTGATCGATGCGCAGGCCGCGCTCGCGGCTGGCGCGCCGGTGCTGCATGCGGACGTACCCGGTAATCTCGGCATGGAATACGAATACGGTGCGCTCGCACCGACCGAAGCCGCGTTTGCCAAGGCCGCCCACGTGGCGCGTATCACGCTGGGCGCGCAGCGCATCGCCGGCAACCCGATGGAGCCGAAAGCGTGCCTTGCCTCGTTCAATCCGACAACCGGCTTCTACGATGTTTACTTGCCGACCCAGGGAATGGCCGACGTCCGCGGTGGCTTCGCGCACGTGGCTGGTGTTGCGCCGGACAAGATCCGCATTCACGCGAACGACGTCGGGGGCGCCTTCGGAGTGCGCAACGAAGTGTATCCGGAATTCGCCGCCCTGTTCCTGGCGACGCGGCTGCTGGGCCGCCCGGTGAAGTGGGTTGGAACGCGCGCTGAAAGCATCCTGAGCGATCACCATGGGCGCGGCGCCACGCTCACCGGGGCACTTGCGCTCGACGCGGACGGCAATTTCCTCGGACTCCGCATCGAGTGGCTGGTGAACATGGGGGCCTACGCATCCAACGCGGGTCCGTTCATCAACACCGGCGCCGCGCCGACCTCAAGCGCGATCAACGCCTATAGGATTCCGGCTGCCTACGGATTGCATCAGCTCGTGTTCACCAATACGACGCCGACAACGGCCTATCGCGGCGCAGGTCGGCCGAACGTGGCTTATCTGGCGGAGCGGCTGGTCGACGAGGCGGCGCGCATTACCGGGATCGACCGCATCGCACTGCGTCGCAAGAACCTCATCCCAAAGACGGCTTTTCCCTACAAGACGCCGACCGGCTCAACCTACGACAGCGGCGATCCTCCGGGTCTCTTGAAGCAGGCCCTGGAGGAAGCGGACTGGAAGGGTTTTGAGCGCCGGCGCCGCGCGGCTAAGCGCAGCGGGAAGCTGCGCGGCATCGGCTGTGCGGTCTTCATCGAGCCGTCGGGCGGGGTCGGCCAGGAGGAAATTGCGATCCGCTTCGACGCGAATGGTTCGCTCGATCTCTTCACGCTGTCCGGCGCGTCCGGACAGGGCCATGAGACCGTGTTTCCGGAACTCGTCGCCGACATCCTGGGGATTGCGTCCGACAAGGTCAGATTGCGCGCGAGCGATCCGGAGGGGCCGCTGCTTGTCGGTACGGGCAGCTTTGGCTCGCGTTCGCTCATAAGCCATGGCGGCGCGCTCGCGACCGGGGCACGCGACGTCATCCGCAAGGGTGCGGAGCTCGCTGCCAGGGAGCTCGAAGTGGCCGAAACTGATCTCGTGTTCGAACAAGGTCGCTACCGTGTGTCGGGCACCGACGTCTCCATCAACCTGGCAGACTTGGCAATGAAATTGTCTGGCGGCGGCGCTCACCCGCTCAACACAACCATCAAGATCAATACCTCGGCGGCGTTCCCAAGCGGGGCACACGTGTGCGAGGTCGAGATTGATGCGGCAACCGGCGTCCTCGAGCTCATTCGCTACGTCGCGGTCGATGACGCGGGCAAGATTTACAATCACGCGATCGTCGAAGGCCAGGTCATCGGCGGCTTGGTGCAAGGCATCGGCCAGGCCATGGGCGAGCATTGCGTCTACGAGCCGGAGACCGGCCAGCTGCTGACCGGCACGTTCATGGACTACTACATGCCGCGCGCGGACGTGCTGCCGGAACTTGCGCTGCGCGATCGCCCGGTGCCGTCACCAGCAAACCCCCTGGGCGCCAAAGGCGCAGGCGAAGCGGGCACGACCGGCTCGATCCCGACGATCGCCAACGCGGTGATCGATGCGCTGGCACCCTGCGGCGTCACGCATCTCGACATGCCGTTCACGCCGCATCGCATCTGGGAAGCGTTGCGGACCGCGAAGGCGACCTGATCCGATACGACGCGAGCCCCGCGCGATCAGGCCTTGAAGTGTTTCGACAGCTTCAGGCTCTGAGCCTGATAGTTTGACCCGATGCCTTCGCCATAGAGCTTGTCGGGGCGCGCCAGCATCTTCTCGTAAATGAGGCGACCCACGATCTGGCCGTGTTCGAGGATGAATGGCACTTCGCGCGAGCGAACCTCGAGAACGGCGCGCGCACCGGTGCCGCCTGCGCCCGCGTAGCCAAATCCGGGGTCAAAGAAGCCCGCGTAATGGACGCGGAACTCGCCGACCAGCGGATCGAACGGCACCATTTCGGCGGCATAATCCGGGGGCACCTGCACGGCCTCCTTGGAGGCCAGGATGTAGAACTCGTCCGGATCAAGGATCAGCTTGCTGTCGCGCGCGGAGATCGGCTCCCAGAAATCCGCGACCTCGTAGCCGGCGCGGTGATCCACATCGATCACCCCGGTATGGCGTTTGGCGCGGTAGCCGATCAGCGAACCAAAGCCGGCAAGATCGACCCCGACTGCGATGCCTTCGCTGACGTCAGCCTTGTCGTCGTCGACCAATCGTTCGGCGGCATGCAGGGAGGCGAGTCCTGCTGCGTCGAGCGTCGCGGCACCGCGCCGAAACCGGATCTGCGACAGGCGCGAGCCGGCACGCACCAGCACCGGAAACGTGCGAGGACTGATCTCTGCATAAAGCGGGCCGGTGTAGCCTGCGCCAATACGATCGAACCCGCGGGTGCCGTCCGCGATCACGCGGGTGAACACGTCGAGACGACCGGTCGAACTCTTCGGATTGGCAGAGGCCGCAATGTCGGCCGGAAGCGCAAGCCGCTCCTGCAACGGCACGATGTAGACGCAGCCCGTTTCCAGCACTGCGCCTTCGCCGAGATTGATCTGGTGCAGCTTGAGCGCCGCGATGCGGTCGGCGACTGACGTGCCGGGGCCCGGCAGGAAGCTTGCGCGCACCCGGTAGGCGGTATCGCCCAAGCGCAGATCGAGGCTCGCAGGCTGGAT
>Ga0066388_100000081_pt1 | contig 29709 bp, 33 predicted proteins | sample PanSoiMetaGPlot6_FD_64539 | JGI IMG/M metagenome (GOLD analysis project Ga0066388, IMG submission 64539) | Tropical forest soil microbial communities from Panama analyzed to predict greenhouse gas emissions - Panama Soil - Plot 6 (Hybrid Assembly) | ecosystem: Environmental > Terrestrial >...
AAGTAAAGGACGTAAGGGAAATAGAAGAAGTAGAGGATAAGAAAAATTAGAAATGGCGGGACAATTACAGCCTGGAAAAATAGAAGGCGAATTGAGCGCGGCGGGGCTGCGGTTTGGAATCGCAGTGAGCCGGTTCAACAGTTTTATTACAGAGCGGCTGCTGGCGGCGGCGCTGGATGCGCTGGAGCGTGCAGGTGCAGGAAGTAAAGATGTAGAGGTCGTGCGCGTTCCGGGTGCGTTTGAGTTGCCACTGACGAGCAAGAAGCTCGCGCAGACGGGAAAGTATGATGCCTTGATTGCGATTGGATGCGTGATTCGCGGAGAAACGGCGCATTACGATTACGTTTGTTCGGAGACTTCGCGCGGATTGCAGCTGGCACAAATGGATACGGGAGTGCCAGTTATCTTCTGCGTGCTGACAGTGAATACGCTGGAGCAGGCGATTGACCGCGCGGGATTGAAGGGCGGCAACAAGGGATTTGAAGCAGGGTTAGCGGCAATTGAGATGGGGCGGCTTTCGAAAAAGCTGCGCGGCGCTGCCGGTGCGGCTCCTAAAAAGAAAGCGCGGCGGTCGTAACGTGGGGTTGCGAGCAAAGGCGCGCGAATACGCTATGCAGATGTTATTTCAGTCCGAGATGAGTCCGCAGGACACCCAGAAACTCGAAGCAAAATTCTGGAAAAGTGCGAAGGCGGCGGACACGACGCGCGAGTTTGCGAACGCGCTGTTTGAAGGAGCGGCAAAAGAAGTTGCCGGGCTGGACGAAGTGATTGCAAAGCACGCGGAAAATTGGCGGCTGGAGCGACTGGCGGCGATAGACCGAGCGATATTGCGGCTTGGAATTTATGAACTGAGGCAAGGCGAGACGCCAGCAAGAATTGTGATCAATGAGTCGGTGGAGTTGGCAAAGAAGTTCTCTTCGGAAGATGCATCTGCCTTTGTGAATGGAGTCTTGGATACTGTCCGTAAGTCAATGATAAAAAACTAGATAGAATATATCAAGGATTTTTCTGGCATCTCCGAAACTTAGACCCGCGGCGCGGGTTTAATTCTTCAGTTGGTCGGAACAGGTCGAGGGCTAAAGAAAAAAACAGGAGAAGCAAAATGAGCACTACGGGTGTGTTTCGACGAATCACCATGGGCATCGCGTTCGCAGGACTGGTTTCAGGCGGCGCGTGGGCCCAGGCTCAGGATCCGACTCCCCAGCAGCAAGATATCCAGCAAGATAAGAAAGACATTCGAAACGATAAGAAAGACTCGGCCAAAGATCGCGCGGATCGAAACAAAGATCAGCGCGACATCAACCAGGACAAGCGGGATGTTCGCAGCGACAGGAAGGATATCCGGCAGGACAATCGCGATATTCGCAACGATAAGCAGGACATTCACCAGGACAACCGCGACATCCGCAACGACAAGACGGATTTGGCGAAGGACCGGGCCGACCGCAACGCGGATCAGCACGATATCAACAAAGACAAGAGAGAACTGGCCCGCGATGATGCGAAGTACGGTGCGAACAGTTCGCAGGCGCAGGCTGACCGCAAGGATTTGCACCAGGATCGCGTGGACCGCAATCAGGATCAGCGCGATATCAATAAGGACAAGCGCGACCTGAATGCGGACCGCCGTGACCAAAACCAGGATATGCGCGATCTGCACCAAGACCGCACAGACCGCAATCAGGATGTCCGCGACTTGCACAAAGACAAAAAGGATTTGCATCAGGACCGCAAGGACCGGAACAAAGACCAGAAGGACATCAACAAAGACAAGAAGGATCTGAAAAAAGATCGCGCTGACTTGCGGCAAGATCGCAGGCACCGGTAAGAATCAGCTCCGGAAGCAAACGCAATTGGAAAGGCCACTCGAAATCTCGAGCGGCCTTTTTTGTTTGAGTATGGGAAGAGTTTCTAGATGCGCGTGAACGCGCCCTCAAAGATGCGAACGGCAGCACCGCTGACGCGTGGAACAAACTTTTTGCCTTTGGTTGAGATTTCGACTTCGATCTGGCTTGGGCGGCCCATTTCTACGCCTTGGAGAATGCTGAGCATGTGACCGGGCGCCAGTTTGCCGTGCTTGACGAGATAAGCGCCAAGGGAGCCGGCAGCGGAGCCCGTTGCCGCGTCTTCGTACTGCTCCCAGGGAAGCATGCCGCGCGTGAAGGCCTTACCGTTGCCAGCAAGCGCGAAGCAGTAAGCCATGGTGGCGTTTTTCCCGGTGAGGCGGCGCAGTTCACCCATGTTCATTTCGATTTTGGAGAGAGCGGCGCGGCTTTTGAGGGGAACCATCAAGTTGAAGAGACCAGTGGAAACATATTCGGGATCGAGGTGCGAATCGAGATCATTCGAAGAGAGACCAAGCGACTTTGCGAGCGCGGCTTTCTTGATTTTTGCCGGTTTGAACGCGGCTTCGGTTTGCGTCATCGTGACGCGATTGGGACGGCCGTCTTTGAAGCGAATTTCCACGGGAAGAACGCCCGCCTTGGTTTGTTGCATGACGTGAACGCCGCCTTCTTGCGCCGGAACGACGCCGAGTTCGGCGAGAAGAAACCAGGTTCCGACGACGGGATGGCCGGCGAGTTTCAGTTCCTGATTCGTTGTGAAGATGCGAAGGCGGGCGAGCGCGCGGTCGTCGGTGGGTTTTTGCACGAAGACTGTTTCCGCGAGATTCATTTCGCGCGCGATGACTTGCATTTGATCGTCGGAGAGGCCGTCGCCATCGGTGAAGACGGCAAGGGGATTGCCTTCGAAGCGATTGATTGTGAAAACATCGAGAGTATAAAAACGGTGGTTCATAACAGAAGCAGGCCGCGCGAAGATCAGATGCGATCCAGCTGGGCGACTGTCCTTTCATTTTGAATATTCCCCGTGTTCAAAGTTGATTTCGGCTCGAGGAGAATGATGTGAGTCTCTTCGTCTGCGACGGGAAGATGCTCGATGCCATGCGGAACGATGACGAATTCTCCTTCGCGCACGAGCACTTCACGATCGCGGAACTTCATGCGCAGCAAACCTTTGGTGACAAGAAAGAGCTCGTCCTCGTTGTCGTGATGATGCCAGACGAACTCGCCTTTGATCTTGACGGCTTTGACGTAGCTGTCGTTCAGCTCACCTAGAATCTTCGGGCTCCAATAGTCGGTGAAGGTGGAGAATTTATCGAAAAGATTGATCGAATGCATGGTAGCTCCTAAAGCGAACGTACCTGAGCGACGACGGCGTCAAGGGCCAGCCGCGTGGTCTCCTGCTTGCTTGTTTCGGAATAGATGCGAAGAAGATTTTCGGTGCCCGAAGCGCGGACCATCACCCAGCCGACGTCGCCTAGGTAAAGTTTGATGCCGTCCATGTCCTCGCGCCTCGTAACGGGTAAGTTGAGGAAATCCTTGCATTTGCCGTTCGAGAAATAAGTGATGGCTTTCTCTTTTTGACCGGGTTTGACGTCGAGATCCACGCGGCCATAATGATGCTCGCCAAATTCTTTGTGGAGCGCGGCGAGTAGTTTGCCGAGGGATTTGCCGTGCCACGCCATGAGCTCGGCCAGGAAGAGTGCGGAGACCGTGGCGTCGCGTTCGGGAAGATAGAGGCTGAAGCCGATACCGCCGCTTTCTTCGCCGCCAATGAGAATATTCTGCTCGAGCATTAGTTCACAGACGTATTTGAAGCCGATGGGAACTTCGTGGAGTTTCCGGCCAAGCTTTGCAGCAAGCTTGTCGATCAGTTTGGTGACGGAGAAGGTTTTTGCGATGTCGCCGGGAAGATTGCGCATTCCTGCAAGATGCCAGGTGAGAAGGGAGAAAATTTGGTGTGGATTGATGAAGGAGCCGTCGCGGTCGATTGCGCCGATGCGGTCGCCGTCGCCGTCGGCCGCAAATCCCACGTCATATTTTCCTGTGAGTACGGCTTCGCGAAGCGCGGCGATATGCGGCTCGATCGGTTCAGGATTGATTCCGCCGAAGCGCGGGTCACGCGTGACGCGAATTTCGTCGCAGGGTATGCCGTTGCGGCGGAAAAGTTCGGGCAGGAGACCGGCAGCGGAGCCGTGCATGGCGTCGAAGACGAAACGTAACCCTTTTCCTGACATGCCTCCCGGCGCGGCTTCGCGGATGCGATTCCAGTCGACGAGTTTTTCGAGCGTGTCGAGATAGGGTGCGCTGGGCTCGAGAGGTTGAATCAGTTTTGGCTGTGGGGGGAGCGGAGGAGTTTTGCTCGATGCAACAAAGGCAAGTTCACTTTCGATTTGCGCGACGATGCTCGGAAGGGCGCTGCTGCCGTAGCTGGCTTTGTATTTGATGCCGTTCCATTGGTAGGGATTGTGGCTCGCGGTGATGACGATGCCTCCGGCGGCTTTGCGTTCGCGGACGAGCTGCGAGACAGCGGGGGTGGGACAAGGCTTGTCGCAGAGAAAAACAGCAGTGCCGGTGGAGCTGACCACCTCGGCTACGAGGCGCGCGACGTGATCAGAAGCGTAGCGATGATCAAAGCCGACGATGACGCCTTTGCGCGCGTCTTCGCCTCGAACGACATAGCGCGAAATGGCTTGGGCAACGAGCCGAGCATTCGCGAATGTAAAATCCTCGGCGATGATGCCGCGCCAGCCGTCGGTGCCGAACTTAATCGAGGACATGGAAAATTAGTATAAGCGAAGCGGACGCGAGAGGAAGAGCCGGATTGGCTGGATTGGCTAGAGCAGGTCTTTACGTTTTTGGGATTCGAGGTATTTGACGATTTTGGCGACGTCCTGGGCGCGGTCGCGGGGGCAAATGAGGAGCGCGTCATCCGTTTCGACCACGACGAGGTCGTTTACACCGATAGCGGCGACGAATTTCGAGGGGCTCCAGAAGAAATTGCCCGAAGCATCGAGTGTGTTGCCGTCCCCGGCAAGAATATTTTCGCCGGGCTTCTCGGCAAGGAGTTCGTAAACGGCAGCCCAGGAGCCGATGTCGCTCCAGCCGATTTCAGCGGGGATGACAAAGACCTGCGGCTTGCCAGATTGCTGCGTGGTGCGTTCGAGGATTGCATAGTCCACGGAAATATTTTCGAGCTCGGGATAAATGGCGCGGAGCTTCCTTTCGTAGGAGCGTGTGCCGATCGAGGCAGCAAGCTTTTCGAGTTCCGCGTGTGTTTGCGGAAGATGGCGCTCGAGATTTTCGAGAAACGTAGAAACGCGCCAGAAAAACATGCCGGCGTTCCAGTGATAGTTGCCGCTCGCGACGTATTCCTGCGCGACCGGCAGGGCAGGCTTCTCGGTGAAGCGGCGAACCGCGAAAACAGGAAAGCCGTCCGCCTCGAGCGCTTCCCCCATGCGCTCAACGTAACCGAAGCCGGTTTCGGGGCGCGTCGGAGGAATACCGAGGACGACCATGCGGCCAGGATCGCGCGTGACATTCAAAGCTGCTGCGACGATGCTGCGATATTTTTCAGGCTGGGCGATGAAGTGGTCGGCGGGAAGCACGGCCATAAGCGCGTCGCCTTTGGCGGCGTGACGGATGTGAATTGCCGCGAGTGCGATGGCGGCGGCAGTGTTGCGGCCGACGGGCTCAGTAACGACGCGTTTGCACGCGGCGGCGGGCAATTGCTTTTTGAGTGCCGCAGCCTGCTCGGCGTTGGTGACGCTCCAGATGCGGTCAGGCGAGACGAGCGGGCGCAGGCGCTCGACGGTCTGCTCGAGCATGGTCCGTTTGCCGACGATGTTGAGAAGCTGCTTTGGAGTGCGCGTGCGGCTACGCGGCCAGAAACGTGTGCCGCGCCCTCCGGCAAGGATGACGGCATGGATTGGGAGTTTTTCAACGTCCATAGGAGCACTGAAAATCTAACACATCAACTGTCGGGGAAAGAGGAACCTAGTCGAAGACGGTGCGAGAAATAGCAGAGGGAGAAATGCCAGATTCTTGCCAGCGCTTTTTTGATGCTGCGAGGTCAGGGACATATGTCCGGATGATGGAAGATTCGTTGAGGGGCTGGATGACGAAGACGTCGAGGTTGGCGGGGATGAACCAGCATTCACCTGGAGCGTAGTTTGCTTCCCCGCCGGTCCAGCGGATTTCACCGTTACCGTAGAGAACTACAAGAAGTTCGGAACGCGCTTTGTTCGTGGAGCAGTCGCAAAGGCCGACGTATTCGGCGCGTTCCGCTGCGAAATAAGGGCACGCGGCGAGCAGCGCACGAGTGCCACGTTGCGTGGGCAGCGCGATGCGCGGCACTTTTTCAACAACGCCGCCGTTGAAATTCATGACAGCCAGCGCATTTTCCAGGTGAAGCTCGCGCGGTTTGCCGGAAGGGTCTGTGCGGCCGTAATCATAGACGCGATAAGTAAGGTCGGAATATTGCTGGACTTCGAACACGACCATGTTGGGGCCGATAGTGTGCGGAGTTTTTGCAGGCACGAAGAATGTATCGCCCGCTTGAGCGGAATGCCGCTGAAAAAGATCTTCAACCGTGTGCTTTTCGAGCCCGACGAGAAACGATTCTTTGCTTGTACCTAGCTTCAAACCGAGTAGAAGAGACGCGTTCGGTTGGGCGGATACGACGTGCCACATTTCCGTTTTGCCGCGGCCGCCCGCGGTTTTCTCGTGAACTGTTGCGTAAACGTCATCCGGATGAACCTGAATCGACAGTTTTTCGGCCGGGAAAATGAATTTGGTGAGCAGAGGAAAATCGCGAGCTTCAGCGAAGATTGTGCCGCGCCACTCGGCCGGCATTTCGCGCCAGGCGTCCGCGAGCGTGATTCCTGCAAAGGAGCCGGTGCAGATGCGGCAGTTCACATCGGAGAGCCACGCTTCGCCAATAGGTTCCTTAAGATTTGATTTTTGCGGAAAGAGTGGGGCAAGCGAGTGCGAACCCCAGATGCGCGGGCTAAACGTGGGTTCGATGCGAAATGGCTCAGGATTCATAGATGTTTGGAGTCGTGTAAGGTGAACCTGGTTATGGTTTTCCGCACCTTATTTTGGTCGCAGTTCTCGTTCCTTCACTAACCGTTGGGAGTCAGCTTGGCACAAGTGCGCAGTCGTTGCGCAAGATAAATTGGTGCGTTGCCTTGGCCGCATCAGCCGTGCAAGCTACGCGGCTGCCGCGCGGGTGAAGAACTTTTCGATGCGGCGCAAGCCTTCTTCAATGCGCTCGATGGAAGTCGCGTAGGAGATCCGCAAATAGCCGGGCGCACCAAAAGCTTCGCCGGGCACGAGCGCGACGTGCGCTTTTTCGAGCAGTAATGTGGCGAGCTCCGAGGCATCTTTGGCGAGCGCGTTCGGGCCAGTGCCGAGGCGCGCGGAAACGTTGGGAAATGCATAGAACGCGCCCCCAGGCTCGCCGCACGTAATGCCTGCAATCGCATTTAAGCCATCTACGATGCGGCGACGACGACGGGCGTATTCGGCGAGCATCACGGGAACGCTCTCCATCGGGCCCGTCATCGCGGCAAGCGCCGCGTATTGCGCGATCGAAGTCGGATTCGAGGTGGACTGGCTTTGCAATTTTACAGTTGCAGAAACAATCTCCGCAGGCGCGAGCGTGTAACCGAGGCGCCAGCCGGTCATTGCGAACGTTTTCGACATCGAGCCGATAATGATCACGTGATTCTTCGAATCGGGGAGGCTCGCGACGGAGAATGGTTTGTTCTCACCGTAGGTAAAGTGCGAATAGCATTCATCGCCCATTAGCCAAACGTCTTGTTTTCTACAGAGTTCGAGAAGCTTCGCGCATTCATCCGGCGGAGTTACGCCGCCCGTGGGATTGCTCGGTGAATCTAGGATGAGCACCTTCGTTTTCGGCGTGATTGCCTTGGCAACATCAGCTGCGCGAACGGCAAAACTGTCCTCCACACGAGTTTCAACGTAAACGGGCGTCGCTCCAGCGTATTTCACGATGTCCGGATAGCTGACCCAATAGGGCGCGGGAATGATGACTTCATCGCCCGCCTGCACGAGCACACTGATGACGTTGAAGATGGAGTGCTTACCACCGACGTTAGTGACGCATTCTTTCGGTTCGTAACTCGAGCCGAGTTCACGCTTGTGCCAGGCACAAATTGCTTCGCGTAGCGGCATCACGCCGGGTGTTGGCGTGTACTTCGTCTTGTTTTCACAGATCGCTTTAATGGCGGCTTGTTTGATGTGATCCGGAGTCGGAAAGTCAGGCTCGCCTGGGCCGAAATCGGCGATGTCCACGCCCTTGGCCTTGAGCTGGTCCGCGGCCGCGATTACTGCGGCGGTCGGCGAGATTTGTATGCGGTTGATGCGGTCGGTAAGTCGCACTGCTTCTCCTTGTGAACTGCAAAGTCTTTGGAATATCCCGTGCTGCGCTATCGATCGTCGTTCAAGTCACTGGCAAGCGATCGTCCCGCCGCCAAAGGGACCTTCGCCTTCAGGCGTTCTTCCACAATCGGGGGAACCAGGCCCTTCAGCGGAGCTCCCAGCTGCGCGATCTCGCGCACGAGTCGCGAGCTAAGATAGCTGTACGTTAAGCCGGGCAGCATGAACACAGTTTCTAGACGCGCTTCGAGTTTGCGATTCATCAGCGCCATCTGTAGTTCGTATTCGTAGTCGCTCACGGCGCGAATACCGCGAAGAATCACGCCGGCGTTGCGTTTGCGCGCGTAATCCACCAGAAGGCCGTCGAAAACATCCACTTCCACGTCGGTCCACTGCTTGGTCACCTCGCGCAACATTTCAACGCGCTCTTTGACCGTAAAAAGCGGCTGCTTTTCTGCATTTTGCAAAACCGCGACAATGAGCAGGTCAAACATCTTTTCGCCGCGCTCGATCAAGTCGAGGTGGCCGTTGGTCACAGGGTCGAACGAGCCTGGATAGATGGCGACGGAAGTTTTCATCTGCACAGAGCCAATGTCGGAATTTTAACTCAGGCCGAAGCCAAAGCGTGCCGCAAACTTGTGCGAAAGCGGGCTACCGCCAGTCCGAAATGGACGGGAGCAGAAATTCGCTTTCGCAACCTGCTCCAAGTGTGCCACTATCCTCAAGCTCGGCGCTACATAGCAGCAGAAAACGGAAAATTTACGTCCCAACCCGTGGAGGTTTCGAGTCATCATGCAACTGCGTGCGACTTGGAGAAGGCTTGCGATGCTTTTGATGCTTGGTTTGCTGGGCGGAGTATGCACGGGGGCGCAAGACGCTCCGACGCTCAATCTCATGCCGTGGCCGGCGAGCGTGCAAAGTGGAAGCGGCGCGCTGAAAATTGACGCTTCGTTCGGTGTGGCGTTCACCGGCCACAGCGAGGCTCGTCTGGATCGCGCCGGGCAGCGATTCTTAACGCAATTGCAGAAGCAGACAGCGCTTCTAATCTCCAGCAAACCTGTCGATTCCGCGAAAGCAAAATTAATTGTCCATACAGACCATGCCAGCAAGGAAGTTCAGGAACTTGGCGAGGACGAATCGTACACGCTGGAAGTGACGTCCACCGGGGCGAGACTCGACGCGGCGAATCCGCTCGGCGTGCTGCGTGGATTGCAGACTTTTCTCCAGCTCGTGGATGTGTCGCCGGATGGATTCGCGGCTCCCGCCGTTACGATTAAGGACCAACCACGCTTTGGCTGGCGAGGGCTGCTGATTGATTCAAGCCGCCACTTCACACCCATGGACGTGCTTAAGAGAAATCTGGACGGCATGGAAGCTGTGAAGATGAACGTCTTCCATTGGCACATTTCGGACAATCAGGGATTTCGCGCCGAGAGCAAGAAATTTCCGAAGCTGACTTCGATGGGCTCGGGCGGAGCGTTTTACACACAAGATGAAATTCGTGAATTGATTGCGTATGCGCGCGACCGAGGAATCCGTGTTGTGGTGGAGTTTGACATGCCGGGCCACAGTAGCTCATGGTTCGTCGGCTATCCCGAAATCGCGAGCACGCCGGGGCCGTTCAAGATCGAGGAAGAATGGGGCGTGATGGATCCGGCTATGGATCCGACGAATGAAAAGACGTACAAATTTCTAGAGACATTTATTGGAGAAATGGCCAAGCTTTTTCCAGACCACTATTTCCACATCGGCGGAGATGAAGTGAATGGAAAAGCCTGGGACGCGAATCCAAAGATTGAGGAATTCAAGAAAGCACACAACTACAAAACGAACGATGAGCTTCAGACTTATTTTAGCCAGCGCGTGCAGAAGCTGGTGAACAAGCACGGCAAGGCTGCAATCGGCTGGGATGAGATTTTCGTACCCGGGGCGCCGAAAGACATTGTGATTCATTCTTGGCGCGGACCGAAATCGCTTGCCGCCGCTGCGCAGCAAGGCTACAAAGGCATTCTTTCGAATGGCTATTACATTGACCTCATGTGGAGCGCGGCCCGGCACTATGCAGTGGATCCGTTGAGCGGCGACGCTGCGAACTTGACCCCGGAGCAACAGAAGCTGGTGCTAGGCGGCGAAGCGACGATGTGGTCTGAATACGTGAACTGGGAAAACATTGACAATCGCATTTGGCCCCGGACGGCCGCGATCGCGGAACGCTACTGGTCACCGCAGTCCATCACCGACGTGAATTCGATGTACTCACGTCTGGGTGTTGTTAGTGAGCGGCTGGAATGGGTTGGGCTGACGCACCGCAGCCAGCCACAAAAAATGTTGCAGCGAATCGCAGGGCCCGCGACGCCAGAAGAATTTGCCGCTCTACGAACGCTCGCCGAGGTGGTCGAGCCTGTAAAGGATTACACGCGCGGCGAAAGCACTTCATACACGGCGATTACGACGACGCCTCTAAACCATGTCGTAGACGCCGTGCCGCCAGAAAGCGACGTCGCTCGACGCTTTGATCGGAAGGTGACAGCGTTCGTCGCTGGTTCCTGTCGGGATGCTAATGTTGCTGCGCTATTGCGATCTCAACTTACAAAATGGCGCGACAACGATGCCGCCTTGCAGTCTCTCGCACAGAAATCCTCGCTTGTGAAAGAAGTTGCGCCCAGCTCGCAGGATTTGAGTGCCATTTCTGCAATTGGTTTGACTGCGCTGGATGCCATAGCAAAAGGCACTCCTCTGGCCGATGATGCGAAAGCGCAAGCCACCGCAACAATCACGGCAGCAAGCAAAGAGAAAGCGCAGTTGCTACTGATTCCGGCGCCAACGATGCAAAAACTTGTAGATGCGGCTGCGAGCGGGGGCGCCTGCGCGGCGAAGCCCTAATTTTTCGGCTTTAGGTTGTGACAAGTACCTTTGCCGGAATCGTGAAAACCGTTCTGCGTGTCAACGGGAATAAATTCCCAAGTATATTTTCCCGGCCACAAAGTTAGCTTGAGGACGCCGAAGCTAGTCACATCGCGTACTTCACTGTTGGCGATGGCAAAGCCGAGAGGATCGTTGCTGCGGCCGCCGGTACCTACCACAATTTCTCGAATGCCGTTCTTACGATCGAGATTGCCGTCAGGATCCTGCGGCGCGAAACGCTCGTAGGAATGCTCGTGGCCGGTCAAGACTAAGTCCGCATGCGCGTTGTACAAATCCTGCCAGAACTGGCGCAGCTCAGGATGGATGGCATGCTTTTTGAAAATGCCGCTGCTGAAGAGGGCATGATGCCCGAAGGCAACGATGCAAGAATTTGCATGCTCGGCCAAGTCTTTTTGCAGCCACAAATCTTGTTCCGAACCCGCGTCGCAACCCCCAAGCCCCGGTGCAGTACAGTTCGTATTCAAGGCAATGATGTGCCATGCGCCTAGGTCGAAACTGTAATAACCCTTTTCCATCGGTCCGGCTTGAGCGCCCCAATATTTAAAGTATGGAGAACCGTCCTTCGAACCGTAGTATTCGTGGTTGCCAGGAGCTGGATGCGTTCGGTTCTTAAAACGCCCCCAAGTTTTCTCATAGCAGTTGGCGAACTCCGCGTCCGTACCTTTTTCGTAGGCCAAGTCACCAGCGGCAAAGACCTCGCCGGGAATCTTCTCAATAAGTTTTGCCGTCGCCTCCGCGCCGTAAAGATCCTTGCAGCTGGCGATGTCGCCGGCTCCCACCAGAACGAAGGGCCTATCGGAGGCTCTAGGCTTGCGCTTCTTGGCCTGGGTCCCACTCGGGGCGGGCATTGGTTTTTCCTGGCCATAGGCGACGCCGCTTGCCAAGAGCGAAAGGCTTACGAGGTAAATCCATGATTTCACGGCCGACAAGAAAGGATTCTGTCGCATTCTCAAAAGTCCAAGAGAACCAGTTTCCGATTTGGAAGTGGTCGAGTCAAGGCTGTGACAGTTATCACGTTTCCAGTTTGGAGATTGTTGATTGTCGAGGGAACTTGCGACTGTTTGTTCGGGCTCGCCGAGAGAACGAGAAATTTGTCACATCTTGTAAAATGCTGTAAGTAAAAGGGTTATCTGGAAAAGACTATGGTGTGGAGGTTGACAAAATTGCACTTTCCGTGTATTCTTTCATACGCGACTGAATCAGTCGTATATGGGATTTAGTTGGGGGCTAGCAAGTAGATGTTCAAGTTGTCTAAGAAGGCCGACTATGGCCTGATTGCCGTGAAGCATTTGGCCATGCATCGCAATGAGCATGCATGCAGCGCAAACGAAATCGCCGACGAGTACGGAATTTCCACGACTTTAATGGCCAAGGTCCTTCAGAAGCTGGCGAGGCAGAATCTCGTTTCCGCCAAGCATGGTTCGAGCGGCGGATACCAGCTCTCCAAAGCGCCGGATCAGATTAGCGCTCTGGAAGTGATTACGGCGATCGACGGGCCGGTTTTGATTACGTCCTGCGTCACGAGTCACGGAAACTGCGACGCGACATCCAAGTGTTCGGTGCGTGAGCCGCTGCGCCGGGTCAACGACAGCATTTTGAATGTCCTCAACACCGTGACTATCGCTCAGATGAGCGAAGAGGCGCAGGAGCAGGCGCTGGTGGCGTTGAAAGCTTAGGGAGAAGGAATTATGAGTGTGAAGCTGCCTATTTACATGGACAATCACGCGACGACGCAGGTGGACCCGCGCGTTCTGGAAGCGATGCTGCCTTATTTTGGCGACAAGTTCGGCAATGCGGCAAGCCGGAATCACTCGTTTGGCTGGGCCGGCGAAGAAGCCGTCGAAAATGCTCGCTCGCAAGTGGCTTCGCTCATTGGCGCGACGCCGAAAGAGATTGTTTTCACCAGCGGTGCGACCGAGAGCGACAACTTGATGATCAAGGGCGTCGCGGAAATGTACCGCGAAAAGGGCAAGCACATCATCACGCAGGCCATCGAGCACAAAGCCGTGCTGGATACGTGCAAGCGCCTGGAAAAGTACGGCTGCGAGGTGACCTATTTGCCCGTCCAAAGGGATGGCCGCGTTGATCCGGAAGATGTTCGCAAGGCTATCAAGCCGACGACGATTTTGATCACCATCATGTACGCCAACAACGAAATTGGCGTGATCAATCCGATTCAGGAAATCGGCAAGATTGCCAAAGAACGCGGAATTATCTTCGCTGTGGATGGCGTTCAGGCGGTGGGAAAGATTCCGGTGGACGTGCAAAAGGACAACATTGACCTGCTGGCGATTAGCGCCCATAAGATATACGGGCCGAAAGGCGTCGGCGCGCTTTACGTGCGGCGCCGCAACCCCCGCGTGCAGCTTTCGGCTGTGATTGACGGCGGCGGCCACGAGCGCGGCATGCGTTCCGGCACGTTGAACGTGCCCGGCATCGTCGGCCTGGGTAAAGCCTGCGAAGTGGCTCAGCAGGAGATGGCGCAGGAAGGGACAAGGCTGCTCGCGCTGCGGGAACGGCTCCGCAAGGGCCTCGAGGCAAAGCTGGACGAAGTGTTCATCAATGGTTCGATGGAACACCGCCTGCCGAATAATCTGAACATGAGCTTTGCGTACGTGGAAGGCGAATCGCTGCTTATGGGCATCAATGACATCGCGGTATCAAGTGGTTCGGCATGTACTTCGGCTACTCTCGAGCCTAGCTATGTCCTTAAGGCTCTTGGAGTTGGCGAGGATTTGGCCCATACCTCGATTCGTTTCGGTCTTGGCCGGTTCAACACGGAAGAAGAAGTGGACTACGTGATTGAAAAGATGGTTCAGGTCGTCAGCAAGTTGCGAGAGCTCTCCCCGCTGTACGAAATGGCGAAAGAGGGCATCGATATTTCCAAGATGAAGTGGCAGACCGCATAAGGCGGACCTGCATCTAAGAAAAAGCGAAGTAACCCAGCAGAAGGGAAGAAGGAAGAAATGGCGAGCGTAAGTGAAGGGACAATTCGAGTTCATCGTTCCATTGCCGGAACGGGCGCGGCGTTTCGCGTCGCGTTTGTGCCGTACGGCGAAGGGGACGATGCCAAGCCGGCAGGCGAGCGTGCGTTTCATCGCCTGCAGGAAGTGCGCGCGTTCCTGAAAGTTCTGGGCGTGGGTGCAGAGTACATCAAGGATGTGCTACGGCAATTGACGATGGGCCGCTCGGCATGGGTGCCGAACGTTTCCATCTCGGAAAAAGTATTGCGTAACGCAGGTTTCGTCAGCATTGGAAACCTGGCGCGCAGCAATTAAGTTCACAAGTGGCTGCACTGCAGCTGCTGAGGAGCGGTCATGGCATATAGCGACAAAGTTGTAGACCACTACAACAACCCGCGCAACGTCGGTAGCCTGCCGAAAGAAGATCCCAACGTCGGGACCGGTCTCGTCGGCGCGCCGGAGTGCGGCGACGTGATGAAGCTGCAGATGAAAATCAATCCGGAAACCCGGGTGATCGAAGAAGCGAAGTTCAAAACGTTTGGCTGCGGCTCCGCGATCGCCAGCTCTTCGCTGGCAACCGAATGGGTGAAGGGCAAGACGGTGGATGAGGCGCTGGCGATCAAGAACACGGACATTGTCCGCGAGCTTTCGCTTCCGCCGGTGAAGATCCACTGCTCTGTGCTCGCCGAAGACGCCATCAAGGCGGCTATCGGCGATTGGAAGAAAAAGCACGGCGTCGAAGTGCCGGCAACGGAAAAGGCCTCGCACTAAGGGCGTAGAAGCGTGTCCACAGAAACTGCCAGTCCGGCTGTGCCGAAGATTCACCTTACCGAGCGCGCGGCGAAAAAGATTCGCCAGCTGCTCGAAAAAGAAGGTGTGTCTCCGGAACTGGGCGGGCTGCGCGTGGGCGTGCAAGGCGGCGGTTGCTCAGGACTTTCTTACGCGATGCGTCTGGATACGCAAGCGCGTGACCGCGACAAGATATTCGAAGAGTTTGGCGCGCGCATTTTTGTGGATCCCAAGAGCTTTTTGTATTTGAACGGAACGACGCTCGAGTACGAAGAAACGCTGATGCGGCAGGGATTCGTCTTTCAGAATCCCAATGCGGCGCGGAACTGCGGCTGCGGCAGCTCTTTTACGGCGTAAATGCCACGATTGCAGGCTTGGATGGCTGGCCGCGAATTGCGCCAGCCATTTTTGTTTTGATTTGAAGTTTGGTTGGGACCATGACTGCACTTACGAAAACCACCACTCTCGCGACGGACTACTTTTCGGTATTCGAATTGCCGCGCAAATTGTGGCTTGAAATGAGCGTGGTGGAGCAGAAATTTCTGCAGTTGAGCTGGAAGCTGCACCCGGACAATTTTGTGAACGCGACGGAAGAGGAGCAGGAGCTTTCGCTGAAACGCAGTTCGGAATTGAACGATGCGTATCGCACGCTGAAGGATCCCGTAGCTCGTGTCGAATACTTGCTTGCGATTGAAGGCGAACGCAAGGAAGGCGAGAAGAAACAGCAAGCGCCACCGGAGCTGCTCGAAGAAGTTTTTGAATTGAATGAGTCGCTCGACGAATTGCGTGAGGCGAAATCGGCTGGCGCTGACATCGCGGCGCTGAAATCACGCTTACAGGCGGCGGAGAGGAATTTCGGTGAAAAGCTGGGGGAAGTCGATGCGCAAATGCAATTGACCGCGAAAGATTGGGACGCGGCGCTGGATAACGGAGCCGACGACGCGGCTCGCAAGAAAATCATGGCGCGCTTGAACGGGCATCTAAACCGCCGGTCGTACATTCGCAATCTTGTGATGAACGTAGCAAAGGAATTGGAAGAGGCATAAGCGAAAGATGGGACGCATTGTCGGAATCGATCTCGGGACGACGAACAGCCTGGTTGCGTACATTGACGCGCAAACGGGTGAGCCGAAGTGCATCCCGGGTCCTTACGGGATTACGCTTTGCCCGTCGGTTGTCAGCCTCGATCCGGATGGAAACATCGTTGTCGGCGAACCGGCGCGCAAGCGCTTGCTGACACAGCCAGAGCGGACGATCTACTCCGTGAAGCGTTTGATGGGTCGCGGTCTGGCTGACATTTCCGAAGAACTAAAGCTGTTTCCGTTTCGGGTGGATGCGGCGAGCAAGAACGTCATTCGCGTGCAACTCGGGGAAAAGAGTTTTACTCCGCCGGAAGTTTCCTCATTCATCTTGCGCGAACTCAAAAATTGGGCCGAAGCCTATTTCGGCGAGCCAGTAGACCGCGCCGTAGTTACCGTGCCTGCGTATTTTAACGATGCACAGCGCCAAGCAACAAAAGATGCTGGAAAACTGGCAGGTCTCGAAGTTCTGCGGCTTGTCAATGAGCCGACGGCGGCTTCTCTTGCCTACGGCCTTCATGAAAAGCGGCGAGGCCTCGTCGCTGTCTACGATCTCGGTGGCGGAACGTTTGACATTTCCCTGCTGAAGCTGATCTCGACCGGCGAAGGCGACATCTACCAGGTGCTTTCGACCAACGGCGATACGCATCTCGGCGGCGATGACATCGATAACCTGCTGCAGGCATTCGTTCATGAGCAAATCTTGCAAGGTAACGAGATTGACTTTTCACCACATGGCGAAATCGCTCAGGAGCTGCGCAAGGAATTGATTGCGCTGAAACATAAACTTTCGGAAAGAGAATCCGCCACGCTGAAGTTTCCTCTGCCGAATGGAGAAACTTTCGAGTCCGAGTTTACTCGCGGAATGCTGGACGCGCTGATTCGGCCCGTTATAGCTCGCACGATGACTCCCGTAAAGCGCGCTCTTGCCGATGCGCAGCTGAAGCCCGAACAGATGGATGAAATCGTGCTGGTAGGCGGAACAACGCGCACGCCCCTGATTCGCTTTACTGTGCAGGATTTTTTCGGCCGCGCTCCTCACACGGAATTGAATCCGGATGAAGTCGTAGCTCTTGGTGCGGCGGTGCAAGCCAATATCCTGGACCGAGGCGTCAGCAACATGCTCCTGCTGGACGTGACGCCGCTTTCCCTCGGAATCGAAACCTATGGCGGCGCTGTTGGCAAAATTATTCCGCGCAATTCCCCGATTCCCGCGAGCGCGCAGGACATGTATACAACCGGCGTGGACAATCAGACGGGAATCGAGATTCACGTACTTCAGGGCGAGCGCGAACTCGCCAAAGATTGCCGCTCGCTTGCGCGATTCGCGTTGAAAGTTCCTCCTGCGCCAGCGGGATTGCCACGCATTGAAGTAAAGTTCCTGATCGACGCCAGCGGAATTCTGCAAGTGGCGGCCAAGGATGTACGCACCGGCGAGCTGCAGCAGATTGAAGTGCGGCCAAGTTACGGATTGAATGACGCTGAAATCGAACGCATGCTCGAAGAATCCATCGAATACGCAGAGCAGGATTTTGCCGAGCGGCAAGTCATCGAAGCGCGTACAGAAGCGGAAAGCATTCTCGCCGCGACAGCCAAAGCGCTAGCCGGAGAACCGGCAAGAGCAATTCCCGCCGGAGAACGCTCTAAGATTGACGCTACAGTCGCCGCCCTCAAGGAAGCGGCAGCAGGCCAAGACTACAAGCTTGTTCGCAGGCGCATTGACGAATTGAATCAGGCGACAATGCATCTCGCGGAATTGGTAATGAACACGGCGATTTCCACGGCCCTAAAAGGGAAAAGCGTGGGGGAAGTTTAGTTTTGCGCGGAGGTGGAAAGGCGAAGTATGGGCGGAACAAATCCTTACATTGAAGAGACAAAGTATAAGCCCGCGACGAAGAAATTCAAGGTGACCTTTCTTCCAAGTGGCAAGACGCTGGAAGTTGATCCGGCGCAAATCCCTTACGGCCACAACGGTTTGCCGGGCAGCATCCTCGATTTTTCGGAAGCGCTCAAGGCTGGGCTCGATCACGCCTGCGGCGGCGTTTGCGCTTGCTCAACCTGCCACGTAATCGTGCGCGAAGGGCTCGAATCCTGCAACGAAGCGACCGATGCGGAACTCGACGAGTTAGATGAAGCGCCCGGCATCACGCCGAAGTCGCGCCTCGGCTGCCAGACCGTGCCCGACGGGACTACCGACATCGTCGTCGAAATTCCGAACTGGAATAAAAACTACGCGAAGGAAGCGGATCACTGAGAGGGTTCGCGCAACCATGCCACAGACATTTGATTGGGATAACTTCGAAGACATCGCCATCGCGCTGACCGATAAATTTCCGGACACCGATCCACTTACCGTGCGCTTCACTGACATGCACAAATGGATTACTGAGCTGCCCGGTTTTGCCGGAGACCCGTCCAAATCCAACGAAGCCAAGCTCGAAGCCATTCAAATGGCCTGGAATGAAGAATTTCAAGACCGCCAAAACTGATGTACGCGGCTTGTCGCACTGAACAAATTCCCGTATTCTAGAAGAGCAGTTACCCCGCAACACAGTGCCGCTATGGTGCAACGGTTAGCACGTAGCCCTTTCAAGGCTAAAATACGGGTTCGATTCCCGTTAGCGGTACCAAAATTTTGATTCCCGCCTGATTCCAGCTTCTTCTTCATCAATGCTAGTAATCCATTGTCCAGTCGGCGATAATCTCGTGCATCACGCGCGACACCAGGCAACCTCGCTGCACTTCCTCGAGAAATGTCGCATGATCCGGGCCAAAATCCAGAGCGGACGGAGTTAGAGCAGTGACAGGCAAAGACAAAAAGAAAAAGCTTTGCGCATGCGGCCACCCGAAAGCCACTCACTGGCGTGTGAAGCAAATTGCAGAAAAGTGCTCGCAGTGCTCTTGCAAGAAATTCAGGTGGGTAGAAGAAGCCAAGCAATAGCGCGCTATGCCTGCCTCGCGGCGGAGAATACGCCGGCAGTTCGTTAAAACGAAAGCCGTAGACGTCCTGATACGCTGCGTGGCGCTGTCACCGCCGTACCGGAAAACAATCCCGCGAAGTTGAGCACGTTCACCCGATCCGCCAGATTCTCTCCTTGCACCTGCAATCCGACCGACCGTTGTTCCTTCCGGTAAACTTCCCATCCCGCCGCCGCACCCAATGAAAAATTTGGCGCCACACGGCCTTTTTCGAAATTCACTTTGCAAATAATCGCCGGGCCGTACTGTGCCAACAGAAAGTTCATGTTGACGGCACTCGAATCGAGCTCAACTGGCAGGCCGCTCCCGTACTCTGCGCTAACCGCGAGCCACGTTCTTTTTGTAGATTGAAGCCGCATTCGAGCGCGCACTGTGTTTCTCTGATCCTGCGTCACGGCGAAACGCGAAGTATCCGTCAGCGCGCTGGATGCATCATCGCCCAGGAAAAGTCCTCCCGTCACTGGCCCCTGTCCGTAACCCGATTGATTGGCGTAACTCACGAATCCGGAAAAGCGCCACCAGTGCGGAACTTGAAGGCTCAACTCTTCGCCAAAGATGCGCGCCTTTTCAAACGCAATCGGAAAACTGACTCCAGTGTCGAGCAGCACATCGTCATCGGGATAATTGTGAAAATCACGCCGGAAAATGTTCGCTTCGATGCGCAACTTTCCCGCGACGGCCTTTGTCAATCCAAATTCGTAGTAATTTGCACGGGCGGGACGAACAGGCAGACGGAGCACATTCTTGTTCACCACGTTCAGCTCAGGAGAACTGGCCAGAATCAAATTCTCGACCGCCGGCGTTTGCAACACGCGGTCGTAAGACGCGTGCAGCAAGAGACTCCATTTCGGAATAAAGCGTGAAACCCCGAGCCGCGGGCTCGCCTCCCATTCATCGACATTGAAGTCGTAGTGATCCAGCCGCAAACCGGCATTGAGATTCCAATTGTCGTAGTGCATCGCGTCCTGGACATAAAACGATTGCTCGAGATCCCAAGTCTGATGCCGTGGAAACGTGAATTGCAATAGTGTTCCGGGGTCAAACTGCGACGGATCGGTGACCGAATAACTCAGCGCTTCATGCACAGGGTCGAAAATCGCGTCGACTCCCGTTTTCCAGTCATGATGACCGCGATGCCCGGCGAGGTCCGCTCGCGCATACCCTTCGCGATAGCCGCGGTCCTGAGCAACGATCACGGGCATGGAAAGCGCATTCGAAGAAAGCGTCGCGCTCGCATCTCGTACGCTGCCCGAAGTGCTGAACACCAGTTCCGGCGAAATAATGTGCTGAAAATAAATCTGTCCGGCTGTCTCGATGTCTGCGATGTCCTGCCGCTGCCGTGCGTTCTGCTGGATCAGCTCATTCGGGACGAGAAATCGAACCGTGTTTCGGGAAAAGCTCAAACGCAAGCGGTCTTTGTCCGAAAAATCCCTTTCGTATGCAACAGAAAACCCATTCGCGTTGCCACGATTCGTAAAATTCTCTAAAACCGGCGGATCGAGATAGCGATCCGTGTGAAATCCTTGGCCGCCAAGAGAAAAGCGATTTTTCTCGCGGACATAGGAAATTTCTCCGGATCCCCCAATCGATGAAAAACTTCCTCCGTCCACATCGAAGCGCCCATGTGCGCCGGCAGGGGAATTTTTGTCGGTAGTCACTTCAACAATGCCCCCAAGCTTGCGGCCATATTCAGCGGGGAAGCTCGCCGTTAGAACTCGCATTGATTCGACTTCACCTGGGTCGGGAGAAGGTGCAAACGCTGGCGAACGATTTTGTATAAGGGGCAAACCGTCGAATACAAATTGCACCTCGTACTCCGAGCCGCGAGGGTGAAGCACGCCGTTTGCTTCGTAAAGCCATCCGGGTTGATCGTTCACCAAATCCGTCAACGTTCGCCCCGGTTGCGTCGGAATCTGTTCTTCGATCGCGTTTTTGCCGATCGCATAGGTGACACCGGTTCGCGAAGGATCGATCAGTGTGGCCGAATCCGAAACCTGAATCTGTGTATTCACCGATGCGAGGCCCAAGGTTATTGTGAGGTTTTGTGGAACTACGGACCGGATTTCGACCATGCCGGACCATTCCGCAAAACCCTGCGCTTCGAGCCGCAAATGATAACGGCCGAAAGGGAGCTCCTGGAGAACGCTGTGTCCGTCTGCTCCCACCTTGAACCTACGCTGTACCTGATTGAGTTCGCTGACCAGCTCGCCTGCGCCCGCTACGGCCGCACCTTGCGAATCATGAATCTCCAGCCGCAATTCTCCGCGTTCCCGCTGCGCGAAAGATCCGCATGGGAGCAGGAACAAAAGGCTTAGACCAAAGATGGAGATTCGAAGGCGCATGTGACCTGGCATTCCATTGTGCCTTCTTACTGCGGGAAAACTCCAGGCCAGCATCTACTATTGCGAGAGATTGCACCGATGTCTGTTGCGTCGCAATTCGTTCGGCGTCAGGGTTCTGGCCGCACGCGCAGAGTGAAACTCGTCTCCGACACGGGAGCCACGCAGCTCATCAGTGGCGGCATCCTGCGTCGGTCATCTGATTTCGGCACAACGGAGTCAGCGCGTTGCTCGCTTGCGAGGGATCGACCGCCCCGTTTAGCGCCTCCGCATAAATCTGATAGCTGTGCCCGACAGGAAGAGCTTGAATCTGAAAACTCCCGTCCAACCTGCACCGGCCCGGGCGAAGTGCAACCCCACCCCCCCGAGCGTTCCTGCTATCACATTGCCGCTCGCCGCATCTACTGCGACAACGTGCGTTCCAAAGAGCCCCGTTACGCCAGGAGGATTCGTTGGCAGCGACAAGGGATTCGCGGGCAAAATCCTCCCCGCTATCGATCCAACACCACCGTGTCCGTTGCGTCAGGATAAAGCACATGCAGCCCAGTTCGGTCGTCGTCGGCGAGCGGTCGCTTCGCCTCCCCCTCCGCAGCCCTCGAAGCTTGCGCCCACCGCGAGTAGAAGCGCGATCCCAACGCAACTGGAGCGCTTTCTTTCACTTTGCTGAAGGGCTCGCACGGCAAAGCGAAAAGCAGACGAAGTGCCACGCTTTGCGTGCTCGAATTTGAGGTTTTGGATTCACCATAGGCCTCAAACTAGGACCATAAGATCTGCACTTACAAATAGTTACGCCCAGACAGGCCTTTCAAATGCCGCCAGGTTGAGACTGTAGGTGGCCAATCCCACTTTCCAATTCGGAACTTCACCACGCGACCCGAGTCCCATTCCCGAACTGCCGCATTTTGCTTTTTTCTTTACTTCGCTGCTTCCTTACTTCATTACTTTTCTTGAACCTTGCCCCGCCCCACGGCGTCTGGCAGGTATACACGGTTCGCGGGCCGGCTTGGCGTCGCGCCCGCAGAAGGCACTGCATGCAGGAGCTGATCCTGATCGAGCCGGGCAGCACGGCAAATGCGGAGTGGATGCGCGAAGCGAAACGCTCCGCCGTCCGCAGCGAATTTGAAGAGCGGCTCGCCGACTCCAGCGCGCTTGCCTATCGCGTCGCACGCGGCGTCTTGCGCAACGACGCCGACGCTGAGGATGTCGCTCAGGAGTCTCTGCTCCGCGCCTTTCGAAAATTCTCGCGCCTGCGCGACCGCAACCGTTTTCGCGCGTGGCTCGTTCGAATCAGTTTTCGGCTCGCGCTTGACCGCCTTCGTTCGTCCAAACGCCGCGAGCTGCGTGAAGCGGAATGGATGCGCGAGCAAGAGCGGCTGCAACCAGGGAGTTCCCACAGCTCGGGCGAATTCCAGCAGCATCTCGAAGGAGCGATGGCGGAGCTGCCAGAGAAATTGCGCCTCGCTTTGCTCCTTTCCGCCATGGAGGGCCACTCGCTCGAAGAAGTTTCTGTCTTGCTGGCCGTTCCAGTTGGAACGGTCAAGTCTCGAGTCTTTTTTGCACGGAAACAGCTTGCGGAGAAACTCAGATGTTTTGTGAAGCCTACAACCAATCGCTAAAGGACGCTGTAGCAAGCGGTGAAGCGCTCACGCTCGCGCTGCAGCAGCATCTCGCGTCTTGCGAATCTTGCCGCGCCGCCTTCGCCGGAGAACAGTCCCTCTTCGCTGCCATCGATTCCGGCCTCCGCGCCGCAGCCAATTCCGAAGTTCCTACAACGCTCACCCCTCGCGTCCACGTCGCCATCAATAATAAACCTACGCCTCAGCCTCGGCGATTTCCTCTCCCGGTTTGGGGATTTGCAGGCGCGGTCGTAACAGCTGCGACCGTCCTTGCTTTGCTTTACGTGCCCTCGCGGCGTCCGCCAATTCCTGTTGAACCGCCTCGAACTTCGCCTCCTCCCATCGTTGCTCGAGCGAATCCGCTCGCTCCTTCGGTGCCGAACTCTTCCCGTCCGGACGGCGTCTCTCCTTTGCAACATAAGAGGCCGGTAGCTCTGGTTGCAAGCCGGACTTCAAAGTCAGAGTTTCCGGAGGTTCTAGTCCCTGACGAAGAGCGCCTGGCGTTTGCTCAATTCATGGCTCACGCTTCTTTACCCGCGAGCACTTCGGCTAAGACGTCTCTTGTACCCAGAGCACCTCGAGAGTTCGTTGAAATTGTGCCCGTGCAAATTGTGAGTTTGGAACTCAAACCGTTGGACCCGAAAGAAGGACGACAGTTTGATTATTAGGCCTTTGACTTGAGAAGAATTTTGAAGGAGAAAACGATGAAAAAACGATGGTTGTTAATCGTGGTTGTACTCTTGTTTGTCGCTTGGGCCCCAAGTGTATTCTCCCAAGACAAACCTAAGTCTCAAGAACAACAGTCCGAAGAATATCGCTTCACGCTGGCAACGCTGAAGGTACAGGTAATCTTCACCGAGTACGAAGGCGACAAAAAGCTGAAGAGCTTGCCATATTCATTTGTTCTCACCACGCGTACCAGAGACGGCCGACCGGAAGCCAAAATTCGCGTTGGAAACAGAGTCCCCGTCTACACTGGCGGGGGCGGCGATCACGGCTCTGTAAGCTACTTGGACGTTGGCACAAACATTGATAGCTGGGCGGAGGGCGTTGCGCCCGGGCAATATCGCGTCTTTCTTAGCCTGGAAAGGTCCTGGGTCGAGGGATCCGTCTCTGTGCCTGTCGATAAAATTCAGTCCTCAGCCGAGGGTCGTACCACGGAATTTGCCCAACCCATTGTCCGCCAGTACAAAGCCGAGCTGACTCCCATTCTCAAAGACGGCCAGTCTCTCGAAACGCAACTTGCTACCGACCCGCAAAGCGGTCGTGTCGTGAAGCTCGAGGTTTCCATCTCTGTTCTCAAATAGGAGAGTTCATTTTTCTGTCAGGATTGCGCTCAAAGCGGAATTGAGCGACGAGTATCGGAAACCGTGTCCGATCTGCTGCAACTTCTTAGGCACGACGCGCTGACTGCCTGTTAGCAGCGCGTCTGCCATTTCTTGCCCAAGTGCAACCCGCAGCGCAAACGGTGGCACCGGAAAAATCGCTGGGCGACGCAGCGCCCTCGCCAGCTCCTTCGTAAACTCCGCGTTCGTCACCGGCTCCGGCGCAACCACATTCACGGCCCCAAACATTGCCGCGTCCGAAATCGCCCTCTTCAAAATTCCAAACACGTCTTCAAGCGAAATCCACGACATCCATTGCTTCCCGCTCCCAAGTCTGCCACCCAATCCCATGCGGAACGGCGTCAACATTTTCGCCAGCGCGCCGCCCTGCTTCGCCAAAATGATTCCAAATCGCGCCAGCACCACTCGCGTCCGCCAAGCCTCCGCTTTCAACGCCTCTGCTTCCCATGCCTTTACAATCTCGGCAAGAAAACCCTCTCCCGCTGCGCTCTCTTCACTCAAGATCTCATCTCCGCGATTCCCGTAATATCCAATCGCTGACGCCGACACAAAGACTGCCGGCTTCACTGTCATTCTTCCAATCGCTGCAATTAGCGCTTGCGTCGCGTCCACGCGGCTCGCTCGCAACTCCTCTTTCCTTTTCTCCGTCCACCGCCCGTCCCCAATCGACGCCCCCGAAAGATTCACCACTGCGTCGGCTCCCACCGCTGCTCCGCCCAGTTCGCCCGTCTTGGGGTTCCACGGAACATTAAATCCTCCGGCATCGTCATTTGCATTTGTCACCGGCCGGACCAATCTGCAAACCGAATGTCCTTCCTTCGCCAGCGCGGACACCAGCGCTTTCCCTACCAATCCCGTCGAACCCGTCACTAAAATCTTCACGCCCTCACGGTACGGAACACGACCGTGCTGGTCAAGTCTCTCGCGCAACTATCCCACGCCTCTTCGGGTTAGAATTGAATCGATAAGCCATGCAAACTCGCGTCCTATTTTTCGGCAAACTTAAAGAACTCGCCGGCGGGGCCGAGCAATCCATCGAGATCAGCTCTGGCTCGACGATCGCCGAACTCTTTGACCGTTTCGCCAGCCAAACGCCTGCACTGGCCCCCTATCGCTCTTCCGTCGTCGCCTCGCGCAATCAGGAATTCGCTCCCTGGACGACCGTTCTCGAACCCGGCGACGAAATTGCCTTTCTCCCGCCTGTGAGTGGTGGCTAAACGATGGCCCTCTCCGCCCACGACGACCTCATCCTCCTCGTCCGCGATCCCATCGCCGCCGACGCCCTCGTCAAGCACGTCCGCCAGGCCGATGACGGCGCCGTCGTTACTTTCGATGGCTGCGTCCGCAACCAATCCCATGGCCGCAAAACGCTTTATCTCGAATACGAAGCCTACGAATCTATGGCCTTCGAAAAAATGCGCGAAATCGCTGCCTCACTGCACACCCTTTTCGCCATTGACTCAGTCGCCATCGCGCATCGCCTCGGTCGCCTGGAAATAGGCGAAACCAGCGTCTTCATCGCTGTCAGCGCGCCGCATCGCAAAGCTGCATTCGAAGCCTGCCGCCACGCCATCGACACCCTCAAGAAAACCGTCCCCATCTGGAAAAAGGAATTCTTCGAAGATGGCGCTGTTTGGGCCGATGGCGAACTTCCGCCCGTTCCTGCGGCCACTCCCTTGGCGAAACGTGCATCTTAATCCCCAATGACGCACACACCCCTGCGCGCCGCCCTTGGCTTTTGTGCACTCAGCGCGTTGCTCCCACTTTCGGGCACGCCGCAAGAAAATCCCAATCGTCCTCCCTGGGCGCAAAAGAACAAGCCCGCCTCCGATAAAACCGCCAAGCCGGACGGCACCGTCTCCGCATCCGACAACGCCCTTCAGAACCGCAGCACCATTCATGTCAAAGTTAATTTAGTTAACGTCCTCGTCAGCGTCCTTGACGAAAACAATCGTCCTTCTCCGGACCTCCCCTCCGAGGCTTTTCAAATTTCCGAAGAGGGCAATCCTCAAAAAATCGAAATCTTTGAAAAGGAAACGCAGCAGCCGCTCGATCTCGCACTCATGATTGACGCAAGCCTCAGCGCACAAATCGAAATGCCCACCGAGCGCGCCGCTGCCGCGCACTTCATCCAGCAGGTTATTCGCCCCGGCGACCGCCTCGCCGTTTTCAGCTTCGATGAAAACGTCACCCGCGTCGCCGATTTTTCAGACAGAATTTCTGTGCTGCAGGACGCGGTACGCAAAATTCCTGCCGGTGCTGGCACTTCCATCTACGATGCGATTGTTCTCGGCTCAAAAAGCCTCGCCACGCAAAAGGGCGAGCGCCGCCATGTCATCATCCTTGTTACCGACGGTGGAGAAACAACCAGTCGCTCCGATTTCGAAACCGCGCGAAAGACTGCCGTCCGTTCGGACACGCTTCTCTACACGATTCTCATCCGTGCCATAAAAAACGAAGGTGGACGCAACACCGCCGGTGAGCACGCCCTGCAAACTATTACCGAGACGACCGGTGGTGCCATGTTTTATCCCGACAGCGCCGCTGACCTGGGCATCATCTTCGATCAAATCGATCGCGAACTACGCACACAGTATCGCCTCGCCTACTATCCCAATCCGCGTGGTCCTGCTGATTCGCTCCGCAATATTGAAGTCAGCGTGCTCGGCGACTACAAAGTCCGTCATCGCAAAAACTATTACATGGCCAAAGAGTAGGAGCAGGGATTTATGCCGCCATCTCTTTCCTGGTTTTCTCTTGGTGTTGTAGTGGCCGAACTTTAGATCGATGGTTTGTTCCTTTGTTTGTTGGAATATCGGTTTACGGCATCGTCAAACTCGGATGTTGCAAATGAAATCCCGTCGCTTCCTGGTACGCCCGCGCAAACGCCAGCAACTCTGCTTCCCCATACAATTTCCCTAGAAACGTCAGACTCGTTGGTGTTCCCGGCCCGCCGGAATTCGTGAAATCGGTGGGATCTTCCGACGGCGGTTTTGGCGCATCTTCTCCACGAAGTCCATTCGGCAAAATCAACGCCGGGTGCCCGGTCAAATTCGTGCACTCCAATTGCGGCCCGTTTGATGGCGTCACAATTACATCGAGATCCTCGAACACTTTCGCAACTGCATCCATCAAAAGCGTTCGTGCCCGCGCTGCCTGAATGTATTCGACCGCAGGAATAAATCTCGCCGACCGAAGTGTGTTCGGCCAGTCGTAGTCCTTTTGCGAAGTCAGCAGCTTGTCGCGCCCCGCCCGCGTCAAATCATCAAACGCCGCTGCGGACTCCGCCGTCAGCATCGCTGTGATCGCGTCATAGGGAAACTTCGGCAATTCCACGGGAGTGAGCTTTACACCCATCTCTTTTAGCTTCGTTAGCGCCGCCTCGAGGTATTTTCGGTCGTACTTCATCCGCGCCTGCGCCGCTTCGCGCCGCCTCTTTTGTTCCTCGCGCTTCTTTTCTTCCTCCGGAGTTTTCGCAGCCTCTTTTGCCGCCTCTTGTGGCTTTTCCGGTGCGGGTTCAAACCCCGCCTTCACATAACCAACGCGCAAATTTCGCCAATCGAGATTCGCATCCCAATTGAACGGCGCTTGCTGCACTGTTCGATCCTTGCCGTCCTTTCCGTAAATCGCATCGAGCACCAGCGCGCAATCCTCGACAGTTCTGCCAATCGGTCCCAGTTTATCCATGCTCCACGAAAGCGCCATCGCTCCGGTTCGTGGCACATGCCCAAATGTCGGCCGCAATCCCGTGCACCCGCATCGCGTGGATGGCGACGAAATCGAGCCAAGCGTCTCCGAACCAATGCTGAACGCCACGCAGCCCGCCGCCGTCGCCGAAGCTGGGCCCGCCGAAGATCCGCTCGATCCCTGCTTCGTGTTCCACGGATTCCGTGTCACTCCTCCAAACCAAACGTCTCCCTGAGCTAGCGCGCCGAGGGTCAGTTTCGCCACGAGCACCGCTCCCGCTTTGTCCAGGCGCTGCACCACTGTCGCGTCTTCGTCAATCACCTGGTTTTCGAACCCACCCGCGCCCCACGTCGTCTTGTAACCCTTCGTTGCCAGCAAATCCTTCGCGCCCCACGGAATCCCGTGCAGCGGCCCACGGTATTTCCCCGCAGCAATCTCTTCGTCCGCTTTCTTTGCCTGCGCCAGTGCCCGTTCTTCCGTCAGCGTCACCACACACTTCAGCACTGGGTCATATTTCTTCAATCGCGCCAAATACATCTGCGTCAACGCCGTCGAAGTGATCTTTCTCGTCCGCATCAGTTCCGCAAGCTGCCTCACGCTTGCAAACGCCAGCGCTTCATAATTCGGCCGCGAGCCCGCTTTTCCGAAATCTTCGAACTCTTTCGGTAGCCTCACCGCCGACATCTTCATCGGCCGCTTTTCGGTCTCGAATTTCGTCCCCGATGTGACCGGATCGAAAATCAGCGCCGGCGCTACCGAATTCGGCATCTTCAACTTGTAAATCTCTTCATAACCCTTCGCCTGATCGTTCAGGTTCTCCAGCATCATCTCCTTGTATTCATCGGAGATTGGCACCTCGGCAATTGCCGCGGCATTTTCAATCATTTCTTTCGTGATTTTCTTTGCGCCTTCGCCTTGCGCTTGTGCCCAAAGCACTCCCGGAAACAGCGTTCCCGCCAATCCCATTCCCGAGCACGTCCTCATGAAATCCCGCCGGTCCAGCATCCTTGCCTCCAACTTTTTCAATCGTCCAATCGGCTGCGTACAATACCACCCGTCTCGCGACCGCTTTCGCTCAACAACGCGTGGCCCTTCGCCCTTCACGGCGACTTGGCCGACGCACGCATACAGTATCCGCTATATAAAGTCCACGATATTCGAGCTGCTCCGCCATAGAAGGAGTTTCTTCTCAGGTTCGGTCGGCCAAGCTTTCTGGGAGCTCATATGACACAAAAACTCTCTCCATCCTGCTTTGTTGCGGCGATCTTTTCCTGCTTTTCTTAGTGGCAACCGGCATATGCACAGCAACAGCCACAGACGAAGATCTCCAAAGACGAAAAGCAGGAAGTCTTACAGATGCTCGACACAATTTCCAATGACGTCAAGAAGCATTACTACGATCCGAAACTTCACGGTATCGATTGGGATGCCAACGTCAAAAGATGTCGCGAGCGTATTGACAACGCTTCTTCTTTGAACAGAGGGCTCTCTGAGGTCGCAGCTGCGCTCGATGTCCTTAATGATCACATACATTCTTTATCTCGCCCCCGCGTCCGTATAAGCATGACTATGGTTGGCAGATCGGTATGGTCGGTGAAAAGTGTCTTGTTCTCGCCGTTCGTCCTCTGGGCGATGCGGCCACAAAGGGAGTGAAACCGTGCGATCAGGTCCTTACGATCAACGGCTATTCCCCTCAACGCGACAATTTGTGGAAAATGAATTACGTATTCAAAACTTTGCGCC
>Ga0066388_100000082_pt1 | contig 29573 bp, 29 predicted proteins | sample PanSoiMetaGPlot6_FD_64539 | JGI IMG/M metagenome (GOLD analysis project Ga0066388, IMG submission 64539) | Tropical forest soil microbial communities from Panama analyzed to predict greenhouse gas emissions - Panama Soil - Plot 6 (Hybrid Assembly) | ecosystem: Environmental > Terrestrial >...
GGCCTCGGCCGCGGCCCGGTCGCGCGCGATGATCTCCTCGTCGCTCAGTTTCTTTTGGGGATCGCTCGATGGATCGCGGGATGGCAAGTCGTAGGCATCTTCCAGCACGATCTCCTCCGCGGTATACAGGCCACTCAATTCATTCGGGAAGGCCTTGCGCAGCGCCAGGGCCTCCGCGCACTTGGCCAAGAGGACGTCGGCCATCTTCGACCAGGTCGAGAGCACACTCCCGCGTCGATCCGTCTGCACATAGGACGAGTACCGCGCGACGGCGAAGAGTGGCGCGCGAAACCCGGCGCGCAGGACGCCCACGCGAGCGGCCGCTGGCGCCTCGATCTCCAGCCAGGCATCTTTCCAGACGCCGTCGAGGCCGCACCAGTAGGGACCGTCTTGGCCCTCGTATTCGCCCGTGCGCTCGGCGATCAGCCGCAGGCCGTCGATGGAGACCTGCGGGATCATCACGTTCCGGTCTTCGCGCGAGTCCCACCGCTTGATCGCGTAGATCTGGCGGGCGAACGGGTCCAGCTTCGTACGCGCGCAGACGGCCATGAACAGTTTGAGCTCATCGTCCGTCGCGCCTTTGCAGATGGTGCGTTTCAAGAGTTCGAGGCGCTCGCGCGTGATGGCGGGCGCTTTCGAGACGGCCGGCACACTCATTTTCTGGTTTGCTCTTTCTTCGCCTCGGCCCAGACGACGACGACCTTGGGTCGTCGCTTGTCGTAATGCACGTGGCTGCGCAGTCCGGCCTTCTTCGCGAAGTCGAAGCAGCGCGTGCGCACCGTGTTGACCGAGTGGCCGTTGAGCGTAATTTCGAGAGCCTGCAGGGTCTTGGCGGTGTTGAGAAACGGCTTCTGCCAGGCCAAATGCGGCGACGCGGGTGCAGAAGGACGCGGGACGAGTCGGTAGTTCACCATCATAGTGTCCTCCCGGGGTGGTGTTCCCGTTTCAGTGGCGTTGTCATGGTTCCTCGGCCGGGGCGGCCGCAACTGCACTGTCGATCTCGTCCGCAAAGTCGCGCAGCGCATCGCGAATTCTCTTCAAGCCAGCCAGATTCTCGCCATGCTCGCGGCATTCTTCCATCGCATCGGACAGCGCGTCGCGGAGACTAAAGGATCCGACTGGGTCGTCCTCGACCGGGTTGGAGGACAGCGCGATCGAGACATGGATCGTGAGCGGATCGGCGATGTTCTGGCCGCGGTACATCGACTCGGCTGGCCAGGACACGTACGAGTCCTCGCTCTTTAAGGCGAGTTCAATCGCCTCCGCCGTCGCCTCTTCGACGATCGGGCCCAGCACGGTGGCCAGCCGGTCGAAGGCGTCCAGCGTCCACTCGTTGAGGTTGACCTTGCCAGACACCCTGCGCAGCTTGACGCCTCTCGGCAACTTCATTGCGAAACGCCTCCTTCCTGCTCGGCGACGGTGATGCGGACGCCGCGCTCGGCATTCTTGTTGAAGATCTGCAAGTACTCGAAGACGTGCCCACAGCCATCGCCGTCGTCGTGAATGACCCTCGCGCGGACGAGACCGTCGACGACGGGTTTGAGCGCGGAACGGAGGTTGTCGTGCTTGTCGAAGCGTCGCTTGCCCACCTGGGCGAGCAGGGTGATGTGTTTCGGGCGCCGCGGATTGTAGTCGGGACCGAAGCCGTCCACGCCCATCCGGCCAATGGCGCGGACGTGCAAGATCGCCACGAGGGTGCGGTCGCGCCAGACGCGCGCCCAATGGTGGCCCTGCGACCAGTGGCCGTGGCTGCCGTTTGACGGGTTGTGGATGACGCCCGGGACGAAAGCACTAAAACGCGGAGTGGTGTTCACGTGGCTGCTCGTCGTACCCGCGCACGATCCCGAGGCGGTGCGCGTGGTTCCAGGCCGAGGGGTCGAGGTCGAAAAAGACCAGGAGCGCCCGCAGGAGTTGGCGCCGGGCATCGACGATCGGCAGGCTGCTCAGGTCGCGCATGACGCGCGACCTGGTCGCGACGATCCGCTGGGCCTCGGCCCGCTCCCGCTCCTCGGCCAGTTTCTCGTCGCGCCGGGCGGCCTCGACGGCGGCGCGCTTGGCCAGCTTGCCCAGCTTGCGGCCGGCGCGCTCCTTCGCGGTCGGTGGGCGGCGCCCGCGTTTCATTCCGGCCCCGGTCCCAACTCGAAGACGGCGAGGGCGGCCGCGATGACCCGGCGCCGGCCCGCATCGTCGGGCAGGCGCCGCAGGGCGGTGATGACCCGGTTGCGGGCGCGGACCAGCATGAGGTCGCGGACCCGGTCGGCCTGGGCCTGGCGGGCCGCCGCCACCGCGCGGACGTGGCGCGGAGCGGCCTTCGGCGGCGCCGGCTGGGCCCTGTGCTTGACCCGGCGCTCGCGGGCGGCCCTGCGGCCGATTCCGGCCCCTCCGCGCCGCTCTGTTGCCCGGGCCATGGCAACTTAAGAGGCCCCGCTTAAGTTGCCCCGGCAACAGGCCGGCAACAAAACGGGGGCTAAGTAGTTGAAATCATTAGGCCGGCATGGCCCTCTCAAGGCCGAGGCACGGGTTCGAATCCCGTTGGGGCCACCAATAAAATCAAGCACTTGGCCGAGGGGTACCGGCCGTAACCCCCCAAAACCCGGCAACAGGCCGGCAACAAGATTTCGGGACGGGCCGTGCGCCGGACGTGTACTATTTCGGGTCATAAAAGGCTGTAACCCTACTCCCAGGAGGACTCCGAAATGGACAAGCGGAACCCGGTCGTCATCGAAAAGTACATCCGCAAACTCTTCATCCCCTCGCGCGGTGGCTACCGCGAGGTCTACCAGGTGCAGATGGTCAACGCCGTCGGCAAAAAGCCCGCGCGCTCGTTCGCGACCTACGAGGAGGCGCGCGCGGTGAAGGCCGAGTGGCTGCGGGCCGGCGTGCCGGTCGGCGCGGCCGCCGACCTCGACCTGCTCGCGCCGCGCGCCGACGACCGCCAGGCCTCGGTCGAGGATGGCTTGGACAAGTATGCGACGGATCTGGAGGCGCGCGGCCTCCGCGACGCCGCGGCGCGCTGCCGGCAGATCCCCAAGGCCCTCGCGAAACTGGACGCAGGCCGGGCGCTGCTGGCCCACGATATTTTCACGTTGCCCGACCAGGCCCTCTACGACATGCGCCTGGCCCGCGAGGCCGACCACATCGAGGCCTCGACGATCCTGCGCGACCTCGGGATCATCCGCACGATGTTGAAACGCGCCTGGAAGGGTCGCGGCGAGTACACGTTCCCGACGAAGGTGCTGCCGAAGGACAACAACACGCGCGTCCGCTACCTGGAGAAAGATCAGGAGCGGGAGGTCTTCCGCCTGCTGCCGCCCGAGTGGCACCCGTTCTATCGCCTGCAAATGTGGACGCTGATGCGGGCCTCGGAGGTCGCCGGCCTCACGCGCAAGATGATCCAGTTGAATAGCGGACGCATCGAGTTGCCCAAAACGAAAGATGGCCCCCAGGTCGTCGAGCCCCTGGCCGACAAGGCCGTGGAGATCTTGCGCGCGCGCCTGAAGGCGATGGGACCGGACGAGACGCTGCTGTTTGCCAACCCGGAGACGGGGAGACGCTACTCGCGCGTCCATGTCTCGCGCATCTGGCGCCGCGCCGCCCGCGCGGCCGGCCTCGAGGATTTTCACAACCACGACCTGCGCCACCATGGCGCGATGGTCTTGCGCGCGCACGGGTATAGCGACGGGGAGATCGCGCAGATGGGCCGGTGGAAGTCCACCGCGATGGTCCGACGGTATTCGCAGTCGACCAACCCGACCCTGCGGACCGCGGCGAAGCGTCTGGCGGGCGGGATGCCTGCTCACGCCGTGCGATCCACCGCGCGGCGCCGCTTGCGCGTCGCGTAGCTCCCCGCCTGTTCCCCGCCGATCGGCTTCGGGCCGGTCGGCGGGGGTACTGCAAACTTCTCCGCCAACTCCGCCAGCGTCATCCCGGCCTGCTGCTGCACCGGCCCGGCGCCGATCACCGCCCGCACCATCGCGAGCGCGGCGCCGGCCACCGAGTGGTTCATCTGCGCGACGGCGTCGTCCGGGTGGGTGACCAGATGTTCCTCTAACGCGGTCACCCGGACGGTCAAGACCTTGTCGAGGCGTCGCAGCGGCGCCGTGGTGTTCATCGCCGGGCGTGCGGGCCGCGGGCCGGCGCCGGCAGAAACTCGCCGCGGGCCTGGGCCTCCTCGGCCGTCACGAGGGCCCGGTCCAAGGTTTCGCGAATCGTCAGCGAGACGAAGAGCCCTCGCAACCACCGACTGAAGATGCTGGCGGTGACGCCCACCACCGAGGCCGCAAACGATTGTGACCAGCGCAGCGCCCGCATGCGGCGCCGATAGATCAGCTGCTCCCGTGCGGTGACACGAGCATTCGGGCGAAGGTCGCGCGCCAAGGCAGGCGCTCGAGGCCGATCGACTCGCCGACGGCGGGCCGTGCGCAATGGGATCGTGAGAGGATTGTCTGGCATGATCGTCTCCTCTCTCATGCCGCGGTGGACCGTCGCGCGTCGGTCCCGTTTACAAAAATGATCTCCAGCTTCCCGGAGTGTGACGCCTATATGAAGCCCGCTACAGGTGTCCGTCAAGCGGAAAATTTTTGAACGACACTGTTTAAGTCACTGTTAGCGTCACAGTTTTGCACGAGGCCCGCGGAATCCGTCACTCCGCCGAATTCTCCACTATCACCATCGCGCGTAGTCTCCACAAGTAGGACCATAGTCGTATCAGAGCGTCTGCCGCGGAAACGCGGTCGGCGCATACAGGTAGGCCGCATCGGTCCAGCCCTGCAGCGTGGCCGAAATCTTGTCGAGATCTTTTCGGACTTCTGACACCTCAAAGACCACGCCTGGGGAGAAGCCCGAGGCCGCATCGGTCAGCAGGACGAGGTCGCCCTCGACCAGGCGCCGGGCCTCCTGCGTGAGGGTGACGTCCACCGTGCGTTCGGCCGCGGCCAGGCGCGCGGCGAGATAGTGGATGACGCGATCGGCGCCGATGTCGTCGTAGAGGAATTCCGACGTGTAGATCCGGTCGCGCCCGATCAGCGGGTGGACGACGCGTTGGCGCGCCCAGGCGAGCGTGTTGGTCCGCCCGTCCTGGTGATACTGCAGCGTCAGCGTGCGAATACTATCGTCGACGCGCGCGATGCGGGAGTCCGAGAGATCGAGCAGGGTCCGGAGGCCGGCGCCCGGGCCGTCGCGTGCTTCGAGACGCATCGTCTCGGGCGGCACCACATCGACCGAGAGGGTCCAGGCGCCCTGATTGGACATGCCCAGACGCATCCCTTGCAGCATGAGGAGCTCGCGTAGCCAATCCTGGGCCTGGCGCTGCTCATAGAGCGATCCGCCCAGGCGGACGCCACCGGGACTCCAAGTCGCAGAGAGATAGAGCGACGCGACCTGAACATCCGTCAGCGCGACGCCGGACCACATGGTCAACTCATCGATCACGCCGCGCATCGGCCAGGTGTAGTACGCGCCGAGATAGAGGCCGCCGCGACCAACGTAGAAGACGCCGGGCACTTGTTTCACCGGACCCGCGAACGTCGTCTCGCCGACCAGCTTCCCGTTGTAGTACAGGCGAAAGACCCCATTGTTCACGGTCATCGCCAGAAACATCCAGCGGTTGAGGTCGCCGGCCGTCAGCGCGGCGAATAAGTCGACCTCGACATTCGCGGCGGTCGTGAGATGCGCTTGAATCCCGCCCTCGGCGCCGGCCCACGACACATGCGCCATGAAAAACGGAGAGCGCTCGACGTTGTCCGCATCGGTCTTCTGAAAGATCATCCGCGCGTCACCGCCCATGTTCATCGGCGCGACGGCTTTGTACCAGACCGCCCACGTGAACACGTTAGGGTCGTACGCTTGCAGGCCGGCGCGCTGAGCATATTGATTCACGTCGCCGACAAATCGGACCGACAGATCGTTGTGCCGATAGCGCCCGGCGCGCAGGGCGCCGTTCGCTTCGAGGAGCGGGGTGCCGATATAGTTCAACGGTTGCGCAGCCGTCCCGATATTCAGGGCCTGCGCGGCCCCGGGCGGTTCGCCGAATCGCCAGTAATGTTGCGGCGGCGGCGCGATCGCCGGACCGGTGCCCGGCGTCGTCGGGCCCATGAGGGCGCTGTAGTAATCGGCAGGGACGGCCGTGCCTGCAGGCGTCGCGCGGCGGCCGGCCCGCTGATGCCGCGCTTTCTGCTCCGAGGTCAGCACGTAGTTATAGACGGCCGCGTTGTCGAAGGCGCCATTCGGCGCGTCGGGCCCGCCCCAATGACCAACATAGAAGATGCCGGGTCCGGACTTTCGCGCGCCGCTCACGGGCGTCGAGTTGAATTCGGTCAACGAGACAGCGGTCGGATCGACCGGGTCTGTGTAGTGGGCAATCTGGAGCGTGACCTGGGTCGCGTCGGCCGTCGCGATGATATGGATCCACTTTCCGACATCGGTCGGATAGAGGTTTAGACCGACGTCATTCCGGACGCCGGTCGTCGAAAACCAATGAAAGAAAATCCCGGTGCCGTAATGCCAGAGGACACCGCCCGTGTCCCAACCGCTCGGGATTTGCTTTTCGAGAATCGGCCACCCGTTGCCGGTCGCGGTTTGCAAATAGGGCCAGTAGCAGACTTCGAGCGTGACGCCGCCGCCGGGCCCGGGCCCGAGGACGCCCGTCGGATCGTTCACGGAGACGTACCCGGTCGCGCTCGTCGTCGCGAGGGAGCGCCCGCCGCGGTTGTACTCACTGAAGTCGGTCCCGCCGAGTAAGTCGGTCGAAACGGAATAGGTCCCGTGCATCTCGTAGCCCGACGAGTCGTTGGCAATGTCGCGGACCTGCCCGTCGTTGAATTGCAGCAACAGGCGCGGCGTGTCGACGGTGACCAATTCTGAGTAATCCGCCGCGCTCTCCTCCTCCGCGGCATCGAAGCTGACCGGGTCGACCAGGCGACCGAGGCCATGGGTCGGGTCCGAGAGGATAGTTCGGATCGCGCGCGCCGGATTCCGTTCGGCCGTCAGCCCGACGCACGACGCGAACAACTGGTAGAGGTTATTGCCGGCATCTTCCTGGCGCAGGCGCGCGCGCAACGCGGTGTAGCCCGGGTAAATGTGCGTCAGCATCGCGTCGGCCCACGTCGCCGCGGGGGTGCCGTATACATTGTAGAATTCGCCCGGTGTGGCGATCACCATCTGCCCGCCTGCGTTCTGCGCGCGCCGATAGACCGTGCCCAACCAGGCGGCCGCGCCGCGGCACAAGGCGTAGTCGAAGATGGAGTTCGCGATGTCGTCGCGGACGTTGATCAGCGGCGAATAATCCGCGCGCCCGAAAATCCACGGGATCACCGCACCCAGGTCCGCCGCAAAGGGATACTGCGCGCGCTCGACGGTGTCCTTGGGCAGCGGCGTTTCAAGAATCGACAAGTCGAGGTTGGAACATTCCAGCGCAAACGTGCCCCGTCCTTGCAGCGTGCTCACGATGACGCCGATAAAGGCGCGCTGCCGATTCATCGGGTAGGTGCCGCGCAAGTCGTAGCGCCACAGCGTGAGCGGGAACAAGCGATAGTCGGCGCCGCGGCCATCGGCCCACAGGCCGAGGCGTTTGTTCGAGAACGTAATCGTCACGTCTTGAATGGCGACGGGGCCCCACAAGACATCGACGAGGCGACGCGTGATCGTCGGCCGCCCGATGATGGCGCCCACCACCTGGCGCGGGCCCTCGCCGGCATGGAGGTCGGTGACCACACAATCGTAGGAGCCAATCAACCAGGGGAAGGCCGGCGAATCGACAATCCACAGTGGCTGCCACTGCGCTTGCCCATCGAGTTCGGCCAGCGGCGGAATGACACTCGCGGCCGGAATACTCACGCGATCGCTTCCTCGACTTCGAGATCCGCTTCAGGAAAATCCTGCGCGACCGTCCACTCGGGTTGCGAGACACGCCGCATCATCCACGTCAGTGCCGGGTCATCCTTCCGCAGGGTGACGAGCGCGCAGTCGTAGATCTCCCAGACGCGCTCCAACTCCAGCCAGGCGGCCAACTGGTCGTCGTGGGCCGGCCCGGTGGACGGGTTGCGCATCGCCAGGCGATGCGCCGCGATGCGCGTGAAGGCGTCGCCCGCGATCAGCCGCTGCCGCCACTGGCCGGTGGCCGAGACGGCGTCGATCCGGGGCTGCACCATGACAGGTTTGTAGTTCCACGCGATGTCGCGAGGCGTCGGATAGCCTTGGCCCACAAACAGGCCCCCGATGGAGATGCGGTCCCATGGCGCGTCGATGGGAGGAGGATATTCGCCGGCGACGAGCCCGAGATAGCGCGCGGTGATCGACGGTGAGACCCACCGCGACACGTTGACGCGCCCGTTATACGGATTGCGGGCGAGGTTGAACAACTCGATTTGACTCGGTGCCGGATCATTCGGGATGAGCGAGTATTCGAGGCGAGCGCCGGTCGTATTGATGTTGATCACGGCGACGACGTCAAACACTCGTACCGCGCCGAGGTCGATGGCCCACCGGACCGGCGTCAAGTCGATGCTGCGCGTCGGCAGAAAGGGCCGCTCGGGTGTCGCGAGATTCCATTGCGGAAACTTTGGGTCAATCTGGCCCGCGTAAGGCAGGAAGGTGACGCCCGGCTGGTTGAGCCAATTCAGGAAGCCGAAATTGATCCCGAGTCCGCCTGGATCACGCGCTGGCACGATTGCCATTTATCGCTCCTGGATCGCGACGCCGAGTCGGCCATAGCGGACCATATCCTGCAAGGTCCGGCGCGTCTCGCGCGCGATGCTCTGGGCCAATGCGTCCGGCGACTCGCCTCCGCCATGGACCGTCACGTTGACGGTGATCTCCCCGCCCGCGCGCGGCACCGGCTGGGCCGCGAGGGCGCGCATCGCCGTGGCCTCGCGCGCCGGCTGGACGCGCTCTTCCGGATGCAGGAAGTAAAAGCCCGGCCGCTGAACGCGCTCGATGCCGGCCGCATGGCCGACAACGGGCGCCGACGGCAGGGTTAGGCCTTGGAAGCCGCCGATCAGAATCTTGCCGATGTCGACGAGAAGAATATTGGTATTGAGCGATTGCTCAGCGATGAAGTGCTGCGTCTGCGCGTCGCCGACGATCAGGTTGCGCGTATCGGTCAGGGTCGCAAGCTGGGCGTTCATGAGGCCTTGCTGGACGTCGGCGTTGCCTTTCAGGATCGTCGTCATCCAGGCCCGAATGCTCTCGCTCGTCTCATCGGCTAGCCGATTGATCGATCCAATCGATTCCTGGGTCGCGGCGTCCGCGGCCGCCAACTCTCCGGACCGTGCGGCGTTGCTGTTGGCAATCGCGTCTTGCGCGGTCGCTTTGATCGCGTCAATGACTCCGTTCAACCGTTCCACTGACGCCGCGGTGGACGCGCTCACGTCGGCGAGGGCGGCGCGAATGCGTTCCGCGGCGTCCTGCGCGCGCTGCCCGATGGCCTGGCTATCCGCGCGGAGGGCCTCGATCCGTGCGTTGGCGCTATCGCCAATTGCCTGACTCTGGGCGCGGAGGGCGTCGACGGCCTTCGTCGTGGTCGTGCCGATCCGCTGGTTGTCGGCGCGGAGGGCCTCGATGGCGTCCGACAATTCGCGCGTCTGGTCTTCCAGGTCCGCCACCTGGGCGGGCGCCTGGGCCTCGGCCGTCTCGCGCACCAGGGCGAGCGCGTCGGTGATGTGGGTGAAGAGCGCCTGGTACTGCGGCGACGGTTCGGTCAACACGCGCCCGCCCAGTTCGAGGACCTTCGTGGCCATGGCCTGGATATCGCCAGTCAGATCCGGCGTCGGCGCGGCCTGGTACTCGGCGAAGATCCGCTCAAACTCGTCCGAGGCGATGCGGAGTTGGTCGGCGGGATTGATCGGCGCCTGGCCGCCCAGCGTAAGGTCGAGGACGAACTTCTGAATGCCTTCGATCGCGCGTGCCCACTCGCGCGTCTTGGCCAGCACCGCGTTCAGCGCGGTGAGTTGCTCCTGGTATGTGTCAATCTGCGCGGTGTTCGCCTCCTGCTGGGCGCGCGCGGCATCCTGCAGATCGTTAATCTGTTGGCTCAGGGCGGCCTGCTGCGCGCGACTCGTCTGCTGGATCCCGTCGATCGTGGCGGCCAGCGCCGCCTGTTCGAGTCGCGCCCGGGTTTGAATGCCATCTAACTCGGCGTTCAAATTCGCCTGCTCGGCGGCGCCGCGCCTTTGAATGTCCGCGATCTCGCCCTGCCGCGCGGCCACCGCGGCGTCCGCAGTCGCCTGGATCGTCGTCGTCTCCAGGTCGTACCGGCGATTGATCTCGGCGACGGCCGCAGCGCCGGCCTCCTGGGCCGCGGCGATCGCGCGCGTCCGCCAGTCCTCGATGCCGGCGATCGCGGCGGCGCCCACTTGCTGGACGGCAGCGGCCTGCTGCTGCAGCATCGAAAGCGCGGTATCAAAGTCGCCTTCCTGGACGGCCCGGTCGGCCAGGTGGAAGATCGCGTCGAGGAACGGCTGCGCCTGGGCCAGGACCGTCGCGCCGATGTTCGCGGGCGCCGCGAGGTCGGTCGGCGCGAAGTACGACGCGCTGACCGGCGCGGAGGCGATGACCAGCTTCAGGCCTTGGGCGATGCCGACGAGTTGCTGGGCCGCGGTGGGCGCGCTCTGCGCGATGTTGAGCAGGGTGGCGTGGAGCGCGACGAACCCGGACACGTCGCCCGCCTGCATATCCTGGACGGCCAACTGGGTCTGCATGTCGTAGAGCGGCCCGGCGACCTTGGTCAAGAGATCGCTGATGGCGGCCTCGACGTCCTGGATGGCCTTGATCTCGGCGTTGTACCGGGCGAGGACGGCGTCGTGGGCGGCCTGGGCCGCCGCGACAAGTTGCGTCAGGTCTCCACCGGACTGCGCCTGGCGCAGCGCGTCCATTGCGGCGTTGATGTTGTCGACGAGCGTCGCGATGGTCGATTGGAAGTTGGCGCGCATCGCCTGCGCTTGCGCGGTCGCGCCCTGCGTGAGCGAGGCCACTTCCTGGCCAATCTGCGAGTAGAGCGTCGACGCCGCTTGCCAGGCCTGGGCCTGTTGTTTCAGCTGCTCGACTGTCGCCGAGATCTGTTCTTGCGGCAGACCGGAGGCCATGGCCGCGTTAATCGCGTCGAGGATCCCGTCGATGGCCTGGCGCGCGATCGACGCGAATTCCGAGGGCGACAGCGCCGTGTTAATCGTGCGGGCGACAGCCTGTGTCGCCTCGGCCACTTGCCCGGCGCCCTCTGCGGCGTCCGCGCCGGCATCGGCGACGAGATGGAGTTGTTCCAGCATCTGCGCCAATGGAGTGGAGTCGAAGTCCGCGTTCAACGAGCGGAAGAAGGCGACCAAGGAATCGACGTAGTTCCCCGCGCTGAAGTCTTTGATCGTGCTCGTCAGGTCTTCGATCGCGCCACCGCCCCAGGTCGGATCGAAGGTATAGGTCCGCACCGAGTCCAGGATGCTGTTCACCTTGTCCGCCGTGATCCCAGCGGCCTCGGCCAGGCCTTTGAAGGCCAGCGTCAGGTCCGGGACCGCCGCGGTCATCCCCTCGGCCGGGATGCTGAGGCCGCGCCGGGATAGCTCGTCGAACGCCGCGAGTTCGGCCAGTAACGTCCGCGGAATCTGCGCCTGGGCCGCGGCCTGTTGCGATGAGATGTCGCGCCCGGCGATCCCAGCGGCCGGCGCGCCCTGCGAGAGATGCGTGAGCGACGCGGAGAGCGGGACGATGGACTTGGCCCCCGTCTGCGCGGCATTCGCGAGGGCCAGAATCGCCTCGTTCGAAAGGTTGGCGGAGTTCTTGAGTTGCTCCAGCGCGTCGGCGCCGGCCGCCGCCTGGGCCGAGGCCACGGGCAAGTCACGCACGGCGACGTTGAATTCGTGGATCTGACCGCGGACCTGGTCTTGATCCTTCGTAAATTGATTCATGATCGCGAGGACCGCGGGGATCGCGACGGCCGCGATCGGCGCCGCGGCGAGGATCGCCGATCCGGCCGTCGCAATGGTGGCCGTCGCCGTACTTGCCGCCGTGGTAGCGGCCGTGGTGGCGGCCGTCGTGGCCGCGGTGCCGATGGCGGACGAGACGGCCGTCGCGAAGGCCGGGGCGACGCCACCGATCGCACTCGCGACGGTCGTCGCGAAGGTTGGCGCCACCGCGGCGAGGGCGGTGCCCAGCGTCGCGGAGATCGAAGGCACGAGGCCGGCCGCGGCGGCCGCCGACCAGCCCGAGGCCGCCAGGCCGGCGCCGCTGACCAGGGCGCCGCCCACGCTGCCTTGCTGGATGGCGCTCACCAGACCGTAGGCGCTCGTGGCCGCGCCGATGAGCGGGGTGAGTTTCGAGATGGCGCTGCCGAGGTTGCCGACAACACTCGATGCGGCGCTGGCCGTCTGGCCCAGGCCGGTGAAGGCCCCGCTGACGGCCTGGGCGCCGGCACTGATGGCACTCGACGCAGCGTCGACGGCGCCGCCGCCGCCGCCGAAGAGGCCGCTTAATAGCTTGCCGCCGACACCGAGGATGGTGCCGATGATGCTGCCGCCGCCGCCGCCGCCGTCTCCGCCGCCGCCGAGAATCCCGCTCAGGAATCCCTTGAAGCCGCTGACCACTTCCGACGCGAGGACGTCCGAGAGGGTGCGCAAGAGGCTCAGGCCGAAGTTCTTGAAGACGTCGGCGAGCGAGTTGAAGTGCCCGGTCATGACGTTGAAGAAGAAGTCGGAGAACGCCGTCGACATCGCGCGGGCCACGTCGGCCGCCCCGCGCTGCAGCGCGTTCCAGGTATCGCCGGCCGCGGTGAGTTGGAGACCGAGTTGTGTGCGGAAAAATCCCGTGTAGTCGCCGGCCGCCTTTTGCTGCTCGGCCACGATCTCCTGTTGCGTCTCCTGCATCTTGGCCGCGGCCTCGTTGCGCTCGCGCAGGATCGCCAGTTCGCCTTGCGCCGCCGCCTGGTTGATCGCCGCGATCTCGTCGGCGTTCGTCCGCAGATTGGCCACGCGCTTTTTGGCCTCTAGGGCATAGAGCGCCGTCAAGGCCTCCTGCCGTTGCTTTTCGCTGACCCAGCCCTCCGCCATCAGTTGCTCGACGATGACGACTTGCTGGCGCGCGTTCTGCAGTTGCTCATCCAATCGCAGCGAGGGGAGATTGCCGAGTTTTTGAATGTCGGCCGCCAGCGCTTCGAATGGCGAGACCGCTTCCATCGCGGCGATCTTCATGCCCTCGATGTCGCCGTTCAGCGCCTTGATGTTCGCTTGCAGCGTCTGCGCGAGCGCGCTCATGGGGTTGAGGCCTTGAGTGATCAGGACGCGCCAGGCGTTTTGATTGGCGGTGACGGCGCCCTCGAGTCCGACCATCGCATCGCCGGTGATCTGCGCTTGCGCCGCGGCGTCGGCGAGGCCCTCGCTCAGCGTGGTCCGGACGAGTTGCTCTTGGAGACCTTCGAGCGTCGTCCTCGTGTTGGCAATCTCCGCGGACCAGTCGCCCTGCATCCTCATGTAGCCGATGAGCGCCGTCTTCTGGGCCTCGATCATCGTCGTCAGCGTCGACGTGCTTTGACCGAAGGCCTCGGTCTGCAGCGCGCCCGTCTGCATCGCCGTCGCCAGCGTTTCTTGGATGCTGGTGAATTCGCGCGTGCTGACGATCCCGCGCGCGATCTGCTCGGCGTAGTTCTCGTAAAAGGCGCGCAGCCCGGCGCTCAGGTTCGGCATGGCGGCCGCGGCCTCGACGACACCCCGCGCGAGTTGGCGGACTTCCCGCTCGCGTTCGGGCAGGCCGGCCTGGGCACCTTGCTCAGAGAGCGCGCGCATGGCCCGGGCGAGCGCGTCGTAACTTTGGGCCGCCTGGTTGGTCTGGGTGAGCGACCCGGCCAGGGCGGACCGGCCCAGGTTCAGCGACGCCGTATGTTGTTCTTGCGCCTGCGTGGCCGCCGTCTGTCCGGTCACGAGGCCGCTGAAGGCCGCCATCGATTCCTTCACGCGGGCGGCCGCGGCCTCCTGCGCTGCGCCCGCCCGCTTGGTGGCCTCCTCGACGTCCGGCAACCGCGCGTGCGCCAGATCCGACAGGATCGAGGCGAGATAGGCGATCGGGCCGGCGATCACGCTGAAGGCCGTGGTCACGGCGACGCCCATCGCCGCGGCGATCACGCCCACCTCCTTCATCGTGGCGATGATGAAGTTCTTCAGGTTCAATCCAACAGGCTCCAGGATTGACGCCGCATCGCCCCAGACGTTTTTCCAAATGACGCCCAGTTGCTGCAGTTGCGTCTGCATGTTCGGAAACTCGCGACCGATATCCTGGAACCACCCGAGGACGCCGAAGCCCGCATCGACCAGGAAGCCGCCCACTGCCTGTTGAAAGTCGTGCCACTGCCGCTGGGCGAGTTGGACCTGCTCCTTCTGCGTCAAGGTCTCTTGCGTCAAGGCCGCCATCTGGGGCGCGGCCTGCGCGATCACGGCGTTGTAGAGCGCCTGACTGCGGCCCGCGTTCGTCAACTCGACGCCGGATTCGCGTTGGGCGCCGATCATCTTGCGATAGGCGGCCTCGGCGTCGACGTTCAGGCCAATGCTCCTCAGTTGTTTCGGCGCCTGATTCGCGATGGCCTCGGTGATGACATTGAAGGCGTCGGTGACGTCCTGACCCGTGAGTTTGGCCTGCTGCCGGGCAATTTCCATCAGCCGGACGATCTGCTCGGGCTGCAGGCCTTCGAGGAGCGCCTTCGAGGCCGCGGTCATCGTGGAGGAGGTATCGACCAGGCCGCCCGACACGCGACGCATCTCTGAGAGCAGCGCCTCGCTGGAGACGCCGATGCTGGACGTCAGGCGATTGAAGGCGTCCTCTTGCGCGCGTGCTTCGAGGCCGACGCGCGCGGCCTCGACGGCAAATTCCTTCAGCGCCCGCACACCAGTTTCAAAGGCCGAGGCGAGGTTGATCCCGCTGAAGATCTCGAAGACCCGGCGCGCGCTCGCGCCAAGGCCGTTCAGGGAGTTAGCGGCCTCCTGGGAACTTTGGACGACGGCCTGGCCAAACTTCGCGCCGGACGTCGCGAGACCTTGGAGGACACGCGAGGCCTCCTCGGCGCCGGCTACCTGAATCCTGATCTCAATCGTATTGGGCATTTACTGCGCCACTTTCGGCGGAAGTTTGGATCGCTGGGTGGCCGCCGCGGCGAGCATGGCCTGGGCCCGGGCGGCCTTCTCGGAGACCGGCGCCAAGGCCGCGGCCCGGCGCGCGGCCTCGGCCCGCGGATCGAGCGGGAGTGGCTCGCGCCCGAGGACGTCGCGGATGGACGTCCCGCGGTCCCAGGTGCCCGTCCGGAGGGCGTGCCAAGCGAAGAGGTCGCGCTGCAACTCATACCGGATCGCAGCGCCGTCCAGCATGTCCTCGAACTCCCGCGGCGTCAGCCGCCCCCAGGCCCGCGCGTCGAGGCCGACCAGCCGGCAGTTGGCCGACCAGGCGCGCGCGACATGAAACGCTATTCGGTTGCGCCAGCCGCTGCCGTCGGCCGCGGAGGGTCCGCCGACGGCGTGTCGCCGGCCTCCGCCTCGTCGTCGGTCGGGTTGAAGAGGCCCAGGACATCGCTCTGGTTCATCGCGTTATTGAGCGCGTCGTTCAACTGCCGATAGGTCGTCCGTCGCATCTTCAGGGCCTGGCGCAAGGCCTTGCGGACGTGATCGATGGTGAGGTCGCGCTCCTCGTGGCGCGCGCCGGCCCAGACCATGATCGCCATGGCTTCGAGGTCGAGGCCGTTGGCCGCTTGCCACAACTCGATCGGGGAGCGGTTGCCGCGCCTGATGAGCGGGAGACCGCTCAGCCACTCGACGGCGTCGTAGTCAAAGCGGAGCGTGCGGTCGCGGTCGAGCGAGACGACGGTGGACGCGAAGGTTGGCATGTCGCTACCCTCCCGGGCGAGGCCCACGCGCGGCCTCGCCCGAGAAGGTGCGCGCGCGTACTACGTGCCGGCGACTTCGAAGTCGATGCTCAGGAACACAAAGCTGAGGTCGCAGACGACGTAGTCGTCGATCGGATACTGTTGGCGGAAGTTGCCGACACCCGCGCGGAAGGCATAGGCCGTAGTGACGCCTGGGGGCAAGATCATCTTGTAATCGCGGAAGGTGCCGGTCTTCCAGTCGTCGAGCACGGCCTTGTGAATGTCGTTGTCCGGGTCGAAGAACACCGTCCCATCCAGCGATCCAGCGTCCGAGAGGCCCGGCGCTTTCTGGCGGACACGCGAGGCCGGCGTGATCAACTCGTGGACCGTGACGTCGCGAATGTCCGACGTGCCGCCAGGTCCCGAGATCGTCCCGCGAAAATGCGGGATCAGCGTGAACGCGGTCGCGCCCACTTCGGGCGTGTTGCCGCGCATGATCTGTACGCCTTTGCCGAAGACCAAGTTGGCCGGTGCGGGCTGCGCCATGGTGCAACTCCCCTGGCGCGTTCTGGGCCCGCACGCCGTATGGCCCCACCGGTTTCATCGCGTTGACTCCGTTCGTTAGGCGGTCAATTCGCTCCACGTGCCGCATCGTTTGCACATGGCGCGCGCGCGCCCGATCGGCGGCGCATAGAGAAACAGCAAGCGGCCGCACTCACAGGAGAACTTGTAGAGGCCCACCTCCCGGGCCTCGATCGCGGCCTCGTATGCCGCCCGGCCCTCGCGGGCCGCGGCAATCATCAGCGCCGCGCGCTCGGCCTTCTCCGAGTGCGGCGCCACGATCACGGCCGGGTCGCTCATAGATCCATTCCCAGCGCGTACCGCAGGACGACCACCACGCGCAGCGTGAAGGCGGCGCGATACTCCTCCGCGTCGATCGATTCCTCGAGGAACCGGAGGCCGGGCGCGAGGGGAGCCAGCACGCCATCCGGGTCGAGGGCCTGGCGCAGCAGGCGCTGCACGTCGAACGTCAAGCGCGCGATCCACGTCGAGGGCGGCACCACGTCGTCGCCGTCCGCATAGCCGTAGACGGCCAGGCGAAACTGGTCCTCGTAGAGATTCCGGTCGTGGCCGCACGGCCCGAGACGCGAGCCCTCGTCGGGCACCACGATCAAATGCGGGACTTCGTTCACCTGGTAGGGGTGCCGAAAAATCCGCGCGACGCTGACCGGGCGCGGGTACTCACCACCCCACGCGCGCGCGCCCTGAATCGTCAGGAGCGTCCCTGCGATCGCGGCGAGACACTGCTCGCGCGGCGCCTCCGGTGTGCGCGTCCGGAAACGTCTGACGTCGTGCAGCATCTCGGCCGCGGTCATTGTTCGGTCGCGCGTCGGACCGCGTCCTCAATCAACTGGCGGACGGGATACGACGTCTCCACTTGCGTGCGGGTCTTCCACTGGATCCCCTTCGTCCCCGGGTGATGCGCGTAGGGCCGGAATCGCAACTCTCCGCCCTTCTGGTACGCGAGCACGCCTCTGCCGCCTTTCGGCGGGATGTAGTGGCCGGCCGTGCCGCCCTCCAGGAAGATGAGCTTGAAGGCCGCCTTCCCTTTCCCGTAGACGCGCCCGGTGATGCCAATTCCCTCGGCGTGGCGGGTCTCTTGCGCAATCGCGTCCATCGAATGCCCGTAGTGGCCCGGGCCAGGATGGGCCGCGAGGATACCGCGCGCGTGGTCGAAGACGAGTCGGGTGGCTTCTTGGACGGCCGGGACGACGGCGCCCTCGATGTCGGGTCGCTCGAACAACCAGCCAGTCTCCTCGACTGTGAACTTGATCACAGGACGTGCCTCGCCAACCCGCTCGATCCCGCACGCACGATGGTGGGCGTCGCCGTCGCCGTATTCTGAGCAAACGCGAACGTCACTTGGCCACCCGTGTCACCGACGTGGATGAAGGCGCGGAAATGGAACAGGCAGTCAGTCGCCGCGTTGCCCTCATTGGCCAAGAACCCGTCCTGCATGATGGGCGCGATATGCGCGGTCCCGGCCGGCGTGTTGAAATGAAAGGCGCCCGCGATGGTCGCGAACTGGCCCCAGTAAATCGTCGTGTTCGGCGGGTTGATGAATCCCCACCTGTGGTCTGGAGCCAGGGCGCTATTGGCTTGAATGTCGTACTCGACGAACCACTTCTCGCCTGGCAAGACGGCGAGTTCGAGGCCCGTGACGGGCGCGAGCACGATCGTGTTATTGACGGTCACGTCCGCCGTAACTTTCAGCACTCGGAGATCCGACGGACCGCCGCCGCCACCGGCCGCGGCGATCGTGAGGGCGCCGCCTGGACCGCCATCCGTCAACGTGACATTCGCGCCCGCGGTGAGGACACGCTCGTTGGGCAGGCCTGCGTGCGGCGCCAGCGTGACGTATTGCGGGTCGAGCGGCGCTGCAGCCGGTGGCGGTGTCGCATTGATCGTCATGGCGCCGCCCGCGCCACCATCGTTCAACGTGATACCCGTCCCTGCGGCGAGGACGCGCTCATTGGTCAGGCCGGCCTCAGCCACCGCCGTGATGTACGACGCGGTCGGTGGCGCCGCGGCGGTGGCCGCGAGCGTCGTGCCGGTCAGGGTGAGCCCGCTACCAATCGTCAACTCTTCGGTATCGCCCGGCCCGGCAGCGCTGCCGCGCCCGAGGAGGCGACTCGCCGCGGAAATATTCTGAATTTTTCCCCACGTGATCGAGTCGTTCGGGACGTTGGCCTTGGCCTGGCCGCCCGCGGTCAGGTCCCAGGCGACGGTGGGCGTGTCGGTGACCACGCGCTCGGCGCTCAGCGTCGCGTCCGCCGCGCCGACCAGGTACTCCGCGCCGACCGGCGCCGCAGCGGGCGGAGGAGCGGACAGCGTCGTCCCGGTGAGGTTCAGGCCGCTGCCTACCGTCAACTCCTGTGGGTCGCCCGGCCCGGCGCTGCCGCGCCCGAGGAGGCGACTCGCCGCGACGTCCTGGATCTTGCCGAAGGTAATCGCATTGTCCGGGACGTTGGCCTGGGCCTGGCCGGCGACGGTCAGATCCCACGTGACGGTCGGCGTGGGAGTGATCACGCGTTCGGCCGTCAGCGTAGGATCCGGCGCCGCCGTCAGGTACTCAGCGCCGACCGGCGCGCCGCCACCAGAACTGCCACCGGCCGCGGCGATGGTCATCGGGCCGCCCGGCCCGCCATCCGTGAGCGTAATGTTGGCGCCCGCCGTCAACACGCGCTCGTTGCCCAGGGCGGCCTCGGCGACCGCCGTGATGAACGAGGCCGTCGTCGGCGCGCCACCGCCACCGCCAGCCGCGGCGATCGTGAGGGCGCCACCAGGACCGCCGTCCGTCAGGGTGATGTTCGCGCCCGCCGTCAGCACTCGCTCCGCGGTCAGCGTGGGGTCGGTCGCCAGCGTCACGTAGAGCGCGTCGGGTGGCGCCGCAGGCTGTGGGGCCGGCGCCGTGGCCGCGATGAGCAACGTGCCGCCCGGTCCGTTGTCCGTGAGCGTAATGTTGCTGCCCGCGGTCAGCACTCGCTCCGCGGTCAGCGTGGGGTCGGCGCCCAGCGTCACGTATTGGGCGCCGACGGGCGCTGCCGCTGGTGGAGTGGCCGACAGCGTGGTCCCGGTCAAGCTGAGTCCGCTGCCCACGGTCAACTCTTCCGGGTCGCCCGCGCCGCCGGCCGCGCCACGGCCGAGTAATCGACTCGCCGGAACATCCTGGATCTTCGCGAACGTAATCGCGTTGTCCGGCACGGCCGCGCGGGCCTCGCCGGTAAAGCCCAGATCCCAGGTCACAGTCGGCGTCGACGCGATCACGCGCTCAGCCGTCAATGTCGGATCTGGCGCAGCCGTGATGTACTGCGCGTCGACTGGCGCGCCGCCACCGGCGCCGCCCGTCGCCGCGATGACCAGGCTTTGCCCAGGCCCGTTGTCGGTCAGGGTGATGTTCGAACCGGCCGCCAAGACGCGCTCGTTCGTCAGGGTCGGATCCGCGGCCAACGTGACATACTGCGCGTCCACTGGCGCGCCACCGCCTGGACTCGGGCCGGGACCGGGTGGTCGGCTGAAGACCGCACCGCGCATCGCGACGGCGTCGAATCCGCCACCGACGCGTCCCGCGGAGCGATACATGTCCAAGGTGTACTTCGCTCTCATCGGGATCAGGGACTCACGCAGGGTGAAGCTTCCGGAGGGCGCCGCGCCCGACAGTTGCTGGAGGTCCTGTGTCTTCGTCAATTGCTCGCGCCAAGCGACGTCGAGAATCGTGTAGTAGGCGTCGAGGACGTCGCCGCGGATGGGATCGGCGCCCGCGGTGATCGTGAGGCGGATCGGAAACGCCGTCGCGCCCATCCATCCATCGGCGCGGAACAAAAATGTCGGTTCGCCCGGGACGTCGGCGCCCACCATGACGTCGTACTCGGCCGGATCACCATCCTCGTCCGACCGCCAGACGCTGAGGGCGACCTGGTCGAGTTGCACTTCAACTGGCTCGGTGACGTCGATCGGGTCGACGGGCAGATACAGCTTCGGCGAGTATTGCGCCTTCAGTCGGACGGCGGTCAGCGTTCGCTTCTTGAACCCGCGTTGACAGTAGTTCTCAACGTAGTCCGAGATGCGGTTGATGGCATCGGTCAACAGGTCGTCGCGATCACTTCCCCTGATGAGCAGGACGGCCTTCGCCTGCTCCAGGGTAACAAACGCGTTCGGTTGCAGGACGGCTGGCGGCATTTACCCGCGCTTTTTCACCGGCTGGTGCGTCGCCCTCTCGGGCGGCGCGCCCAGCGCTGCGGCCTCGATGGTGCCGAGGCCGAGTTCGCCTCCGCAGTGTGGACAGTTCCGCGCGACGAGCTCGGCCTTTCCCTGGGCAATGAATTCCTGCGCGCGCTCGTCCGGGAGATCGGCCATCTCGCCATAGTCGAAGGCCCAGCCCCGGACGTCGGCAATCGACGTGAGGAACCGGACGAGCATCAGAGTCTCCGCGGCCGGTCCCGGCCCTCGTGCTGCTCAGGTGGCTTGTCGTGCGTCTCGCGCGGTTGCTCTTTCGGGTTCTCGCGTGAGGGATGCGTCTCCATCGAATGCGGGATCTTGAATTTGTCGGCCGTCTCCTTGCGTTTCTGCTCGGCCTTCTGCTCGGCCTGGAGCGAGCGCTCCATGACTTGTTTGTTTTCGTCCTCGGTCTGCGGGATCGCTTGGACGTCGATCTTCAGCACGACGCCCGCGTCCTCGCAGGCCTTCGTGAAGGCCTCCACCGCAGCGTCCAGAGCGCCCAGCTTGTCGCCTTCGATCGTCGCGTGCCCGCCCGCATCGATTCGGTACTGCATGGCGCGTCCTCCTGTTAGGTAGCGGAGTTTTGAAAGTACTTGACCGGGTGAGTGCCGGCGTCCAAGAGATCACCGTCGTAGCGAGCGAAGGCGAGGAAGGCGACCTGGTGGGAGTCGGCGAAGCGTTCGTCGAGGCGGAGCAGCGTGACGCCGCGGACATCCCGGATGAGGTACTTCGTGAGTTGTCCGAAGAGGATGCTCTTCGCATTCGCGCCCAGCACGGGCATCGACTGATTGACCGTGAAGGGATACCCGAAAATCGTGTCCGGTGAGTTGAAGGCCATCCCGGGCACCCACAATGGCCGCCCAGTCGTGTCCTTGAGTTTCTTGATCGTCTTCAACGTCGAGTCGTGGAACATGAATCGCGCGCCCGTGCGATAGGCCGGGTCGACGCTATGTTCGAGATCGACGAAGTTGTCGTAGGTCGCGCTCGTCGCGCCACCGGTCGTCGCGACAACACCCTGGCTCGCGGCGGTGAGGATGCCCATCGGTTCGGCGGTGCCCGTGCCGGTGGTGAAGTGTCTGTTCGTGATCCTGCCGATGCGCTCGCCGAGGATGCCGCCCAAAATTCCGGCGAGGTTGACTGCGTTGTCCTGCATCAACTCCACGCTGACGAGCACCATGCGCGAGGAGTATTTGTAGGACTGCAGGACGAGTTGATTGAACGTCAGTTCGCGAATTTCGACTTGTAAATTTTCCCCCAAAATGTGCCCTTCATTCATGGTGTCGTTATTGGTCGGGATCGGCATATCCGCGCCCGTGTCGGTGCGGATGATCGTGCTCACTTGCCTCATGCCCCCAAATTCGAGCAACGCGCGTTCGAGCGCGCGCATCGTTTCGTCGGGGATGGTGTAGCCACCGACCGCGCCTGGCGTCGTGGCTTGCGGCGGTCGCGTTTCCCATTGGTCGGCGTCGCCCAGTCGGCGCACGGCCCGGTCGGGGAGGATAAACTCCACCTGCCGGACGTTGATGTCGCAACCCACTCGGCGCGCGATGTCGATCTGGTGCTGCGTCAGGCGCGGCCTCTGGTCGCTCGCCGCGAGCAACCAGGTCCGGAGGGCCTCCAGTCGATCGGCCTCGGTCGTTTCGATGACCGGCGCGGCCCGCGGCGGATCGTCGCGCGCCGGGACCATGGCGCCGGGCCGGCCCGGGTCCGCCTGGCGCCCGGTCGAGCGTTGCAACTCGGCCTCGACGGTCGCCTGCCGTTCCAGGCGCGTGATGGTGACGCCCAGCTTGTCCATCTCCTCGTGGAGGAGGTCGAATTGGGAGACCTCCTCGGTCGTCATCTCGCGCTTTTCGTCGCCGGCCTTTCGGAGGACACCGTTGGCCTGCTCGTAGAGTCGGGCGCGCTTGTCGATCAGGTCTCGCAGCATGTCTGGGCCTCCCGTCGTCGCCAGACGGAAGGCAAACGGGCGCCGGCCCTCTGGCGCGAGCGTTCCCGGTGCAAGGGTTACCCGCGTCATGTGGGCCGGCGCCCGCGAAGGCGCGCGCCGACGTCACGCGCTGCTATGTCGGCCGCGCCGGCTGGGACGCGAAGGCGCCCGGCCGGCGGGCCGGAAGTCGTGCTGCTAGAGGGCCAGACGCGCTAAGGGGACCACCCTAGCGCGCTGTTCGGTCTGGCGTGAGAGTGCGCCGTAAAGGGTCGGCGCCCGCCAAATTGGCCGCCAGCCTAGGCCCGCGATCGCGGACGCTAGCTCTGGCCGGCCGGCGCAGTCAACTCGTATGGGTTCGATGCGCAAAGGCGGCCGCTTGGCGCTGCCGGCGCCGGTACCACTCGATGCCCGGCCTGGTGCCGTCCGGCCCGGCCTTCCCCGCAAACAGGTCGAGGCCGCGCCGGGCCACCGTCAGGTCGGTCTGGGGATAGGCGGGGAAGGCGACCACGCTCACCTCGCGGACGATCATGTCGAGAACGGTCCGGACGGCGGTGTCGCCGCGCCAGGCCCAGGCGTCGGTCAGGGTCCGGAAGGCGAATGACATGCCCGAGATATCGCCGCGGGCCACCGAGACGACCAGGTCGCGCCCATAGCCGGTGTCCGGCACGTCCACCTCGACGTCGAGGCCCGTGCGTTTGGCGTACAGGCGCAGCGTGCCGGCCGACTGGCGCCCGAGGATGCGTGCCGGGTCGTGATCGATCAGGGCGCGGACGTCGAGGCCCTCCTTCAGCGTCCGGTTGATGGCTTCCGGCGCGATCACTTCGCGGAAGCCGCCGAGGTCTTCGCTCTGCGCTCCGAAGACGATGGCGGTCCCGATCAGCCGGGCGACGCCGTCCTCGCCGGTCATCGCCCGCGGTACCGCCAGTGTCGTGCGCCGCTCGTCGCCGTCCAGGACCGATGCTGTCATCGCGCGCCTCCTAATCGAATAGGCTGGCCTGTTGTTCGCGCAGGCACTTCGGAGAAAACCACACCGTCTCCAACTCGGTCGTCGCGCCACCGTTGTACGTCAACTTGCCGCGCGACCATTCCACTACCTCCCAGCCCGGAAGGTCGTACTCACCGACGAGTCCACAGAGGGCGATCCGGTACGCGCTGCCGTTAGCGAGCGCCCAGGATTGAATCTCCTGCTGGACGGTCTGGCCGGTTTCTCCGTAGACACCGCCATGTCCGTGGTAGGGCGGGTCGAGGAAATAGGCCGTCTCACCGCCGCCGTAGTGCGCATTCAGACAGCGGTCCCAGTGTCCATGCACGACGCGCACGCGCTCCAACCGCACCGCGATCTGTTGCAACCACCACCAGGCGGTCGCGCCGGCCGATGTCCAGAGCGTGAGTTGCTCGGGCGCGCGCCGGATCTTGCCGGGCGCCTGGACGCCGCGGCCCGCGTTGCCTGCGTGCGGGATGCGGCCCGCGGCTAACACGCCTCTCCCGGTGTCGGCATATTGCGGGACTCGCCCGGCCGCCTGGATGCCCATCCCCGCGCCGCTGACGTACGGCACCTGGCCCGCGGCATGGACACCGTTCCCCAGCGTGCTCAGCGCCGGGATCTTCCCGTTGCCGTTCGGAGCCTTGCCATTCCAGTCGCACCAACCCGATCCAATCCACGCGCATTGCCCCCACAGCCACCAACCCGCGACCTTCGCGTCGCCCGGCCACTCGGGATCGAGGAGCTCGGCGGCCACCCGTTCCCGTTGCGCCATCAGCCACTGGTGGCGCCCGCCGAGGTCGACGTGGCTCACCGGATAGTCGGACCAGGTCGCGACGGCCTCGGCGTCATGTTTGACCGCGCGCCAGAAGTTGGCGATGAACCCGTTCGCGTCGCCGATCACTTCAAGCGACGCCGGGCGCGGCGCCGCGAGGAGGACCGCCGCCGACCCGCAGAAGGGTTCGATGTATTGCGTCGGCGTCCCCAACCGACTCCAGACGGTCGCGGCGATCGTCCGCTTGCCGCCGAAATAGGGGAAGGGCGCGCAGATCATTCAGCCATTGCGCGCGTCAGCGTTTCCGCCATGACCGCGTCCGCCAGGATGCCCGGCCGCTCAATCTCCCACCGCGTCAGCATCGCCTCCACCAGGTCGCGGTCCACCGGTCCTTCGCCGGCCGCGGCCAGGACGCGCGCCAGGTCCGCCCGCGAGACCTCGACGTAGGCCTCCACCATCGCGCGCGCCCGCTCGGGCGCCGGCAACTCGTCAGGCGCGGCCACCTGGTGAAAGCGGACGGCCGGCACCAGGGCCTCGCAGAAGATGGCCGCATGGCGCGGGTAAAAGGTTTCCGCCCAGGCCGCCAGGTCGGTGGCCTGGCCGAGGGCCTTGCGGATCGCCGCGCTCTCGCGTCGAACCTGGCGCCCGATGACCTCGACGAAGAGCGCGCGTTCCGCCGTGACGAGGAAGGCCTGGCGCGCCGCCATGGCCGCGGCCGTCTGGTCGAGGGTGCGCTCGCTCGGCGGTTCGGCCGCCGCCGTGATGGCCGGCGCGGGCGCGTCCGGCGAGGCCTGATCGACCTGGTCGGCCGGCAGCATGTTCGCGGGCGTGAGGTAGGTCTCGCCGGCACCATTCGGGAGCGGGTTCAGGTTCTCCAGCGCGCGAATCTCGTCGACACTCATCCAGCCCCACTGACGTGCGATCGCGTAGCCTTGAAAGCGCGGCAGATGTTCCCCGCGCTGCAGGCCGTCCACGACATGTTCGATGGCCTGGCGTCGGCGCCGCACGGTCGGGCCCAGCAGCTTGCGCGTCAACTCCTGCTCCCAGCGCACGAGCCAGGGCCGCAACGTGTCGACCACAAACTCGGTCTGCTGTTGCTCGATGTTGCTGAAGGTCGCCCGCGAGAGATCGCGCAACTTGTGGGGTGGAATATTGAACCAGCGTGCGATCTCGGTGATCTGAAACTCGCGCGTCTGCAGGAACTGCGCGTCCTCGGGCGGGATGCCGACCTTCTCGATCTTGATGCCTTCTTCCACGAGCAGCAGGTTGCGCGCGTTGCCCGGCACGAGCGCCTCGTTGATGGAATTCTTTAGGCGCTCGTGTGCGCCCTCGGTCAGACGCCCAGGGTGCTGGGCGACCATGCCAGGCCAGCCGCCGCGGCCGAAGAATGACCCGCCGAATTTTTCGGTCGCGAGGCCGAGGCCGATGCTGTCGCGCGCGAGGCCGATGACCGAGTAGCCGACAATCCCGTCGTAGCCCAGGCCGGGCACGTGGATCATGTCCTCCTGCCGCAGATCCACCTGGGACCCGTCCTCCTGAATCACGGTGTAGACGAGCGGGCCGCGCGGGACCGGGCGGTGGGGTTGCACGCGCTCAGGCGTCAGCGGCCAGATCGCGAGCGGGTCTCCGCCCGCCGACCACTCGATTTCTGCGTACGCGTTCCCCCAGGTGAGCGCGTGCGCGGTCATCGTCTCGCGCGCGATCATCGAGGACATCTCCTGATTCCACTCGCTGTGCAGAAGCCAATAGAGGCGATCATCGAGCGCGTGATCCTTGCCCCCATTCGGGAGACGCTCGTACAGGAAGAGCGGGAGCGAGGCGATAGCGCCGGCAATGCAGTTGACGGCCGCGAAGACCGCCGAGTAGTTCAGCGCCGTCCACTGGCTCACGTTCACGCCCGCAGTGGAGGCCCGAGACCCGAAGATGGCCGCGAGGGCCGGGTCGCCGGTGCTTTTCTCGCCTAGCCAAAACGAGCGGACGCTATCAACCAGGGCCGCGGTGAACATGGGGGGTCACTCCCTCCGATCCTCTGGGCAACTACAGACGCCAGGCGTCGGGCAGCCGGGCGGTTCATTGCCGAATTGCCGGCGACGGCGCCGCCGCCAGCGGAGCCAGACACGACATTCGCGCCCGACATGGAGCGCGGTGACAAGGACGGCGATCACCACGAGCCCGACCGCGAACCCCTCGACGAGCGCCTGGATCGTCTCGATCGTCATGATCCCGGACCGCCGCGACGGCGCTCATCGGCGAGGAGGATCGCGCCGAGGACGATGATCACGCCCAGGGTGACGATCGCCGCGGGGATACTCCACCTCGCGATCCCGATAATGATCAGGAGCAGGCCGCCCGCGAAGAAGGCGTCGATCCGGTCGAGCTTCCGACTGGGCGGTGTCATCGCGGCGGCCGCCCGCCATGACGGACCACGCGCGCCAGGCGCCAGACGGCGCGGAGAGCGATCTTCGCGGCCTCGACGATGGTCTTCACGTGGAAGGCGTTCACAGCGCGAGCACCCCCCGCGTTTCGTAGACGCTGGGCGGACTGGGCGCCTGCACGAGGGCGCGCGCGAGGGCCATGATGAGGGCGACGACGCCGTCAATCTTCAGCGCCTCCGCCGTCTTGATGGGCAGGATGTTATCCGCGCTGTCGCGTCGGATACCGACGTTCGAAACCATCCAGGTCATCACGGGATTGCCATCGTGGGTGAACCGGCCAGTCGCGAGAAGGGCCTCCAACTCCTTCATCGGCGCCGAGAGGTTGCGCATGTTCTGCGCCACCTCGACCACGGGCGCACCCTCACTGTGCAATTTCGTCATGATCTCGTGCGACTGCCAGGGATCAAACGCAATCGACAACGGGTGGGGCAGGGCCGCGAGGTCGCGGCGAAGCTCCTCCTCGATGATCGGAAAGTCCGTCGCGTTGCCCGGCGTCAAGACGAGGGCCCCGCTCTCGGCCCAGCCCGCATAGTTGGCGGTCGCGGGGGTATCAGGCCCGCGGACGCGACCCTGGGGATACCAAAAGCGCGTGCGCGCGTGATAGTGCCAGCCCTCCTCGATCCGGCGCCGGGTCAACTCCACCTTTGCCGTGACGTCTCTCCGAGTCCCGAGATCGAGGCCGAGAAAACACTCGTCGTCCGGGCCCGGGCGATACTCGGGCACCGCCGCGGCGACCCATTGCCCGGCATCCAACCAGCCCTCCGCCGCGTTGACCCAGACGTTCAGGCGTTTCGTTTGAAAGGCCGCACGCGCGCTCGGCATCACCTCGGCCTGCGCGGCTAATTCCGCCAATATCTCGGTCTTGACGGAGACGCCGAGATTCGGGTTGGCCTTCGCCCAGGACGCGGGCGACCGCCAATCGTCGCCCTCGTCGATGGTGTAGATGATCCCGAAGGTCGCGTCGTCCGTGACGGCGCCCTCGAGGATCTGCTCGACGTAGCGATGCTGGTCGTAGCAGACGCCCGCGCGCGACGTGCCCGCGGTGGTGATCGCGAAGAGCACCGGTTGGCGACGCGCGCCCGTGCCGGTGGCGAGGACGTCCCAGAGCGTACGCGTCTTGTGCGCGTGCAACTCGTCGACGATGGCGGCATGAATGTTCAGGCCGTCGAGGTTGTCGGCGTCGGCGCCCAATGGCTCGAACTTCGAGTCGCTCGCAGTCATGTGGAGGTTGCCGACCTGCACGGCGATGCGGCGCCGCAACTCTGGCGTCCGCAGGGTCATCCGTTTGGCCTCCGAAAAGACGATCAGCGCCTGCGCTCGCTTCGTCGCCGCGGCATAGACCTCGGCGCCGGGTTCGGCATCGAAGAACGCCAACTGCAGGCCGAGGCCCGCGGCGAGCGTGCTCTTGCCATTTTTCCGCGGGACTTCGATATAGGCCGTCTTGAACCGGCGCCGGCCATCAGCTCGGCGCCAGCCAAAGAGGCTGCCGAGGATGAAGGCCTCCCAGGGTTCGAGGGCAAAGGCGGACCCGGCCCACTCGCCTTTGCTATGGCGCAGGCCGGCGAAGAAGGCTAGTTGCTCGGAGGCCGCCCCAGGCAGCCAGCGGAGGCCGCGCCGCGGGCCCTCGTCGAGATCGCGCAAGTGGCGGGCCGCGGCCAACCGGACCCACCGACACGCCACCACGTCGCCCTCGACGACGGCCGTGGCGTAGGCCGTCGCCGGGTCGCCCTCATCGTTGTCCTGCCGTCTCCCGCGAGGCAAGGAGGGTCTCGTAACTGTCCGGCGCGGCCTGCGGAGTGACGACCGGTGGCGCCGCGAAGGCCCGATACCGGATCTTGCCAGCGGCGTCGAAACACGTCAGCGCCGCTTTGAGCTCCGCCTGCCAGGCCTTCCGGTTGTCCGAATTCGGATCCTTCGTGAAGGCGACCCGTGCGGAATGCAACAGCGCGTCGCCCAGCGCCTCCAGCGACACCGCTCGCGTGATTGCCTCGGGCGTCGGCCGCGACGGTGGCGGTGGCGGCCGCTTGCCGGCCTTGCCGCCGAGGGCCTTCAGGTGCTCGGGTTTGGCGAGGTAACCGTGGCGTCCCATTAGTTGTTGCGCGGGTAGTTCACAACTTCGGGCAACTCGTCCTCGTCCTCGCCCAACTCGCGCCGCGAAGCCAAGAGCGCGTGGCCCGCGATAAAGTCACCAGGCCACAAAAATCGGCCCACTGCGTCCGTCGCCATCCGGTTCGGTGGCTTGTCGTCCGGCCCGCCGAGTTTGCCTTCCTCGTCCACGACGAGGACGAGGCCGGTGTGGCCGAGGTAGACGCACTCGATCCACTGGCAACCGATCAGGGCCTTGATCTCTTCCAAGCTAAAACTCCGACCCTCGCGCGGCGTGACGTTCCGCGCGGTCCCGTCCGTGCGGATGAGCACCGCCATGGTCAAACCTTTGGCCGGCGCGAGGCCCAGCCGGTGAGGCGGCCGCGATCCGCGGGCACGTCGGCGTAGTAGGCGCGCCGGCTGAGCACCACCGGCGCCTGGCTGCCAGGCCGGCGATAGCGCCGGGCCGGCCGCGGGGGGTTCGGTTTCGGCCGTTCATTCATGGCAATCCTCCCGGAGGACGGCGCAGTCTACCGCGATCCGCGCCGGGTTTCGCTAGGTTTTGCCGGGTTCGGGGCACATATCGGGCAGCGGCACCCGAGGGCGCGCAGGAACGCGTCGAGGGCCTCGTCAAGCGCGGCATCGTCCCTCTCGTGCACCGCGGCCTGCACGAGCATGAGCGCCACGAGCGCCTCGCCAACAAACTTCTGGCGGCCAAAAGTTTGTTTGCCGCGCGGTGCGTTAAGAAGGTGCGGCCGCCTCACCGCGGC